>Ga0164242_10003437_pt1 | contig 18094 bp, 12 predicted proteins | sample OricomgcompostMG_FD_108783 | JGI IMG/M metagenome (GOLD analysis project Ga0164242, IMG submission 108783) | Miracle-Growth compost microbial communities from Emeryville, California, USA - Original compost - Miracle growth compost (MG) ... | reverse complement strand
GCCGAGGATCACTGGTCTGAAAACAACCGCAACAGCTATGCTTTCTGGCCCCGGCTCAGTGACCGCTTTATCGGCAATAACAACCAGACCTCTACCTGGTGGATGGAGGACGGGACTTTTCTGCGGATGAAAACCCTTGAGCTCGGTTATTCCTTTGGCGTTCCGGGACTTAAATCCATCGGCTTTAAAAATGCCAGGGTCTACGCCAACGGGAACAACCTGTTTGTATGGAGTAAGTTTAAACTCTGGGATCCGGAAATGGGTGGCAATGGCCTGGGATATCCCATACAGCGAACCTATAATATCGGTATCAATTTCAATATTGAATAGGCTGGATGATTAAGCTGATTGAATAAGCTCATTCAATCAGCTGCGGGAACAGCAAACTATCATTGAATCCTAAAGAAAATAAACGTCATGATAAACAAGATAAATATAAAAATAAATATAAATATAAAAAGACGGCTTGCACCTGCAGGGCTGGTAACTGGGTTGCTGGTTTTTCTTTTCGCGGGCTGCAAGAAATTTATGGATGTGGTGCCGGATAATGTAGCTACTATAAATAATGCCTTTACCTTAAGAAATGAGGCGGAGAAGTATCTGTTTACCTGTTATTCCTATATTCCGCATGACGGCGATCCCAATAGCAATATAGGCATGCTGGCTGGCAACGAAATCTGGTTGTCCACCTCCAAAAGAGACCTATCCGTACCTGCCTGGGATATTGCCAGAGGTTTTCAGACCTCTTCCACCGTGATCTGTGATTACTGGGGCGGCGGCAATGGCGGCATCAGACTCTTTCAGGGCATCTCCAATTGTAATATCTTTTTGGAAAATGTGGCGGATACCAATAAAGTGAAAGACCTGACGGCCACAGAAAGAGCCAGATGGATCGGGGAAGCGCTGTTTTTAAAGGCTTATTATAATTTTCTTTTGCTGCGCTCCTTTGGCCCCATACCCATTAATGACAAGAACCTGCCGATTTCTGCAACGCCTGCCGAAGTAAAAGAATACCGGCAACCCTTTGACTCCTGTGTCAATTATATCGCAGGGCTGTTGGATTCTGCCCAGACTTTATTACCGATGACCATTTTAAACCGGGGTACGGAGCTGGGAAGGGTAACCAAGCCAATTGCAGCAGCTGTCAAAGCCAAATTACTGGTCCTTGCGGCAAGTCCCCTGTTTAACGGTAATCCGGATTATGTAAATGTGGTGGATAACAAAGGTGTTCACTTATTCAACAGCCAGCAGGAGGATCAGAAATGGGTCCGGGCAGCGGCGGCCTGTAAGGCAGCCGTTGAAACGGCTGAGACTGCCGGCTTTCATTTGTATTATTATCCCAGGACCTCGCTGACCAATCTCTCTGATGCTACATTGACCCAGTTAAATATCCGCCAGGCGATATGCGACCGCTGGAACAGCGAGAAAATCTGGGGATTGTCTAATTCCAGGGTGAATTATCTGCAAAATGTAACTATGGTGAAGCTGGCAGACCAGTATTCCAATATTTCAGGGGCCAGGGGACAGTTCAGCGCTACGCTACGCATGGCCGAATTATTCTACACAGCCAACGGAGTGCCGATTCAGGAAGATAAGACGCTTGATTTCAGTCATATCAATACGCTCAGGACCGCTACCCATGATGAGCGCTTTAATGTCAAGGAAGGCTATACGACGGCCCGCCTGAATTTTGACAGAGAAAACAGGTTTTATGCGGACCTGTGTTTTGACGGCGGTGTCTGGTATTTATTGAGCAGTCCTTCGGGCAACGATGAAAACACCTATACTTTGGAGGCTAAACTGGGGCAGTATGGCGGCAATAATGAGATTGGTTATGAGAACCAGACCGGGTATTATATCAAGAAATTTGTGGATTATAATTTTTCTTACAGCAGTAACGGTGTCAATACCAGGGAATATGAGTGGCCGGAGATCCGCGTTTCGGATATCTACCTGCTTTACGCGGAAGCGCTGAATGAAAGCTTACCTCAGCCCACAGCAGAAGTCTACCGGTATGTGGACTCTGTCCGGATGAGGGCAGGACTACAGGGAGTGGCGGACTCCTGGAGCAATTTCTCAAAAAATCCGGGTAAATATAAGACCAAGGCAGGTATGCGCTCCATCATCAAACAGGAAAGACGTATTGAAATGGCCTTCGAAGGATCCTCCTACTGGGATCTGAGAAGGTGGAAAGACGCCGCGGCCGAGTATAATACGCCAGTGGTGGGGTGGACCACCAACCAGGCCTCGGATATTTCTTATTATCAGCCAAGGACACTTTTTCAGCAATCCTTCGTAGCCCCCAGAGATTACCTGTGGCCGCTGTGGATTAATGAGTTAAGGACAAATAATAATTTAGTACAAAACCCCGGCTGGCCTAAGTAATAAAAAAACAAATCACAATGAAATACAAGACTTATATATTAAACCCGTTTATCCGCTCTGCGGTGCTGGTAGCTGTGATGTCCCTGTCCTTTTTAAACTGTAAAAAGGAGACTATGGAACACAGTTCGCTTAGTAACAATGATGAAACGCCTCAGATGGTTTCAGATATTACCGTAAATAACGGTAAGGGAACGGCGACCCTGCATTATACAGTTCCGGCAGATCCTAATCTCTATTACGTAAAGGCAGTCTATGAAACAAAAAAGGGGGTCGAACGCATCGTAAAAGCATCTTATTATAAAAACGAACTGGTGCTGGACGGTTTTGCCGATACACTGGAACATACGGTAAAGATCTATACGGTCAACCGCGGGGAAAAAGCATCTGAACCCGTGCAAATCAAGGTGCATCCACTGATCAGTCCTATCTGGGAAGTCTATAACTCCCTTAAAGTGGCACCGGATTTTGGGGGCATCAATATCAAAGCGCTGAATGAAGAAAAGGCCGATGTGGCTATCCAGTTATTGACGAGGCAAAAAGGTGACTGGGCACTTTATTCCGGTATTTACACTGCCACAGATACCATTGATAATTCCATAAGGGGGTTGGACACAAATGCCATTCAGGTGGCTGTATTTGTCCGGGATAAGTATCAAAATACCACAGACACGGTATTTACCGAGATATCGCCCCTTTATGAGGCGTTGCTGGATAAAAGTAAATTTGCGAGAACCAGCCTGCCGGGCGAACCTACCTATGATTTCTATAATCAGAATTCCAAGGGCCTGAGTTCGCTATGGGATGGCAAGACCCGGGGAGATGCATGGCCGGACGTCGTCTGGACCAATTCAAATAGTATGGACCCTCAACATGTAACTATTGACATCGGCACACCTACCAAGCTCAGTCGTATGGTCATCTTTGAGTACTCAGAGAACGCTACGCCGAGCTCCAGCGGCCTTAGAAATTATTTTTACGGGGGCAATCTGAGAAAATTTGAAGTCTGGGGCGCTACCGAGCCTGCCAGTGACGGTAGTTTTAACCAGTGGGACCTGCTGGGTAGCTATGAAGTCAAAAAGCCTTCAGGTCTGCCTTATGGGTACCTGACGCAGGATGATTTTAATCAGGCCGCTGCCGGCTTTAACTGCACCTTTCATTCAGGCGATAAAAAATACCGCTATCTCAGGATTAACTGCCTGCAGAACTGGCTGGGTACCACTTATATGACCCTGGTGGAAACCAATGTGTACGGAGATCCAAGGAATTAAACTTCAAAGAAGCAATAAAAAAATAGTTATGATGGGTAAATTAAAAATAAAAACGTATCCGGGAGTCGCAGGTATTTTCTTTGGCTTGTTGACAATTGCCTTCTTTATGACAGGTAGTACCGGCTGCACCAAGATGGATGATTATAAAAAGCAATTTGTAAAAGGTGATCTGATATATCCGGCAAAGCCGGATACCATACTGGTATATTCCGGAGATTACCGCGTGCGGCTTAGTTCGGTACTGACTTCCGATCCGAATATTGTCAAATCACATATTTACTGGGACAGCCGTTCTGACTCTATGGAGGTAGATGTCAAAAGAACGCAGGGGGCTGATACCGTCAGCCTGCTCGTTAAGGATTTACTGGAAGGGTCGCATACTTTTGAAGTGGTCAATGAAGACGCCGGCGGTAACCGCTCCGTGCCCGTCTATGCGGTTGGCGTCGTCTACGGGGATAAATACCGTGCCTCACTGATTAACCGCCCCATTGCCTCCTCTTTTCTGGACACCGGGCTGCAGGTACATCTGAGTTTTGCCAGTATGGACGAAAGTGCCGGACCTATACTTACAGAACTGCATTATGAGACGACAAATGATGATTCGGTACGTCTTACCATCGGGCTGGACGTAACAGATACGTTGCTTATGGATTATAAAAAGGGCAGCGCTGTTGTCTATAGAACTTATTACCGGCCTGACAGCCTGAGTATTGACACCTTTAAGACCGCTTATGATACCTATATGCCTCAGATTCAGGATGTATGGGTGGATCTTACGGCTAAATATCTGAAAAATCCGGGCAATCCTTTTTACTACAGTACCTGGGATGGCGGCCGTTGGGGCGATCTGGACCAGTGGATTACCACACCCAATGTTAAAAACGCAGGCGGTTACGGCGGCTACGAAGTAAAAAATCACTCCATGATAGCCATGGAATCCGGCTGGGGCAAGTCAGCCATTACCAATGGGAAGATTTATCAGTCGGTATACCTGCCATATAGCGGTAAGTGGCGGATGACCGTCAATATGAACGATCTGAATGATCAGGGCCGAAAATACATCCTTGCGGCCGCGGGTCAGCAGTTCCCTGATATTGACCATGCGGAAGACCAAAGCCTGGCTTATTATGAATTTTCGGGCAACCACGGCGGGGATAATATCAGTATCAGCTTTACGATTGACCAGCCAGGTGATGTAACACTTGGTTTTCTAGCCAGTATGACAGATAACGGATCCTTCTTTGAAGTAAACAACCTGAAATTGGAATATAGTTACAGCAATAATTAAAGCAGTTAATATCAGGTGGTAATGTTTACCGGGGTAACCCATAAACCGAATAAAATATAATGATCTGCTGACACAAGGGAGCCTGAATAAAACCAGGCTCCTTTTTTTATGTGCGCCCGGCATGGTGCATTTCTAGGAGGTGAGAGACCTCTATTGGCCCGGTAAGGGGAACAATTAGCCGAACGGCAAGGGTGTCCTGGGTGACTGGGAATCTGAAGGCAGCTGTAGGCAAAGCGCTGACATGACGCACAGGAATCGTATGAGGCTGTTTGTCTGGATCAGGAGGCATTTATCTCTAAAGTCCGATACTTACACGGAAAGACAGGCAGTAGATACGGCATGTATAAGCGTGACAGAAATGCATCTTACCCGGGGAGATCTGATACCCTGTCAGCGGAAGGAACACGAGGTATTCTGCACCGGGACAACCCTGATGTCAACATCAGATTAAGGTATCAGAAGTCAGCAGAGGCCATAGTAAGCCCGAGACGAGCTGGGCGACCGACCTAAAAGGAAACGCAGGAAGACTCACGGAAAGGATGAAGGGCCGAACTATTAACGAATGGATTAAAATCATCATTATGAATCAACAGTCAAAGGCAGAAAAGAAGGTGGGAACATCTTCATCATCAAGGGAGGCAAAATCTCCGGAAGAGACAAGGGCCCTTGGTGGTGCCGTTTCTGTAGGTCCCATAAAGAAAGGATGTAATCCCCCCGAACTCCGATTAATCGACAGACTCCTTAATGTAGACAATCTGAACGATGCTTTCATTAAAGTTGTTGACAATAGAGGGAGCGCAGGAGCAGACGGGATGGAAGTAGGAGATTTAAAATTATTTCTAAGGAAAAACTGGGAGGCAATTGAGGGACAGTTAAGACAGGGGAAGTATCAACCACAGCCAGTCAAGAAGGTAGAAATACCAAAACCTGATGGAGGGGTCCGAATGCTTGGCATTCCTACGGTACTCGACCGGTTTATACAACAGTCTCTATTACAAGTCCTTACTCCAATCTGGGAGCCAATCTTCTCAGACAACAGCTTCGGCTTTCGTCCTAAAAGAAAGGCAATAGATGCAATAAACCGTGCGAAGGAATATCAGGATGAGGGATACCGGATTGTTATCGACATAGACCTCTCAAAATTCTTTGATGAGGTTCCTCACCAAAGGTTAATGAGTAAAATCATGCTAAAAACACCCGGAGAGTGGGAAATTCACAAACTCATCCACCGATACCTACTTACAGGAATGATGAAAGATGGAATGCTAGAAGACCGGGAAAAAGGAACCCCGCAGGGTTCCCCAGCTAGTCCAATTTTATCAAACATTGTACTCGATGAACTGGACAAGGAATTAGAGAAACGAGGTCATCGACATACGAGGTACGCCGATGATTGTAATGTGTATGTCAAGACACGCTGAGCCGGAGAGCGCGCCTTTGCTTCTATCCAAAACTTTATAGAGAACAAGATGAGGTTAAAGGTCAATAAGGAGAAAAGCAAGGTGGATAGCCCCGTAAAGCGCAAATTTCTTGGTTACTCCTTTTATTACAAGAAAGGTGGCACTGGTCTTAGGGTTGCCCCGAAGAGCGTGACACGCATAAAAGAATCCATTAAAGAGTTGTATCAACGAGGTAGAGGACAACACCTGCCCAAGTTCATTTCCAAAACGCTTAACCCTGCTATCAGGGGGTGGTTCAATTATTACCGCTACGCGGATATGAAGAAACTGGCTCATGAACTCGACGAATGGTTGCGACATCGCTTGCGGAACATCCTCTGGCGACACTGGAAACGCAACTGGACAAGATTCACCAACCTTCGGAAAGCTGGGCTCTCCGAACAGCATGCAGCTCGGTCCGCCTTTAATCAACGCGGCCCGTGGTTCAATTCGGGGGCATCACACATGAATCTCGCATTCCCCAAGAAATATTTTGACGAATTGGGTCTCTTTAGCTTCGTGACTGCCCTTAAGGCCTTTCACGCTAAACTCGAGGCTCCTATAATCTAAAAGTTAATAGAACCGCCGTATACGGAACCGTATGTACGGTGGTGTGGGAGGTCAGGTAGCGAAATGATCGCTACCTTCCTACCCGATTTTTCATCATCCAATCAGGTAAAATGGATTTTGGTCAGTAGAAGTAGAAATCCCAGGAAGTTCCGTAACTTTTGCGGCCGCTTAGACCGCTTTTTTGTTTTTTACTTCCTCTTTAAAAGCTAACAGGTTCAATAAGGTTGGTAACACCATTATAAGCAGCGGCAACGCTACCAGAACGCCGCCAATAACCGCAATTGCCAGCGGCTGATGGAGCAGTGCACCTGTTCCTGTTCCTGTACCAAGGGCCAGTGGCATCAGTGCGATCATTGTACTGGTGGCTGTCATGATTTTGGGCCGCAGCCTTGTGCTGATTGCATAGATAATGGAGTTCACCTTATTCATTTTTTTGTGGGAAGTGCTGACCTGAATATAGGTAAATATGGCATTCTCATTAATGATGCCTACCACCATAATAATTCCTGTATAGCTGCCGACGTTTAACGGGCTACCCTCAGAAAAAACAATAGACAGTTGCTTCAGGTGTCGAATTCTGCTGTTTTAAATTAAAAGAGTCCCTGCTATCATAAAAAGGCAATAATAAGGTTGTGAAGACAAGAAGACCAGCTATTGAACCCTGTATTAACCGCAAACAGAATCTTTATTTTGTAATACTGTTTGGAGATTTAAGGTATGCCATAAAACAATTTTTTTACAGCACAATGCGTCTTTCACTGCTGATTTTGCCGCAAAATCGAAAAAAGGTCATCATTTAGTGGATTTAATAAGATTCAATAAATTGCGGGCTGTTTTTGTATTATAGTATAAATGGAATATATTTAGTAATAAAAGGCTGGTTCAAAATCCGGTAAGGAAGGAAATTATTTATCAAGTGAACATTTTTAATTGTCTATATTTGACTCTTGGTATGAAGGATTTACCAGATGCCATATCAAGAAATATTAAAAAAAGTAAAATGAGAAAGCAATTAATAAATAATACGGTCTTAATTCCGATTGGGATTTTTATAATCGTAGGTACACTGATGGCTTCACAATTGATAAATTTGCCTGACATGGTTAAAGGCTTTTTGTTTGGTATTGGAATTGGATTAATGTTCCTTTTTTTTATATTTAAAAAGTTTAAACCTACTTCAGATCAAAATCATTGATAGTTGTGAATGAAAGGAAGGCTGGCCTTAAAGGATGCGTAGTAATTACTGTATTAATTAAATCCTAAATACTTTAATGTGTAATGAATCTGATCCTGGTAAAAGGCATTTTTAAAATAATTTTTAGTCTGGTCTGGATTGGTCACTAGTAAATAATAATATCAGTATCAGCTTTACAATTGCCAAACCCGGTTACGGAACTCTTGGTTTCCTGGCCAGTATGGCAGATAACGGGTCTTTCTTTGAGGTGAACAATCTGAAACTGGAATACAATTTCAGCAATAATTGAAACAGGCAATACCCCATGTTAATGTTTACCGGTCTAACCGATAAATATTAAAACGCCTTACGCAATGGAATTTTAGCTATTAAATCTATGCCTTGATATGTAAAGTCTAAGATTTAAACTGTTTTTTGATTGCCCTTTAAACATTAATCACTATCTTTGTTCACAAATTTGTTATGTTCACGTAACGTGAACGATTAATATTTATGAACAATAATAGAGATAAAATAGTAATCCATGCCCTTGAGATATTGAAGGAAAATGCCGGAATCACTGGTAAATGGGAAGCAACTCCTCTAAATGAGACAGATGGGAAAATTACTTTTATCATGGATGGTGAACTGTTTTTGTTTAATGCCATTGTAAGAGACACGATTAGGAACGTTCAGATTCCTGCAATTCTAGCAAACAATCTAACAAGCAGTCCTGTCATCGTAGTTGCCCGCAGTCTTTTTCCAAATATAAAGCATACATTAAGGCAGGCTGGAGTAGCATATCTTGAAGCAAACGGAAATATTTTTCTAAAGCGAAATGGTGTTACACTTTGGTTGGATGGGCAAAGGAGCATCCCTGCTAAAAATGAAAAAGGGAACCGTGCATTCACTAAAACAGGTCTTAAAGTACTTTTTAATTGTTTAGTCGATCAGGATCTACTTAATCTTACGTACAGAGAAATCGCAAAAATCACCAACGTAGCGTTGGGAAATATTAATTACGTTATAACAGGTTTAAAGCAGCTACATTTCATAACAAGTGTTGATGATAAAAGGCTAGTATTGAATAATAAGAAGGAACTGCTTCAAAAGTGGGTAACTGCTTACGAAGAACGGTTAAAACCGACACTTCTCATTGGAACGTTTCGTTTTCTCAGAAAGGAGGATTTCGGCAATTGGAAAAACATGGAATTGAATATAGAAAAGACAGCCTGGGGAGGAGAACCTGCCGGCGATATACTCACTGATTACCTGCACCCTGGCGAATTGACAATGTATACTACCGAAACAAAAGCTGAACTGATGAAAAATTATAAGCTAATTCCAGACAACAATGGCAATATTAAGATATACCAAAGATTTTGGGAGAATGCCACAGAGGCTAATACAGTACCTCCATTACTTGTATACACGGATCTAATAAACGCTGGTGATAGGCGAAGCTTTGACACCGCTCAAAAAATTTATAATGACTACCTTCAAAATCAATTTGAATCAAATCAGATGGGACAGTAATCACTGCGAAATGCTTGACGCATTAGAAAGAGGATTTAAGAATTTTGGAATAGACTACTATTTGGTCGGCGCAGTAGCTCGCGATATTTGGTTACAAGCTATTAATGACATTAAACCAAGTAGAACGACTAAAGATATTGACTTAGGGGTGTTGATAAATGACAAAGGTAAATTCGAATTATTGCGGGCTTACCTCGTTGAAAATGAAAATTTCATACCCACGCATGACAATGCATTTGCATTATTGTGGAATGACAGAATCATTATAGACCTTATGCCTTTTGGGGCAATCGAGGATTTTGATGGAAGTGTGACGGTCACTGGTACCGGTTTTACAAATATAGACGTGCCAGCATTTAAAGAAATATATCTATCAGGCCTGCCGAAGATCGAATTAGAGGACAAACATCAATTTAAATGTTGCACACTGCCTGGAATTGTCATTTTAAAACTTTTGGCATGGGAAGACCGCCCGGAAATCCGTCAAACAGATTTAATTGACATTTGTGAGATATTAAATCATTATTTCGAAATAAACGATAACGAAATATGGGAAAATCATTCTGACTTGTTTACAGATGAGGACGTGGAATTAATTCAGGTTTCCGCAACGGTCTTAGGAAGGGAAATCAAAAAGATTATCAACACAAACCAGAACATTTATACCAGGTTGCAGAAACTTATTAGGTTTAATATTAAGGATTCAATTAATAGTCGAATGATTCGCATAATGACACAATATTTTGAGAATTCTATTGAAACAAATTGTGTAATCTTGGAAAACCTCCTAAGGGGCATACAAGAGTAATACCTCGTTCCAGACTTTAGCAAAGTTAGTATACAAAAGGTATTCTGAAGTTAAACCTACTTATATTGCCATGTGCTCATTTGGGTTGTTCTCATCTACAGGTAAGGTGTAATTTAAAGTGGGTTGATCAAATTTGGATTAATTACCAGTGAATTCTAGATCTACGCTGATTCGCAGAGTAAATGGTGTATTCAGAGACGATTTATCTAAACCGGTTAATTCCACGGTAGTTTTCGATTACAAAACAGCCCAGTTGTGATACTTCGATTGCGTGAGGTGTAGGAAGTATCCTCATCGGAACGAGTTTGGTAGCTTAAACAATTTCTATATCTCCAATGACTATGACTTTCAAAAATCAAGAAAATAGAACAGTATTAGTAAAAATCGGATTGCTGTAAGGATTATATCTCATGTTTATTTGATTTTAATGAATTTCCCCAAAAACAAAAGGGTGATTCGAAATTTAGTGGTATACAAAATCAATACATTATAAGCTGGAACCTTTGTATATTTGAATTATGATTCGCAAATATCCGATTGGCTTGCAGAGTTTCCGGGAAATCCGGGAGGGTGGCTATGTTTATATTGATAAGACGGAAGTCATCCACAGGCTCGTGGAAACGGGCGTATATTATTTTCTTACTCACCCCAGACGTTTTGGCAAAAGTCTGCTAATCAGTACCCATTAAAGAGCTATTTGAAGGCAGTAGAGAACTGTTTGAAGGTCTTTTTATTCGTGACAAATGGGACTGGACCAAGACAAATCCGGTAATTCACTTTGACCTTGCAGCGTTACCTTACAAATAAGAAGGGATGAGTGCAGCAATCATTTATGACCTTAGTTTAAATGCTAAAAAGTACGGAGTTGAATTAACAGGCAAAGGTATTGTGCTGCAGTTAAGGGAGTTATTAGAAAAGCTGGCAGAGAGAGGTAAAGTGGTAATCTTGATTGATGAGCACGATAAACCAATTATCGATTTTCTGGATGACCGGGATATGGTGGAAACGAACCGTTCCATTTTAAAAAGCTTTTATTCTATTCTCAAAGGAAATGATAAGTATATTCAACTGTTATTGATTATTGGGGTAACCCCGTTCAGTAAGGTAAGTATTTTTTCAGATTTGAATAACCTGGATAATATAACCCTGTCCAGTCATTACGGAGGGTTGGTAGGAATCACTCAATCCGAACTGGAGGAGAATTTCTCCCGGGAAATCACGGAACTACAAAAAAACAAGCCCGACATACTACCCCAGATCAAAGATTGGTATAACGGCTATACCTGGAATATGAAGGAATGGGTGTATAATCCTTTTTCTTTACTTAAGTTTTTGAAAGACCCGGTTTTTCGTAATTATTGGTTCACTACCGGAACCCCGACTTTTTTAATCCAGCAGCTTAAAAGGCGGGCGGTTTATGATGTTGAAGGCATAGAAATGGGCAGCCTTGCTTTATCGACCTTTGACACGGATAATCCCAATTCGGGTTCCCTGCTTTTCCAGACCGGGTATCTGACCATTAAAAATATTTCTTCTGATGATCAGATCTATGAGCTTGGCTGTCCGAACCGGGAAGTAAAGGCAAGCCTGTTGGATGGCCTGCTGAGCCTCTACCGGGAAGCCCCTTGGGAGGATTCAGTGGCCATCATTGCTAGTATCAAAAAAGCCCTGAATAGCTGCGATATTAAGCATCTTGTCACTCAGCTAAATACTCTGATTTCAACCATTGCCTATGACCACTGGAAAGCAGATACGGAATCTATATTTAATATTATCGTCTTTCTGACCTTCCGTCTGGCGGGTGTTGACGTCTTTACTGAAGTGCACAGTGCAAGGGGCAGAAGTGATGTACTGGTCAAAACTGCAGATTATATATATGTGCTGGAGTTTAAGCTGGACGGGACTGCTGCCGAGGCGCTACATCAGATTAAAGATAAAGGTTACCTTAAGCCATATTTAACCGATCCCAGACAGAAAATCGCAGTCGGCATCACTTTCTCCTCCAAAGACCATGAAGTGGCTGAATTTCTGACAGAAGAACAGTAGTATTAGAATTTTTGGCTCAGGATAAAATTTATAGTGAAGGCTGGTCGCCTTGTTATCATACTATCTTAATTTGTAACCACTATGTCGCATAAAAAGTACGGAACCTGAGCTCTTGCCTGGATGCTGGATGCTGCCGGACCCAAGCGTGATAGCTGATCTGATTTTGGCAAGATGCAATTCAAAAATAGTAACCAGATACAAGGATCTCATCTGTCAACCCGCCAGTAGTGCTGGCCGTACTGAAACTTACTTCAATCTTGAAAGTTTCTGATATACAGAAAAGCTATTTACGCTGTATTGGTTAGAAGAATCGTTTTTGCAATTTTTAGCCCATACCTGCTTTCCATTAGAAATCAAGTGATTGTTTGAAAATTAGAAAAAGTCATACATAATATAATTTGGAACATTAAATTTCTCTTATCTTTAGACTCAAATTTTAGTCTACGTGTTGGAGGAAATCAAAATAGGGAATCAAGTTACGTTCAGGCAGTTTTATGACGACTGGAGCGAGCGGCTCTATTTATATTTTCTTAAAAAGACGCATGTTGATCAAAGTGCACAGGAACTAACTCAGCTTACTTTTATAAAATTTTGGGAATATCGTTCGACCTTAACCAGCGAGTATCCGCTGGAGGCGCAGCTTTTTAGAAAAGCCAAACTCATCTTTATTGATTTTCTAAGAAAATCAGCCACGAAGGTGAAGCAAAAGGAAGCTGAATTAAGTTATCATGAACTTAACAGCGGTAATAAATGTAGCAATAGCTTTGAAGAAAAACAACAGCTTAGGACCGCTCTAGAGCAACTCCCCCCGATACGCCGTAAAGTGATCGAGCTCTCTCATATGGAAGGCTATGCCTATAAAGAAATTGCCCATCAATTAAAGATCTCCCGTAAAACGGTAGATAATCATGTCTATCAGGCACTTAAACAACTCCGCAGTATTTTATCATTGATCTTTTTATAATCTCTTTATCATTTAAAGAAATGACTGGGTCGTCAAAGGAATTTTGTAAAAATTCATATTGTTTTCATTGTCATCTATTTACGTAATTGCTGGCGTTTTTCCCTAAAATTTTTTATATTTTTTTTTAATTCAATAAGGAATTTCCCTTTGTCATACGTACATATATTTAACAGATGGATCAAAAAGTTACAAAAGAACAAATTGAAAGCTTTTTAAGCGGCAAAAGTGATACGGAGCAGGCCGCTATTGTCGCTTCTTATTTAAAGACGCTTAATGCCGAACAGTTGGCTGAGTATCTTCCAGATGAGGATTGGCAGGATTTTAATTCTGGTGAAACGGTCGATGCATCTGTTTTAGAAAAAATGTGGGACGAGATATCATCCGGTGTACTGGACAAAGGCAAAAAAAGTCCCATTAAGAAGTTCTTTATTATTGCAGGGGTCGCCGCCAGCCTGACTTTGGCAATCATGCTAAGCAATGGATATCTCGGTAACAATCTTTCAAAGTTATTGGGTCGTAATAAAGCCGATGTGACTGCAACTGTAAGCACTGTATTTACCATGGTGAGAAATTTGCATCAGCAGCCAAAGGATGCTTTACTTCCGGATGGTACTAAGGTTACATTGATGAAGGGGGCAGAGGTTGCGTATACAGGTGACTTTAATGCAAACAGGCAGTTGGAATTAAAGGGAGAGGCACGCTTTACGGTTGTGCATGACATCAGTCGTCCTTTTGTCATTCATACAAAGGGCATCATTACTGAAGACTTAGGCACCTGCTTTTGGGTGATAAGCCCAGAGCAGTCTAATAAAGTCACAGTTAGGCTCCTGGAAGGCAGTGTATCTGTCGGCTCCAGTGACAAAGGATTTGTTATGAAAACAAGGGTTTTAAAACCCGGTCAGCAGATTATGATTGATAAGCTAAGGGGGACTGCCTTGGTTAGTGAATTTGGAAAAGAAAAACCGGAACCAGACAAGGGAAATAGTGAATCTTCTTTGTTAGCTGAACAAAATTCGGTAAATTCTGTAGAATGGAGCAACCAGTCCGTGCGTTTTTTCAAGACATCGCTGGCTTCCACATTCAAGCAATTAGAGAAAACATATAAAGTTTCAATAGACACAGATAGCGCAGATATCAGGGATTTACAGTTTACAGGAACGATTTATTATTCGGATTCAATTGAAACAATTCTACAGACAATCTGCTCCATGAATGATTTGCGTTATCAGATACAAGGAAATCATATTATCATAAAAACTAAGCTATAAATTCATATAAATGGTTTAGTTACATCTTTATATTTTAAAGATGCAGCTATTTTATTGCCTAAAAAAATGTAAAAACATGCAATCTAAACTCAGAATTGGTACGCTACTGCTTGCAAGCCTGATTGCCATAAGGGGGGCCGCTCAAAATACTACACAGGTAAAAGGAACGGTACTGACCCAAAATGGCAAGTCCCTACCTGGAGTAACCGTGAAAGTTGTAAATGAATCTTCACATGCTGCAGATTTTACTGTCAGCGATGAGAATGGAGCATTTAAGGCCAAATTAAATAATGGCACTTTCTATAACTTTTACTTCTCGTATGTGGGGTATGCTGATGACTCTTTAACCCATTTTTCCATTAATGCTGGAGAGCATAATTCCATACTTTTCCGGTTAAAGGAAGTTGCCGGCACTTTGGACGATGTGGTTTCTATTGGTTATGGCTCCGCTCGCCGTGGCGATTTGACAGGAGCTATTTCCTCTTACACCCCCACGGAAAATGAAGCAGCCACCAGTGTTTCCGTGGATCAGATGTTACAAGGAAAAGTGCCAGGTGTGAATGTGACCAACTCGGCTTCAGGGCCAGGAGCTGCTTCGTCTGTAGTTATCAGAGGCGCCAACTCGCTTCGCGGTGATAATCAGCCACTGTATATTATTGATAACGTTCCTCAGCCTTCTACCGGTGAGTTTGACGCGAATAAATTAGGAGATAATCAGATTCCTGAAAATCCCCTGACTACTTTAAACCCTAGTGATATTGAAAGTGTCCAGGTATTAAAGGATGCCTCTGCTACGGCTATTTATGGTTCCAGAGGTGCGAATGGTGTAATTATCATTACCACTAAAAAAGGAAAGGTTGGCAAAGCTAAGGTGAACTTTAATTCTAATGTTACTACGGCTCAGGCGGTGGGCCTGCCACAGATGCTCAATCTGGAACAATATGGGGAAATGATTTATGCCAAATCAGGTGTGCAGCAATTCTATAACGTAGATGGTGAGACCAGGTATGTATTTGCTGGAAATACTTATGACCCGGCCGACACCAGCAGCTATAAGGTGATTCAGGAAAAGAACTGGGAGGATGAAGCCTTTAGAACCGCTATTTCCCAAAACTATAATCTATCCGTGAATGGTGGTGCAGGTAAGACAACCTATTACCTTTCCGCAGATTATAAGAATATTCAGGGTGTAATAGACGCAACCAGCATGAAGGTGGGTAATTTCAGAATGAACCTGAATACTGACTTGTCGGATCGTCTTAAATTGGCAGCGAGCTTAAGTGGGGGTGTTCGTAAAAACAATATGATGAATGGAGGTGACTCCAGAGGCGGGGCTACAGGCTCCATAGTGAATGCTGCCCTGTACGGCGTTCCATTCGAATATCCTGCTGATGATCCTACACTTACCTCCTCTACGGATGCCAGGACAACGGCACTGTCCTGGATCAATGATTATGAGGACTTGACTACGGAGAAGACCTTTCGGGCCTCTATGAATCTTAGTTGGAAGATCTCTAATTCTTTCTCTTATAATCTAAGAAGCGGATTGAATCAGACCATACAGGACCGCTCCAGATGGTTTGGCCTTGAGCTGTTCCAGGGTTTTAATAACAACGGTTACCTGAGTGTTTCTAATATGAATAGAAATAACTTTACGGTAGAAAACCTGTTGAATTATAATAAAAATATACGGGGCATTGTCAATATATCGGCTCTTGCCGGTGTTACTTATGATAAATACAGCTCCTTAAATAAAATCACCGTTGGTGCGGATTTTCAAAATTACCTGCTGACCGTTAATGGAATGAACTATGCCTCTAATGTGACAGTCTATCAACCGGCGCAAAGTGATTTTCAGTTGCTTTCCTACCTGGCCCGTGTGAACCTTTCGTTCTTACAGGATCAACTGCTGCTGACCGCAAATTTCAGGGCGGATGGCTCCAGTAAATTTGCCAAAGATAACCGTTGGGGGTATTTCCCTTCTACAGCCATTGCCTGGAGAATGGAGAAGGCTAAGTTCATGAAAAGTGTCGACTGGGTGAATCAGTTAAAATTGCGTCTGGGTTACGGTAAAACAGGTAGCCAGTCCATCAGTCCATATCAGACACTGGATTTTTATTCTCAAAGCTCTTATTATGCAGATAATGAAGGTGGCATTCTATTAGGTATTAATACGGGCGGCCTGTCCAATAAGGACCTGACCTGGGAAAGCACTGCCTCTTATAATGCAGGTGTGGATTTTGCCTTGTTTGATTCCAGATTATCAGGTACTGTGGATGTATATAGAAAACAAACAGATGATCTGTTGATTAATAAGAATATTCCGGTGTCCACTGGTTACAGCAGCGTGATTTTAAACCAGGGCTCCCTGTCCAATAAGGGGATTGAAATTAGCCTGAATGGAGATATTATTAAAAAAGATAATTTTAGTTTCTCTTTGGGTGGTAATATCAGCTTTAATAAATCAAAAATCATTCAATTAGGATTGCCTGAAAGTACCTTTGGCAGTAGTTCTTATGTTGGATATCTGGGTAATTCACTGGGAGATCATTATGGAGTTGGCAATATATTTATCCAAGGGATGGCTCCCGGGCTTTTCTGGGGATATAAGACAGATGGTATCTACCAGACAGGCGATGACATCAAGGTTACGCAGGATCTGAATAATACGGTTCCGACCCCGGGTTCGATTAAATTTGTCGACCAAAATGGTGATGGAGTCATTGATAGCAAGGATATGACCATTATAGGCAATCCGAATCCGAAATTCACCTATGGGTTTAACCTGAATACAACCTATAAAAATTTCAATTTGAGTGCCAATTTTACCGGCGTCTACGGGAATCAGATTTTAAATGCAAATTTAAGAGACCTGGCGACACCATCCACCTCATCTGGTAACTTTAGGGCGGAGGCATTTGAAAATATGTGGACGACAGAAAACCCCAGCAACATTTATCCCAATGTCACTAAAGCAATTTATAACGTTGTAATGGACAGGTATATTGAAAGTGGAAGTTACCTGCGGTTATCTAATGTTACGCTTGGATATACTTTCCCAGATGCAGTGACAAAATCAATAGGACTTAGCCGTTTGAATATTTATGCTTCAGGTCAGAATTTATTTTTGATCACGAAATATTCCGGCTTTGATCCCGAAGTAAACTCATTTGCTTTTGATGGCTTGAGGCCTGGAATTGATATGAACTCATTCCCCAACTCCAGAACCTTTATCCTTGGACTAAATGTCAACTTTTAATGCTAACGGTTTAAACTAATAATATTAATTATGAAAAAGTTATTGTTTATAATTTTGGCCGGGATGCTGTTCACTTCTTGTGATAAGCT
>Ga0164242_10003436_pt1 | contig 18096 bp, 15 predicted proteins | sample OricomgcompostMG_FD_108783 | JGI IMG/M metagenome (GOLD analysis project Ga0164242, IMG submission 108783) | Miracle-Growth compost microbial communities from Emeryville, California, USA - Original compost - Miracle growth compost (MG) ... | reverse complement strand
GGTCGACCAGTACACCGTTCGAGTCTATCTGAAAAAGCCGTTTCCGGCGGCGCTCGATTACATCCAAAGCGCCATCCCGATCTATCCCCACCAATATTACCAGAAGGTCGGCGCCCAGGGCTTCTCGAAGAAGCCGGTGGGGACCGGCCCATATGAAGTGGTTTCCATCGATCCGGGCCGAAGCTACACGCTGAAGGCCTTCAAGGATTACCACAAGGGAGGGCCGCGCCATAAGGCGCGTATCGAGAATGTCGAGGTTCGCAGCATTCCCGATATCAACACGCAGATCGCCGAGCTTTTTTCCGGCGCAATCGACTTCATGTGGCAAGTGCCCGAGGATCAGGCGAAGAAGATCGCGGCGCAGGGCAAATTCACCGTCGCCAACGCGCCGACGATGCGTTTCGGCTACATCTCGCTCGATGCGCGGGGCCGGTCGGGCGATAAGGTGCCGATGACCGACATCAGGGTGCGGCGGGCGATCAACCACGCCATAGACCGCAAGGCGATCCGCGACGCGTTCTACACACCCGAATCCAAGATCATCAACTCGATTTGCAATCCGCTTCAGTTCGGCTGCGAGCAGGACGTGAAATCCTATAGCTACGATCCCAAGCTGGCCAGGAAACTGCTGGCGGAGGCGGGCTATCCGAACGGCTTTTCGACGACGCTTTATGCCTACCGCGACCGGGAGGCCGCACAGGCGATGGTGCAGATGCTGGCCGATGTCGGAATCAAGGCGAATCTGACCTTCCTGCAATATGCCGCGCTCGCCGAGAAGGAACTGCATGGCCAAGTGCCGATGGGCTTCGTAACCTGGGGATCCGGCTCAATCCCGGACGTTTCCGCATCAACCTCGAAATTTTTCGACGGTTCGGCCATTGACGACGCCAACAATCCGAAATTGACCGCTCTACTCAAGGCGGGGGACAACACGACGAATGTCGAGGCGCGCAAGGAAAACTACTCGAAGGCCCTGAAGCTGATCGCGGATCAGGCCTATTGGGTGCCGCTGTGGACCTACACGGCCAATTACGTCATGTCGCCCGATCTCGACTTTAAGCCGACGTCGGACGAAATTGTCCGTTTCTTCGACATGAGCTGGAAGTAAGCCGACCGCCGCGCCGGCTCCGAACCGGCGCGGCATCCCTTCGCTAAAAACCTGGGGGTGCGGGCCCGACCATGTTCAGATATCTGCTTGGCCGATTGGGAATGGCGCTGCTTGTGGCGCTAACCGTCTCGATTATCAGCTTCGCGCTCATCTATATGTCCGGCGACCCCGCCGTCGCACTGGCGGGCGATAACGCGACGCCCGCCGTCATTGCGGAAATCCGCGCGCATTACGGCTATGACCGGCCTTTGCCCGTGCAATATGTGGATTGGCTCTTCCACGCGCTGCGCGGCGATTTCGGCGTCAGTCCCTATTTCAAGCTGCAGGTTTCGACGCTGATCGCGGAGCGGCTGAAGATCACCATGACGCTCGGCATGCTGGGCATTTCATTTGCCATACTTGTCGGCGTGCCGATGGGCGTACTCGCGGCAATGCGCCCCAATTCGCTGATCGACCGCATCGCCCTTTTCATCGCTGTCGTCGGCCAGGCGATCCCCTCCTTCTGGTTCGGCCTGATCCTGATCGTCGCTTTCGCGGTGAAGCTCGGCTGGCTGCCGGCGTCCGGCGCGGACGACTGGAAGGGCTTCGTCCTCCCCACGATCGTGCTCGGCTATTACGCGACGCCGGCGATCATGCGGCTGACGCGCACGGGCATGCTGGAGGTTTTGTCCGCGGATTACATACGAACGGCCCGCGCCAAGGGCGTGAAGCCGCGTGCGATCCTCTTCAAGCACGCCTTGCGCAATGCCATCATCACGGTCGTCAGCCTCGCGGCGGTCCAGGTCGGCTTCATGCTGGGGGGATCGGTCGTGACCGAGAGCGTTTTCGCGCTGCACGGCGCAGGCTATCTCGCCTGGCAATCGATCTCGCGCAACGACCTGCCGACCGTGCAGGCGCTGATTCTGGTCTTCTCGCTGTTCTATATCTTCTTCACCTTCCTGTCCGACGTCCTGAACGCCTGGCTGGACCCGAGGCTGAGGGGTTGAGATGACGGTCGTGACCGAAGCCGCCCGACAGTCGCCGAAACGGCAGATGTTCGACCGCGCCCTGCGGCATCGCGGGCTGCTCTTTTCGAGCTCGATCCTGCTGGCGATCGTGCTGATAGCGATTTTCGCCCCGCTGATCGCTCCCTACGATCCCTATAAGCAGAGCCTTGTTGCGCGTCTGAAGCCGCCGGTGTGGCTGGGCGGCTCCTGGGCGCATCCCTTCGGCACCGATGCGCTCGGCCGCGATTTGCTGTCGCGGCTGGTCTTCGGCGCGCGCGTTTCGCTGCTGATCGGGGTTGTGTCGGCCAGCGTATCGGCGGTGATCGGGACGGTTCTCGGCATCTCGGCCGGCTTTTTCGGCGGCGGCGTCGATCGTTTCGTGCAATATCTGATCAATGTCCGGCTGGCGATGCCGGTGATCCTGGTGGCGCTGGCCAGCGTATCGCTGCTCGGCGGCTCGATGATGGTCGTCATCATGGTGCTCGGGCTCTTGTTGTGGGACCGCTTCGCCGTGGTGCTGCGCGCGGCCACGATGCAGGTCCGCTCGATGGAGTATATCGCCGCCGCCGAAATGCTCGGCGCACGGCGCCGCCGCATCGTGTGGAAGGACGTGCTGCCGAATGTGATGAACCATCTGATCGTCATCCTGACGCTGGAGATGGCCCACGCGATCATCCTGGAGGCGGCGCTTTCCTTCCTTGGGCTCGGCGTGCAGCCGCCGACGCCGAGCTGGGGGCTGATGCTGTCGGAAGGCAAGGAGATGCTGCTTTTCGACAGCTGGCTGATCATGATTCCCGGCGTCGCGCTGTTCGTACTCGTCTTCGCCATCAATATGTTCGGCGACGGCATTCGCGATGTCACCGCACCGGAAGGTCGAAACTGATGCGCGATCCGGTCCTTTCCATTTCCGACCTGACAGTGGACTTGCCGAAGGGCGGCGACCGGCCCCACGCCGTTGAGAGGCTTTCGCTCGAAATTGGCGCTGGCGAGATCGTCTGCATCGTCGGCGAATCCGGGTCGGGAAAGTCGATTACCTCCTTCGCCACCATGGCGCTCCTGCCCAAGGCGCTGAAGGTATCGTCCGGTTCTATCCTGTTTGAGGGCCGCGATATTCTTAAAATGAGCGAGCGCGAGCATGCCCGGCTACGTGGCCACCGCATGGCCATGATCTTCCAGGAGCCGATGACGGCGCTCAACCCGTGCTACACCGTCGGCGATCAGATCGAGGAGGTGTTCCGCTCGCACACCGATTTCCCCGCGTCGGAGCGCAAGACGAGGACGCTGGCCCTCCTGGAGGAGGTGCGGATGCCGGATCCGCCGCGCATCTACGCTTCCTACCCGCATCAGCTTTCCGGCGGCCAACGCCAGCGTGTCGTCATCGCAATGGCGCTTGCGCTCGATCCGCCGCTTCTGATCGCTGACGAGCCGACCACCGCGCTCGACGTGACCACGCAGGCACAAATCCTGGCGATGTTCCGCGAGCTGAGGCAGACGCGAGGCGCCGGGATCATGCTGGTGACGCATGACTTCGACGTCGTGGCCGAGGTCGCCGACAAGGTCGTCGTCATGCGGAAGGGCCGCGTGGTGGAACAGGGAACCGCCGAGGAGGTGCTAAACCATCCGCAACATCCCTATACCCGCCAGCTCATCGACGCGGTGCCTCGTCGTCGCGGCGAAAAGACGGAGAGGCCATCCAAGCGCGCTTCGGTGCTGAGCGTCGAAAAGCTGGAAAAGACATATCTGGTCCCGACCCGTTTCGGCAGGCCGGCACGCCAGGTGGCGGCGCTGAAGCCGGCGAGTTTCGAGCTGCGCCAAGGGGAGACGCTCGGAATCGTCGGCGAGTCCGGCTCCGGCAAGTCGACTCTGGTGCGGGCGATGCTGCGCCTGATCGAGCCGACCGGCGGCAAGGTCGTGATCGACGGCCGCGACGTCACGCAAGCTTCGCGCGCCGAACTCCGGGCGATTCGCCGTCACATCCAGATTGTGTTCCAGGACCCTTACGGTTCGCTGAACCCGCGCCGCACTATCGGCGACCAGCTCATAGAGGGCCCGGTGAATTTCGGCGTCTCCTCCGCCGAGGCAATGCGCAAGGCGCGCGAACTGGTGCGCATTGTCCGGCTTGAAGAAGATGTCCTCCACCGCTATCCGAACCAGTTTTCCGGCGGTCAGCGCCAGCGCTTGTGCATCGCCCGCGCGCTCATGGTCGAGCCGCGCATCCTCGTCGCCGACGAGGCCGTCTCGGCGCTCGACGTCTCGGTGCAGAAAGAGGTGCTGAAGCTGCTCGCCGAGATACGCGATCGCATGGGGCTGTCCATGCTGTTCATCACGCACGATCTCAGGGTCGCAGCCGAAGTTTCCGACCATGTGATCGTGATGAGCCAGGGCGAGATCGTCGAACGCGGTCCGATAGACCGGGTCTTTGCCGACCCGCAGCATTCCTATACGCGCCAGCTCCTCGCCGCGATGCCGGGCCAGGGCTGGGAAGTCCCGGATATTTCGACGCTGGCGCCGGCCGCCATCAACGGAGGAACGCCATGACCGATCCCGCGGATCTTACCGCTTGCGAGGCCCGCGCGCTCATCGGCCGACGCAGCTTGTCGCCAGTCGAGCTCGCGGAAGCTTGCCTGAAGCGGGTCGAACGGCTCAATCCCGCCGTCAACGCCGTGGTCGCCATGGACGAGCAGGCGGTTCTGGAGGAAGCGCGCGCCAGCGAGGCCAGGCAGATGGCGGGTGAGCCGTTGGGAGCGGTCGAGGGGCTGCCCTTCGGGGTCAAGGACATGATCAATGTCCGCGGCCTGCCCACGACCTTCGGCTCGCCGATCTATCGCGACAACATCGCCGCCGCCGACGATCCTATCGTCGCCGCGATGCGCGCCGCGGGCGGCGTGGTACTTGGGAAGACGAACAATCCGGAATTCTCCCTCGGCGCGAATACGCGAAACGCCGTTTATGGCGCTACCGGAAATCCGCACGACACGACCAAAAGCGCTGCGGGTTCGTCCGGCGGCTCGGCGGCCGCGCTCGCCTGCGGCATGGCGCCGCTTTGCACCGGCTCAGATACGGGCGGCAGCCTGCGCAATCCCGCGGCCTTCTGTGGGGTGGTGGGGTACCGGCCCTCGCCGGGTCTCGTGCCGGGCAACAGCCGCGGCATCGGGCTTTTCCATCTCTCGACCGCGGGGCCGATGGCGCGCACGGTGGACGACGTGGCGTTGATGCTGTCGGTGATGACCCGCGCGGACCGGGCCGACCCACTGACCCCGATGCTGGACGGGCGCACGCTCTGGGACCCTGCGACGCTTGGCCGTCCTGCCCGCACGGACGCCGCGCGCTGGCGCGTGGCCGCGACGGAAGATTTCGGCTTTGCGCTGACGGAAGGCATCGTCCGCCGCGCGTTCAGCAGCCGCCTCGACTTCCTGAGCCGGCATCTGGGCAGGCTGGAAACCGCTCATCCCGATTGCGCCGGCGCCGATCGCATTTTCGCGGTACTTCGCGGCGTGCTCGTTCTTGGAACGCATCTTGCCGGCGTGCGCGAGCGACCGGAGGATTACGGCCCGAACGTGCGCGCCAATGTCGAGGAAGGGCTTTCCTACTCGGTCGAGGACGTCACCCGCGCGCTTTGCGAGCAGACGGCCTATTACCGGCGCTGGCAGAGTTTTTTCGAAACGGCCGATTTCCTTCTCTCGCCGGCGGTCACCGTCTCGCCGCGCGACTGGCATGAGCTCTACCCAGAGGAAATCGACGGGCGCGCGACCGAAAGCTATTACCATTGGCTGGCGCTCGCCTATGCAACCACGCTGGCCGGGCATCCATCGATCACGCTGCCGATCGGCCGTGACGAGGCCGGCCTGCCGTTCGGACTGCAGATCATCGGCCGCCGCAATGAGGACGCCGCGCTCCTGAGCTTCGCGCGCGAAATCGAGGCGATCTGCGCCGGCGATGCCGAGATGGCTGCGCCGCGCGTCGACGTCGCGGCGCTGGCTGCGCGCCCGCCGATCTCCGGCATGTCCGGTTTCAAGGGGTTCGACTGACATGGCCGTGCCGATCCTCAAGCCTGCGCTGAAGATCGACGGCGCCGAACTGCGCATTGTCGAACTGCCTCTGCTCACGCCCTTCACGATCGCGACAGGGACAATGACGAAGAAGATTTTCCCCTTGCTCGTTCTGAAAGCCGAGGGGCTGGAGGGCTACGCGGAAGCCGTCTGTGATCCGCTGCCCGACTATCTTCCCGAGACCATCGTCAGCTCGATGATGCTGCTGCGGACGGTGTTTCTGCCGCAACTGGTCGGCAAGGCCTTTCCCTCGCCGTGGCATGTCGAGAAAATGTTCCGCCACTGGCGCGATCATCGCATGGCGAAGGCCTGCGTCGAGATGGCGTTCTGGGATTTGTGGGCGAAAGCGCTCGGCCTGCCGCTGTCCACCTTGCTGGGCGGCACGCGGTCGGAGGTCGAGGTGGGCGTCTCGCTCGGCATCAAGCCGATCGAGCAGTTGGTGGACGACGTCGCCCGGCACGTCGAGCAGGGCTACCGGCGCATCAAGCTGAAGGTCATGCCTGGTCATGATCTGGATGTTCTGGCTGCGGTGCGCGCCGCCTTTCCCGCCATCCACCTGACGGTGGACGCGAACTGTTCCTATTCGCTTGCCGACCTCCCACTCTTGCGCAAAATGGATGATTTCGGCCTCGATTATATCGAGCAGCCGCTCGCCTGGGACGACATCCACGACCACGCGCGCCTCCAGCGGCACCTCGCGACGCCGATCTGTCTCGACGAGTGCATCCGCTCGGCTGCCGATTGCCGCAAGGCGCTGGCCATCGAGGCCGGCCGCGTCGTCAACATCAAGGTCGGCCGGCTGGGCGGCCATATCGAAGCGCGGCGCGTGCACGACATATGCCAGGCGCATGACGTGCCCGTATGGTGCGGCGGCATGCTCGAATCCGGCATCGGACGCGCCCACAACATCCATCTGGCGACGCTGGAGCAGTTCAACCGTCCCGGCGACACCTCTTCCTCGTCACGCTATTTCGAGCGGGATATCATCATGCAGCCGCTGGAGACGCATAATGGCGTCATGCCCGTACCGGACGCCACGCCGGGCATCGGCGTCACCCTGGACAGGGATTATCTGGACCGGGTCAGCGTTTCCGTGGAAAGGTTCTAGCCCTGAGCCGCTCCGGATGCGACGGCGGACATTCAGGCCTTTCCCGGATAATCGGGATCGAGCAGGAAGGGAAAGGGCCCGTCATAGCGCTCGACATAAGCCATGTGTGAAACGAGGCCGGCGCCCTCCGCCCAAAGGTGAAGCTGGTAGGCCGGCGGCTCGAAAACCATCGATCCCGGATCCTGAGGCCTCAAATCGAGCGTGACCTGATGCGAAACCGACGGGCCGATCGAGGCGATCGTGCCAGCCCAGCGCATATGGATCGGCCGATGATGGTGGCCGCACAGCACACGCTCGACCTGCGGGTTCCGCGCCACCATGGCGGCAAGCTCCTCCGCGCCCTTCAGGAGCCGGATGTCGTCCATATGGCGAATGCCGCAGAGGAAGGGCGGGTGGTGCATGAAGATGATCGTCGGCTTGTCACGGTGCGAGGCCAGCGTGTCTTCGAGCCAGCCGAGACGCTCGGCGTCGAGTTCGCCGCTGCTCGACCCCGGAACGACGGTATCGAGCGCAATCAGCCGCACTGGATGATCCTCGACGGCGTATTGCACGAATTTCCCGCCTTCGGTGATGCCGGGATAGCCGGCGAGAACCCTGGTCAGATTCTCGCGCCTGTCGTGGTTCCCGGGAATGACGTAGACGGGCATCGGCAGCGTGTCGAGCATGGTCTTCAGTTGCGCGTATTCCTGTTCGAGGCCGCAATCGGTGAGATCGCCGGAAATGATCACGCAATCCGGCCGCGGGTCGAGAAGGCGTATCGCGTCGATGGCGCGCGCCGCCATCATATTCGTTTCGGAGACCCGGTTGGCAGCCATGCCGTGCGGCCGCACATGAAGGTCCGTCAGGTGAGCTATCAGCATAGGAAGGCCCTCGGGGGTGTTTTCGGTGAAGTGGGGAAGGCGGCGCAATGCCGCCTTCGGATGGTGGAGAACCGAGCCTTACTGGGGAAGCTTCAGCGCGGTCGCGTCGACATAGGGCTTCATCAGCTTGTCGGCGTTGGCTTGGGCCGTTTTTATTGCCTGCTCGGGCGTCACCTTGCCCGAAAGCATGGCCTGGACCTGGTCTTCCAGGGCCTTGCGGACGGCGACGGTGTTATAGGTCGCGAACCACGGCTTGGCATAGGCGAGCTGGTCGAGCGCCACCTTGGCGTCGGGATGCTGTTCGAGGAACGCCTTCATCTCCGGAAGATCGTAGGCGGCCTTGTTCGGCGCAAAATAGCCGGTGAAGCGGCTCCATTCGCCGGAGATTTTCGGGCTGGTCAGCCATTTGATCAGCGTCCACGCCGCCTTTTCCCGTTCCGGGGAATTGCCCTTTGGAATGATCAGCGAAGCGCCGCCGATCGCAACCGCGTTGCGCAGATTGCGGGGAATGAAGGCAACCTTGTAATGCGCCTTCATGTTGTGACGGATGAAGGAGAGCGATCCGGTCGAGGACACGATCATCGCCGCATGGCCGCCGAAGAAGGCGTTGTTCATCGCCGGCGTCTCCGTCACGCCTTCGGGCATGACCTTGAATTTATGCACCAGATCGTCAACGAAGGTCAGCGTGCCGAGCATTGAGGGCGTGTCGTAATAGACCTCGCCGCCGTAATCCGGATTGTAGTATTGACCGCCATTCGACATGTCGAGGGCGGAGATCGTCCAGCCAAGGATGTCATAGGTCCCGGGGATCACGAAGCCCCAGCGGGTGACCTTGCCGTCCTCGTGCTTGGTCAGTTTCTTGGCGTCGTCGACGAGGTCCTGCCAGGTGACCGGCGGCTTGTTCGGGTCGAGACCCACTTCCTTGAACGCGTCGGTGTTGTAGTAGAGCAGCGGCGTCGAATTGTGGAACGGCACGCCGTAGATCGTGCCGTTGAGGCGCGCATTGCCATGCAGCGCCTGCCAGAACTGGTTCATGAAGGCGTCGGGCGACTGGCCATCCGCTTTCACGAACGGATCGATCGGTTCGATCAGGTCGTCGATGTGATATTGCGTGAGGAAATTGGCGCTCATGATCGCGACGGCCGGCGGCTTGCCGGCCTTTATGGCCGCGCGCGTCTTGATGTCCGTCTCGTCATAGCTCCCCGTATAGGCGGCGGTGACGTCTATGTCGGGATGCGTGCTGTTGAAGCGCTTGATCAGCATCTGCATTTCCTTGGCAAGCGCACCGTCGACCGGAACGGGAAAGAACATGTCGATCGATGTCGCCGCGAAGGCGCTGCTTGCCGTTAACATGGTCAGGCTGACCGCTGCGGCAATGGATTTGACGAACCCCATGAATTGTCTCCTATTTGACACCCGAGAAGAGGAAGGAATTGACGAACTGGCGCTGGAAAAGCGCGAAGGCGATCAGAAGCGGACCGGCGACGAGCAAGGTGGAGGCTGCGACGAGCCCCCAGTCCGCGGCCTGCTCGGCAGAGCGAACGAAGGAGGTGAGGCCGACGGTAAGCACCATATTGTCAGGGCTGTCGGTCACCATCAGCGGCCACAGGAACTCGTTCCAATGGCTGGTGACGGAAACGATCGAGAAAGCGATCAGGCCCGGCCGCGCCAAGGGCAGCAGGACGTGCCAGATCGTCTGCCAGAGATTGGCGCCGTCGACCGTCGCCGCATCCTCGAAATCGGGCGGGATCATCTTGAAGGTCTGGCGCATGAGGAAAACGCCGAAAGCCGAAGCGAAATAGGGGGCCATCACGCCGGTCAGCGTGTCGTAAAGACCGATCCGGGCAAGCATCGCGGTGTTCGGGACGATCAGGACGGCCGGCGCCAGGGTCATCTGCAGGAGGAAACAGTAGAAGAGGACGTTCTTTCCGCGGAACGTCATCCGGGCGAAAGCGTAGCCCGCCAGGGTGATCGTGAAGATCTGTACGATCAGAATGCCGCCGGTCATGAGGATGGTATTGAGGTACCAGACCGGAAACGAACCCTGCTGCCACGCGTCGATGAAGTGCCCGGCGGTGACCGGTCCCGGCACGAGCGATGCGGCCGTGTCGGCGCCATAGGGAATGTCCTTGGCCGAGGCGACGATCATCCAAAGAAGCGGCGTCGACCAGAGAAGCGCCACGCCGCACAGGATGACGATGACCAGAAGTTTTCCGGGAGCGAAACGACCCGCCTCCCGGCTCGCTGGAGAAAGCGCGGACATCTTGTCAGGACTCGTAATGCATGCCGCGCTCGAGCGTCCGCATGGAGAGGAAGGACAGGCAAAGCAGCAGGGTTACGGTGACGACGGTGGCGGCGGCGGCGAGCCCGGTGTCGCTTTGTTCATGGGCCGCCTGGTAGATGTAGTTGAGAAGCAGATTGGTCGAGTTCGAAGGACCGCCGCTCGTCAGCACAATCACGTGGTCGACCTGCGTCACGACGTTGATCAACGCGATGACGACGATGAAGGCGAGAGTCGGCTTCAGCAGCGGCAGCGTGATCGTGAAGAACCGCCGCACCGGACCGGCGCCGTCCAACCGGGCGGCCTCATAGACGTCGCGCGGGATGCTCTGCAGGCCCGCCAATGCGAAGAGCATGTAATAGCCGGCATTCTTCCAGATCGTCAGGCCGATGATGGAGTAGAGGGCGATGTCGGGATCGCCGAGCCAGTTGGTCGACGCGATGCCGAGCTTGGCGAGATAATGATCGAGAAGGCCGACGCCCGGCATCATGATGAACGCGAAAAGCGTTGCCGCCGCAACGAGAGGAAGCATCAGCGGGAAGACGAAGAGCGTCCGCAGCATCCGGTTGAGCCGCGTCGATTCTTCAAGCGCCACCGCCAGGATGACGGCGATCGCCAGCGATGGCGCCAGGGTCCCGACGCCGTAGACAATGTTGTTCGTCAGCGCCTTGATGAACGCCGCGTCGCCGAAAAGCCGGCGGAAATTATCCAGCCCGTAACCCGTGATCTTGCCGCCGAAGCCCTGGATGGTCACGGCTTGAAGACCCGCCTCCAGGACCGGCACATAGGTGAAGAGAAAAAGGAAAAAGAGCGACGGCAGAAGCAGCCAATAGGCGCGGGGAAGCATCCCAAGCCGGAACCTGACGGCAAGGCCCGCGGCGCACCTGTCGGGAGGCGCCTGATAGATGGCGAGATCGGTCATGCATCAAGCTATTCGACGAGTTGGATGACATGGTGATGACATCTCGCGCGTGGTCAGCCCAACGCCGAACAGGTGATGTTTCGCCCTCCATTCTCGCCGTCCCGCCGATCACGATCGCGACGTTTTGGCTCGCGGGGCTTGTGCGTCGGGAGGCGCGGCGCAACCGATCCTTAAATTGTCGCTACGACCTAGTATTTTTCCGCCGCTTCAAGGGAGCGACGCGCGCAGCGTTCGAGGTCGCGCGGATTGTCATGTTCGACAATGAAATATTCGGTCGAGGTCTTTTCCCGCAGGAGCTTCATGATCTTCGGCCAGTCTATCGTTCCGCTCCCGAGATCGGCCCAGCCATCCTCGTCTATGTTCTCTCCCTCGCGCGCGATGTCCTTCAGATGGACCGCCGTGATGCGGGAATCATGGTCCATGATCCATTCGATGGGATCGCCGCCGCCGCGCACGATCCATGCGACATCGATTTCCCACCCGATCTCCGGGGCCGCATCGAGCAGAAGCTGGAGCGGGACGGGACCGTCCGGCAATGGCCTCAATTCGTAGTCATGGTTGTGCCATGCGAATCTCAGATCCGCATTCCGCGCGGCTTCACCGATTTTGGCGAGCCGGGCGCCGAAATCGCGCCAGCCGGCGACGTCGGTCGGCCGCGTTTCCGGCGGCAGGAACGAGCAGACCAGCATTTCCATACCGAGCGTTTCGGCGATATCGAGCGCGGCGGGAAAATCGCCTTCCAGCATTTTCAGATCGAAATGGCCGGACGGCATGGAAAGGCCGGCGCCATCCAGCTCTTTGCGGAACGCAGCGGGATCGTCATAGATGCCGGGAAAGCCTTCAACGCCACGGTAACCGGCTTCGGCAAGGAGGTGCAGCACCTCGGGCCAAGGCTGGAACTTGCGGGCGCTGTAAAGCTGGAACAACCAGTTCATGCGAAAATCCTGTAAGAGACCGTCATGGGCCGCCGGAGCGGGAACAGGGCGAGCAGGTGCATGAAATCAGTGCAAAACGCAACCAAGCGCGGCGGATTCGGCTCGGATTGCGGTGACAATTCCAGCGAAGGCGCGGAGCGGCTTTGCCTCCGAAACCGCGCAAAGGCAAAGAGGGATGGAATGGTCCGGAAAAATGGACGCGCATTCCGAGATCATCTTCTGGTTCTAGCCGTGGCTGCCCCAGGGGCCGTGGTGCTCGCCGGCCTGATCGATCCGCTCGAAGCCATGCGCGCCGAAGAAGTCGCGCTGTCCCTGGATTAGATTGGCCGTGCCGCGTCCTTGCCGATAACCGTCGAAATAGGCGAGCGCCGAGGAAAGCGCCGGCGTCGGCAGGCCCGCTTCGGCGGCCCATGCGACGGTGCGGCGAAGCGCTGGATGCGCCTCTTTCATCATTTCGATGAAGCTTGGGGCCATGAAAAGATTGTCGAGCTGGTTATCGAGTCCGAACGCATCCGTAATGCGGCCAAGGAACTGTGAACGGATGATGCAGCCGGCGCGCCAGATCTTGGCGATGGTTCCCATCGGCAGGTTCCATTTAAATTCGCGCGACGCGGCGGTCATCACCGCAAAGCCTTGCGCATAGGCGCCGATCTTGCCGGCGAAGAGCGCAAGTTCCAGATCGTCATGCGAAATCGCGCCTTTCTGGTCCAACACAAGCCCGCCATAGGCCTTTTCGGCGGCCTCGCGCTCATTCTTCATCGCCGAAAGGCTGCGCGAGGCCACCGCCGCCTCTATCGCGGTCGCCGGAATTCCCATCTGCTGCGCTTCAATGACGGACCAGCGGCCCGTTCCCTTCTGGCCGGCGCGGTCGAGGATCATGTCGACCATCGGCCGGCCTGTCCTGGGATCATCGGCGGCAAGCACATTCGCCGTGATTTCGATGAGATAGGAGTTGAGCCGCCCCTTGTTCCAGCCGGCAAAGACCGGAGCGATCTCCTTCGCCTCCATGCCGAGGCCATCGCGGAAAATGCCGTAGATCTCCGCGATCATCTGCATGTCGGCATATTCGATGCCATTATGGATGGTCTTGACGAAATGCCCCGCGCCGTCCGGTCCGAGCCAGGCACAGCAGGGTTCGCCCTCATATTTGGCGGCGATGTCGTTCAGCAAGCCTTCCACGCGCGCGTAGGACTGCTCCGTGCCGCCAACCATGATCGAGGGCCCGTGGCGCGCGCCTTCCTCACCGCCCGACACGCCCATGCCGATGAAGGTCAGGCCCGAGCCTTCCAACTCGTTGAAGCGGCGCACCGTATCGTGGAAATTGGCGTTGCCGGCGTCAATGATAATGTCGTTTTCGGAAAGCAGCTTTCTAAGCTTGGCGATTTCCTCATCCACCGCCTGTCCCGCCGACACCATCAGGATGATCGGGCGCGGCGGACGGATGGCGGCAGCCAGTTCTTCCAGTGAGTTGCAGGGGAGAATGCGTTCCCGAAGCTCGCCGGCGGTTTCGAAAAAGGTGCCGGTCTTGGAGGTGGTGCGGTTGTAGACCGCGATCGCATGGCCTTTTTCCGCAATGTTGAGGGCGAGGTTGGACCCCATCACCCCAAGCCCGATCAGGCCGATCTCTGCTTGCGCCATCTTGTTCTTTTTCCCGCAACCGGTTTTCTTCCCGGCGCCCGCGAAAAGCGGCCCCGGTTATCAATGTTGAGCGTCTTGAGGCCCTTCCGTCAACCGGATGAGACGCATTGCAGCCATGCAAGGAGAGAAGGCTCTGACGGCCAGGCAAGAACAACGCCTCCCTCGTCCCCCGAGGGGGAGGAGATGAACGATCCCAAGCCTGGCGAAGGCGGTCGGACGGATGGCGTATCGCCCCGCCGCGTGAGCGGCCGCGGCTTATTACGCGAGCGCCTTCGCCAGCGCCCGCTTTGCCATGACCTTGATGAGGTTGGCGCGGTAATCGGCGGAAGCGTGGATATCGGACATCAGTTCGCCGGAGGGGATCGTCACGCCGTCAAGCGCGGACGGATCAAGGGAGCTGGCAAGCGCTGCCTCGATCTCCTTCGAGCGGAAGACGCCGTTTTCGCCAGCGCCCGTCACCGCCGCGCGCACGCCGTCCTTCGTCTGCGCCACGAAAACGCCGACGATCGCGTAGCGCGAGGCCGGATTGCGGAATTTCTCGTAGCCGGCTTTTTCTGGAGCCGTGAAGGTGACGGCCGTCACCATTTCCCCCTCTTCGAGCGCCGTCTCGAACAGGCCGGTAAAGAAATCCTCCGCCGCGATCTCGCGCTTGTCGGTCACGACCGTCGCGTCGAGAGCGAGAAGCGCGGCGGGATAATCCGCCGCCGGATCGTTATTGGCAATCGAACCGCCGATCGTGCCGCGATGCCGCACCGCGGGATCGCCGATCAGCGCCGCGAGGCTGGTGACGGCGGGGCAGACCGCCGCCAGTTCCTTGCTGGAGGCAACCTCGGCATGGGTGGTCGCCGCGCCGATGCGGACGTTCCGGCCATCCACCCTGATCCCCTTCAACTCGGCGATATGGGTCAGGTCAACGAGGTCGGAGGGCGCGGAAAGCCTGATCTTCATCGCCGGGATCAAGGTCATGCCGCCAGAAACGAATCTGCCGTCATCGGCCTCGCCGATCAGCTTCACGGCATCGTCCATGGATGAGGCGCGGTGATAGGTGACGTTGTACATGCGGGTCTCCCTGATGTTCGGTCTTCGGCAGTCGGCAGGTCGGCAGTCGATTCAAGTCCTACTGACGATTGCCGATTGCCCTCTCAATGTTTCGTCGCCGCCTTCAGCGCCGCCCACACCGTCTGCGGCGTGGCCGGCATGGCGAGGTCGTTGCTGCCGATGGCGTCGGTGATGGCGTTGATGACGGCCGGCGGCGAGCCGATGGCGCCGGCCTCGCCACAGCCTTTCATGCCGAGCGGATTGCCCGGACAGGGAGTGTTCGAGGTCGAGATCTTGAACGACGGCAGATCGTCGGCGCGCGGCATGGTGTAATCCATATAGCTTGCCGTGACGAGCTGGCCGCTCTCGCGATCATAGACGCAGCCTTCCAGCAGCGCCTGGCCGACGCCCTGCGCGATGCCGCCATGCACCTGTCCTTCCACGATCATCGGATTGATGATGTTGCCGAAATCGTCGGCCGCGACGAACTGAACGATCTCGGTCACGCCCGTATCGGGATCGATCTCGACCTCGCAGATGTAGCAGCCGGCCGGGAAGGTGAAATTGGAGGGATCGTAGAATGCCGTCTCCTTCAGGCCGGGCTCCATGCCCGCCGGCAGGTTATGCGCCGTATAGGCCGCCAGCGCCACCTGGAACCAGGGCAGGCTCTTGTCCGTGCCGGCCACCTTCAACTCGCCGTTCTCGATGACGATGTCGCCCTCGTCCGCTTCCATCAGATGCGCGGCGATCTTCTTCGCCTTGCCCTCCACCTTGTCGAGCGCCTTGACGATCGCCGACATGCCGACGGCACCGGAGCGCGAGCCGTAGGTTCCCATGCCCATCTGCACCTTGTCGGTGTCGCCATGGACGACGGAGATGGAATCGAGCGGGACGCCGAAACGTTGCGCGACAAGTTGCGAGAACGTCGTCTCGTGGCCTTGGCCATGACTGTGCGAGCCGGTCAGTACTTCGATCGTGCCGACGGCGTTGACGCGTACTTCGGCGGATTCCCACAAGCCCACGCCGGCGCCGAGAGATCCGACCGCGGCCGACGGGGCGATGCCGCAGGCCTCGATATAGCAGCTCATGCCGATGCCCCTGAGCTTGCCCCGCTTTTTCGCCTCTTCCCTGCGCGCGGGGAAGCCCTGATAGTCGGCCGCCTTCATCGCCGCATCGAGCGAGGCGGCATAGTCGCCGGCGTCGTAATTCATGACAACCGGCGTCTGGTGCGGGAATTCGGTGATGAAATTCTTGCGCCTCAGTTCGGCTGGAGAGACCCCAAGTTCCCGCGCCGCCGTCTCCATCATCCGCTCGACCACGAAAGTGGCTTCGGGACGGCCGGCGCCGCGATAGGCGTCAACGGGCGCCGTGTTGGTGTAGACGGCGCGGACATTGGCATGGATCGCCGGAATATTGTACTGGCCGGACAACAAGGTTGCGTAGAGATAGGTCGGGACCGACGAGGAGAAGAGCGACATGTAGGCGCCGAAATTGGCAATCGTGTCGACCTTGAAGCCGATGATGCGGTTGTCCTTGTCGAAGGCCATTTCCGCATGCGTGACATGGTCGCGGCCATGCGCATCGCACAGGAAGCTTTCGGTGCGGTCGGCGACCCATTTCATCGGCACGCCGGTCCGCTTCGACGCCCAGAGGCAAACGACTTCTTCCGGGTAGATGAAGATCTTGGAGCCGAAACCTCCGCCGACATCGGGCGCGATGACGCGTAGCTTGTTTTCCGGCGCGACATTGTAGAAGGCGCTCATCACCAGCCGCGCGACATGCGGATTCTGGCTGGTCGTCCAGCAGGTAAAATGATCCTCTGCCTTGTCATAGTGGCCGAGCGCGGCGCGCGGCTCCATCGCGTTCGGCACGAGGCGGTTGTTGACGATATCCATCTTCGTCACATGCGCCGCCGCCGCGATGGCCGCGTCCGTGGCTTTGGCGTCGCCGAGTTCCCAGTCGTAGATCAGATTGCCTTCCGCCTCGGGGTGAAGCTGCGGCGCGCCTTGCGCCAAGGCCTTGACGGCATCGGAGACGGAAGGAAGCTCCCTATAGCTGACCTCGACGGCCTCGGCCGCATCGCGCGCCTGGCCCTTGGTCTCGGCGACGACGATCGCCACGGCGTCGCCGACATAGCGGACGCGATCGACCGCCAGCGGCGACCATGCGCCCATCTTCATCGGCGTGCCGTCCTTGGAATGTATCATCCAGCCGCAGATCAGATTGCCGATGCCATCACCCTTCAGTTGCGGGCCGGTCAGGACGTCGATGACGCCCGGCATCGCCTTCGCCTTGGAAACATCGATGCCGGTGATCTCGGCATGAGCATGCGGGCTGCGGACGAAAGCCGCATGCTTCATGCCCGGCACGACCATGTCGTCGACATAGCGGCCGGCGCCGGTGATGAAACGCCTGTCCTCCTTGCGTGCGACCCGTGCGCCTATTCCTTCAACGCCCATGAAGTCCTCCCTTCGGGAGCGGCAGTCGGCAATCGGCAACCGTTTCAAAGACCGCGGAATTGCCTGTGCCGAAGCCCCTCCATAAATCGATTGCCTACTGCCTATTGCCCACTGCCGCTTCTTACGCCGCTTTCGCCGCGCCGCTCTTCCCCATCGCCTCCGAGGCGGCGAGCACCGCCTTGACGATGTTGTGGTAGCCGGTGCAGCGGCAGATATTGCCTTCAAGCTCGTGCCGGACGGTCCTCTCGTCGAGACCCTCGGAATGTCTGGCGATCATGTCCACGGCGGTCATGATCATGCCCGGCGTGCAGAAGCCGCATTGCAGGCCGTGATGCTCCTTGAAGGCGGCCTGGACGGGATGGAGGTCGGCGCCCGCCGTCGCGGCGAGTCCCTCGATAGTAAGAACCTCCGAGCCCGAGGCCTGGACGGCGAGCATGGTGCAGCTCTTTACCGCCTTGCCGTCGACATGGACGACGCAGGCGCCGCATTGCGAGGTGTCGCAACCGACATGGGTGCCGGTCAATCCGAGATTCTCGCGCAGGAAATGGACGAGAAGCGTCCGATCCTCGACATTGCCGGAAACCTTGCGTCCGTTCACCACCATATTGACTTCGGACATGTATCCTCCCTCGAATTCGTGTCTGGGTACCCGATCTGCCGACCGCAACCATAGCCGCTTTTTTTCGGGAGTACAGCCCGTCTTGTCGGCGTC
>Ga0164242_10003435_pt1 | contig 18104 bp, 10 predicted proteins | sample OricomgcompostMG_FD_108783 | JGI IMG/M metagenome (GOLD analysis project Ga0164242, IMG submission 108783) | Miracle-Growth compost microbial communities from Emeryville, California, USA - Original compost - Miracle growth compost (MG) ... | reverse complement strand
TCAGCTCATGATGCCGATCTGCCACGGCACGAATTCGTGATCGCCGAGCCCCAACTGCTCGCTGCAGGTACGCTTGCCCGACGCCGTTGCAAGCAGCGCGTCGAAAATCTCGCGCGCGGTGCTCTCGATCGTCGCGGTGCCGTCGAGGATGCCGCCGCAGTTCAGATCCATGTCCTCGGCGAGACGCCGGTACATCGGCGTGTTGGTCGCGAGCTTCAGCGACGGCACGGGCTTCGCGCCGAACATCGAGCCGCGCCCCGTCGTAAAGGCGATCAGGTTCGCGCCGCCGGCAATCTGCCCGGTGGCGGACACCGGATCGAATCCGGGCGTGTCCATGAATACCAGGCCGTGCGCGGTGACGGGTTCCGCGTACCGGTAGACCTCCATCAGCGGCCCCGTGCCGCCCTTCATCGACGAGCCGATCGACTTTTCGAAGATGTTGGCGAGGCCGCCCACCTGATTGCCGGGACTCACCTGGCCGTTGATCTGCACGTCGCGCCCGACCGAGTATTCGTCCTTCCACCAGCGCACGCGCTCGACCAGCTTCTCGCCGACCTCGCGGCTCGCGGCGCGCCGCGTGAGCGTATGTTCGACGCCGTAGATTTCGGGCGTCTCCGACAGGATCGCGGTGCCGCCGTGCCTGACCAGCAGGTCGACGGCCGCGCCGAGCGCCGGATTCGCGGTGATCGACGAGAAACCGTCGGAACCGCCGCACTGCAGCCCGACCCGCAGACGGCTCGCCGGCACCGTCGTGCGCACGACGTCGTTCGCGGCCGGCAACAGCGCCTCGACGGCGGCAATACCGGCCTCGATGGTGCGTCGCGTGCCGCCGCTTTCCTGCATCACGAAGGTGTGCAGCCGCGAGCCGGGCCGCAGCCCTTCCTGTTCGAGCAATCCGTCGAGCTGGTTGCGCTCGCAGCCGAGACCGACGATCACCGCGGCCGCGAGATTGGGGTGCCGCGCGTAACCGGCCATCGTCCGGCGCAACAGCATCATCGGTTCGCCGCTCATCTCCATGCCGCAGCCGATGCCGTGCGTAAACGCGACCACGCCGTCGACGTTCGGCCAGGCGGCGAGCCGCTCCGGCGTGAAGTGCGCGGCGATGCGGTGGGCGACCGTCGCCGAGCAGTTGACCGTCGCGAGGATGCCGATGTAGTTGCGCGTGCCGACCTCGCCGTTCTCGCGCACGATGCCTTCGAAAGTCGCGCGTCCGGACTCGGGCAGCAGATCGACGGGCCGGTAGTCGGCGCCGAACGCATAGTCGCGGTCGAACTCGCGGAAAGTCAGATTGTGGCTGTGCACCATCGTGCCGGCCGCGATATCCGCCGCGGCGAAGCCGATCACGACGTTGTACTTGCGGACCGGCTCGCCTTCGCGAATCGCCCGCGCGGCGATCTTGTAGCCGGCCGGTACCTGGCTGCGGCAGGCGACGCCGTCGAACGGCAGCGGCGCGCCGATCGCGACGTCGACACGCGCGATGACGACGTTGTCGTCGGGGTGGAGCCGGATCACGGGACCGGCGACGGTTTTGCCTGAAGTGGAAATCATAGGGGGGCGGTCATTGAGGAAACGGCAGTCGAAGGGCCGCCAGCGTGCCGGCATCGGCACAGGCGGCCGGACGGGCGTGGCGGCGTCGGGAAATCGAGGCTGCGGTGGATGCGAACGGCGGACGCGCCGTTGCGTACCTGGCGGCCGGACGCAAGCCTGAAGGCCGCGACGCGCGCTCCGGCGCCGGTCGAAAAGACGGCACCGCCGCCGCCCCAACCGATGAATCTTGCAGATGTTTCGCGGCGCTAACGATCTGCCGGGGGGCAGCCGCAGCGTACGCCGCACACGCGTCGATCGATTCGCTCAGCACTTCGTCTCCTCCGTCGCATCGCCGTGGACCGGCTCGCTGGCAGGGCTAATGGTGATGGCAACGGGTGTTCAAAGGAAGTATGCTTTGGCTTCTTCAAAAGATAAAATTTTTATCGATGGACTCGCACTACCTGCAGAGCTTCGTCTACGTGGTCGAATTCGGTTCGTTCGCCGAAGCGGCGCGGCGTCTCGATCTGACGCCGGCGGCCGTCGCGCAGCGCGTCAAGATGCTCGAACAGGAACTCGGGGCGCCGCTCGTGCGCCGCTCGGGCCGCACCGTCGGCGCGACGGAGTCCGGCGAGCGCATCCTCGAACGCGCGCGGGTGATCCTGCACGACATTCGCGACCTCAAGTCCCATCTGTCCGACGCGGATTCGCTCGCGGGCCAGTTGCGGCTCGGCGGCATGGCGACGATGATGGCGGCCTTCATTCCGGAGGTGCTGGCGGAACTGCTCGCCCGGCATCCGGCAATCGATTTTTATCTGGAGCCCGGCACTTCGCTGGATCTCTACCGGAAGGTCGTCAACGGCGACCTCGATGCGGCGCTCGTCGCGCACCCGCTCTTCAACATGCCGAAGAACTGCGAGTGGCATACGTTCCGCGACGAGCCGCTGATACTGCTCACCCCGGCGTCGATGACCGTGACGGACCCGCACGAAACGCTGCAATCGGAACCGTTCGTCCGCTATGACCGGGACGTCGTCGGCGGGCAGCTGGCCGACAGCTATCTACGCCAGCACGGGATCGTCCCGAACCAGCGCTGCGAACTCGACGGACTGGTGGCGATCGCGGCGCTCGTCGACCGCGGGCTCGGCGTTTCGCTCGTGCCCGACTGGCACCCGCGGCCGTTCACGGAACTGTCGCTCGCCAAATGGCCGCTCCCGCACGCGCTGCAAAAGCGGCGCGTCGGCCTCATCTGGAACCGCTCGTCGGCACGCATCAGGCTCGTGCAGGCGTTCCTCGCGATCGCGGTCGAACGCGACGGCGCGTGAAGCGGGCGACGAGACGCCGGGGAATGTGCCGAAGCAGGCGTTTTCGTTCTCGCGCGAACCCGTCGCGGTAAGGATTGTGGTCCTGCGAGCGCGATGGCGGCAGCGCGATCGACACACCGCTCCGGACGCGGCTTCCTGGCCGGCTTGAGGCGAATCGAGCCACGGTGTCGACGGGCCTTTCCGGTGTATTTCGTCGTCTTAGCCGACTCGAACCGCCGGCCGCCTGCGATCCAGTTCGAACGAAACGATCAGCACGCCGATGCCGAGCGCCGCGAGAACCGCCCCCACCCAGCCCGTTGCCACCCAACCGAATCCCATCGCGATCACTACGCCACCGAGCCACGCGCCCAGCGCGTTCGCGATATTGAACGCGCTGTGATTGAGCGCGGCGGCGAGCGACTGCGCGTCGCCTGCCACATCCATCAGGCGCGACTGGAATGCGGGCGTGCAGGCGGACCCGCAGCCGACGCAGAACAGCACCGGCAGGATCGCCCAGACATGCGGCGCGGCGATGACGAACACGAGCAGCACGGCCGCGGTGAACGCGTACATGCCGAGCATCGTGCGCTTGAGCCAGCGATCGGCGAACCATCCGCACGCGACGTTGCCGACGATCATGCCGAAACCGATCAACGCGAGCGCCAGCGGCACGTGATAGCTCGCGATACGCGTGACCTGGGTGAGCGTCGGCGCGATGTAGCTGTAGACGGAAAAGATGCCGCCAAAGCCGATCGCGGATGCAAGCAGCGTCAGCAGCACCTGCGAACGGCCGAGCGCGCCCAGTTCGGTCAACGGGCTCGCGTTGCCGGGCATCGGCAGCGTCGGCACCGACCAGGCAATCATGCCGGCGGTGATCAACGCGATCGCCGCGACGGCCGCGAAGCACGCCTGCCAGCCGAGTGCCTGGCCGAGCCAGGTGGCCGCCGGCACACCGATCACGTTTGCGACGCTCAAGCCGAGCATGACCTTGCCGATCGCCGCGCCGCGCCTGTGCGGCGGCACGAGCGCAGCGGCAGCAAGGGCCGCCAGGCCAAAATACGCGCCGTGGGGCAGGCCGGCGACGAAGCGGCTCGCAAACACGAGCGTGTAGCGGTGAAAGATGGCGCTCGCGCCATTGCCGAGCGCGTAGAGCAGCATCAGCAGGATCAGTAGCGCGCGGCGGGGCATGCGCGCGAGCAGCACGGTGATCAGCGGTGCACCGACCACCACGCCGGCGGCATACGCGCTGATCAGGTGACCGGCTTGCGGAATCGACACGTGCAGGTCGGCGGCCATGCCGGGCAGGACGCCCATCGCGGCGAACTCCGCCGTGCCGATCGCGAAGCCGCCGAGCGCGAGCGAGAGTTCCGCGATGCCAGGCCCGTGCGGCGGTTCGATCGGTGCCGCGGTTTGGGTGGGTGTCGGCGGCAGCGCGGCGCGCTCGCCGTGTGCGGCGGGGACAGCGGTCGTTACGGGAATGGTCATCGGCGGTTCTGCAGGTTCTGCAAACGGGCGCACCCGAGGTGCGGATAGCTTCGGCAAACGCCGAAAAGGGCAGTCGGCGCGCAGCGTACCATCTGCGGCGATCCGGCGTGAATCCGGCGAACAGAGGCGCAGCGGCACGAAGGTGACGCGCCATCGGCAATGATCCCCGGTGCGCTTTACAATGCCGGCTGCCAATTCAGCCGTCTCACGCCGCGTTCGATGCGCAGCCAACACGGCTTCACCCCTCCTCCGCCGGAAAAAATGAAAGCCTCAGAAGCCGCGCCACATTCGGCCGGAGCCATGGCAGCCGTGACCGTCGCGTTCCTGATCAACATGATGGGAACCACGCTGCCCACGTCCATCTACGCCTGCTATCAGCAACGTTACGGCTTCACGACGCCGGTCATCACGGTGATTTACGCGTCGTATGCGATCGGCGTGCTCGCCACCCTTCTCCTCGCCGGCAACTGGTCGGATCAGATCGGGCGGCGACGCATGCTGCTGGGAGGGCTGTGCGTATCGGCCGCTTCCGGGCTCGTGTTTCTGTTGAACACCGGGCTCTACAGCCTGCTGTTCGCCCGGCTGCTCTCGGGCATTTCGGCCGGCGTGTTCACCGGTACCGCGTCGGTCGCGATCGTCGAGTCCGCACCCGCCGCATGGCGGCGGCACGCGCCGTTTCTCGCGACCGCGTCGAACATGCTCGGCCTCGGCTTCGGGCCGCTGTTGAGCGGCGTGCTCGTGCAGTGGCTGCCGTGGCCGATGTACGTGCCGTACGTCGTGCATCTGCTGCTCGTGCTGGTCGCCCTGGTCGGCATCGGCCGGCTTGCGGACACCGCACCGCGCGGCGCGCGCATCCGCTTTCAGGTGCAGCGGCTCGCACTGCCGGAAGCCGTGCGTGGCGCGTTCATGCCCGCCGCGATTGCGGGCTTCGCGGGGTTCGTCGTCGTCGGATTCTTTGCATCGGTCCTGCCGCAGCTGCTGCGGGCGGTGTTCGGCTCTCACGGCGCACTGCTGGTCGGCGCGATCGTGTTTCTGCTGTTTGCGTGCTCGACCGTCGGGCAACGCGTGCAGGCGGCGTTCGCACGCGCATGGCGAATGCCCGCCGGCTGCATCGGCTTGATCGCCGGGCTGCTGTTCATCGCGCTGTGCGTGCAGCGACACTCGTTCGGTGCATTGCTGGCAGGCACGGTGCTCGCCGGCCTCGGGCAGGGCATCAGTTTCCGCGCGGGCCTCGGCGATATTGTCGACGCAAGCCCGCCGCTGCGACGCGCGGAGGTCACGTCGCTGTTCTTTGTCGTTCTGTATGTCGCGATCTCGCTGCCGGTGACGGGGCTCGGCATCGCCGTGCAGAACGAGGGGATTCGCGTTGCGACGCTGCTGTTTTCCGCGTCGACGATCCTGCTGGTTCTCTGTGCGCTGCTGTTCCTTCTGCGCGGCTCCGCGAGCCGTGCAAGCGGAGCCGAACACGGTTGACCACCGGCGGGGCGCGATTCCGGCCGGCTCTGGTCCTGCATTGATCGCATGGCTCGCGTCGAGGGTGCCGCATGTTATCCGCCACTGTGTCAGCGAGCGGCCTGGTCCAGCTTCTCCATCAACGTCAGCGCGTTCGGGACGGCCTCGCCGCGCGCGGTATTGTCGAAAATACACCACACCTCGCAAGCGGCGCTTCGAGCCCCGATGATCCGCGCGGCCACCGCTTCGATGAACGGCTCGTCGTAGGCGGAATAGTAGATTTCGGGCGAGCCGTGCAAACGGAGGTACAACGTACGCGGGTCACCCGCGGCTTCCGCGCCGCCGGGCACCGGCGACGGATCGGCCTGCACGCACGCAATGCCAGCGCTTTTCATCGCGTCGGCGCCCGCTTGCGAAAACCATGTCGGATGGCGCGGCTCGCAGACGACACGCGCATCAGTGAGGCCGCGCAGCCGCGCGAAGAAATGCCGGGCCGTGGCATCGTCCAGCGCGAGGCTCGGCGGCAATTGCAGCAGCAGGCAGCCCAGCTTCTCGCCCAACGGCGCGATGTCCGCCAGAAATTCACCGAGCGCGGCATCGGCATCGCGCAATCTCAGTTCGTGCGAGATCGCCCGCGGCAGCTTGACGGAGAACCGGAACGCGTCGGGCACGCTCGCCGCCCATCTGGCATACGTTTTCGGCTGGTGCCGACGATAGAACGACGAGTCGATTTCGACCGACGAGAAGACCTGCGCATACCGCTCCAGATGGCTACCCTCGGCCGGAAATCGCGCCGCCACCCGGGACGACAAGCCCCATCCGGCGCATCCGATACGGAGCGGCCGTGCAGCGGACGAAGAATTTTCGCAATGCGTTGCATCGATCATGGAGTTCCGCTATGCCCGATATGAGCGGGAGAAATTCGAACCGGTGCATGGCGCGCGAAAGAGCCTTGCCTCCAGCGCATGCCAATGAAGCATACCGCGACCCATCGGACCGCGTAACTGCCCAACCTTCCGGCAAACCGTCGACACCGAAAGTGAAGAGGAAGACTTATCTTCCGACGATCATCCGCATGCACTCGTGCGCGAAAATTCCGCGAACCGGCGCAAACGCGTTCGACCGCGACTTCCAGAAACAGGTCGAATCCCACGCCCGCGCGATCCGGACGGAAGCCGCGCCGCTTGACGAAGCCCCCTGACGATCGACGCCCGTAAACACCGACCCATCCACCGTTCGCACTATCGCGCGAAACTGATCGGGCGGCCGCCGTCGGGATGCGCGAGCAGTCCCATCGGCACGCCGTAGATCGCGCCGAGCGTCTGCGCCGTCATCATCTGTTCGGTCGTTCCATGTTCGAGCAACACGCCGCCTTTCAAGGCGACGAGCTCGTCGCAGAATCGCGCGGCCATGTTGATGTCATGCAGAACGACGACGACTCCGAGCCCCTTGTGCACGCTCAGGCGACGGACAAGCCCGAGCACGTCCAGCTGATGCGCGATGTCGAGCGCCGAAATGGGCTCGTCGAGCAGCATGCACTTGCTGTCCTGCGCGATCAGCATGGCGATCCATACGCGCTGGCGCTCGCCGCCCGACAGGCTGTCCACCGGCCGGTTCGCGAATCCTTCGACGTCGGTGAGATGCATCGCCTCCTGCACCTTCTCGCGGTCCTGCGCGGAAAACCGCCCGAGCGCGCCGTGCCATGGATACCGCCCGAGCGCGACGAGTTCGCGGACCGTCATGCCATCCGCGCCCGGCAACTGCTGCGGCAGATACGCGACCTCGCGCGCGAACGCGCGATGATCCCAGTCGTGCAGCGGCTTGCCTTCGAATGCGATCGAGCCCGCGCTCGTCGGCTGCTGCCGCGCGAGCAGCTTGAGCAGCGTGGATTTCCCCGAGCCGTTATGGCCGATCAGGCCAGTTACGCGCCCTCTTCGCAGCGTCAGCGTGATGGAGTCGAGCAGCGTCCTGTCGCCGGCGGCGAACGACGCGCGCTCGATTTCGTAAAGCGGCTCGCCCGCCGATGCGGCGCTTCGCGGCGTGTCAAACACTTGCGGGACAACGGTCGAATTCATGCTCATTGATGGACAGAGGTAAGTGGACCTGCGCTCACGCTTCTTTTGCGGCCGACGCGAACGGCATGCGGGAAGCCGCTGCCGTTTCGACAGCCGCGCGGTTCGCACGCGGGACGTCGTCATGCAGATGGCTTCCGTCGCCCGTCTCGACGCACTGTCCGTATTCGAGCTTGATGTAACGATCGGCGAGATGGAAATACCGGTCGTCGTGCGTGATCACGAGCACGGCTTTGCCGCGCCCGCGCAGATCGGGCAGCAAGCGCGTGTAGAACACGTCCTTGAACACCGGATCCTGGTCCGCGGCCCATTCGTCGAACACGTAGAACGGCCGGTCCTCCAGGTACGCGACCAGCAACGCGAGCCGCTTCTTCTGCCCCTGCGACAGATCGAGTGTCGAGAACGTACCGTCGGTGATCTTGACCTTGTGATCGAGCTGAAGATCGATGAGCAGCTTGCGGACTTCATCCTCGATGCCGTCGAGCTTGATGCCGAACAGGCTGTCGAACAGAAAGAAGTCGCTGAACACGACGGAAAAATGCTGACGATAGCTCTCCCAGCCGGCCTCGTCGACGGGCTGTCCATTCACCAGCACACGCCCGCTTTCGGGCGGATACAGGCCCACCAGCATTTTCGCGAGCGTGGTCTTGCCGCTGCCGTTGCCGCCGATCAGATACACGAGTTCGCCCGGCCGGAACGTGAAGTCGATCGGACCGAGCGTGAACATCCCGTTTTCCTTTTCGCGGAAGTAGCGATGCGTCGCCGCATCCAGCGCGATGGTGTCGAACGATGCGGGCGCATCGTTTGCCGCGCTCACGCGCTCGACGGGCAGATCGCGGTTGACCTGCTCGATGCGCTCCAGCGCCACCTTCGCCGAACTGATGTTGGGTATCGCCGACAGCAGGCCTTCGATCGGCATGATCATGTACAGGAAGACCATCGCGTAGCCGGACATCACGTGGGTGTCGATCGGGTAGTAGCGCGCGAGCACGAACAGCGTGATGCCAATGAACGCAAACAGGATGAAGCTGCCCCAGCTTGCAGCCGCCGCATACAGCACGTAGCCGCGCGTGCGCTGCACGCGCACCATCTCGACGTTGACCGCGAGCGTGTCCTCGATGAACGCCTCCTTGCGGCGGCGATGCAGCTTGAGTTCCTTCGATCCGTCGAACAGCGCGCGAAAGTGCCGTACGAGTTCGTCTTCCTTCTTGCGCGAGCTACGCAGATGGAACATCGCCCGGCGATGCGCGTACCGGAAGCCCGCCGCGCCGATGAAGATCGTCACGATCGCGATCAGCAGAATGGGCGAGGACAGATAGCCAAGATACGCGAGACAGCCCACGATTACCGCGCCCTGCATGAGCAGCGCGGGCAGCCGCACGAAGAGCATGACGATGGTGTCCAGATCCTGCGTCAGCACGGCCAGCGAACGCGACGCGCCCTGCTGTTCGAGCTGGCGGTAGCTGGCGTCGCCGATCCTGCGGATGGTGCGCATGCGCAAGGTGGCCTTGGCGTGCTGCCCGAGGTACATGAAAAGCGTCTGCGAGATCGTGCGCGTAACCAGCACGACCGCGCCCACGACGAGGAATTGCAGGCCCAGCGCCTTCAGGCGGTCGCTCGATGCGCCGAGCGCCTGGTTGATCAGGGCGACGAGCCCCGCATTGCCGAAACCGCTGATCAGGCTGGTCAACAGCGCGACGGCGAGCACCGCGCGCGACTGCCGGATGAGAGACCAGAAATGCGCCATTGTTGTATCCCCAGGTAGAACGGAACCGTCGAAGCGACGGCTAGTTGCGGGTGCCGCGAAGCAACAGCATGACCACCAGATAAACGCCGCCTGCGAGCGACGCGATGATGCCCGCCGGAATCTCGTGCGGGAACACCACCCAGCGGCCGGCCCAGTCCGACATCGCCATCAAGGCCGCGCCCAGCGCCGCCGACAGGAACAGGAGCGGCAGTGGCCGGTGCACGCCCGCGAGCCGCGTCATATGCGGCGCGATCAGGCCGATGAACGACAGCGGGCCGACGATCAACGTCGCGACAGCGGTCAGGATCGCGCTCAGCACGAGCAATGCGCAGCGCGCGAGCGGCACGTCGACGCCGATCGCGCGCGCGATCGGCGCGCCGAGCGGCAGAATCGCCAGCCAGCGGCGCGACCACGGCACCACCGCAAGCGCGCAGAGTGCGACGATCGCGACCACGGTGGCGGCCGTCGCGCTCACGTTGTAAGTCGAGCCGACAAGCAGGCTGAGCAGCAGCGTCACACGACGGTCACCGCTCGCGATCGCGATCGTCGCCACCGCCTGCATCAGTGCGCTGAGCGTCACGCCCGTGAGCAGCAGCGTTTCGGGCGCATAGGACGACGCCCGTCCGAGCACGACGAGCACGATCAGCGTGAGCGCCGCGCCCGTCGCACACGCGAAGAAGAGTGCCGGCACGCCGGGATTGTCGACCAGAAACACGGTTGCGACGAGCCCGAGCGTGCCGCCCGCCGTGATGCCGAGCAGATCGGGGCTCGCCATCGGATTGCCCGTCATCATCTGCACGAGCGTGCCCGCCAGCGCCAGCAGCACGCCGACCGACGCCGCCGCGACGAAGTGCGGGCCCCGCAGGAACAGCACGCGCTGTGCGGCGTCGATCCCATCGAGGTGCCAGCCGTCCAGCCCGCGCCCCACGCCGAGCGAGAGCGTCGCCGCGAGCGCGAGAAACGCGAGCGCCGCCAGCGCGACGGTGCCCGTGCGCCTGCCGTCCGGGCCCGCCACGCGCAACTGGGCCGCCTGCCCGATGTCGGGCCGGCCCCTGAGCCTCGGCAGCAACACGAGCAGGAGCGGCGCGCCCAGCAGCGAGGTGATCGCGCCGGTCGGCACGATGCTGCCGTGCAGGCTGGTCAGCCATTGCGCGATGCCATCGGCGAACCATAGCAGCGCCGCGCCGAACAGCGGCCCCCACAGCATGCGCTGGCCGAGCCGGCGTGCGCCCGCCAGCCGCGCGAGCGTCGGCGCGCCGAGGCCGATGAAGCCGATCACGCCGACCGAACTGGTGACGAACGCCGTCACCAGCAACGTGAGCACGAGCGCAGAAAAGCGCGTCTTGCGCAGCGACACGCCCAGACTGCTCGCCACCGTGTCGCCCGCGCCCATGACGGTCATCGGCCGCAGGCACAGCGCGAGCAGCGCGGCGCACGGCGCAAGCCTCGGCAGCAGCGCGGTCACGGCGCGCCAGTCGTGCTGATCGAGCACGCCGCCGCACCAGAGCTGCACGATGCTCAGCTTGTTGTAGTAAGCAAGCGTGAGCGCCATCCCGACCGCGCCGCAGCAGAGGTTGACGATCATGCCGCCCAGGATCAGCGCGAGCGGCGACAGGCCAAGCCTCGACGCGAGCAGAAAAACCAGTCCCAGCGCGATTCCCGCGCCGGCGAGCGCAACCATATCGCGTCCGCCATCGAGCATGGCGGGGTAGAAAAGCACCGCGAGCATCAACGCGAGATAGGCGCCCGGGAACACGCCCAGCGTCATCGGCTCGGCGAGCGGATTGCGCACCACCTGCTGCGTCGCGACGCCCGCGAGCCCCAGCGCCGCACCGCAGATCCACACCATCGCGATGCGCGGCAAGTCGCTGTAATGGAACAGCAGTTGCCTCATGTCCGACGTCGCCGGCGCGAACGCCGCATGCAGCCACAACGCGGGCGGCAGACGTGCGTCCAGTGCATGCAGCGACAGCAGCGCGCCGAGCAACAACAGCACCGTGACAACCGGAAGCGGACTGCGCGCCGGCGTGGCGGCGAGCGGGGAAAGCGCGGGCTTCGAATTCACGTCGCCTCCCGCGCCGGGTGCGCGCTGCCGAGCAGCGCATCCGCGATCAGACCGGCGAGATACGCCGTCGTGCGCACGCCGCCGTTCGGCGGCACTACGGGCAGTTCGACGAACCGCCCCGGCTGCGCAAACGGCAGCGAGCGCCACAGCGGGCTATCGCGCATCATGCGCCTGACCGGCGCGGGCACCGGCTGCGGCGAGAGCAGCGTCGCATCGGGCCAGGCGCCCAGGCTCTCGATGCTCACCGTGGCGAATGCGCCCGGCGCGCGCGACGCATCGTGCAGTCCCAGCATCGTCAAGACTTCTCCGTAAAGACTGGTCGATCCGGCGATGCGCAGATGCGCGTCGTCGACGAAGGCCACCGCGAGCAGTGGCCGCGCGGCCAGCGCGTGATCGGCGGCAACGCGAGCACGGGCCTGCGCGATCGCCGCATCGGCGTGCGCGATCGCCGCTTCCGCCTCGGCGGTGCGCCCGAAGCGTTGCGCCATCTGCCGCGTCTCCGCGCACGCGGACACGTACGGCGTGCGGGTGTACGCATAGCGGCCGAGCGTGCAGGTCGGCGCGATCCGTTCGAGCGTCGCGCGCAGCCGCGCATGGGCGGGCGTGACGACGATCAGGTCGGGCTCCAGCGCAAGCAGCAATTCCATATTCGGCTGAAAGATCAGGCCGACGTCGACGACGGAATCGGGCAGCCGGCAGACCGTGAACGTGCGTAGAAAGTCGTCCGGGTTTGCCATTCCGACCGGCACGACGCCGAGCGTCAGCATCATTTCCGTCAGGCCCCAGTCCAGCGAAACCACGCGCGGCGGCCGCGCGCCAGCGGCATCGGCCGCCAGAAGCGTGCGTGCCGGTATGCTCAGCGCGGCGGAGAGCGCCGCGCCCAGAAGCGTGCGTCGTCTCATCGGCCGAACTCCGCCAGCAGGGAGCGGATGCCTCCGGCGAGCCGCGCCGAATCGTCCGACACCCGTTCACGCTCGCGCTCCAGCATCTGCGCGAGCGCGCGCAGATCGACGGCCTCGAACAACGCCGCCAGTTCCACGTCGAAATCCGATGCGGCGCAAAGGCGCCGCTGGACCTTCATCGCGAGGATCGAGTCGCCACCCAGTTCGAAGAAGTTGTCGTTGCGGCCGATTCGCCCGACGCCGAGCACGTCGGACCAGACACGCGCAAGCAGCGTTTCCGTCTCGCCCAGCGGCGGCTCGAATTCGCGCGACGCATATTCCGGCGCCGGCAGCGCCTTGCGGTCCACCTTGCCATTCGGACTGAGCGGCAGCGCATCGAGAATCGTCAGCGCGGCGGGCGCCATATAGTCCGGCAACGCCCGGCCAAGCGCCTCGCGCAGTAGCGCGGCGTCGAGCGCGTGCCCCGCGTGCCCCGTCACGTAGGCCGCGAGGCGCGCTCCGCCCGCGCCGTGCGTCGCTACGACCACCGCTTCGCGCACGCCCGGTTGCGCGAGCAACTGCGCCTCGATTTCGCCGGGTTCGATGCGAAACCCGCGAATCTTGACCTGATGATCGATGCGGCCGAGGTAGTCGAGCGCGCCGTCTGCGCGCCATCGCGCGAGGTCGCCTGTGCGATAGAGGCGCCCGCCCCGCCCATCGAACGGATCGGGCACGAAGCGCTCCGCCGTCAGCCCGGCGCGCTTCAGATAGCCGCGCGCCAGGCCCGCGCCGCCGAGATACAACTCGCCGGCCACGCCATGCGGCGAGAGCGCCATGGCCGCGTCGAGCACGTACGTGCGGAGGTTGCTGATCGGCCGCCCAATCGGCACGCTCGTCCCGCCGGGCGAACAGGTCCAGTGCGTCACGTCGATGGCGGCTTCGGTGGGCCCGTAAAGATTATGGAGCGCGACGTCGGGCAGCATCGAGAAGACGCGTTCCTGGAGGTCCGGCGGCAACGCCTCGCCGCTGCATACGATGCGTCTGACGCCACCGCACCGGGTGGCGGGCTCATGCGCGAGAAACGCCTGGAGCATCGACGGCACGAAATGCAGCGTCGTGACGCGATGCCGCCCGATCAGCTCGACAAGCCGCTGTGGATCGCGATGATCGCCCGGATTCGCGAGCGCGAGGCGCGCGCCCGTCATCAGCGGCCAGAAAAATTCCCACACCGACACGTCGAAGCTGAACGGCGTTTTTTGCAGAACGGTGTCCGTCGCGTCGAGGCCGTACGCGTGCTGCATCCACATGAGACGGTTAAAGAGCGCGCCATGCCGGTTCGCCGCGCCCTTCGGGCGTCCCGTCGAGCCGGAGGTGTAGATCACGTATGCGAGGTTCTCGGCGTCGAGCGCGACGCCCGGATCATGCGACGCCTCCAGGGACACATCCAGCATGTCCAGTTCGACCGTACGCACGTCGTCGGGCAAGTCGAGCGCGCCGCGCACCTGCGATTGCGTGAGCACCAGCTTTACGCCGCTGTCCATCGCCATGTACGAGAGCCGTTCGGCAGGATACGACGGGTCGAGCGGCACGTACGCCCCGCCCGCCTTCAGAATCGCGAGCAGCCCGACGACCATCTCCACCGAACGTTCCACCGCAATGCCGACGCACGTTTCCGGACGTACGCCGTGCCGGACCAGCCAATGCGCGAGGCGATTCGCACGCGCATCGAGTTCGGCGTAGCTCAAGGTCTCGTTGCGGAAGACCAGCGCGCTCGCCGAAGGATGCTCGCGGGCCTGCCGCGCAATCAGCACATGCACCGGCTCCGGCGCGCCATGTTCCGCGTCGTGACGGCTCCAGCCCAGCAGTTCGCCCGTCTGCCGTTCGTCGAGCAGCGCGATGCCGCCGACGGTGCGCGCGTCGCGAGCGTCGGCGGCCAACGCATCGAGAATGCGCCGGTACTGGCCGGCGAAGCGCGCGATCGTTTCGGGCGAAAACAGTTCCTTCGCATAGCGGAAGTTGCACCTGAGCGTGCCATCGGACGCTTCCGACGTGTTCAGCACCACTTCGAACTGCGCGAACTGCGCAAACCGCGCGTCGCCGTCTTCGGCGCCGTATCGTGCGACGCTCAGTCCGGGCAACGCGTCGAGCGCCGCGCGATCGCCCCGCTGATGGTTGAAGAGCACCTGGAACAGCGGCGCATGGCTCAGGCTTCGGTGCGGGGCGAGCGCCTCGACCAGCACGTCGAACGGCACGTCCTGATGCGCTTGCGCCCCGAGCACCGCGCGGCGCGTATCCGCGAGCAGGTCCGCGAGCCGCGTGTGCGGGGCGATGCGCGCGCGCATCACCTGCGTGTTCGCGAAGAGGCCGACGATGCCCTGCGTCTGCGGGTGCTCGCGACCGGCCACCGGCACGCCGATGCGAAGGTCCGTCTGGCCGCTATTGCCGTGCAGCAGGATGCCGAACGCGGCGAGCAGCACCATGTACGGCGTTGCATCGGCTCGACGCGCCGCGCGCCGGACGCGCCCGGCGAGTTCCGGCGGAACGACGAACGCATGCACCGCCGCGCCGTAGTTCGCGCGCGCGTCGCGAGGGCGATCGGCGGGCAGCGCGAGCACCGGATGTTCGTCGCCGAGTTCGCCGCGCCAGTACGCCAGTTGACGCGCCCGTTCGCCATCCGCGAGGCGGGTCTGCTGCCACGCGGCATAGTCCGCGTATTGCGCGGTCAACGCGTCGAGCGCCGCGTCCCGACCTTCGATGCGCGCACGATATCGTTCGGCCCACTCGCGCAGCAACACGTCGACGGACCATCCGTCCGACACGATGTGATGCATCGCGACCACCAGCACATGCTCGCATCCGGACGTCCGGATCAGCCCCGCGCGCAGCAGCGGGCCCGCGCGCAGATCGAACGGATCGTTCGCGATCCGTTCGATCTGCCGGTCCAGCGCGTCCGACGGCTCAGCCGGGATATCGACGAAGCAGTAGTCGCACGCGCTCCGCGCACGGATCACCTGCATCAGGTTGCCTTCTCGATCCTCATCGAAAATCGTTCGCAATGCTTCGTGACGCGCGACGATCTGCACGAAGCTCTCGCGCAGCGCGGCTTCGTCCAGCTGGCCGCTCAGCCTGAGCGAGCCGCCGACGTGATAGGCGCTGCTCTTCGGGTTCAGATTCCACAGGAACCACTGGCGACGCTGCGCGTGCGACGCGGGAAACACCGTCTCGTGCGCCGCTTCCTGGCGCGTCAGCACGGGCAGCGGCTCGTACGCGTTTGTTTCGGCGACTTCGGCGAGCGCGGCGATCGTCTGCGCTTCGAACAACTGGCGCGTGCGGATGTCGATGCCCGCGCGGTGCGCCTTCGCCATCACCTTGAGCCCGAGGATCGAATCGCCGCCGAGATCGAAAAAATTGTCGTCGCGGCCCACGCGCGCGACGCCCAGCACGTCGGCCCAGATCTGCGCGAGCGCCGTTTCCGATGCGCCGCGGGGCGCCTCGTAGTCGCGCGATTCGAACGCCGGCTCCGGCAGCGCCTTGCGGTCCACCTTGCCGTTCGCGTTCAGCGGCAGCGCGTCGAGCACCACGAACGCCGACGGCACCATGTAATCCGGCAGCGATTGCGCGAGCCGCTCGCGCAATACGAACGCATCGGGCGCCTGGCCGGCAGCGGCCGTCAGATACGCGACGAGTCGCGTCGAACCGCGCGCATCCCGCGCGATCACAACCGCTTCGCGCACGCCGGGCTGCGCGACGAGCCGTGCCTCGATTTCCCCCAGTTCGATGCGAAAGCCGCGAATCTTGACCTGATGATCCACGCGGCCGAGATAGTCGAGCGCGCCGTCCGCGCGCCAGCGCGCGAGATCGCCGGTGCGATACAGCCGCGCGCCCGTATCGAACGGATCGGGAACGAAGCGCCCGGCCGTCAGCCCGGCGCGATTCAGATAGCCGCGCGCGAGCCCCGCACCGCCCAGATACAGTTCGCCCGCCACGCCCGCCGGAACGCGGTTCATCCGTGCATCGAGCACGTAGGTCCGCAGGTTCGCGATCGGCCTGCCGATCGGCACCGTCTCGTCGCGCGCATCGCAGCGCCAGTGCGTCACGTCGATGGCCGCCTCGGTCGGGCCGTAGAGATTGAAGAGCGCCGCGTGAGGCAGCACGGCCAGCGTGCGCTTCGCGAGATCGGCGGGCAGCGCCTCGCCACTGCACACGATGCGCTTCAGGCTCGTGCAATCGCGCGTGCTTTCATGCGCGACGAACGCCTGGAGCATCGACGGCACGAAGTGAACCGTGGTGACGCCGAATGCGCCGATCAGTTCGACAAGCCGCTGCGGATCGCGATGATCGCCCGGGCCGGCGACGACGAGACGTGCGCCGGTCATCAGCGGCCAGAAGAATTCCCACACCGACACGTCAAAACCGAACGGCGTCTTTTGCAGCACCGTGTCCGCCGCGTCGAGCCGGTATTCGCGCTGCATCCACGCGAGCCGGTTCGCCAGCGCGTCATGCCGGTTGATCGCGCCCTTCGGAAGGCCCGTCGACCCCGAGGTGTAGATGACATACGCGGGATGCTCGCCGTTCAGCGGCACGCGCGGATCGTCGGCGCGCTCGCCGCTCACATCGAGCGTATCGACTTCGAGCACGCCGACGCCGTCCCGAAGCGCAAGCCGCGCGCGCGCCGGAGCATGCGTGAGCACCAGCGCGACGCCGCTGTCGCCGACCATCCATGCAAGCCGTTGCGCCGGGTGCTCCGGGTCGAGCGGCACATACGCGCCGCCCGCCTTGAGAATCGCCAGCAGGCCGACGACCATTTCGACGGAGCGCTCCATCGCGATGCCGACGCGCGTTTCCGGCCGCACACCGAGTCCGGTCAGCCGCCACGCGAGGCGGTTGGCCGCCTCGTTCAGTTGCGCATACGACAACGCGACGCCGCCACAGGCGAGCGCCTGCGCATGCGGTGTCGCGCGCGCCTGCGCTTCGATCCATTCGTGCACCAGGCCGGCCGGGGCGATCGCCGGCTCCCCGTGCTCCCACGCCGTCAGTTCGGCGAGTTCTCCGCGATCGAGCAACGCCACGTCGGCCACCGCCTGCGCGCCGTCGCGCAACAGCGCGGACAGCATCGCGATGAAATGCTGCGCCAGCCGCGCCATGCGACGCGCTTCAAACAGTTCGGCGGCGTAGGCGAAATCCAGCGCAATGTCGCCGTCGCTGCGCTCGATCACATTGAGCGCGAGTTCGAACTGCGCCGCGCCCGAGCCCGCGCGGTAGCGCTGCGCGACGAGACCGGGCAGCCCTGTCAGTGCATCGGGCGCATCCTTGCGATGACTGAACATCACCTGGAACAGCGGTGTGTGACTCAGGCTGCGCTGCGGCTGGAGCGCGTCGACAAGCGCATCGAAGGGCAGCGCTTCGTGCAGACGCGCGCCCAGCGAGCGTTTTTTTGTCTGATCCAGCAGGTCGGCGAGCGTCGTTTGCTCACCCATGCGCGCGCGCAACACCTGCGTGTTGACGAACAGCCCGACGATCCGCTGCACGTCGGCCCGTTCGCGATGGGCGACGGGGACACCCACGCGAACGTCC
>Ga0164242_10003434_pt1 | contig 18104 bp, 30 predicted proteins | sample OricomgcompostMG_FD_108783 | JGI IMG/M metagenome (GOLD analysis project Ga0164242, IMG submission 108783) | Miracle-Growth compost microbial communities from Emeryville, California, USA - Original compost - Miracle growth compost (MG) ... | reverse complement strand
TTGGCGGCATCGCGGGTGCGCTGCCATAGGCCGTCTGCGATTCGAATCGCTCGGGGCGGTGTGCCCTTACTCATGTCTCAGACACTACAGGGTGTAATACGCCCCGTCAACCCCGGAGGCGAAAACCGGGACCTTAGTCCCATCCGTTGCGGTCTCGGTAGCAAACCACGGCCGCACATGTGCCGCCGACTACGAGTAACACCACAACTACGCCGGTCAGTACTGCAACCATGTCTCCCCCTGTGTAGGTTAGCCTCAATAACTCCACTCTAATAGGCGCTAGACTACACCACTATGGTCAACGCACAACTACGGGCCGCGATTTATGTGCGGCTGTCATCCTACGCAGGGACTGGTGACACGTCAGTGTCCCCGGAAACTCAGCGGCGGGCGTGCGAGGAGTACGCGCGGTCGCAGGGCTGGGAGGTCGTGGCGACGTACTCAGACCTCAACGTGTCCGGCGGCACGACCAAGCGCCCGGAACTTGCCAAGCTGCGCGAGCAGTGGAGCAGGTACGACGTGGCGCTCGCCCTCAAGCTCGACCGGTGGTCGCGGTCGGTGCTCGATTTCCACGAGCTCTACAAGGAAGCCAACGCGCACGGTGTTGCCCTGGTCGCGGTCCGTGACAAAATCGACATGACGAGCGCCAACGGTCGGCTGTTCGCCAATATCCTTGCGGCGTTTGCCGAGTTCGAGCGTGAGGTCATCCGCGAGCGCACGGCGGCGGGTAAGGCGACGCTGCGCGCTATGGGGCGTTGGGAGGGCAGTCGCGTACCGTTCGGCTTCAAGCCTGAGCGTGGCGAGCTCGTGGTCGAGCCGCAGCAGGCGGCGATCATCCGCGAGGCTGCCGAGCGGCGGGCGGACGGGGCTAGCTGGCGTGAGCTCACGCGGTGGCTGTCGGGGCAGTTCCCGGCCCGCAAGTGGCAGCCGCGCTCGGCGCGTCTGGTGCTCACTAACGAGCGTCTGCGCGGCACGGTGTTCACGGCTGCCGAGTATGAGGCGGTGCTCAAGCTGTGTGCGCCGATGGAGCGTGCAGCGTGGGCACCTAACCTGTCGCGGCTGTTGTCGGGGATGATGCGGTGCGCCGCGTGTGGCAGCAAGTTGTCTGCGCAGTCTCGCTCCACCGGTGCGACGGTGTACCGGTGCACGCTGCCGGGTTGCACGGCGCGGTCGTCGGTATCGTCGGCGCTGATTGAGCCGTACGTTGAGCAGGAATACCTAGACACGTTCGGCAACCGGCAAGAGTCACGGGTGCGCCCGCAAGCTGACCTCAACGACGAGCGGGCGGCTGAGCTTGAAGCCGAGTTGCGGACTATCTCGGCGCAGCTTGCCGACGCTGACGATGATGCGGCGCTGGCGCTTATCTCGCGGCGTCGGGAAGCTCGCGGGGAGATTGACCGGCTGCGCTCTATGCCTCGCGGCCCGCTGATCTTTGTGAGCACCGGGCGAACGATGGGCGAGGCGTGGGCGGCGGCTGACGTTGACGGTCGGCGGCGGCTGTTGCAGCGCGCTCTGCCGAACGGCATCACTGTGCTGCCTGCTGACGCGCCGGGTCAGCGCAGGCTCAACCCTGAGCGTATTCGCCCTTGCCCTCTCTTCGGTGATGTGGACTAAGCTGCGCAGCATGGCTCAAGAAGTGATTATCCGGCTGAAGGATGACTTGGACAGCACCGAGGCGGCAGAGACGATGGTCTTTGCTTTCGACGGTAAGGGGTATGAGATAGACCTCTCCGAGCGCAACGCGGCGGCGTTCCGCAAGGCGGTCGGCAAGTATGTTGAGGCGGCTCGGCGGACGCAGCGCCCGCTCACGTCTGGCGGTGTCAAGTCGGGTACGACGCGTGCCCGGTCCCGTGAGCTCGCCGCTATGCGCGAGTGGGGGCGTGCTGCGGGGTATGAGGTCCCAGCGAAAGGGCGCGTGCCTGACGATGTGCAGGCGGCCTACGCCAAGGCGCATCAGTAAGCCCGAAACGACCAAGAGCCCCGGCCCGGATCACTCCGAGTCGGGGCTCTTTCGTCGTTACAATCGCTGCGTGAGAAACAACGTAGCGCTAGCGGTGGTCATGGCTGCCGTCGTCGTGGGCGGCTTGCTGCTTGCGTGGCTGTTGGCTTGGTGGGTCCGAACCTAGGTCAGACGCAGTACGGTCGAAATCCACGGGGCACTAGACGAGCACTCTTTCCACGCGAGCAGCTGTGCCGTGTGCAGCCCTGGAATCTTGAACCAATGTCCGGGGTCGGCCCGGTACTTGGTGCCGCCCAACGAGCTCAGGTCGTTGTGGTACAGCACTCGCGAGTCTTGGGCTCAAGGATGCTTGCCCAATTGATCAGCTTCGGGGTGATGTGGCTAGGCATGGTTTCCCTCTCGGTTGGTGAGTAGTGCGGTTGCGATGAGTGCGGCGACGCTTCGCAGCGTTGATGGCTGGTCGAGCTCGATGCGGGCGCCGTAGCGGGTGGCGAGCGCGTGTGCTTGAGTGGGCGACAGGCGCAGCGGCACGCCGTCGTGAATGGCGCTCGCTGCGATCCTGTCGGCGTAGCTGACTTGCTCAGGGGTCACAGCAGCCCCATGACCCAAGCGGCGACGACGGCGAACGGCAGGGCGCCGAGGATGAGCACGGCGAGCGCCTGGCGGGTGTAGCCGCTCATGCGGCGATGCCGTCGGATGCGAGGTACTTGCGCACGGCGACCTCGCCTGCGATGAGCCCTGCGGTGATGTTGTCGGTGACGGTGCGGCGAGCGACTGAGCGGGCGCAGGCGATTCGCTCGGGCGTGTTGTAGTGGTCGGCGACCTCAACGTCAGGCAGCCCGTTGCTGTTGCTGTCGGTCGGGATTGGCACGGTGAACCCGTATTTGATCCGGCAGAGCTCGGCCTGCTTGTCGCTCATGCCGTCGAGTGCGACCTCGGCCAGCTCGTTGGACCTCGCCTCGTCCCACTCGTGCTCGGCCTCGTCGTGCAGCGTCAGGTCGGCGTACCCGAACGCCGCATTGACGCCGAGGTAAGCATGCTGCGTCAGGTGCTCAGCAGCGAGTGCGTCGGCCAGTTCCTGGCCGTCGTCAACGCGTCGGTTGACGGCGCGGACACGCTGCGCCGTGCGGATCGGTACGTCCACAGGGTAGAGCGCGTCGCTTGCGATCTTGAGTGCGTCGCGCATCTTTCCGGCGGCGTAGCTCGGCCACAGCCGCTCGCCCTGGCTCGGGTCAAAGGCGTTGATCGTCTCCAGCAGGCCGAGCGTCAGCTCGGAACGCAGGTCGTCGGCCTCGTATCCGGGGTTGGCGTACACGGTGTGCTCGATGTTGCCCTTGTACTCGGCCAGCAGGGCGAGCTTTGCGGTCTCGTCGCCCCCCTTGGCGGCGGTGATGAGGGCGAGCTCGGCGGCGGTGGACATGGTCATTTAGGATCAGTTCCTCTCAGGGGTTGGCATATCTGCTGAGCAGATATGTACGGGCGTAGCTAGGTCGCCCTGGCTCGTGCCGCTGGTGGGGTGCAGGATCAGCCTGCGGGATGATGCATCTGCTGAGCGGATGCGGTAACTGGTACTGACTTTATGTACAGCGGCTAGGAATCACCAAACCGAAGCACTATGCAACGGCCTTTCGTTATTGGATCGTTACCGGATGACGTATCGGCTCACAGGATGATCTGCCTGGCTAGCGGTTCACACATCTGGATCAAGGGACGTAGGTCCTGAGTATGAACTGTGCCCTTAAAGCTCGCGGTCGCGGTCGTTCCCCGTTACGCTGGGCGTATGACAGCAACGATTGAGGGGTTGCCAGTGCCGACCGACGAGCAAGACATCAGCCGGTGCATCGGGGCAAACGTCCGTGCCGAGCTTTCGCGGGCAGGCAAGCGGCAGGACGACATAGCGGCTGCCCTGCACATGGGGCAGAGCAACCTATCGGCTCGGTTGAGCGGACAGGTCCCGTTCCGGGTGCACGAGCTCGTGCTGATATCGCGTGAGCTGGGCATCCCACTAATGAGGCTCTTTGAGGGAGTGAGCTAAGGTCCCCAACGTCGAAAAGCGCCCCGCTGCCGTGTCCGGTAGCGGGGCGCGCTTGTGTCTAGCTCTCGTACTCTCGCAGCGCAGTTTCCATGCGCTGTCGCAGGCTGTCGAGCCGGGCCTCAATGGCTGCGAGCTCGCGCCCGGTGCTCAGCACTGCGGTGCGCAGCTTGAGCCTGCCGGTGTCGAGTGCGATGTCAGCGGTTGGGTTGCTGACGAGCGGCCTTGACCCGCCGCCTGATTTGTCCATGTGGTGCACTGGCGGGCGTAGCCATTGCAGCACGAGTGCCGCGTCCATCAGGTCACTCAGCAGCCGCCCGCGCGTCTCGATGGCAGCCGGTAGCTGCTTAATCTCGTGATCTTCCATGTTCCCTCACATACTCAGCCGCTGCCTCAAGGCGTGCGGGGTCATCGTCAAACTTCCCAATTCCGGTGTTACAGCGAATACAGAGCAGGGCTCGGAACGCCCCGGTCCGGTGGTTGTGGTCCGGCGCAAGCCGCCCGACCCTAGGCGGCTGCTGGCAAATAGCGCAGCGCCCGCCTTGCCGAGCTAGTACCCGGCTGTATTGGGCCTCGGAGAAGTTCGAGCCCCAGCGGCGATACATACGCTCCCGCGCATCTGCCCTGGCGAGCTGCTGGCGCTCTGGGCTTGCGGCGTACGCTGCCCGGCGTGACGCCTTGTAGCACTCGTGCCCGCAGACTCTGCTGCTGCGGTACCCAAGAAACGGCTGACCACAGACCTCACAGACAAGCTCAGTACCGCGCCTAGTCCTCGGCACCGTACCCATGCCCCCACGAGCGCCCGTATTTCTCAGGGTCGCTGACAATCGGGATGCCCATGAAGTCTCCGTCCATGCATTCTGCAATGCCGCGCAGGACCTCGTCGGCATCTGCCTCTGGGCACTGCGCAATTATCTCGTCGTGGACCGGCAACAGCAGGTGCTCACCGAGCCCGGCAGAGTCCATGTCAACGAGTGCCTGCGCTAGCAGGTCTCGTGCCGTTGACTGCACTAGGTAGTTGGTTGCTGCGTACGTGCGGTCACGGTCGAGCGGCAGCCTGCGCCCGCTCGGCGTGATCACGGGAAGAGACCCATAGCCGGTTTGTCGCTGTAGGTCATGGCCTAGCCGCTTAATCCCCGGAAACGTCGCGTCGTACGCGGCGATGGCCTCCTTGACCTGCGCGAGTGGCGCACCGGTCTGACGGGTGATCGTGGCAGCGCCGCCGCCATACACCTTCCCGAATCCCACCGACTTTGCTATCTTGCGCTGCTTGCTGGTGAAGTCCTCCCCGAACACCATCCGAGCCGTGTAGTCGTGCAGGTCGGTGCCTGACTTGATGGCGTCAACGAGGTTGGGATCCTGGCACAGCGCAGCAAGGACGCGCATTTCGACTTGGCTATAGTCGGCGGCGATGATGACCTGTCCGGGGTCGGCGATCATCGATCGGCGGATGCGCCACTCTGATGACGGCAGTTGTTGCAGCGGCGGGTGACTGATTGACATGCGGCCCGTGCGTGCTTGCAGGCCGCCGATTGTCGGGTGCAGCCGGTCGTCGGCGTCGCGCAGGTCAAGGAACGCGCCGAGATAAGCCGTATCCCACTTTTCGGAGCGCTTGGCCTTGAGCACTGCCTCGGCCAGCGGGTTACTGTCGCGTGTCTCCAGCGGTTTCCAGTTGGCGTCTAGGTCGGCGAGTCCTTGCAGCACGGACTTATCGACCTTGTAGGCGCCCGAGGCGGTGTGCTCGGTCAGCGTTTCGCCCATGCCGAGCAGCGCCTCACTGATTTGCTTGGTGCTGTTGATGTTGGAAACGCCGTAGCGTGCCGCTATGGCCCGGTAGTGCTCGGCCTCGCCCTGGAGCTCGGCGCGCAGCTCGCTCGTCCACGGCACGTCGATGCGGATGCCCCGGCGCTGCATCAGCATGAGGACGCGTTGCAGCTCGTGCTCAAACTCGACCAAGTGCTCAATGTCGTAGTCCTTGAGCGCGAGGGCTAACTCATCGTGAATCCGCACCGCGAGGATCGGATCAAGCCCGGCGTACAGCTCGTACACGGGATTGTCGATGTTGATCTTGGCCCACCCGGTCGCCTTGTTTGCGCCGATGGCCCGGAACTCGGCCTGGAGCTCTTTCTGACCGTCGCTGGCGTTCCTGTCAACGTAGTGCTGCGCGAGCGGCTTAAGGCCGGTGCCGATGCCGCCCTCGGCCTGCTGCCGGGGATCGACAAGGTGCGCCAAGATGTGCGTGTCCACGACGTTCGGCGCGAGCTCTTCTACCGTGACGCCGAGGTGCCGGTCAACGACGAGCCCGTCAAAGGCGTAGTTGTGCACAACGAACCGATGCCCGGATCGCAGCGCCCACTTGACGGCCTCGGCATGCTGCTCGACGCGCAGCACGTAGGCGGTGCGGTGGTCGCCGAATTGTGCGAGGCGGACCTCGTAGCCTGGCGAGTAGATGTCGAGCCCGGTTGTCTCGGTGTCAAAGCCGAGCAGGTGCGGCGCGGTCACGAGCCAATCGTGGAACGCGTCAATATCCTCGTCGCGCTCAACGACGTTGATGTCAACGTCGCTGCCGCCGAGCTGCTGCCTGTAGTGCTTCACTCTGCGGCCCCCTTCCTGATGCCTATGAGCACGTCCTGGTGATGCTTGGTGGTGCGGATTGCTCCGCGCTCGCCGAGCGCCGCCATGAACGTGCGGCGCTGTTTAAACACCTGTTCGCCTGCCTCGATGGAGTACGCCCGGTAGCCGTCCCACACGGCTTTAGCGGTCACGTGGTCGTCGGGGTCCTTGGTGATGCAGAACTCGGTGGTCAGGAACTCTGCGAGCGGGTCACTCTGGACCTTGAACGTCGCCGTGCTCTGCTTGACGACCTCGGGCTCTTGCAGCCCGCGCTCGTACCAAAGCTGAGCCCCTGCGACTGCCCACGCGAGGATGCCCTCGGCCTCTTTGCGCAGCTTGTCGGGCAGGGTCATGTCTTGCTCGTCGCGCGTAAAGGTGCGCTCAAACGGAATGCGCTTGATGCGCCGCCATAGACCGAAATCCTGCGACTTGAGCACCGGATCGTGGTTGGACGCGAGCATGAGCAGGAACGACGGCGTAAACGTGAAGTAGTCCTGCCGCAGAAACCGTGCCGTGATCCTGTCCTTGCCCGTGACCCGCTTGAGTGTGGCCTCGGCCATCGTGGCGTTTGCCTCGCCCTCGGACGCCATGACGAGCCGAGCACCGGCAAGCGCTGCGATGTCGGAGGGAATGCCTCCGGCAGGCTTGCTCTCAAACGTGCTGAACGGCGTGGTGACGGTGATCTCATCGAATAGCGCTGCGAGCGTGTCGGTGAGCACCGACTTGCCGTTAGCGCCCTTGCCGACCATCAGCGCGAGGCACTGCTCGTCGGTGCGCCCGGTGATGCCGTAGCCGACGAGCCGCTGCATGAACGGCACGAGCTCCGGATGGTTAGGGAAGATTTCCGTCAGGAAACGCTCCCACCGCCACGCCCGTGCATCCGGGTTGTAGGCGATATCCACCCGCTTGGTCAACAGCAGTCGCGCGTTGTGCGGCTGCAGCTTCCCAGTGCGCAGGTCGAGCACACCGTTGCGCACCGCGAGTAGGTCCGGGTACTGGTCGAATTGCTCCACCGACGCAGACACTTCGGGCAGCGCCTGCAGCTCCCGCACCGCAGAGTTAATGCCGAGAGTGGACTGGGCGCGCTCAACGTGCCTCGCCCACTCCTTCGCCTCTGCCGTAATCTTCCTGGCGTCCTTTGCTGCCACGTCAGCACGCTCCGACTCGGCCTCGGCCAGCCGCTTGGCGTCGATTCGCTTCTCGGCCGCAGCCTTCTCGATACGGGCAGCAACCTCGGCGGTCCGGTCAGCGGCCTGCTGCGCGTAGGTGCGCACCATGTCGCGCCGGTCCTTCACCCACACGCCAGAGTCGAGCAGCACGAAGCCCTGCTCGGTGTGCCGAACACCCGACCCCTGCGCAACGACGAAGTCACGCAGGAACCGGGCGTCCCCGAGGTTGGTCAGCGGATACCGATCCGTGTCCCTGTCCCGCATCGTGTCTGCCGGATCGAACTTGAGCGCGGCAGTCTGCACGGCCTCGTAGATAGGTTCGGTGCCCGCCGTCTCCCGCCACTTGGAAAGATCAGACCCGGCAGGAACCGCGAGCGCCTTAACCGTGACCCCGTGTGCGGACAGCCCCGCCGCCAGGTTCGCATTGAACTCTTGCCCGGCAGCGTCACCGTCCCCGGCGAGCACGGCGACGCGGCTGCCGACAAGGTCAGCAACCTCCCGCACCACGTCGGCGTTAGAGCTGAGCCCCGCGCCACGGATGAGGACTGCGCTATAGCCCATGCCGACAGCGGTAAGTCCGTCGCCCGGCCCCTCGGTCACAAGGACCTCGGCCCAGTCGGACTCTCCGCGCAGATAACCGACCTTTGCCCACGTTTCGCCGTCAGGGTTAGCTGGCCCAGTCCAACGCACGTGAGCGTCGGCCTGCAGCGCCCGCGCCTGGAATCCGCGAGCGACCCCGTCAGCACCGAGGAACGGCACGACCATGCGCTCCCCACCACCGAGGTCGAAAGCGGTTCCAAGCTCCAGCCGGTCTGCATCCGCATCGGTGATACCGAACCGCGCACGGGCATAAGCGATAGTCGCCTCAGTGCGCGCGGCAAGGTAGCCGTCGAGCCGGACACGCAGGGCTGCGATGTTGGCCGGGCTGGCTGGTTTACTGCCCGAGCGAGCGACCAGCTCGGTAACATCCGCCTGCATCGTGGCGAGGTCACGGAACGTGAGACCAAGCGCCTTGAGCACGTCGGCGGTCTTGCAGTTGGCTCGGCACTTCAAGAGCACCTTGCCTTCTGGGCTTACCGCGATGCGCAGCGACGGCGTGTGCGCGTCGCTGTGCGCCGGGCAGAACGCTACCCACCCGTCAGTCTCGGGCTCAGCGCGCGTCCGCTGAATGAACTCGGACAGCAGCATTTAGTTGTTTCCTCTCCTACAGCCCGCCCTTGTAGAGGCGCACGAAATCCTCTAGAGACAGGGCCACAACCGCGTCCTTGACGTTGGCGCGCGGTTTCTTGATCACAGCTAGCCCGTACGGCACGCCTGCGTTGACGGCCTGCGCCTGCGCGCCTTTGATGCCCTCGCGCAGCGCGTCGGTCATGTTGCGGTACGCCTTGCACTGCAAGGTGATGCCGTTGAGCCCGTGCACGTCGCCGGTGTCTTTAGCACCTGCCTGTGCCGGGCGGTACGCACCGATGCCCTGCTCGCGAAGGTATTGCACTACCTCGGACTCAAACCGGGTGCCCTTGGCCTTGGCCGGGTTGCTCATCAGAAGAGGGCCCGGACTCGCTCAGCGCCACACTTGGTGCAGCGTTGCCGCTCGTGCAGCAAGGCGATGCCGTAGAACTGCACATGCTCCCAGCGGTGGATCACATGCACGGTGCGCACTGCCCGAGCGCAGGTCAGGATGAGGTACCCACCGGCGTACCCAATGAGGAATCCGGCAGCAAAGCCCTTGAACGCCTCCCACATATCAGGCATCGGAGTCACCTGACACGCTGCCGGGCATCAGCCCCAGGCTGCGCAGTGACCGCACTCGCCGGTACGCCGCGCCCTGGACGAACGCCCCGCACAGCCCGCGAGCCCGCTTAGCCGTCCGCCCTGTCAACGGCTTAACCGCCGGGTAGGTGCGTCGGCTCGACTTGTCGATCTTCGGGCGCTCGGTGCTCGTGCTGAGCGCCTTCTCGATAGCCTCGTGAATGTTCACGTTGTCCCTCTCGATGGGTTGGGATGCCAAGAGCGGGCACCGACTTGTTACAGCCGATGCCCGCCCCTGTTGGTGGTCAGCGCGTCAGGTCAGAACGGAGGTTCAACCGTCGCCGCAAGCAGCTTGTTAGCCGCCTCCTGCTGCGCACTGGTCGGTGCGACCAGCTCCACGAACTTGCCCGCACGCTTCTTCGAGGTGTAGGTGCCGACCGCAGCAATGACCTGCTGCCCGGTGTAGTCGAGCAGCTGACGGACCAGCCCGGCCTGGAAAAGCCGCTGGTCGGTGAACTCCTCACCGGTCTCCACCACGACGACACGCGCAGCGTCGATGTAGGTCTTTTCCTTGCCTTCGTCGTCGGTGAGCGTCCCCGGCCCCTTGACGTCGATGATCAGCGCCTTGCCTACCAACTCCGGGTTAGGGCTGTACACCGCCTTGCCGTTGACCAGCTCCGCGACAGTGAACTTGATACGCGGGCCGAAGTCCTCATCAGAAGGAGCCTTCGGGGCGAACGGGACGGCCTGCGGGGTGCTGTTTCCGAAAACACTAGCCATTTGAGATGGTTACCTCTCACTTCGGGGCGCACGACTACCCGCACCGCGCTGGCGGCGTTGTTTAACGTGCTTGTTTGATGCTGGCGCGTCACATCGCGCCGGGGTTGAGCCGTATGGCTCAGGCAGCGACGGGGCGCAGGTCAACGGACTCGATAGCCCGCTTGCCCCGGAACCAAGAGCCGCAGCCCTTGCACTGGTACTGCTGGTACTTGCCGGTCGGCGTGTAGGCGTAGCCCTGGCGCCGCAGGTCGTACGAACCGCATGCGCACTGGTCCTCGCCGCCGTTGTAGAGCGCGAGGTTGGGGTGCCCGTGCATCCACGGCAGTAACTCGTTGTAAAGCGCCTCGGATGCCTCGATGTCGCCCTGGTTGTACGCCTTCAGCTTGCGCTGCGCGGCCTTGTCGCCGGCAAGCGCGGCCCGCGCCACCGCGACGCTGTAGCGGTCGGTCTTGGACGCAATGCCGGTGCGCTTGGTGAGCGCGTCGAGCGTCTTTGACTCGTCGCCGAACTCGCGCCGCGCAACGGCGAGAGTGTCAACGACCTTGACCGGCGACGGCGGACGAAATCCGGCGTCCCGCCACTCGGTGCGAAGGTGCTTCAGGTCGAAACCCTTCACGTTGTGCCCGATGACGATATCGGCCTCGTCCACAGCGCTCAAGATGCGCGCAAGCATGGCCGTGTGACCGCCCTCACCCCACTCAGCCGAAAACTCGACCTTGCGCTTACCGATGAACCGCCAGGCGACACAGATCGTGCGCGGCCACTCGGTCACGTCGTCGGCGTGGATGCGACCAATCACGTGCTTGTAGTCGTTGAGCGTCCAGAAGTCGCCCGACACGTCGAGCCCGCGATACTTACGCCGGAAACGTCCCGGCACGCGCTCGATATCGAAAACGAGCCGCTTAGGTCCGTCAGTCATGCTGCCTCTTCTCATGCACCGAGCGACCGTCGAAACAGTTGCCGCAGCCCTCGGTGTGCTTGTTGCGCACCAAGTGGCACGACTCGCAAACGGCCTCGTGGGCCGTCAGCTCATACTCGGTGTCCTCGTCGTGAAGCCAAGGGATCATGCCGCTCTGCCCTTCTCGTTGTGCGTGAACAGCGCGAGCCGCACAGCCTTGGCCGCCTCGGCAGCCTCTTCCGCTGTGCCGAACGTTCCAAGGTGCCTTCTGCCGACACGCGCAGCAAATCGGCCGGTAGCTGCTACTTGGCTAACACCTCGGTATCCCGACGTGTTGTCTATCCGTAGTCGGTGCTGGTTCTGGTTGTTCTCCGACCGAGTAGCCGCCCGAAGGTGCTCGGGGTTCACACACCATCGGTTTCCGCACCGATGGTCTATGTCGGCGGGCGGCAGCGTTCCGTTGTGCAGTCGCCAGGAGACGCGGTGGGCCGTGTCGGTGCCTGCTTCTCTGGTTCCGAGACCAATCACGCCATACCCTTGTGCCCCGATTGCCGCAGTCCACCGCCAACAGCCGCCAGGCTCGGATGGCATCTGCACCTTGGCGTAGAACCGGCTGCGTAGGGTCATGCGGCACCCTGCAGGATCGGCTTCCCGAGCACCGTGCGCTCGATCTGCGACCACTTGAACGTGTTACGCAGGCTCAGGAAGTAAGAGAACACCTCATCGCCGATGGGGACCTCATACAGGCTCCACTTGTTCGGATTGGCGTTACTGATGTGCAGGATCAGTCCACGTGTCACTTTCGGCAAGTCGATGTGCTCGCCGTTCGCAGCCAGCACAAAGTCCGCGTGTGCATACGCTGACAGCTGCAGCGCCGTCTCAGCGTGCGCATCCTTGCTGGTCTTGTAGTCGCACACCACGACCTCGCCGTCGATCTTGGCGATAGCGTCAAACGAGCCGGCGTAACTGTGCGTGTCGGACCAGACGGCTTCCTCGGCCAGGAGGTACTCGGGCTCGACCGTCTCAAGGAAGTTGGAGAACTGCCGCACGAACGGCACAACCTCCGGCGTGACGGCGCCGAGCGGATCACCCTTGGCGAGGGCCTCGAACGTGCCGTGCGCGGCGCTTCCGAGGTCTGCGGCCTTCTTGGTGTACCGCCGGGCCGCGCCCTTCAGGTAGTCGATGGCCGCATCGTCGCCGCTGTTCTGCTTGATGATGCGCACTGCGTCCCAGTTGGTGACGGCCTCGGTAGCGACGAGCTTTTCACCCCATGGCTTCAGGAACGGCTTGGGCAGCATGTTGATGATGCTCGTAACGCCGGGCACCTTGTCGCCCGTTGCCGGGTTGATGTACCAGCGGGCGCCGGCCTGATGGGTTGTCAGTACTTTTGGGGTCGTCAAAACTGCCCGTCCTCTCGTTGTTGCCCGGCTCGCGGGCGCAGCGAGCCGGCCGCCTAGGCGGTGCTCGCGTCAGATTCCCCCGGATTCCCCGCCGGATGCTCGAAAGTCCCCAGGCCAGTTGAACAGTTCAATCCTGCTCTGACTAGCCATAACACCGATGAGGATGGGGTATAAAGGGATAAAAGGGAAAATTTTCATCTTTATACCTAATATCCCTAACTAGCTCTCTTGTCTTATAGAGCTAATGCGCGGGCGCCTCAAAAACGCCCTTTTCCCTCACTTCTCCCCCTCACAGGGGCCGAACGGTCAGAATCTCGGGCAACCGGGCGTGTGTGACGGCCCCGTGCTTGCGGCACCGCCACGCCTGAGCCTGCGGCTTGCGCTGCCACTTCGCCAGGATCGCCAACTGCCGGGCTGCACAGCTCTCGCACATGTACAGCTCGGAGCGGTGGCACTCCATCCACAGAAACCTGATGTGCGTGGCCTGCGGGTGGCCGAGCTGGCACGATTTGTCCTCACAGTGTGGCGTCAGGTCGAGCCCGGCAACGATCTGCTCAAAGGTCATCACACCGCCGGCGGTTGCAACGCTCATCCTCGTCTCGCCTTCTCGGTTGCTACGAGCTCGGCCCGCCTGTCGCTGATGACGCGTGCCTCGTCAACCATGAGGGCCAGCTCGTGCTTGTCGTAGTGGTGCTTGCAGAAGTCGAGCTGTCTACCGCTGGCGAGCACTACGCTGACCTGTGCGGCGGCTTGGCAGCAGTCGGTCATCGGTGCCCTCTCATGTTCTGTTGGCGGCGACGCGTAGCAGGCTGGATAGGTGGCGTGCGGCGCACGGTGTCGCCCTCTTGCACCTGGTCGGCGGTGATGGTCTCGTATTCGGTGGTGTCGGTCATGGTTTGCGTTTCCTCTCGGCGGTGGCTGCCCGTGGCTTGTGCATTTGCGGGCTGTGGGTGCAGTTGGCGCAGCTTGCCCATGTGTCGCGTCCGAGCTTTCGGCCCGGCTCGTATTGCTGGCACTGCTTGGTGCAGACGTAGGCGGTGCAGGCACCGAGCTCGTCAGTCACTCGGTAACACCTGCTGAACCCCCCCCGTCGCTGAGGGTGTACTCACCGCCGGTGAAGTTGACGAGCTCCCTCGGTGGCTCTTCGTCGGGCCACTGGCGTGGGGCGCTCCGCTGCCTCGGTGCTGGCGGTGCGACCATTTCCGCGAGCAGGGGCGCGATTGCTTTGGAGATGGCGGTGACGAGCTCGGAGTCAAACGCGCCTCGTGACCGTGCCTGCTGTGCTCGCATCGCGTCGAGCGCGGCCCGTGCGAGCTTGTAGCTGTCGATCATCCTCGGTACCTTTCGAGTCTGGAACGATAAGTTCGTTGTCTTGTTTCTCGGCGGTCATGGGTTGCCTCTCAGTAGCGCGATCGGTGCATCAAGTCCACGGCGTACGCGGCGGCGCCGCTGAGCGCGTCAATTGCGCCGGTGTTGTCAACCACAAGGTCGAATTCGTACTCGTCGAGTGCGGTCTCGCTGATGTGTAGGTCTGTGGCGTTGGTGCCGTCTGCGGTGCCGGGTCGGTTGACGCGTACGACGATGCCGCCCTTGTTGTGGATGGCGTCGGCCTCGTTGGGGAATCGCACGTCAGTGACGACGAGCGGCTGTCCTTCCGCGAGCAGCCATGACGCTTTGCGCATGAGTGCATCGACCCACACGTTGTCGCCAATGTGGTTGCGGACGGCGACGCCGTGGGCTTGGAGCAGGCGCCGCACTTCGGGCATCGCTTTGGCGTGCTCCCACCCGGTCGGGTCGGTGTCGGTCTTGCAGTGTCGGAGCTCTTCACCGAGGCGCCATTCGCGGGCTTCGCCGTACGCCTCGGTGTTGAATGCCTCGATGATGGGGTTGAGCTCGGCAACGATGGCTTTGAGTGCGTCGGCGAACGCGAGCCGTTTAAACCCGTGGTCGTTAACGAGGAAGGATGCGAGCGTGTCTTTTCCTGCGCGCTTGCGTCCGCTGATGCCGATTAGCGGTTGCGGGCCGGTCACTCGTAGCTCCACGGGCGGGGTGTCGGGGCGGGCGGCCATGCGGCCTCGACGGCGGTCTTGGCCTCAAGCAGCGAGCCGCCGCGAGCCGCGCGGTATGCCTTGATGGCGGCGATCTTCTGCCCTGCGTTGATGTATGCCCGCACGTCGGCTGGTATGCCGTCGCTGAGCGTGTCGTGCAGCCGGATTGCCTGCTCAACGGTGATGCCGGGCATCTCGTGGGCGATGGCGCGGAGCGTGTCCTCGAAACTCTTCACTGTTCGGTGTCCTCTCGGTGGTCGGTGTCGCTCAGGTGAGCGATTCCTTGGTTGAGCGTGGGGATTGCGCGGTTGCTCTCGATGGACAGGCCGCACAGGCACTCGGCAGCCCACCAACCGGGCGCGATGCGCCGGAATGTGACGCTGTGCTCTTGGGGCTCGGCGTCGGCTCGGGTGTTGTCGAGCTCGACCTCTGCCTCGCTCATGCCGGGATCACTTCGACGTCGAGCGCGAAGCCGTGCAGGTAGTAGCCGTTGCTGTAGTCGCCTTCGGCTTCCGCGATGTTGAGCACGCCGGCAGCGGTGACGCCCTTGATCCATGCCTTGTACGCGCTGTACGGCCCTGCGTTCGGGTTGTCTTCGTCGTCTCCGATTTCAACGGCGGTGATGATGTTCTCGGTGGTGGCAAGCGCCTTGAGGTCAAGCCACGAGCAGCACTCACTGTTGCTCGTGTCGATGACGACCCGTGACCCGTCCGAGAGGGTCAGCATGCCGGTGTTCACGTCGGCGCTGGTGATGGAGCGTCCGACCAGTGCGTCAGCGAGCTTGGTGGCGTAGTCGTTGCTGTCGTAGGGGATGTGTTCGGTGCTCACCGGTGCTGCCTCTCGTAGCTCTCCACGACCTCTAGCGCGTAGTGATAGGTCCGGTCGTCGTACATCTCTCGGTGCGCAAGTACGCAGTACGCTTCGTTGACGGTCATTTGTCGCCTCGCTTCCCGCGCTTGGCCTTGCGCCGGTACTTGCGCACCATGTCGTGCAGTTGCTCAGTCCCGCCGGGCGGCAGCAGCGCGTCAGTTGTCTTGTCGATGATGGGTGCCTGGCCGTTGCGTGCGCGGCGCTCGTTGGTGAGCTCCAAGAGGCTCGGGCGGTATGCGTAGTAGTTCGGCTGCTGCCCGAGCTCGTAGGCGATGCGGTCAGCGGAACGACGGCGGTCGTTGAGTGCGGCGTTGCTGATGTTGGCAAGGATGCTGGTCACTTGGCGGCCTTTCGGGCGAAACGTGCGATGAGTGGGGCTGTGCTGTAGATGACGCCGAGCACGGCGGCGGTGAAGGCGACGGATGCGGCGGCGCAGAGAAGCGGCGTCATGAGTAGCTGCTCATGGCTGCGCCATCGCTGCGTGCTTCGTGAGGAACGCGCCGAGCGCCCGCATGTCGCTAACGTCTAGCGTTAGGAACAATCCGTCGCCTGTAGCCTTGCGCTCGGTTCCGATGTAGGCGACACCGTCAATGACGCGGACCAGCATGTGCGTTCCGGTGCGCTCTGGCCCGTTTTCGATCAGGTGCATTGCGCCTGACGCGGTGAGTTTCGCGCTCATCAGCGGCCAACCTTGCGGCTGAGCTTGTCCTTGAGCAGTGGCTGTACGTCGAGCCACCATGCGGCGCCGATGAATGCGGGCTGTCCCATGCATGCGGCGGCGCTGGTGGGTGTGTGGCCGTCGAGCAGCAGCGTTGCGAAGCTGCGCAGGTGCTTGTGGGGCAGTGCGTTGATTGCCGACGTGATGAGTCGGTGTGTCACGGGCTGCAAGCCGGTTGCATCGTAGGCAAGTGGCGAGCTCGCGTGATCGTTGAATGCGATGGCGGCGTGAGTCATGAGCCGTTGTCCCTTTCGGGTCGTTGGTTGCTGTTACGCCGTCTCATTGCGCCAAGCTCGGTGATTTTGGCGGCTACGTGACGTAGGTCACAGAAAGAGGCTCAGGACCGCCAAAATAGGGGTGCGTGGCGCAATGCATTAGTGAGGGAGAGATAAAAGAGCCCCGGCAGGGCGTTCCGCGCGCAGCAAATGACGAGCGGCGGGCGCACTTGCCGGGCTTTTCTTGTCCCTAAATGGGCGTGACAGGTATCGGCGCGGGCGCATACCCGCGTAGCACCCCGGTTCGATTCCGGGCATGTCCACGGTTAGCGGGTAGGCCAAGTGAGAGCCGCCGGGCCTAAAGCTCGGTGATTGCGGGTAATCAACCCCGCCCCGCTAGCGAGTTTGCGGCAGCCGTGCCTTGCGCCGGTCATAAGTCCGTCGTGGTGGAGGTAGCTCACTGGTAGAGCGCCCGAGGGATTGCACGGTGCGCGGGTTCAAGTCCCGCCGGTCAGACGTGGCCGTAGCTCAGTAGGCAGAGCGGTGCAGCGAATCGGGAGACTATGCGGGTTCGATTCCCGCCCTCTGCCCCATTGACGCGTAGCTCAGTTGGCAGAGCACGTGGCCGTTAACGGTGTCGCAGGTTCGATCCCTGCCGCGTCAGCATGTCCGCACGCGCGAGCAGGTGACGTGCGGCGTCGAGCCGGGCACGAAAGCTACCGGTGAAGTCGTCCGGGCTCTACACAATGCCGCTGCTACGGCGTGTAGACGGGGCGCACCTGGGCAGTGTGCCGGGTCACAGGTTGGACTCCAACCCCGACCGTTCTGGGTTCGATTCCTAGGCTGCCCGCTAGCGCCATAGTTGCGGGGTGTGGCTATGGGTACACGCAAGTAAACGGTTCGGCCGTGCGAACCCCTGCACCGTGCTCTTCGGTGAGACCCCGTTGAGATCGTGTGGCCTAGCGACAGGGAGTCGCTACGGCGTGACACGGACGCGCTGCTGCTAGTCCTGCGATAGTGGACTAGATACCTTGACCCCGCGCTCCGCGTGCCCGTCCTCTCCGGTTGCATGCGTAGAAGCGTGGGGCTCTAATCGTTGCCATCTAGGTAGGTGAGCCTGATGCTCGACGAGGATCTAGAGATGCTGATAGTGGAGCTGATGGTGCTGGACGCCGACCTTGGTGCTCGGCGTGGGGACACTGATGTGCTGCTGGATCGTCGCTTGGTGGTGATGGGTCGGTTGGGTGCGGCGTGCGCTGCCTCTGGTGTGCTGGTGTTCGATGTCGCACGGTAGTAAGCACAAGAGGGTCAGGCGAACGATGCGCCGAGTACGAACGTGTGCTAGCTGCGATGTCGAGCTGACATGGAAAGACAAGGCGCTGCCGACTCACGCTGAGCTGGACCACATCGTGCCTGTTGCGCTCGGTGGGCTTGACGCGCGCGAGAACTACCAATGGCTGTGCCGTAGCTGCAATCGGCGCAAGGGCAAGCGCATGCCTGCTCAGCAGCCGGTGACTTCGCAGGAGTGGTGATGCGCTGAGAGGCGCTGCGTGGCGTTCTAAGGGCCTGAGTGTGTCGGGGTAGGCAATCACCCTCGGGCACCTCTGCTAGCCCCCTGGGGGGCCACCCCCTGCCCCCTATGTGCGATTCAG
>Ga0164242_10003433_pt1 | contig 18105 bp, 17 predicted proteins | sample OricomgcompostMG_FD_108783 | JGI IMG/M metagenome (GOLD analysis project Ga0164242, IMG submission 108783) | Miracle-Growth compost microbial communities from Emeryville, California, USA - Original compost - Miracle growth compost (MG) ... | reverse complement strand
CAGCCTCCGGCCCAGCCGGATGCAGTTCACGTGCGGTCGTGGCGGAACTGGTAGACGCGCAACGTTGAGGTCGTTGTGGGCGAAAGCCCGTGGAAGTTCGAGTCTTCTCGACCGCACCATTCCTGAGGAAAAAAGGGCGCCATCGGCGCCTGTTGCCCGGCGCCATCGGGGCGAAGGCGTGGGAGTTCCGCTCTCATTCAACAGCCCCCTGCGCGATCATGGCAGCAGCCGTATCGAGTAGCCGGCGCCGTAGTGCGTCGCGGTCGACGGGCAAATGCATGAACGGCTTGATGCGGCCTTCGGCGCTCAGGACGGCAAAGCCGAACACCATCGACCATAGCGCGACGGTCGACGTCTTGGTCGTCTCGACCGTCGCATCGGGAAGCGCCGAGGCGACGATTTCCTCGAAACGCAAATAGGCTTCCCTGGCGGGCTGCTCGAGTACCGCGGGCACGCCGCCGGCGCGCACGAGGAGGTTGCTTCGGAACATCAGCCGGAAAAGCTGCGGGCGGCGCTCCGCGAACGCCAGGCTGGCGTCGCACGCCGCCCGCAGCCGGCTTGGGGGAAAGGTGTCCGACGCCGTGGCGGCGAGGTCGTCGATGAGATCGCCGAACCCCTCTGCGGCGACGGCGGCGAGGAGCTCATCGCGGTTTTCGAAATGCCGGTAAGGTGCGCTCCGCGCGACGCCCGCGCGTTCCGCCAGATCCTTGATCGACAGCGCCTCCCATCCTTCGCGCTCGACGGCATCGAGCGCCGAGACGATCAGCGCCTTCCGCAGATCGCCATGATGATAGTGTTGGCGACGGCTTGACCGGGGCACCCGAATCCTCCTATGTGAGATAAGATCACATTATGGACGAGCGCATGGTCGCTATCAAGAGCCTGGGCCGGAAGTTTGCCCTCAGCCTGCTGGCCGGCGGCCTACTTGCCGCGTCGACTTCGCTGCATCCGATCTGGTGGACCGCATGGTTCGCCGCCGTGCCGGCGTTGCTCGTTGCCTTTCGCTCCCGTTGGGCGGCCGGTTTCTGCTGGGCGTTCCTTTCGGCCGCGATCGGCGGCATTCCGATGTTCCTTTACCTCCTGGCGGTTGCGCCGCCCGCCGTTGTGACGGCCTTCATGGGCCTGCTCGCCGTCGTTTTCGCAGCAGAAGTCCTGCTCACCGCGGCGGCCCGTCGCCTGCTCCCGTCCCCGATCGCGGTCTTTGCCTTTCCGGCCTGCGCAGCGGCGTTCGACGTCGTGCTGGCCAGCGTCTCCCCCCATGGTACCGCGCTCAGCTTTGCCTATAGCCAGATGGCCTTCGCGCCTGCCCTGCAGGTGGCCGCCCTGGGTGGGACACCCGCGGTCGTGTTCGTCGTCGACCTGGTGGCCGCGGCGCTGGCGTTCCTGATCGTCGAGTGGCCGACGCCCCGCAAGGCATTTGCTGGCGTCCTGATGGCGGGATTCGTCGCGACCATTGCGGTGGGGGGCGGTGCGCTGCGGATCGCCGCGGCGCCAGTCGACCCCACGACGGTGGTCGCCCTTGCGGCGATCGAGCAGCCAAGCCAGCTCCCGACAGACTGGCGCGCCGTTCTGGCTTCATACGAGCCGCGCGTCGCGGACGCTGCCGCCAACCATGCCCGACTGGTCGTGCTGCCTGAGGAGATCGCGCACGTTCCTCTCGGGGCACTGCCGCAAGCCAGGGCCATATTGGCATCCTGGGCAAGAGCCGCGGATGCGACCATAGCCGTCGGGCTCAGGGTCGGCGCCGATGGAACAGGGCACAACCGTCTGCTCGTGTTCGGTGTCGACGGGGTCGAACGGCATTACGACAAGGTGCATCTCATTCCGGGGATAGAGGCCGGCGAGGTGGTGCCGGGCGTCCTGCCGCCGCTATCGGTGAACATCGCGGGGCTTCCGCTGGGGGGCGCCATCTGCAAGGATTTCGACTTCCCTGAGACGGCGCGCCTGCTGTCGCGGGGCGACGCCCGGATCGTGGTCGCCCCTGCCTGGGATTTCGGCATCGATGCTTGGCTGCACAGCCGGATGGCGGTTCTCCGCGGCGTCGAAGGAGGCTTCACGCTGGTGCGGTCGGCGCGCCGCGGCGAGATGACCGTCAGCGACCGCTATGGGCGCGTGATTGCGGCCGCGCCAAGCGGCGCGACGGCGCCGACATTAGTTGTGAAGGCACCGATGCCGAACGACCACGCGACGATCTACGCGCGCGCTGGGGACCTGTTCGGATGGAGTTGTGCAGCACTTGTCGCGCTCCTGTCCGCCTGGCTTGCCGCTTGCGCGGTGCGCCGGCGCCGGGCCTGAGATGGGCAGAGGTCGGCGGCTTCTTCGGTGCCGCCGCGGAAAGAGCGTCCCTATTGCCAGCCGCCGCCCAGCGCCATGAACACCGCGATCTGGTCGTCGGCGAGTTGCGCCTCGGCGGCGGCGTGGTTCGCCTCGGTCTGGGCGAGCGCGCTTTGCGCCTCGAGCAGCGACAGGAAATCGCCGCGGCCGAAACGGAACAGCTTGTCCGCCTGCGCCGCCGACAGCGCGGCGCTGTTGCGCGCGCGGCCTAGCGCCGCGGCCTGGTCGCGATCGCGGGCGTAGGTTTCGAGCGCAGTCTCGGTCTCGCGCAGCGCGCCGAGCACGGTCGAATCGAAGCCGGCGAGATCGGCGTCGACCTGCGCGCCGGCCTCGGCGATGCGCGCCTTGACCACCGGGCGGTTGGGGAAGCTCCAGCTGATCAGCGGGCCGAGGCTGAAGCCGAACGAGGTCGGCCCGCCGATATCCTTGAGCGGCCCCGACAGCCCGGCCGAGCCGCCGAGGCTGATCGACGGATAGAGATCGGCCATCGCCACCCCGATCCGCGCGGTGTCGGCGGCGATCGTGCGCTCGGCCTCGCGGATGTCGGGCCGGCGGCGGATCAGCGCCGCGCCGTCGCCGATCGGCATCGGCCGGACGAGGCTAGGGAGCGTCGCGCATTGCTCGACCTCTTTGGGATAATCCGCCGGCGGCCGGCCGAGCAGCGTCGCCAGCAGGTAGAGCGCCCCGCGGCGCTGGGCGGTGAACGCCGGCAAGGTCGCCTCGCTGGCATCGACCGCCGCCTGCGCGCGGCTGACGTCGAACGCGGTGCCGCGCCCGCCGCGCTGCAGCCGCTGCGTTGCGTTCAGCGTTTCGCGCTGCAGCTTGACGATTCGCTCGGTGACGGCGAGCCGGTAATTGGCGGCGCAGGCATCGGCATAGGCCTTGGCGGTCGCCGCAGCGACGCTCACCCGCACCGCATCGCGCGCCGCCGCTACCGTGTCGCGATCGGCCATGCTCGCCTCGATCGCCCGCTTGATCTTGCCATGCAGGTCGAGCGGATAGCCGGCGGTGATGCCGAGATCGTAGCTCAGCACGCCGGGCAGTGATTCACCGGTATCCGAGGGGCGCGCCAGCGTCGCCCCGCCGGAAAGATCGGTGGTGATCGAGCGGCCCGCCTCGGTCTCGCGCACCACGGCATCGGCCTTGCGAAGATTGGCGTCGGCGGCGCGCAGGTCGGCATTGACCGACAGCGCCTCGGTGACCAGCGCGTCGAGCCGCGGGTCGTTGTAGAGGCGCCACCAGTGATCGGGCAGCGGCTCGTTGGCGAACGTGGCGTCGTGGCCCGAGGCGAAGGCACCGGTCGCGCCCGGCTCTGTCGCCATCGAATGCGCCGGCGGGTGGTAGTTCGGCCCGGCGGTGGTGCAGCCGGCGAGCAGCGCCGGCGCGGCGAGGGAAAGGAAACGCCGCATCATTTCGTTCCGCCGGTGGCGGTTGGAGCGGCGATCGGGCGAGCGGCGGGAGTCGGAGCAGGGGCAGCGCGCTCGGGCTGGATCGTCACCGTGGCGGTGCGGCCGGTGACCAGCCGGATGCCTTGCGGCACCCGCGTCAGCTTGATCCGCACCGGAATACGCTGGGCGAGGCGCACCCAGGTGAAGGTGGCGTCGACACTCGGCAGCAGGTTGCTCGCATCGGTGCGGCTGGGATCGTCGATGCCGGCGGCGATGCTCTCGACATAGCCGTAGAGCGGGCGCGAATCGCCCATCAGCCGCACCGTAGCCGGCGCGCCGATGCGGATCAGCGGCAGCTTGGTCTCCTCGAAATAGCCCTCGACGCGCAAGCTGTCGCTATCGAGCAGCGCCATCGCCTGTTGGCCGGCGGCGACGTAATCGCCTCGATGGAGATCGAGGTTGGTGACCACGCCGTTGACCGACGCTTTCACCTGCGTGCGCGCGAGATTGAGCCGGGCACCGTCGAGCGCAGTCCGCGCCTCGTCAAGCGCAGCGCGCGCGGTGGCGACGGCGGCGACGTTCTGCTCGTGAGTCTCGGTGGCGACGAGATCGCCCAGGGCAAGATCGCGCTTCACTGTGCGCTGGGCTTGGCCGAGCGTCGCCTGCGCGCTGGCGACGCTCGCCTGGGCCTGCGCGACGGCGAGCGAATAGCGCGGCTTGTCGATCACGAACAGCAGCTGACCGGCTTTGACCGGCTGGTTGTCCTTGACGTCCACCTCGGTGACGAGCCCGCCGATGTCGGGCGTCACGCGCACCACGTCGGCGCGCACTCGGCCGTCGCGCGTCCATGGGCTGCGCTCGTAATGATGCCACAACCACACCGCGACCAGCGCGGCCAGGATGACAATCAGAATGGTGGCGGCGCTGCGGCCGACCTGCGCGAGGATGCGGTTCATTGGTGAAAGCCGATGATGGGAGAAAGCCAGGCGAAGAAACCGAGCACGAGGACGAACAGGCATAGATCGACCAGCGCCCGATAGGCGAACAAGCGATAGATGCCGACGAAGTTGAACAGCCGCATCAGCGCCAGCGTGACGAGCGAGGCAGCGATGCCGAGCACCAGCAGCGTCGGCACGAACACGCCGTAGATCGCGATCTCGCCGGTCATGCGCGCGCCTCCGGGGCCGGGTCGGCACCAGGGTAGAGGTTGCGGCGCAGGCTGACCAGCGCCAGCGCCGCCGACCGGCGGATCGCCGCGTCGCCGTCACGGGCGAAGGCGTGGATCGCTTCGTCGATCGCGGTGAGCAGGCCAGGGCCGGCAGGGGCGGGCGCATCGGGATCAAGATGGCGGTAATAGGCGCCGACGTCGGTCAGCACGCTGCGCAGCGGCTCGCCGCGATCGGGCGGCAGGTCGAGGCGGAGCTGGCGCAACTCGCCGATGGCAACGCCGGTGCGAAGATCGCGCAGCGCGTCGTAGAGCGGCGCCCCCGGCGCTCGGCCGCTAATCGCCAGCCGCGGCGCGAGCAGCGCGATGCGATCGAGCATCCGGTTGATCCAGCCGCGCACGTCGACCGGCACCATCAACGTGCTGCGCTCGGCGATATCGGCCCAGCCGGCGCGGATCGTGCGGCGGATCGCGCCGCTGACGCCCGCAGACTGCAGCAGCCGCGCCATGACAATGGCGAAGGCGATGCCGACCAGCTCGGCGATCATGCCGTTGACGAACGACTGGAAGTCGCTGGTGTAGCGGTCGGCGATCAGCAGCGGGCTGCCGAGCCCGAGCAACGTCGGCACGGCCAGTCCAGACCAGCGCGGCGAGTGCATCATCGTCCCGAGAATCAACAGCGGCGGGGCGAGCGCGGCGGCGAACTCGACGAAGCCGTCGAGCCGCGCCATGATCGCATAACCATAGACCGCGCCGAGCAGCGCGGCGGCCAGTGTGCCGAAGAAGAACGTCCTGAGCGGTACGAGTGGGTCGTCGCTCGCCGAGAACAGGGCGAGGAACACGCCGGCGAGCATCACCGCGGTCGAGCCGTCCTGCCAACCGCTGGCGATCCATAGTGCCGAACCGATGACGATGGTGAGGAACGCGCCCATAGCGCCGCGTGCCGCCCCGGCGACATCGCGGTGCAGCTCGCGGTCGCGGCGCCCCTCCAGCAACTCGGCCACGCGCGGGCTGACTGGCCGGCGATCGAGCGTGGCCAGCTGCTCGGAAAGATCGCGGCAATCACGGTGGGCGGCGATCAGCGCGGCGAGGCGCGCGGCAAGGCTCAATTGCAGCAGCTCGCGCCAGGTGCTGCCCTCGGCGATCTCGGGCTCCAGCGCCGCGCAGCGCTCCTGCAGGGCGCCAGCGCCCGCCTCGCGCTTGCCGCGGTCGATGCGGTCCAGCGAATCAAGCCAGCTTTGGGTGTCGGCGAGCAGGGCATCGAACGCCGGCGGCACGCCACCTTCGGCGCGCAGCATGGCGGCGCGATCGGCAACCGCGGTGCCGAGCGGCATCAGCAGCGACAGCTGGTCCTGCAGCGCCCGCACCGTCCGAACGCGCGGGGCGATGCGCGCGGTCTCGAACGGCAAGTGGATCGACAGCTGGTGGAGCTCGGTCACGTCCTGCGCCAGCCGCTGCCGCTCCGCATCGATCGACGGATCGGGATCGGGCACCAGCGAATCGCGCGTCCAGCGCTCGGCATCGCGCAGGATCGTCGCGACTCGTCGCAGTAGAAATTCGGCAACCGACTGCGGCAACACCACCGCGTGCACCAGGCTGCCGCACAGGATGCCTAGCGTGATCTCCTGTACGCGCAGCGCGGCGGTGGTGAAGATCGTCGCTGGCGCCTCGACGCTGGGCAGCGCGATCAGGATTGCGCTATAGCCGGCGAGCACGAACATATAGGCGCGTGGCGTGCGGTCGAGCAGCGACACGAACACGCACAGCGCCAGCCACAGCCCGATCGCCAGCGTCAGCAGCTCGGGCGAATTATCGAGCACGGGCACCATCGCCACCGCTGCCAGTGCGCCGACGAAGGTGCCGATCACCCGAAACATCGCCTTCGAGACGACCGCGCCGGCCAGCGGCTGCGCGACGATGTATGAGGTGAGGAACGCCCAATAGGGCCGTTGCAGCCCGATCGACAGCGCCAGGTAGAGCGCCAGCATCGCCGCCGCATAGGCCTTGATCGAGAAGATCGCGGCATCGATGCCGAAACGCTGAGTCATTGTCGCCCGCGCCGCTCGGCGATGCGCTGTGCGACATGATCGAGCACACGCATCGTGGTGGCGAGATCGCCGTCCGGAACGCCGGCCAGCAGCTCGGCACGAAGCGCGATCAGCCGCTCGTCGATCCCGGCGGCGAGCGTTGCGCCGCGCTCGCTGAGCACCAGGCGATTGGCGCGGCGATCGTCACGGCCCGGCTGCCGCGCGATCAATCCGGCATGTTCGAGCTGGTGCAGCGTGCGAACCAGCGAGGCCTCGGTGATGCCGATCGCGCGGGCAAGATCGGCCTGTCGCGTGTCCGGCCCAAGCCGGGCGAGGTGCACCAGCGCCCAGCCTTGCGAATTGGAAATGCCGAACGAGGCGAGCGCGGCATCGGCCAGCCGCTGCCATGCGCCGGCGAGCGGGCGAATCCCCGTCGCCAGGGCGAACTCGAGGTGCCGCCGATTTTTCACGGCGTTCAGTTAGGACGCTAACTAACTATGTCAAGTCATTCTTTCGTCGATTAAGGCGTTCCTTATAAGCTTTTTTGATGAACTCACGCCGACTCAATCATGGTCTCGCTGATCTCCGCCCTTACCCAGTTCAGCAAGACCAGATTGCGGATTGCCCCGGCTACGGCGTCGCGCTTTCGACTGGCCTGCCATGAAGGCTTCCATTCTAGCACATAGTCCAGTACATCCTGCTCGGCGATCATGCGGCCGGGGCTGCGAGCCTTTATCTGCCGGCAAGCATAGATGATGGTTGCCACTTCCTCTGCCTGCTCGGTGGTCTTGATTCGGCTGAACAGATCGACCGTCTTGTCGATTTTCCTGCGGTGAAGCTCGATCTCAGCAACAAGCTTGCGCCGATCTTTTTCATATTGGGAGCTGACGCGGAACGCGATCATCTGGCCGAGTTGCTCCTCCCGAAGCCAGTTGCGATTGGCGAAATCATGGAGCGCGAGCTTCATGTCGCCTGAGAAGGGGCCGTAGCTCCCCTTGCCGAAGGCGAAGCCGGTAGGCACACCCATTTCCGTGAGAATGTAAGCGATCTTTTGAAAGATCGTCCGCCCTACAGGATTTGCATAGGGCTGCGCCTGAAGCTCGCGCAATACTTCGACTAGGGCGACCCAACTCGGCTTGGGCTTCTCTGCCCTAATCCCCCGGCCTGTTAGGCTGAGTTGGGATGGGGCTGCCAGAAACTCGGACGTCAACTGGCTTTTAGGTGTGCCGTAAGGCGCATAAACCTCTATGTCGATCGGCAGTCTGTGCAGCTTCGAGTAAATCAGCGGCCCGACCTCGGACCACGTAAGACCGCCATTGCCGCAACCGAGCGGTGGAAGGGCGAGGCCGGTGATATCCCATCCGGTCGCATGGTCGACGAGGTACTCCAGTCCGCGTTCGATGTCCGCCAATCGCGACGATGAGCGCCAATGCCCCTTAGTTGGAAAGTTGACGATCCGCGCGCCCGCTTCGTCCACATAGAGATAAGGTTCACCCAATCGCACCTCTTTGCGCGCGCAACGGTCCGCATACTCCTTGACCATTTGGGGAAAGCGTCTCTTGAATTCCAATGCAACGCCTTTGCCCATCACGCCGACACAGTTGACGGTATTAACCAGCGTTTGCGCCTGGCTGGCGAACAGATCTCCGATCAGCGCTTTGAACATAGGAGTCGTTACCATGAATTCGATCGAAAGAACAGAACGGGATCAACTGTAGCCGACAGTTTCGGTGCATGTGCGACAAATCGAGCCCCGGCGGCAGTGTCGATCACGTAGGCGCCGATCAACAACTCCGATGGCACGCCATGCGGGACTAGCACCTCCGCGCATTTGCGGGATTTGTGCTGGAAATACCGCCTTTGGTCGTCTGGGTGGTTCCAGTTTTCGGCTAGCACCTCATCGAAATTGATTAGCGTCCATTGGGAGGGATGAAGGAATCGTGCATAGTCGCTCGCGGCATTACTGTCGGTGATGACGACGCCCGGGATTGTCAGCGCGTCGAGCGACACGCGCAGCACGCATAACGATCCGGCCTCACCTCTTCGCTTGTAAAGCATCGGGTTGCGGGCATGAAAATAGAGATTGGCATATTGATGGAGCCGCAGCCCCTGAGGCACTCGCTTCTGGTCACGCCGATCCTGTACAGGTTGCATGGCTACTGACGCATGTAGAAGCCGCGCCGCGCGTTCATAGGAGAGGATGCCGCGCGCCATAATAGAGGGCAGATTCGCGATCGGCATGATACAATGCAGCTCGGTGACGCGCGGATCCATTGCATCTGGCTTCGGCGACGAAATCTTCGACGTCAAGAAGGACAATCATAGCATCCAAACCGTCTGCGACCCTTATTTGTCAACCAGACAGATGAATTCTCGGAAACAAACGGCCTTGAATGGCGGAGAGGGTGGGATTCGAACCCACGGTACCCGTGAAGGCACAACGGTTTTCGAGACCGTCCCAATCGACCACTCTGGCACCTCTCCGCGAAGCGTCCGCGCGGGGAGCGCGGGGCCGATGTGAGCGGCGGCTCCTAGCCCAATCGCCTGCCAGGCACAAGCTCCCGCTTGTGCGGCGCAAAACAGCGACTAGATTGGTCCTTATGGCTCCCAATCATCGCCCTTTGCCGTTGCCCGAAAACGCCATCACGCTGCCCGCGGTCGCTCACGCCGATTTCGCGATCGGCGATGTCGTGCGCCATCGCCTGTTCGATTTCCGCGGCGTGATCTTCGACGTCGATCCGGTCTTCGCCAATACCGAGGAATGGTACGACGCGATCCCGCAGGACCTGCGTCCGCGCAAGGACCAGCCCTTTTACCACCTGCTCGCCGAGAATATGGAGTCGAGCTACGTCGCCTATGTCAGCCAGGGCAATCTCGTGCTCGACGACAGCGAGGAGCCGATCGATCATCCGGCGATCTCGGGCCTGTTCACCGATTATCGCGATGGCCGCTACACGCTGCGGCGTGAGCATCGGCATTGAGCTTAGGCAACATCGCCTGAGATAATCGTCACCCCGGATTTGCTCCGGGGTCACCGTGCTTCAGGCCGCAGCATCTGCGGATCAGTGGATGCCGGAACAAGTCCGGCATGACGAGTTGAGCATCAATCCTCCAACGCCACCCGCACCCTGAGCCCGTCGAGCGCGGCGCTGAACGGGATCTGGCACGACAGCCGCGAGGTCTCGTCGCGGTCGCTCGACGAATCGAGCAGGTCGTTCTCGTCCTCGCTCATCGGTGGCAGTTTGACGGCAAATTCCGGATCGACATGGACATGGCAGGTGGCGCAGCTGCAGCAGCCGCCGCACAGCGCCAGGATTTCGTCGATGCCGTTATCGCGCAGCACCTCCATCACCGACAGGCCGATCTCGCCCTCCACCTCGCGGACTTCCCCTTCGCGGGTCGTGACGATAACGGTCGGCATAGGTAACTCCTCGGGTGGGCGCGAACGGCGCCGCCATGCCGCGCAGGGCCGGCGAGATCAAGGAAGATGAAATTGGGGATGATATGGGCCTGAGCGCAGACCAGCTTCGCACAGCACTCGATGCGCTCGCCGCGGCCGAGCCGAGGTTCGCCGCGGCGCTCGCCCGCGTCGGCTATCCCGAGCCGCGCATCCGCGCGCGGGGCTATGCGACGCTCTTGCGCACGATCGTCGGCCAGCAGGTCAGCGTCAAGGCGGCCTCGTCGATCTGGGCCAAGCTGGAGGCGGTGGTCGGCGATCTCGACGATCCGGTGACGATCGCGTGCGCCACCGACGAGCAGCTGCGCGAGGCCGGCCTCTCCCGCCAGAAGGCGAGCTATGCCCGCAGCCTGGCCGACGAGGTGACGAGCGGCCGGCTCGATCTCGCCAATCTACCGGTCGATGACGAGGAGGCGATCGCCGCACTCAGCCGGATCAAGGGGATCGGCCGCTGGTCGGCGGAAATCTACCTGCTGTTCGCGGAGGGGCGCGGCGACATCTGGCCGGCCGGCGATCTTGCCGTGCAGATCGAGATCGGCCGAATCCTCGGCCATCCCGAGCGGCCGAGCGAGAAGCTGACACGTGAATGCGCCGAAGGCTGGCGGCCGCACCGCGGTGCCGCGGCGATCCTCGCCTGGCACCATTACGGCACGCCGATGCCGATCAATTGATCTGAATGCCCCGTAAGCCATTGCCGTCTGCCGCCTGCTTCCGGCACAGAGAAACGAAGCCGCCTCTCGTCGGTTCGTCGCGAGCAGCCCGAGGAGACTTTCGCCGATGTCGCCACCGCCGCCTACCATGTCGTCGGCCGTCGAGCCTCTCGACATGTCTGGCGCCGGCGAGCGGCCGCGGCGGCCGTCGCTCGAGGAGAGCCACCGGACGATCGCCGTACCCGATCGCGGTGCCGGCTGGCGACGGTGGTTCGCTTTTGCCGGGCCGGGCTATCTCGTCGCCGTCGGCTATATGGATCCCGGCAACTGGGCGACCGATCTCGCCGGTGGATCGGCATTCGGCTACGCGCTGCTGTCGGTGATTCTCGTTTCCAGCCTGACGGCAATGGTGCTTCAGGCGCTGTCGGCGCGGCTCGGTATCGCTGCCGGGCTCGATCTCGCCCAGGCTTGCCGGGCGCGTTACCGGCCAACCGTCAACGTCGCACTGTGGCTGTTATGCGAGTTGGCCATCATCGCCTGCGATCTGGCCGAGGTGCTCGGCACCGCGATCGCGCTGCAATTGCTGTTCGGGCTGCCGCTGATCGCCGGTGTGGTGATCACCGCGCTCGACGTGCTGCTGATCCTGCTGCTGCAGCAATATGGCTTCCGGCGGCTCGAGGCATTCATCGTCGCGCTGCTGGTGGTGATCGCCGGCTGCTTCGCGTTCGAGCTTTGGGTCTCGCAGCCGAGCCTCGGCGCGATCGGCGCGGGGCTGGTGCCCAGCCCGCGGATCGTCACCGATCCGAAGATGCTGTACCTCGCAATCGGCATCCTCGGCGCGACGGTGATGCCGCACAACCTCTACCTCCATTCCGCATTGGTGCAGACGCGCCGCTTTGCCGAGACCGACACCGGCCGCCGCGAGGCGATCCGGCTCGCCTCGTTCGACAGCAGCGTCGCGTTACTGCTGGCCCTGTTCATCAACGGCGCGATCCTGGTGCTGGCGGCGGCGACCTTCCATGTCGCCGGGCGAACCGACGTTGCCGAGATCGGCGACGCCTATCGCCTGCTCAGCCCGATGCTGGGCGCCGGCGCGGCGAGCGTGGTGTTCGCCGTCGCGCTGCTCGCCTCGGGGCAGAATTCGACGATCACTGGCACGCTCGCCGGCCAGGTCGTCGCCGAGGGGTTTCTCGATCTCAGGATGCCGGTCTGGGCGCGGCGGCTGGTGACGCGCTTGATCGCCATCGTGCCGGCGGTGATTGTCATCGCGCTGATGGGCGATCGCGGCGTCACCAGCCTGCTGGTATTGAGCCAGGTCGTGCTGAGCCTGCAACTGCCCTTCGCAGTGGTGCCGCTGGTCGCCTTCACCAGCGATGCAAGGCTGATGCGCGGTCTCCCGGCGCCGCGTTGGCTTGCGATCATCGCCTGGGCCGTAGCGGTGGCGGTGATCGCGCTCAACGTGACGCTGCTGATCGGATTCCTCTAACCCGTTGAGGCGGGCCCGCCCGCCTGCTAGGCGGTTGCGACATGGCAGTTCCACCTCCGGCCAAACCCACCGCGCCATCGGAGCGCAAGCTCAGCAACCTACGGATGGTGTGGCGCTTCACCGCGCGCTATCCGGGTCATATCGCCGCCGCGCTGGTCGCGCTGGTGATCGCCGCCGGCGCGACCTTGTGGATCCCGCGCGTCTTCCAGCAGGTGATCGACAAGGGCTTTGCGAGCCATGCCGGCCATGGCGCGATCGGCGCCTATTTCGTCGAGCTGTTCGTCGTCATCGCCGTGATGGCGGCCGCTTCGGCGTCGCGCTTCTATTTCGTCTCGTGGCTCGGCGAGCGCACCGTTGCCGATGTGCGCGTCGCAGTGCAGCACAATCTGCTGCGTCTCGCGCCGCGCTGGTTCGAGGAGAACCGCCCGTCGGAGATCGCCTCGCGGCTCACCGCCGATACGGCGGTGGTCGAGGTGGTGGTCGGCACCACGCTATCGGTGGCGCTGCGCAACCTGCTGGTCGGCGTCGGCGGCATGGCCTATCTGTTCGCGCTGGCGCCGCGGCTTGCGCTGTGGCTGATCATCGGCATCCCAGTGGTGATCACACCGCTGGTGCTGCTCGCGCGCCGCGTGCGCAATTATTCGCGGACCAGCCAGGACCGCATCGCCGACATCGGTGCGATCGCCAGCGAGACGCTGGGGGCGATGAAGATCGTCCAGGCCTTCGGTCAGGAGCGGCGCGAGGGCGACCGCTTCACCGCCGCGGTCAACGCCGGCTTCGTTGCGGCGCGGGCGCGGTTCGGCCTGCGCGCGCTGCTCACTGCCATGGTCATCGCTCTGGTGTTCGGGGCGATCTCGCTGATTCTGTTCGATGCGGTTCACCTCGTCGCCTCGGGGGAGTTGTCGGGTGGTTCGCTCGCCGCGTTCGTGTTCGTCGCGGCGCTGGTCGCCGGCGCATTTCAGTCGTTGAGCGATGTCTATGGCGACCTGCTGCGCGCCTCGGGCGCTGCCGGTCGTCTGTCGGAACTGCTCGCTCAGCGACCCGAGATTGCCGCGCCGGCTCATCCAATCGCGTTGCCCGAGCCGGCACGCGGCGCGATCGAGTTCGATCGCGTTACCTTCCATTATCCCACGCGGCCCGAGGTCGCCGCGCTGCACGATTTCTCTCTGTCGGTGGCGGCTGGAGAGATGGTTGCCGTGGTCGGCCCATCGGGGGCGGGCAAGTCGACCTTATTCCAATTGATCGAGCGCTTCTACGATCCGCAGGCCGGCGCCGTCCAGCTCGACGGCGTCGCGCTGCCCGAGGCCGATCCGGCGGCGATCCGCGCGTGCATCGCGATGGTGCCGCAGGAGACGGTGATCTTCGGTGCCTCGGCCCGCGACAATCTGCGCTACGGCCGCTGGGACGCGAGCGACGACCAGCTCTGGGCCGCGGCCGAGGCGGCCAACGCTGCCGAGTTCCTCCGCGCATTGCCCGATGGTCTGGATACCTTCCTTGGCGAAGGCGGCGCGCGCCTCTCCGGCGGGCAGCGCCAGCGAATCGCCATCGCCCGCGCGCTGCTGCGCGATTCGCCGGTGCTGCTGCTCGATGAGGCGACCTCGGCGCTCGACGCCGAAAGCGAGCGGCTGGTCCAGCAGGCGCTCGAGCGGTTGATGGCCGACCGCACGACCCTGGTGATCGCGCATCGCCTGGCGACGGTCCGCGCCGCCAGGCGGATCATCGTGATGGACGAAGGCCGCATCGTCGAAAGCGGCAGCCACGCCGCACTGATCGCCGAGAACGGCCTCTACGCCCGTCTCGCCAGCCTGCAATTCAGCGAGGCCGCCTGAGTGGTCGGCGAAATCGGCCGAAAGGGGTATTGTCATTTTCGGTAGGCGCCGTAATGACTTCGTCATGATAAATGCACCGTTCGACGCATCCAGCCGTTACATGATTGCTTATTCGTTGCTCGCCCTGCTGGTGGCGGGCGGCGCCGTTCTCGCCACACGCTACGTGCGTTATCGCCGCGCCGAATACCGCCGCCGCTACGGCATCGGGCCACGGCGGCCCGAACGGCGGCGTTAGAGTTTGTCCGGATCGCCGTCGCCAGTCAGCCGACGCGGCGGTACGCGATCCGCCACATGCCAAGCGCGATTGCCGCGGCCAGCGCGGCGAGTATCAGGCTGCTGCCGATCTCGCGCAGCCAGGCGCCGGGCGGTGCCGCGCCGCGGCCCAGAAGGTCGATTTGGCCGAACAGAAACAGCAGAAAGCCGATCAGCGCGCCGGAGAGGGCGGCCGTAACGGGGCCGCGATAGCCGCCGGCGTGGAGCAGCAGCCAGACAGGACCTCCAACCGCCGCCAGCGCCAGCGACGAAAATATCGTCCCTAGTATGAGCCCGCTCGCCAGGGTCCCCAGATCGTGCCGTCCTCCTAGCGCCAGCAGCACCGCGGCGATCGCGCCGCACGTCGCACCACCCGTCGCCAGCGCCAGGCCGGCGCGATCGATGCTGATCCGATAGTCGCGATGCCACGCGCCGTCGTCGGTCACGATCACTCCCCCCACCACGACCTTATCACTGGAACGCGCCCGCGACAAAGCCGTCGCTCGAGGATGCGATCGCGGCCTCTCTTGCGGCTCCGGAACACGCGCGGCCGTTGCCTGACAACGATGACAAAAAGAGGGGCACGAACGCGGGCGATACCGCGCTCATGCCCCGAGATGATGCCGGCGCTGCTGGTGCGCCTGGCGCTTGTCGTCCCTGGGAAGGCTTGGCGGGACGACGAAGCTCTTTTTGCCGCCGACGGGAATTCAAGCTCCCGCTCCATTGCGGCCCATCTATCAATATCTTCGCCAGTTACGCAACAAAAACTCTGACAAGAGGCAATGGCGATTTCGGGTTGATCTTTTCTTAAATTAAATTGAAAATCAATCCAAATCGTCGTCGGTCGGCTGAAGGGCTTGGCAAGGCGCCGCGCGCGGCGCAAGGAAGACGCGGCACATCGGCTGCCGCGGGGATCATCGGGAGGGCTGCATGGACCAACGGTTTGCGGATTGGATGTCTAACGGTTGCCGGCCTCGGCGCAGCCCGGCCAGCCGCACCGCATGACGACGGGTCCGAACCGGACCAAGCTAAGGCTTTCCGGCACCAATCTCGAGCGGGCCGCGGATCACAACCAGCGCGTCACGCTGCATGCGATCCGGGTCAACGGCTCGCTGACTCGCGTCGAGCTCGCCGCAATCACCGGGCTCACCCCGCCAGCGATCGCCAACATCACCAAGCGGCTGCTCGCCGACGGGCTGATCGAGGAGGCGGGGCAGCGCCGGGGCGGCCGCGGCCAGCCGCCGACCAAGCTCCGCATCCGGCGCGACGCCTGCCACGCGATCGGCGTCAACATCGACCGCGACCATATCACCATGGTGGTGGTGGATTTCGCCGGCGAGACGCTGGCGCGCGTCTCGGAGGAAGTCGATTATGCGCTGCCCGACCATGTGCGCTCGCTCTACCGGCGGTCGATACGAGCGATGCTGGAGACGGCCGGCATCCAGCGGGCCAGCCTGGTCGGCATCGGTGTGGCGGTTCCCGACGACCTCGGCCATGTCGATCTGCCGGGGCGCCCGGCGGCCTATGCCGAATGGGACGGCATCGACATGGCCAGCCTGTTCGACGAGCCGTTCGAACTCCCGGTGTTCGTCGAGAACGATGCCGCCGCCGCCGCGATGGGCGAGATGCAACTCGGACTCGGCCAGAAATACGCCAGCTTCTTTTATATCCTGATCTCGTCAGGGCTCGGCGGCGGTCTGGTCGTCGACGGCGCCTATTGGCGCGGCGCCGACGGCCGTTCGGGCGAGCTCGGCTTCATGCACGCGCCGTCGTCGGATGGCGGCGTTGTGCAGATCCAGGCTCTCGTATCGCTTTCGGGGCTGGCCGGCCACCTCAAGGAGCACGGCCTGACGCTCGCCGACGCGATCGGGATGGAAGCGCCGTCGGCCAAGGCCGCCACCTGTGTCGATGATTGGGTTGAGCGAGCTGCGGCGCAGCTCGTCGTGCCGCTGGAGGCGGTCAATTGCCTCATTAATCCGGGTATCGTGCTGCTCGGTGGCAGGCTGCCCAGCGTGCTGGTCGAACGGCTTGCCGAACGGGCGCACGACGTGCTCAAGGCGAGTGCCGCCAATGTGCCGATCGTCGCGCCGGTGATGCGCGCCGCGCTGTCGGTCGACGCGCCGGCGGTGGGCGCCGCGATCCTGCCGTTCAGCCATTTCCTGTTGCCCAAGCCCGGCGCGCTGTGGAAGGCGCCCGGCGGCGACGGCACCGGCCGCGCCATCCAGCCGGCGCATTGACGAGACGAGATCGGGAGAGGACTGCCATGGAGCGCACCAAGTCGGCGACCGGCGCCTTTGCCGCCGTCACCACATTGTTCTTCGCCTGGGGCTTCATCACCTCTATCGTCGACCCGCTGGTCGCCGCGGTGAAGAGCATCTTCAGCCTGACCAACGTCGAGGCGCAGGTGTCCACCTTCGCGTTCTTCATCGCTTATGGCGTGGTTTCGATTCCCGCGGCGATCCTCGTCTCGCGGCTGCGTGCGGTGCCGTCGATCATCGTCGCGATCGGCATGATGGTTGTCGCCTGCATCATCATGCTGGTCGGCGCCGACGCCGCTGCGTATGTCGGCGTGCTGATCGGCCTGTTCGTGATGGCGAGCGGCATCACCATCCTGCAGGTCGCCGCCAACCCGCTTGCCGCCGCGCTGGGCACGCCCGAGCGAAGCCATTTCCGCCTGACCTTCAGCCAGGCGTTCAATTCGTTCGGCACAGTGCTGGGGCCGCTGCTCGGTGCCGGCTTGCTGCTGCGCGGCATCGACGTGAAGCCCGGCGAGACGCTGGCCCCCGCTGCGCGCACCGCGGCTCTCGGTTCGATCAACACCGCCTTCCTGATCATCGCCGTACTGCTGGCGATCCTCGGCGTGTTCATCTGGTGGTCGCGCCGCCGCATCACCGAGGCGGCGCCGCCGCTCGCCGCCGCGCATGGTTTCGGCGAGACGCTGAGCGAGGTATTCGGCTCGTCCTGGGCGCTGCTCGGCGGGCTCGCGATCTTCGTCTATGTCGGCGCCGAAGTATCGATCGGCAGCCAGATGGCGTTGTTCCTCAACAGCCGGCCGATCTGGGACATTCCGCTGCAGGAGGCGGGCTTCTACGTCAGCCTTTATTGGGGCGGCGCGATGGTCGGGCGCTTCATCGGCTCTGCGCTGCTGACTCGCTTCCCGGCTTTCCGCCTGCTGGCGATCAACGCAGCGATCGCGGCGGTGCTTTGCCTGTTCGTCGTGCTGACGCGCGGCGTACCGGCGGGCTGGGCGGCGATTGCGATCGGGCTGTTCAACTCGATCATGTTCCCGGTGATCTTCACGCTGACGCTGGAGCGCTCGACCGCCAGCACCGAAGCGACCTCGGGTTTCCTGTGCATGGCGATCATCGGCGGCGCATTGTTGCCGCTGCTGGTCGGCAAGGTCGCCGACATGAGCGACTATGCGACCGCACTGGTGGTGCCGTTGGTCTGCTACATCGTGCTGCTGCTGTTCGCGCTCGGCGCGGCGCGGGCGAAGACCCATGCCGCCGGCGTCGAT
>Ga0164242_10003432_pt1 | contig 18105 bp, 21 predicted proteins | sample OricomgcompostMG_FD_108783 | JGI IMG/M metagenome (GOLD analysis project Ga0164242, IMG submission 108783) | Miracle-Growth compost microbial communities from Emeryville, California, USA - Original compost - Miracle growth compost (MG) ... | reverse complement strand
CCGGTCATCCCGGTGGCTTCGGCGGCCCTCGGCGGGTGATTCATCCCTCCGTGTCCTACGTTTCCTCTCGGTATCGCTTTGCTCGTCCTTCCTCCGATCGTCATCCCCACTACCGTCTCTCCTAGACCGGTGAGAGCGGTGGGGGCGATGATGTCGGTCCCTGGACTTTTTGCTATGTCTCTCGGACCTCTTCCTCTCCTTTTGCAGCGCTTCCTCCACCTCTTTCTTCTTCTCGTCGATCATGAACGCCTTCATGGGGTCGTCGTCGTCGTGGCCCTCGATCAACAGCTGAAGCTCCCTCTCTTCCTTCAGCATCGGGCGGGCCCTTTCTTCCTCCTCACTCTCCTCGTCAGAGCTACCCCTATCACTCCCATTGTCACGCCTCGGGGCACCTTCCCTTCTTGCCACATCCTCCCAGCCCACCTTGCCTTCCTCCGGATCCTCGTCGTCGCGCACCTTGTACCGTGCATGGTCCACCCTGACTAGTCTCCCGCCAATCTCGGCGCCGCCGAGGTTGTCAACGGCGAGGTCGGTGCTGCGCTGGTCCTCGTACTTCAGCCAGCCGAAGCCCTTGGACTTGCCCGTCTCCTTGTCGCGCATCAGCTTGAGGAAGACGGGCTCGCCGAACTGCGAAAAGATGGTGATGATATCGCCCTCGGAGAGTTCGTAAGGCAGGCCGCCGAAGTTTATGTAGGCCGTGTCTCGGTAGTCGGTGTGCCACGAGGCTTCCGGGGGACTGTGGAGGGAGGGACTTGTGTTAGTCTAGGACCTGGGGCAGAGTGGGAAGAGGGAAGCCTACACTCCATTTTCAATTTCTTTCTTGTTCAGCGCCTGTATAGCGCGGATTTGGTTCATAGTGCAAACGGGCAGGCTCCCGATGATGGTGGGGAGTTGTGCAGGCGGTTATCGAGCCTCTCTAGAGAAGGCTGAAAAAAAGTGCTTGATGACGCTGCGAGGCTACGAGAATGATATACTGTGTATCATCCGTACCTTACGCAAATATCCAGCGACACAGTGCAACTCCGGAATATTTGCAGCAAAGGACACTGTAATATATACTGTGTTGCTGTTGCTCGTAAGGTACGTAAACATCGCATCGTACAGGACTTCGGACTTCAACCCGGGTTGCAATTTGCCTGAAGCCTACATGTTGTTTAGGATATTCCTGCCGGTGTTTACCCCCGCGTCGAGGTCGTTCGATTTGGCATCTCGCTGCTCCCAGGAAGGAGAGCCGCTGCGCAACCCGCGCGTTGATGGCCATCGGCAGGCATCGTGGATGCGGCCATGGCGGCAAAGTAGGCGGGATCATGGTCAAAGGAAGAGCGTTCATTGGCAGAACCCCCTCTCGGCCCCGCTATGGCACTCAACTCGACGTCAATCATTCAACAAAAAAACGTATGGATCCGTATGGATCCGTATGAGACAGAACTGCGGGGGCAGAGACTGATTCAGGTCGACTCTCCTCGAGCAGATATGCAACAAGACAAGCTCCCGCTCTGCCGTGGATGGTAAAGTCTAGCTAGCAAGGAAGCTCGGCATGGAAGCTATAGGTATAAGCTATGCAGTCATGTCATGTCAGCCGTCAGGTACCCGGACGCCAACTCGGCAAAGGCAAGGTACTAGTTAGTGAAGGGAGGTAACCGACGCCATCGACGGACCGCAAAGCTTCCCAGGCTTCCCAACATGATGTTGCTAAAGCCGCTACTGCCAAGGTAACCAGGCTCGCCTCTCTCATGTGCCTATGTGCCTGTGGGTCGATGTGCGACGGGAAAGATAAAGTGGTCCTCTAGACCATCTTCAGGAGGTCGTGTACATCCAGGTCCCCTGCCCCGCGCCCAGTTGCAACATTGGTCCAATAGGGGGACCCCTGAAGCTCACCGCCTTCGGTTCTCAATTTCTGATTGCTCCGATCGCTATTCCGTTTGCTCGGTGTGGACCCACCCAGTATTTCGACATTTGGTTGTGCCCTGGCCTATGTGCAAGTTTCGAGGTCGCAGCCGGCCATTACCATTTTCTCTTACATCGTAGACAGACATGCCCATCGCCTGAGGTTTCCGGCACCATTCTCCTCTTTCCACCTGTCTGCCTCGGAACGCTCGTTCAAGCCGGGCCCTCTCTCACTCACTATTGCCAGCGATAGACCCTGCAATTCTGCCCAGCCCGTAGCATCGATTTTACCTGCCTTCCCGCCCCTCGACACTCCTCCCGGGCGGCTGCGGAGCTCCCACCACCACCAAGCTACGAACCCAATTAACAGCCTCGAGGCTCTTTAGCTGACCATGAACCCGGTCGGCCACGATGCTGGCACAATGGATGCGACACCGACGACACCTTCGCCCCAGAACCCTACCGTCAACTCCGTCAGGAGGGCGCCGAGGCGCGAGCATTCTGGCAAGAAGGAAACCATGAATGGGCCCCTCTACATGCAAGCTTCCAACAACGTGGTGATTGTTCGCCGAATCAAGCGGAAAGGCGAAGGCCCCATGAAGCAACTTTCTCGCTGGTTCGTTGAGAACCAGATCGGTACGCCCGCCTTGCTCGTCGCTAGATCCTACGCGCCGAGAGCCCCGCGCCCACCTCCCACCCACCTTCTCCCTATTGTTCTCCCTCAAGAGTGTCTATTGTTACTCGGCCTCGAGTGCGTTTCTAGGTAGCTAACACAATGCCCCTATAATAGGATTGTCATTCAACTTGCTCACCCTTCTCCTCCTGGTCCACGCCTGCTTGCCCAAGGCCCGCACTTACACGACCAAGTTCTACACCCTCGCATATCGTAAGCCAGCTACGGGGAATTATGGTATGGGCAGCGATGATGCCTATTTGGTCACCTTCTGCGTCATCTTGTTCACCGGCTTGCGAGCTGCCGCCATCGAGTACTTGCTGGCCCCGTTTGCCAAGTATCGGGGCATCTCCAAGAGGAAAGACATCACCCGTTTTAGCGAGCAAGCCTGGCTCCTCATCTATTATAGCTTCTTCTGGACTCTGGGAGCGGTACGTTCCCCCTTATCGACTTAAATTTTATACTGCGATGTGAGGCTAACATTGGAGACAGTACATCTACTACAAGTCGCCTTACTTCCTAAACATGGAGAATCTATGGACCGACTGGCCTATCCGGGAAATCTCGGGTGTCATGAAGGGATACATGCTGGCCCAGTTGGCTTTTTGGATCCAGCAAGTCATCGTCATCAATATAGAGGAACGTCGCAAGGATCACTTGCAAATGTTCACTCACCACCTCGTCACCATCTCCCTAATATACGCCTCATACCGCTACCACCACACCCGGGTGGGCAACTTGATCTTGGTCCTCATGGATGTCGTCGACCTCTTCCTTCCGGTTCGTGTACCCCACCCCTGCTTTGGAGTTGTCACTGTCGGCCAGTTTGCTAACAACCTCAAAGATTGCCAAGTGTCTCAAGTATCTTGGATATACAACACTCTGCGACTACGCTTTCGGTCTATTTATGGTCTCTTGGTTTATCGCCCGCCATGTCTTGTATATGGCCGTTTGCTACTCCGTCTATGCTCACATTCCCATCCTGATCCCTCCCGGCTGTTACAACGGCTCTCAAGGCAACTTCACGGGTCCGATCGAGACGCCCATCAACCGAGGTCCAATGTACATATTAGAGCCTCTATGGGAGACGGACGGCGTCGTTTGCTTCGACAAGACGGTGCGCTGGTGTTTCCTCTCTATGCTCCTATTCTTGCAAGGGATAACCCTCGTATGGTTCACCATGATCATCCGAGTCGCCATCAACGTCTTGAAGGGTGCTGGGGCAGACGACTCCCGGAGTGATGACGAGGGCGACGGCCTAGAGGATGACGATGAAGACGAGTTCATCTACGAAGAGGCACTTGAAGAGGAAGTCGGCGTCGACGAGATCGACTTGAAGAACTGGGAGAGGAGGAGCGGCCTCAAGAGGCAGAGCGCGACCGCCACTGGCGTCAGCTTGCCTGGCCATAGTGACCGGAAGGAGCTCCTCGGGCGCATCGGATGCGAGAAGCAGGTAGATTGAGTCGGACACGCACGGCTCTAGGACGGTGTGTTCCGGGTTCCGAGTTTACCAGGACCCTGGTGGAGACTCATTTTGCGCGGATACGGGAAGACGAAGAGGGAATAACTGCCGTGGCAATGGCTATTGCCTCGAGCATTGCGGGGGGGCTTACCTTTGCCCCCTGGCCGGAGGAAGACATGAAGGCGTTTGGGACTGATTTGTTGCAAACTACGACGACGACTGACTGACAGGAGATCTCAGCGTCGTAAAGTTGCGACGTGGCTGGGTTTTTTCTTCTGACTCGAGACGAGGAAGGGGCATAATAATCACCATTCCATCGGCATCGCGAAGCAGATCCGTGGTAGGTGTCTTGCATAATATAGATCGGGATCAGTATCATACCCCCAATGAATTTGAGTTTTGTCTAAACTACCAAACCTTGGCTATGTGCGTCTCATTGTGCCATTTCTGTTGGCAGCGGCTTTGGGGGCCTCCAGTGTTGTGGGTTACCTTCGAAGAGCACTTGGAGGACATCTAAGTTATTACCAGAGACATTCTTATGGTGCAAGGTAGGGACTTATGAATTTGTGGAATATGATTACCAATTACCTGTTGGAAAGGCGGTGTCCCCCAAACTCCTCGGGATCGAAAGGCGAAGAGAGATTCAGGGGCAAGATGTCGATTTCGGCTCTTTCTAGCCAGGGATGAGATTCTCATCACCACGATCCCAACCGAGTTCCATGAAAGGCTCCATGGAGAATTCTACGTGGACATCGTTATTACCATTTTCGCAATGGCTTACGCGACAGTTGGGGTATTTCAGCAGTGCGACATATCGAGTACAACATGATCATCATCATGGTAGGGATAGCGAAGAAGGGGATTCGCCTAGTGCTCCAAGAACGAGGACATTCTTTTCATGAAGCTTGGCCAACGCTCGTTCTAGAATCAGGGGACACATACAGTCTAACAGGCTTGGGAGAAGACGTGAAATGGTGGTTTTCGGCGTCGGATCACCCAAGGCAACAAGTCCGTACTCCTCGCCAAATTCATGGCAACCCGCAACACATCATCCTGGGAAAACAGACAGAGATACTAGCACCATCCCAACAAGGAGCTACGATGACCCGATCTGCCGCAGCCACGGGAGCTGTCCCGGTCCTGGGGATACGGATACTATCATTAGCATTCCGGATTTGGATCACTAAGCCGCGCCCAGTCTGGGAAGTCGCGCCATAGACGTTTGCACGACTCCTCTCGTATCCCGGTACAAGAACAGGCTTGGACAGTGACAGCGATACCAAGCTTGGCTGACAGGGAAACATCTTGATCCGGAACAATAGCGTGGTCCAGGGTAACAGCTATATTTGTAAAATTAAGCAACATAGATACCCCTATGGCTCGTAAAGCCGAAACTGAGCAATAAATAACAAGATTATTCGCTACCTCCTGCGAGGGTCATCCTGAGCCATCTCATAAAAGGTTATACTTATTCAAAAGATAAGACACAGACAAAGCAATAAGCAGAATGTCAGCGAAAGGCAGGCGACAGAATTTCCGAAAAAGTGCACGTAGGGGCCCCCAAGGATCCAAACTAGAAATCCCGTCGTTATGCCCGTCTGAATATCCCTCTTGATATCCTCCAGAGAACTTGTCAGAAAACCCATCTGAGAATCCCTGGGCATATCCGTCACGGTACCCGGGGATATCGGAGCATTCGGGGTCTGGACCATAGTGCTGACAAGGTTCCTCGGGTGGTGTTCCACGAGAGGACCCCCTCGGAACGGCCAGATTACTAGGCAGTGAGCTGGATTTCTTCCCCATGGAAGCGGTCTTCGGGTTGGCAGGTTCCACTCCGCTTGGAGTGCCGTTGCTGTCTGGGAACTGCCTGTCCTCGGGCTTGGAAAGCTGGGCGTCGAGCTCGTCCTGGGGACAGTGGAGTTCGAGCTCTACGTAGAGGAGGTCGTGCTTCGCGGAGGTGAGTTCGCCCAGCGTAGAGGCGAGCTCGCGCTTTGTTGACGCGAGTTTGTCCAGTGTGGAGATGAGTTCGATATCCTTCTTGCGAAGGGCGGCCGTCAGCGTTTTGACCTCGTCGGTAACATCAAGGTGGACATCCTCGCGAGGGATATCCTCCCAAATGTTGTCCACCTGAGCGTTGTCCACCTGGGTGTTGGTGGCAGCAGCGTGGTTTTGGGTGGAAGTCATGATGTTTGATGTATTTGGTTTGGTTAAAGCGGAAATGTATTTTGTATGAACTGTTGAGTTCTGATGTTGGAAGGGTGAAAGTAGGGAACAGAGAGAATGCTCTACTGAAGAGTTGGGCAGAGGCTTTATATACATGATGGCATTTAGGTTTCGTTTCTATTAAATCGCTGGTTGAGATGTGAACTTTAATAGAATCTAAGGTTCCAAGGTAACTTTAGCATACATTTATATTGCTATAAGCCTTTTTCAAATGCATAGTCCCTGCTTCTAGCTATGCAGTAAAAAACAGTAGGGAGGAACTTTCGTCTAGGTTGAAATCGTTGAAGTGGAAGTCTAAGGGATACATCCCCCGCCTCTACGAAACAATATGCAAGAGAAGATAGACGTTAGACTTAGCTATTCTTCAGTTATATAAGTTTGCAATTTGACTAAATAATACTGGATTATACTTACCTATAAACTAAAAGCTTCCACTGGCATATACCGGAGCTTCATTTGAATAGATCCCTGTGATAAGCAAATGCATTTTCGGTCCTAATATGTAATACCCTACGTTCCCTACCCCTGCATGTGTTTCCTTTAGCCCCCATGCGGTAAGAGTTGTAAAGAAATCTCCTTGAATGTGTTCAGGGCGCAGGCTCTGTTTCACTTTTAATTTATATTTACCCTTTGCTACTTTGTCGTCCTATTCCGCTAGTAGGCAAATCTCTTGTTTTGGAGGCGAGGGTATTCGTGGTATCGGCGATCCGGAAGTTACTCCCGAGCTTCGCAGGAAAGCTATGATGGATGATCTTGAGAGAGATGATCGGATTTTATCTATACGTACCCGCACCTTCCTCTTAATAGAGTTTAAACCCAAGACGAGGATGCCACTGCCTGTTTATGTATCCTGGTTAACAAAACCAAAGGATGTGTGACAAACGGAGGACCGGCCGGTCGCTTTGGAAGTCTTAAGGAAATGCCTTGCTTGAAAGGACCCATTCACCCATCTTGTCCCCCTTTCACTCCGGTAATTGCGCCAACGCTTCCTCAAGCGTTTTCCCCGTCAACCGCTTGAACACATCCCGATATCTTTCACCCGTCGCCTCTGCCACCTCTGGGGGCATCGCCACGCCATCCTTTCCTTTTAGGCCTGTTGTATGTTAGAATTATGTTCAAGTTGAAAAAGTACTTCCATTGTTCATATCTGAAGAGAGTGGGAGCACTGAAGAAGTGAAAAACGAAGTCCCGAAAGGGATGTTAGGAGCCACGTACCGTTCTCTGTAAGCCAATTTCTGGGAAAGTGTTAGTTTTCTTGTTGAGGAGGAAAATAGAGAAAGGGGTGGGAAGGGAGAGTAGTAGTCAGAGAACCCACCGTAGGTATTGCTTACTAGGTAGAACATGTTAGCATTTTATTCTCGGGCCCAAAGCAGAAAACTGGTTTTAGCTGCGGCATAAGGCGTTTTGTAACTTACTCAAAGCTGTCCTGATCTCTCCCAACTTCATATTTGTCTGCCGGCCAAAAGCGCGAACTATCCGGGGTAAGGACTTCGTCGATAAGAACAACCTCATCCGTCTCTGTGTCGAGGCCAAACTCACTAATTGTCACCCAACTCGCATCAGTTCAGGGCCTCCTTCCTCTTTCTCCCTCACCGCTGAACAGGGATGGTTGAAGACTCACAATTTCGTGTCCGCAATGATGATCCCGCGCTCGGCCGCGTACGCGGCTCCTGCCTTGTACACGGAAAGTGCCAGCTCTTCGATGCGACTAGCGTACTTCTCTCCGACAATCTTCGCCGCTTGCTCGGGCGTGATGTTCTCATCGTGCTGGCCCAGGTCGGCCTTTGTTGAGGGTGTGTAGATGGGGCCGTTGGGGAAGGCTTCGCTTTGGCGCAGGCCAGAGGGCATGGCAATGCCGTGGACTGTGCCGAGTTTTTCGTACTCCCTGTCGGCGTGTTAAACGATCCGTTCTCATAGACCTAGTGGAATTATACCTCGCGATTCATCTACGAGGGGGGAGGGGGTAGGGGTCAAAGCGAGGAATGAAGGCCCAGCAAACTCACTTCCACGCAGAACCGGAAAGATACCCTCTAACAATAGCCTCGATCTTGACTAAATTCTATGTCAGAACTGTGAAATAGATCTAGAAGATGCCGATATAACTTACAGACTTGCAGGCGGCGAACAACCATGGACCTCCCCTTTATCGATGCCCTCTCCTCAGGAGTTACCTCGAGTGGAGGGGAAAGGCTGAGGAGGTGATGCTTCAATCCTGGGACCTGGGATGAGAGCACGGAGAAGAAATGTGAAGAGATGAGGGTTAAAACGACGCCTTTCATGGGCACGGCGTTGGCGAGAATAACCTAATGAGAATGAGTCACTGGGGGAGGAGACAGGTCGGGGAAGGGATACGTTGATAACACATACATCATAAGCCGAGATGCGGTCACTGCACACGAAGAGGATCCTCTTGTCGTCAATGGCGTAGATTTCACGAACTGTCAAAAAACATAGTTTTAGTAGTGACTCAAGATGAAAGAGTTGGGGATCGAGTTGAAAATGGAAGCGGATGAGGTCATCGCGGATTCTGGAAAAACGCACCTTTGCCTCGCGAAAGAAGAGGAAGGGAGGTAATCGGAATTGCGGACGCCATGGTGCAAGTGTGGAATTGTTGTTTCCCCCTCACTAGTTTGTTGTGGTGCGGCGTGGTGTCGAGATGAGGTAAATATCAAAAGAAAAATGTGATGATGCCGGGGGCGTCTCCGGTCCGGGCCTTTGGGGAAAGTTTAATTCCAGTCCAGCCGAGCCGAGTCAAATGCGGAGCCCGTCGAGGTCATATGGATGAGTCAGCGCATTGGGGTGGGTGGACAGTAGATACTGTTCTAAACATTTAAATAGTCCGCGTATTTACAAGAAAAACTCATTGGGCCCGACCTTGGAGTCGCTTCGATCCACATCAGTGATAAGTGGGTGAAGTAATGTGTTTTGTGATATGTACTGAGGCCATGGTTGATCCAGGGTTGGAAAGCAAGCAAGACGGCCTCGCAGTTTCCCAACTCAATAAGAACATTCTCCCCCACCCTGTCGTCATCGTGCCATCACATCACTCGAGAACGAAGCCAGTTGCGACAGACAGAGCAACAAAACAGAAGGGGTGAATGACTTGAAACGTAGTAAAATCGCCCTGAACCAAAACATAGACAAGACTTGTTCGACAATGTCTATCCTCATCATTGGAGCCACCCGGGGTCTCGGAGCGTCACTGACGAGGCAATACGCCCAGCAAGGGAAGACTGTGTACGGGACCACTCGGTCCAGCCAAGGCCCCGCGTCGCCCGACTTCCCGGAGGGGTTGAAATGGCTCACCTCGGTAGACCTGATGCAGCAGGAAGCCGGCGATACGATTGCGAGCCAACTGCGGGGGGCCGGGCTGCTGGACACAGTGGTAAAGAAGCTTGCGCGCTCCGCATCATCGCCCGTTAGCGGGGATTGCCTCTAGAAGCTGACGCGCGGGTGTGCTCCAGATCATTACCGCTGGCTATTTCGGAACCGAAAACATCGAGGAAGGGCCCAAGTGGGACGAAGAGGTGCGGATGTACACGACGAGCTCCATCGCACCGGTCTTCGTCGTGCACCGCCTGCTCCGGGCCGGGTTGCTAAAGGAGGGGACCAAGATCGTGCTCGTGTCGTCTGAGTCCGGAAGCATCGCGCTCCGGCATGAGGTCGAGGGCGGCGGTAACTACGCGCACCACGCTAGCAAGGCGGCGCTCAACATGGTCGGGAGGCTGTTGAGCCTCGACCTGAGGGACAAGGGGGTCGTCGTGTCGATTGTTCACCCTGGCTTTATGCGGACGGAGATGACGAAGGGAGTCGGGTTCGACAAGTATTGGGACGCGGGTGGAGGTAAGCCAACACCCCCTTCCCCCAACACATCTACCCCCTGCCTGTTCTTACTGTTGGCGTTAGCCGTTGTCCCGGACGAGGCGGCCAAGTCGCTCATCGAATGGGTGGAGAAGCTGGATATGTCCAAGACCGGGGAGTACTGGGCACCACGCGGGCCGCGAGACATCGGGACTGCCTCGGCGGTGATGGGGGACGGGCTCCCTACGCCGCTTCACCTGCCGTGGTGAAGCACGGCCAAGGCTACACTACAACGTACGTAGTAGACAATGCGAGAGGATCCTGACTTGGGGGAATTTTAGCCCGGCTCTGATGGACTTCCGTACTGTCTGGTATATACCGTTGACTCGAGAATCCAGCACGAATAAACGCGGCGGCGACGAGGATGTTTGTCTGCATGCAGGTGGATGGATACTTGCATTATGAATCCGCAATGCAGGACGACCCATATTCCTGGTCAGACCGAACCTGACTCTTGGGCAGCTCTCGCGGATGTCCTTGTGATGCGAATTTAGAGTGTTATAACACAGCTGATATGTGCTTTATTTAGGATACTATACGGACTACGGGCTACGTACCGTGGTAAGACGCGTATGTGCAATAGACTTTGTAGGCTCCCCGCACATGCATACTTTGTAGTGTGTCCGTAGTAAGCTACAGCTTTTAGACAAGTGCCCGGGTAAGTTGCAGCGCACTCGAGTCCCTGCAAATCAACAGGGGGGCGAAAAGACCCCTGGCCAAGCGTCGCCAACAAACGTAGCGGTGAGACTTTTGGGGGCGGACTGGTGCCGGGAGTGGCCACGGACTCTAAACCCGAGACGGGCCAAACAAAACGCTGTGCTGCAGGAGCTCTGACCGCCCGTTATGCCGGGTATCACAAGCTAATTATAAAATAGTAGGCTGATAAGGAGCCAAAATAGGGGGCCGGGATAGGTACGGATATGTGCGTCAAACATCTTTGCCCTTAAAAGTGTTCCTGGAAAGGAACTGGCTTTTGTCGAAAACCGTGGGACAAGCGATAGGACAAGGGGGAACGGGCCCCGCGGAAGGGAACACGAGGTTTCCTGCAGGGCCTTTCGACAGGCGGCCGGCTTGGCCTGTTCCGATATCCGTAGTAGCGCAAGTCGAAGATTGTTGCCGGATCCGTATACGTTATCCCTTTCCGAGGTTGGATAGTTAACGTTGACTGGTGTGGATGTTGACTCCGCTTCGAAAAAGAGGGCCTAGAGAGCCCAACTGCCATCGCCAGTCCGGGCCGGTGGGAAGCCGTCGATGGAACCGACAAGCAAAGGGCCGGTGTGTTCTCGCTGTGTCATTGTCCCCCGTCTAATCTGTATAGAGCCCCCAAGATGGCATAGAACTTCACTGGCGAGCAATGTTGTATGCCTAAGTCAGAGGTTTCGAGGAAGCCACAAAGGGTCGGGTAGATCTCTTGACTGTCTCTCTGCGGGCTCTCTTTCGGCGCCAGGAAGATGCTCGATTGAAGGGCGGGGTCCATGGTTGATACACACCCACGACACCGTATGCAGTAGTATCCGTAGATTGGTGACCACTGCAGATTGCGGAGTCGACCAAAGGGGTAAGGTGCCTCAAGCAGAGAGAGGTCCACGACTCCACATACAGTACCCGGGACGCGGAGGATATGGCTATGGGAGCATGCAGCCATGCACACACTCCAAGAGTCCATGTACTCCGTGCAGTAGGGTTGTACTTTGGTCCTCGACACCAGCTGAGGACCTACAAGTACTTCGGTAGTTACCTTTTTAAATATTTTCGAGAGTACTCCCTCTTCCACTGCTCCTCCTCCACTGCTGTCAATCCTCTTTCCTCCCCCACAAATCTACCTACTGTTGGGGATGGGATATTAACATCTTCAGAGTTCCCTTCGAGCAGAGAGCATAGCGAGAAACACCGCCTCAAGCCGGACCGTTTTCGATTTCGTGTTGATCCCTGTGATCGACCCGACGGCGTACCTTAGCTAACAATCCAAGTTTCCTTGGCCCTGACTGGCTTCTGCTTGGCCCTGGCCCTGGCCTGTGAGACGCTTTTTGCCCAGGAACACCTCAGTTTGGTGGAGCCACGCCCGGCAATCAGCCCGCCCGCAACGAACAAAAAAAGAAAATCACAATACGGGATACCGGGAATGCCCTGGAGAGGCACCCAATAGCTCTTCGTATCGTCCTGCACGCAGTATCGCCCTGATCCGGAGTCGGGTCTTCCCATCCAGGAGGCTTGCCCTAGAGCCACACACCACCGGCCCTGTGGCCCTGGCCTGTTGGGCAAAGGCCAGAAGAAAGACATTTATTTGTTGACTACCAGCACCCTCCGGCGAATTCACAAATATCCGGCCCCCTCCATTTCAACCCCACCCACGTTGACTTTTTGGGTCCCTTGGCGGGGAACTTGGGAATTGGGAATTTCCAAACGGAACAGAAGCGCCCAGGCTTTTTTTTCTCGTGGTCAGGTGAGGGACCTTGTGACACCCTCGATAATTACGCGAAGAACGTCATTCTCACTCTAGCGCAGTTAGCCGGCATTCCTCGTCTCTTTGTCGCTCAGGGGCCTTTTTCGGTGGTTGCCAAGGGTACCCTCCTCGTGTGCCTCGCTCCCTTGCGAGACCCTCGCCTCTGATCGCCCGCGAACAGTGGGGAAGCAAAGGGAGACAGGAGAACGAAAGGGCAAGCGCCGGTCCGGTCGAGACTTTGCCATCCCGCATCCCCATCCCGCCCATCCAACTCTCGCCTGCCCCCAATTCTCAAACTCCTTCCGACACTTCGATCCTCACCACCTCGTCCTTATTTTTGTCCAACTGGCAGGTGCTGCATCGAAAAAAAAAGCATATTTCGCTGTGTATCCTGAGCATCCCGGCCAGCCGATCCCCACAATCATCCTAGAAGTCTTGGCAACCCTCTCGCCCCTTTCCATCCACCCACGTCCGCCGATAGCCAACTGCACCGGCTTTCGAGCCTGTGCCACGGACAACCATCCTCCTCCTCCTCCTTCGATTTCTAGAAACCACTGTTGCCTTATCCGTCTTTTACCTTGCCACCCCACCATCGTGCGCATCCCTCAGTCTTTAGGGCCCACCTCGAGAAAGGGGGACAGACATGGTAATTGCACTAGGCTTGGGTTGAAAAGTATATTCTCTCGCCAAAGACGGTTCGTTCGATCCTGCGTCGAGCGAAAGCGGGAACCTACGTGTATACTCGCATAGGCTTTATCTAAATTTCCTACCCTGCCCAACATGGCGGCCCTCCAACCAGAACAAACAGGTGCGTGCCCGCCCCCGATGACGACTTGATCATCCATCTATTCCGCCCTCCTATCGGCCTCCATTACCCTCCAATCATCCAGACCGTTCTTTCCCACTTCCAAGTTTTTCCCGTCCTTCATCGTCAATTCACTGGCCTCCGATCCACTTTTGTCGGCCACTCTGCTGTGTCATGTAAAGGAGATTACTGTTTCATCACCCCATCACAGTCGTCACTTTGCATGCAAGGGGCCGCTTCGCCAACAGGTTGCGAATTGCAAGTTCCGATATCTTTGCTGACACTCTCGTGCCCCGGCGCCGCCTAAAGATCAACGATCTGCCGAATTGACCCTCAACCTCTCCTCCAACAACCCATTTCGCAATCGAGCCGTCTCGCCTGGCCTCCAAAGCCCGGTCTCCCCTTTTGACGACCCACCTACTGCTCGACCTGTCTCGCGAAACCCCTTCCTCGATCCCGCAACAAACCAGAGCCTCCAGAACATCAGAATGTCTGACAGGACGTCGCCCCCGACCGATGGGAAGAAGTTGACGGCGGAGGACTTGTTTGTATGCTGTTCTCTCGATCCCCCGTTTGGTCACTGCCACGCCGCCCCCCATATCTAACTCTTGCCTAATAGGATACCCTGACTATCGAAGACAAGCCGCAGCCGACCGAGCAACCTAGCCGTCGTGGGCCCCCTAGACCAGATAACGGGAAAATGCCAATGAAGCGGCCTCCTGGGGCACCCGGCCGAGAGAATGTCCCACCTCCTGGTAGAGGTGGTAGAGGCCCGCCCCCAAACCATCGGCCGACGCGATCGCAAGAGGAAGCCCTTAGAGCCCGAAGACTACAAGGAAAGTCTGCCGCCCCGCATGATGCCTCCAGGTCTCCCCATCGACGAGGCGAGCGGCGCCCACGCCGCAACTCGGAATCGTCTGTTTTGGATGCCGATAGACTGCCTCTTACCGAGGAAGAGAAGAAAGAGCGGGATGCGAGACGCCGTGAGCGGGAGCGCAGACGCCGTGAGGCGAAGGACAAGAAGCCTTCGAACCGGAAGCTGGACATCATTGACCAACTTGATGCCACGAGCATCTTCGGTACTGGCCGTACGTATCCCTTCTCCCGCTTGTCCCATTTTATTACTTTCTAACTCTCTTTTTTTCTCGCTAGTGTTCCACCACGACGGTCCGTTCGACGCCCTCAACCCGCATCGCAATCGCAACAACAGCCGTCGCGCCCCGATGCAGGCCTTCCCAAAGGATTCACTGAACAACGTCATCGGCGGCTCCGGCCCCTTGAATACCCGGCCCGACCATGCTACGTTCATGGGACACGGCGATGAAGAGGCATTCAAGGACTATGCGACTGGCGCAAGGGGCGGTCACGACCCCACCCACTCCAAAGCTGAGATGGGAGTGTTCGACCCCACCAGCAGAGGCATGATTCTACACGGCGATGAGACCCTTGGCTTAGGTACATCTACCTTCCTGGAGGGCACCCCGGCCGCCCGCACCGCGATCCAGCGCCGAGAGGACGAACGATCATCGGGCGCCGATGGCCTGCAGCGGAAGAAATCGCTAGCTCAGCGGATCCGAAACATCAACCGTGGCCCACGCGACTTCCAGGCCGCCGGAAGAAGCGCCAACCCTGAAGGTGGCTACTCTAGCCGGCGGTCGCCGAGCGACGCGACCGGCCAGACGTCGAGGAGCATGCAGACCCCAGGCTCGGGCTCGGAGCGGAACCCGTTCTTCCAGGAGTTCGACACCGGCAAGAACGGCGGCGAGGACCTCATCTCGCTGCGGAAGATTGATAGCAACGGAGACCCGCAGTCCCCGCCCACCAGCCCGAGACGCGGATTGGGCCTCGAGCGCAGGGCTACGACCGACGCGGCCGTGAGCCGCGGCAGCGTCGATGAAGGCCAGCAGAAGCAGCAGGGGACGGGACTCCTGGCTCGCGTGAAGAGCTTGAAGGGCGGTCGACGCGCACGACCTGCCATTCCCGACACGGCACCCCCGGGTCCTCCTCTCCCCGCCCCCGGAACGGCGGCCTAGAAGGCCCGTCTGCCTAGTCGGATGAGGGTCCTGCTGCCGGGTATGTCCTGAAGAGTAAGGATACCCGGGTTTGGAGGCAGCATCGGGATATCTGCGGATTTTCCTTCTTCTAGGAAGGGAACAGTGGCTATTTCCCCGCCCAAGACAGGATATCACGGTTATTGAAATATCGCCATGCACCCTTTCCTCCTCTCCCAACCTCACGCGCCTACTTGATCATCGGACGAGGTCATACTGAAGGACGTCGTACTCGTCCTGTTTTGGGACTTGGGAGACCCCGACCCTTAACTATCGGGCCTGCTGCCTATGGCTGCATAGAGTGTTTACCTCTTGTACTTGTACTGCTGGGAGTATACCAGGGATTTCTTGAGAAACTATTGCTGAAACCAAGATAAGAAACTGGGAGGATACCAATCATTCCTTTTATTGGGTCTCTCTGGGGGCGGAAATCTTGGCTGCTGGAGAGGAATTCGCGTACTTGCTCGAAAACGAGGTTGAGAGTCAGAGTCAAGGGAAGCTCTTGAGGTTAGCTGAACTAGCTGAAGGGATTGCTTGAAGCAACAAGTGCGGTGCGGAATGAAGTCTTTACATATTAATTGAAGAGAACATAGGGTAATCACCGCTAAAGTTAGCCTTTTCGTGATGTGGACATTGACATGTTAGAGAACAAAGAAGACATGATGCTTTAGAGAGCAGTGAGCTGGGTCATGTGACCAAAGGGGTGATGTCCTACAACACCATCACCCATTCTCCCTCGAATGGCAAAAAAAGGACTCCCAAGACACAGAAAATCAGAAAGCGTTGGGCATCGCCGAGGTTATTTCTCACCAGTTCCATATATATTGGACTGTAAGAGGAATTTAATGAAGCCTGAATGCTCAATTTCCACCATTTCCCGCCTAGTTAGTCGTGGTGTTTAGAGCGATGAATAGCCTCCACCAGATGGCTTGTCAACGGGCTATCACCAGTCGCCCTCTCTCCTCACCGGCCCCGTTGATATTATACCCTTACTCCACACAGCAGAATATTACCCGAGCACTCCCTTGCGGACAATAAACAACATGGGAGATGAGGCGCCCAACTCCCAGGCAAGCTCGCACTTCGTCCTGGACCCGGTACCGGGCTCCATCCTCCTGGAACAGGAAGTTGCGCGACGAGATGGCCTGAGGCAGAGGGGCAATCTCATGACCGGATGTCAAGAGCTTGACGAGAGCGTTTTGTCCGGCGGCTTCGAACGGGGCTGTGTTGTTGGTCTTAGTGCCGAGGACGAAGAGATTGGGTTGCTGGTAAGTTCCGGTTGGCATACCTGTTGTCACTGGTATTTACGTCACGCCTTTGTCTTTCAGTACAGCTAACTACCGATGTAGATAGGCCTACAGACGATATCCCGGTTCATGGCCAGTGTGGAGCTCCGGGATTCATCTACAGGACCTAGGGTAGTCATTATCACCACCCTCTCTGCAGGCGTTCTTCTGCCAACCCTTCGGAGTGCCATTACGGCACAGCTCGGGAGTCGCCAGGAAGGAACACCTGATCTTAACGGCCGTATCCGGGCTATACTAGAGCGCGTCTCCATCTCGAGGATCTTCGACTTCGAGGGCTTATGGGAAGTCCTTGGCGAGCTTGACCCAACCCCTAGCCCGGTGTCTACGCCGGAAGTAGGACAAGAAGCAGCGACACACGAGCAGCTTGAAAGCCATCCACCATCGGGGGCTGAATCTTCACCCCCCAAGGATAAAAGTAAGACGGTGATACAGGATAGTGAGGATGAAGACGACCTCTCCACCCCTCGATCAGCAACCCATTCTCCAAAGGCTCCCATTCCTCCTACCCTCCCCCCACAGTCAAGTAACATCCCCGCGAAGCCTGCCGGCAGACCATCAACGCCCGACATAATCTTGATCACGCACATGTCCTCCCTCCTAACCGCCCTCTTCACGCGCCGCGAGAAATCTACAGCACACGCTACCATCCAGCTCCTTTCCTCTCACCTCCGCTTCCTGGCCCGCTCGCCCAACCACGGAGCGCCCCTGATAATGGTCCTCAACTCGACCTCCTCCTCTGCAACAGATCATTCCAACCACAAGCGGCCAATAGCCGAGTCCGACATCACCGCTGATCGACCCAGAGCCCACCGCCCTCCTCCCACGGCCACCAAGCCCCTCGACCCGACTCTCCGCTCCATCTTCAACCCCACGCCTCTCCGACCCGGCTACGGTTACGGCTACGGCTACGGCGGGGACGCATCCCCGCAGTACCACGACAACAGTTCCGGCAACAACAAACCCTCCTTCGGTCTCGTGTTCGCCCAGCTGCTCGACGTGCACCTCCTCTGCTCGCGCGTGCCGCGCACCCGCGCCGACGCGGAGGTGGTGTTTGCCCCGCGACACGCCACGCCGCCGCCGGTGGCTGTGGCGCCGCGGTTTGCGTGGGTGGTTGAGGTTCTGCTTGATGAGATCGGGGTGTGGGATGGCGTTGGGTCGGGCCGGCCGAGACGGAGTAGAGAGCAGAGGTGGGGCGCTGTGGATGCTGTTGATGGAGTGAGGCTTGTGGATGCGTTTGGCGGAGGTAAGGGGAGGTAGAATAGAAAGAAGTTGGCTGGATTTGGTGAGGATTACCATGGCAGGTTGGAGCTTTTTTTGTAAGAGCAGATTAGACAAGAATAGGGTGCATTTTTGTTTGGTTCATGCTCAAAAACGCTGTTCAAAAAAAGCTGGT
>Ga0164242_10003431_pt1 | contig 18108 bp, 14 predicted proteins | sample OricomgcompostMG_FD_108783 | JGI IMG/M metagenome (GOLD analysis project Ga0164242, IMG submission 108783) | Miracle-Growth compost microbial communities from Emeryville, California, USA - Original compost - Miracle growth compost (MG) ... | reverse complement strand
CCGTCCTGCCCGGGCGGCCGGCCCTCAGCGGCGAGGGCGACCAGCCGGCGGGCGAGATCGTCCAGCGTCCGGCTCAGCGCCGCCCGGTGCCGCGCCGCCTGCATCGTCATCAGGGCCAGGCCGAGCGCGCGGTACTCGGGCGGTTGGCGGTCGGTGAAGGTGTCCGCCTCGGCGACCGGACCGGGCAGCCGCTGCGCCAGCGGCTCCCACAGCAGCGGCAGCACCCAGGCCGCAGCGCCGCCGCGGGCCCGCCCCAGGTCGGAGCGGTGGGCGAGCACCGCCCAGTCGGCCTCGGCCGGTCCCTCGGTGAAGTACCCGGGGGAGCACAGCACCAGGACCGCGTCCGCCGCGGCCACCCCGGGCGAGGCCCCGCCGGGCCCCGCGCCGCCCCCCGGCCAGCGCTGGAAGCGGACCGACGGCACGGTGGCCAGCCGCCGGTCGAGGTCGTCGAGGAAGCGCTCCACCCACGCCTCGTCCCTGTCGCGCAGGTAGCTCACCGCGTAGGTGTAGGTGCGCTCCACCGCTGCCGTCCCCCCACCTGTTCGAGAAGTGTCGCGGAGGTCAATGGTCCCGCGTGCACCCGGCGACGTGGAACAATCCGAGAACGCTGATCTGCCCTGACGGGCAACGGGACTGACTGGTTGTCACATCAAATGTACGATTCCACGGCGGGCGGGGGCGAGCCCGCCACCCTCAGGCGCCCGGCCCTTCCCCCGGATCCGTCACCGCTCGCGTCCGCCGGCCTCGGCAAGCGGCAGGGCAACCTCCTCACCGCCGTGCTGCGCGGCATCCCGCTCGTCGGCCGGGACGGCATGGTGCCGTTCGCGGAGGCGGACGTGCGGGCCTGCCTGGCGCGCTTCCAGCCCCAAGGCGAGAACGACGGCGCCGCGGCCGCCCTCGCCAACCGGCTGCGCCCGCGGCTGCTCAACGCGGCCGTCGGTGCCGAGGCACGGCTGCGGGGGTACGTCATGGGCCTGCCCGAGGGGGGCGTCGAGCCGCTGCTGGCGGCGGCCGGCCGGGCGGCACGGGCGCCCCTGGTACTGCGGGTGGTGTACGGCGCGAGCGTGTGCCTGCCGCTGCGGGCGCTGAGCTACGTGCTGCCGGCGGTGCGGATGGCCGAGCGGATCACCGCGGAGGCCGGCCGCGCCTGCTACCTCCAGGTGGTGCACGTCGGGTTACTGGGTGCGCGGATCAACGCGCTGCCCGAGGAGGCGGTCGCCGCCGAGGGAGCGCTGCTGGCCCGCGGCCTCCAACGGATGCTGGCCGGCGTCGCGCCGGGCCTGCGGTACGGGATCTTCACCGACCTGCCGCTGCCGGCGGGCGGGGACCCGCTCGCGGCGGTGCTCGACCGGCTCGGCCCGGCGGCGCGCCGGGTGATCGCCGAGCGGCTGCGGGACAAGGGCGGCAGCGAGTCGGTCCGGCAGACCCTGGAGTACGCCGCCGCGCACGCCCTGGTGCACGACCGGGGCGCCGTGCCGCTGGCCCTGGCCCAGGGCGTCCCGGCGCCGGAGGGGCCGGTGGTCGTCGACGTCGGCGGGCTGCAGGAGCGGCACTTCTACGCCGTCCGGCGCACCATCGCCGGCTGCGGCGGGCCCGCCCCCGGGCCGCTGGTGCTGACCCGCCACTCGGTGCCGCCGTACACCATGTCGCGCGGCGGCGACCTGGGCCTGCGCGACTACCTCGCCGGCGCCCGGCCCGACGAGAACACGCTTCCCTCGGCCGTCCGGCACGACCTGCGGCTGCTGCGGGCGAGCTGGGCGCTGGACCACCTCGGGTGACCGCCGGCACTCGCGGCGGGGACCGTCCGGGCCGGAACGCGGCGGGTTCGCGGGACGACCGGCCGCGGTGGACGGCGCTTGGCAGACTGGTCCCATGCCTGCGCACACGGCGCGTCAGCGGCCGGCGCCCTCCGGTGACGTGCTCACCGTCGGGGTGACCGGCCACCGGGCCATCCCCGCCGAGGCGTTCGGCGCCGTGCGCGGTGGGCTGGCGGCCGAGCTCGACGGCGCGGCGCGCCGCTGCCGCACGGTGGAGGCGCTCAGCTCGCTCGCCGTCGGCGCCGACCAGCTCTTCGCCGAACTCGCCCTGGCCAGCGGGGCCGTCCTGACGGCCGTCTCGCCCGGCGCCGACTACGAGTCGACCTTCAGCGCCGAGGAACTGCCCGGCTTTCACCGTCTGCTGCACCGCGCCCGCACCCACGTCCGGCTGGACTTCCCGGTCGTCGACGAGGAGGCGTACTACGCGGCCGGTGCCTACATCGCCGAGCGCTCCGACCTGCTGCTGGCCGTCTGGGACGGCTGCCCGGCCCGGGGGCGGGGCGGCACCGGCGACATCGTCGGCTACGCCCGCTCGCTCGGCAAGGCGGTCGTCGTCATCTGGCAGCCCGGAGTGGCCCGTCCCTGAACCCCCGGGACCAGACCCGGGTGGGCAGGGCGTTCTGACGCCTCGTCATGAAGGGACGGGACGGGTCAGCCGCGGTGCCGGGCCAGCCAGGCGGTGTAGTCGGGGGAGACGGTGTCCTCGGCCACCTCCACGTTCACCGCCCACAGCGGTTCGGTCTCGATGTGCCGCAGCGACACCCCCAGCGCGCTCAGCTCCTGCGCGATCAGGGCGTGCGCGGCCACCAGCGGCTGGTGCTGGCGCACCTCGCTCCAGGCGACGGCGGACGCGGCGGCGGCCGAGGCGATCCCGGCCAGGTCCATCGACGTCCCCACCTCCAGCGCCTTGGCCACGGCCGCGGTGAGGGCGACCAGGGTGCCCGCCACCGTCACCGACGACCACAGCAGCCCGCCGCGCCGGGACTCCGCCGACCGCCTGCGGTACCAGTCGCGCTGCTCCTCCACCCGGTCGCGCAGGTAGATGTCGCGGCGGACCACGAAAGCCTTGCCGCGCAGCGCCCGCATACCCGGGGTGACCAGGCGGTGCGGGCCCGGGTCCGGCCCGTCGGCCGGCGGCTCCCGCCAGCCGATCGTGTGCAGCCGGTGCAGCCCGTCGTGGACGGCCGCCTCCAGGGCGCTCTCCGGGTCGCGCACCCCCATGCCGTACGGCGCGCCTCCGACGGCGAACCGCCAGCAGTGGGAGCGGACCAGCTCGGCGGCGCTGCGCTGCAACTGCCAGTCGTCGCGCGGCCGGTTGCGGGCGATGAGGCCGGTGGACCACAGCGCGCCCACGTACGCCGCGGCGCTGAGCAGCGCCAGCAGGTCGACCGGACCGACCCGGGCCTGCCACGGCAGGCCCGAACAGGCCGCCGCGAGGACCAGCAGCAGCATCTGCCGCCGCACCCACACGAGGGTGGCGCGCTGGCTGCCGATCGCCGCCTGGTCGGTACGGTGGAAGAGCGCGGGCAGGTCCCGGTCCCCGAAGGCCGCGCCCGGCCGCACCGTCGTCCCGCTCACCGCGCCTCCTCCCCCGGCCGGCGCCGCCGCCCCGGCGCCGCCCGCACTCGGCGCGGCGAGCCGTGCCGTGGTGTGCGGGGAGAGCCAGGGTAGCGCCGGCCGGGCGCCCGGCGAAGAGGGCAACCGGCCTGCCCCGCACCGCTGTTCATGCCCGACTGGTGCCGCACGCACGGCGGCCGGGGCGGGCCCGAGGCGGGGGTCGCCGCTGCTGCGTCTTCCGGCACAGGGCTTTGCTTCCGTACGAGGGCGTTGACGGCTCCGAGTGGAGTTGCGAAAATTCCCGCAACTGCCGCGCCCCAGGAGGCACTTCCATGGCCGACCCCTTGCCGCCGCCCATCCCCGGCGGCGGCGCCCCGGCCGCGGCCACCGGTCGCGAGCGGATGCGGGCGCACGTCCTCGACCTCGCCGAACCGCTGGTCCGCCACGCCCACCGGGACGGCGCCCGCATCACCCTCGGCGTGAACATCGCCCACCACGACGACGCCGCCGCCGACTTCGAGGGCTACGCACGGCCGCTGTGGGGCCTGGCCCCGCTCGCCGCGGGCGGCGGCGCGTTCCCGCACTGGGACCTGTGGGTACGCGGCCTGGCCGCCGGCACCGACCCCGCCCACCCCGGCTACTGGGGCCCCATCCGCGGCATCGACCAGCGCCAGGTGGAGACCGCCGCCGTCGGTTTCGCCCTCGCCCTCGCCCCCGAACGGCTCTGGGACCCGCTCAGCGGCGCCGAACGCGACCGGGCCGGCCGCTGGCTCGCCTCCTCCCTGGACCAGCCGACCCCGCCCAACAACTGGAACTTCTTCCCCGTCCTGGTCAGCCTCGGGCTGGAACGGGTCGGCTTCGCCCACGACCGCGACGCCCGCCACGCCCGGCTGGACCGCCTGGAGGGGTACGCCCTCGGCGAGGGCTGGTACGCCGACGGCGACACCGAGCAGCGCGACTACTACGTCCCGTGGGCCATGCACTACTACGGCCTGCTCTACGCCGCCCTGGCCGGCGGGCAGGACCCCGGCCGGGCCGAGCGGTTCCGGGAGCGGGCCGCCCGCTTCGCCCTGGACTTCCGCCACTGGTTCGCCGACGACGGCTCCGCCGTGCCCTTCGGCCGCAGTCTCACCTACCGCTACGCCCAGGGCGCCTTCTGGGGCGCCCTGCCGTACGCCGGGGTGGACGCGCTGCCCCACGGCGAGGTCAAGGGCCTGTTGCTGCGGCACCTGGACTGGTGGCGGGCGCGCGAGCGGGACTACGCGCCCGACGGACTGCTCAGCATCGGCTACGCCTATCCGCAGCCGCAGCTGGCCGAGCAGTACAACGGGCCGGGTTCGCCGTACTGGGCGACGAAGGCGTTCCTGCCGCTGGCGCTGGCCGAGGACCATCCGTTCTGGACCGCGCCCCCTCAGGGCCCGGCCGAGGACCTGCCGGAGGTCTCCGTCCAGCCGCACGCCGGCGCGGCCCTGCTGCGAACCGGGGGCGACGTGGTGATGCTCAGCGGCCGGCAGCGCGGCACCTGGTCGCGCGGCGGCGCGGCCAAGTACGGCAAGTTCGCCTACTCCACCCGCTTCGGGTTCAGCGTGCCGGCCGGCGAACTCGGCCTCGTCCACGGCGCCCACGACTCGATGCTGGCGCTGAGCGACGACCCCGAGGACGCCGAGCCGCGGCACTTCCGGGTCCGCGAGGGCGGCGAGGGACCGGCCGAGCCGGGCACCGACGCGGCCGGGTGCGCGGTGCTGCCCGACGGCACCGTCCGCAGCACCTGGCACCCCTGGCCCGACGTCGAGGTCACCACCTGGCTCACCCCCGCCGCGCCCTGGCACCTGCGCACCCACCGCATCCGCACCGCCCGGCCGCTGTTCGCCGCCGAGGCCGGCTTCGCCGTCGACCGGGACGCCGGGCCGGCCCGCTGCGAGGCCGCCCCGGGCCGCGCGCTCGCCGTCTCGGCGGCCGGCGACCTCAGCGGCCTGGTCGACCTCGGCGACCCGGCGACGACGCCTCCCGACGGCGAGGTGGTCCACGTGCTCCCCGGCACCAACGTGCTGCGCCGCCGGACTGTGCTGCCCACGCTCACCCGGCGGCTGGCCCCGGGCGAGCACGTCCTGCGGTGCGCCGTCCTGGGCGCCGGGCCCCGGCTCGCCGCGGCCTGGGACGAGCCGCCGCCGGCGCCGCCCGCCGACCTGCCGTGACCCCGCGGGGACGCGGCCGGGGCACCCCCGGCGCGGCGCCCCGGCCGGCCTCGACCCCGCCCCTGAGCAGGGCGGCAGGGCCCGGACCGGGCCGCCGGATCGTATAGCGTGAGAGGCATGACTGACACCCGCAGCGGCGCCGCCGGCGTCGGCCTCGCCACCATCGCCGACGACGGCACCGTCCTCGACACCTGGTACCCGGCCCCCGAGCTCACCGAGGCCCCGGGCCCGGCCGGGACCGAGCGGCTGACCCCGGAGCGGGCCGCGCAACTGCTGGGCGCCGCCGCCCCCAAGGCGCTGGGCCCCGACCCGCGCCGGGGCGTCGAGGTGGTGGCGGTGCGCACGGCGATCTCCTCGCTGGACGACAAGCCGCTCGACGCGCACGACGCCTACCTGCGGCTGCACCTGCTCAGCCACCGCCTGGTGCGGCCCAACGAGCAGAACCTCGAGGGGCTGTTCGGGGTGCTCGCCAACGTCGCCTGGACCTCCCTCGGCCCGGTCCCGGTGCCGCATCTGGAGTCCACCCGGCTCGCCGCCCGGGCCGAGGGGCTGCACCTGAGCGTGTACGGCGTCGACAAGTTCCCCCGGATGACCGACTACGTGGCCCCCGCCGGCGTCCGTATCGCCGACGCCGACCGGGTCCGGCTGGGCGCCCACCTGGCGGCGGGCACCACCGTCATGCACGAGGGCTTCTGCAACTTCAACGCCGGCACCCTGGGCACGTCCATGGTCGAGGGCCGGATCTCGCAGGGCGTCGTCATCGGCGACGGCTCCGACATCGGCGGCGGCGCCTCCATCATGGGCACCCTCTCCGGCGGCGGCACCCAGCGGGTGTCGGTCGGCGAGCGGTGCCTGCTGGGCGCCGAGTCGGGCCTGGGCATCGCCCTGGGCGACGACTGCGTGGTCGAGGCCGGCCTCTACGTCACCGCCGGCACCCGCGTCACGCTGCCCGACGGCAAGATCGTCAAGGCCGTCGAGCTGTCCGGCGTCAGCAATCTCCTCTTCCGCCGCAACTCCACCACCGGCACCGTCGAGGTACTGCCCCGCACCGGCACCTGGGGCGGCCTCAACGAGGCCCTCCACCGCCACAACTGACGCGGCTCCCCACCGCTCCCGCCGCCCCCGGGGGGCGGCGCGTTTCCGGTGGGGTGTCAACCGAGGGGGCGTCAACCGGCTCGGGGTGAACGGCTTCGCGCGTCCGGGTGAAATCCGTGTGGTCCTGCCGGGTGCGGCGAGAGCGCAGGGGTGGAGGTGCGCGGGGCGGCACGCCCAGGCAATACGCTGGGCCGGCACAGACGAGGGCCGGCCCCGCTGCCCGGGGCGGCACGCCCCCGTGCGTCCTCGGCCACGCGGCACACCCCCGCCACGCCCCGTACCCTCGCCCCGTCAGCCGAATGGGAGCACGCCCGATGCCCGCACGTCCCCTCGTCCTGCCGCCCGTCCGGCTCCTGCCCCCGGACGAGCTGGCCCGGCAGGCGCTGGCCGCGCCCCTGCTCGACCACGCCCTGCGGCTGGTCCGGTGGACCGGCGACGAGCGCCCGGTGGACGGCTACGGGGACCTGCTGGAGGACGACCTCGCCGCCGCGGCGGCCGAACTGGGCCTGGCGGGCGAGGAGGGCGCCGACGAGGCCGCGCTCGCCTGGGCCGTCGCCCTCGACACCGGCCTGCTCGCGCTGGAGTTGCCCGAGGGGGCCGGGAAGGAGGGCGGTCCGGAGCCGTCCGGGACGGCCGCCGGCCGGGCCGTACCGGGGGAGGTCTACCGGCGGCTCGGCGCCGACCTCCTGGCCAGGGGCGCCGACGACGAGACGACCGACCCGCACGAACTGCTCGACCTGTGGCTGGAGACCGCGGAGAGCGCTCTGACCGGCGCGGCCCTGCCCGGCGGCCCGCTCGCGGAGGGCGAGGACGACGCGCTGTCCGCGGCGGGCGTCGGCGTCGGCGAGGGCTTCCAGGACGTCGAGGACGACGAGGACCTCCTCGACGTCGCCGAGGAGAACGGCGAGCTGCTGGACGCCGCGATGGTGAACCTCTACGCGTTCACCGCTCTGGCCGGCGGAGAGCAGGACGAGCGGCCCCTGGCGCCGGGTGAGGCCGCCGGCGGCGGCGGTGCGCCCGTGCCGCTGCCGGTGCTGGCCGCGTCGCTCGTCGTCCCTGAGGAGGTCGGGCAGCCGAGCGAGGAGGTGCTCGACGAGGTCACCGAGGTGATCTTCCGGCTGGACGGCCTCTTCCACCTGCTGGACTCCACCGGGCTGCTGGAGTACGAGCCGCTGGACGAGGCGCTGGTGGAGGAGGCCGACGGGCCCGAGGGCGCCGAGCCCGGCCCGGGCTGGGACGGTGCGGCGGCCTCGGCGGCCGGCGCGGAGGACCTGACCCCGGAGGAGCTGGCCCGCTACGGCACCGTCCGGCTGACCCCGCTGGGCCTGTACGGGCTGCGCGAGCGGCTGCTGGAGGCCGGGGCGCACGTCCCCGTCCTGGGCGACCTCGCCGACGCCCCCGCCGCCGACCTGCTGGACGCGCTGCCCGGCTACCCGGTCCCGGCTCTGCGGGCCGAAGCGGCCGGCTGGGCCGAGGGGCGCGAACCGGACTCCGCCGCACGGGAGTTGCTGGCCGCCGGCCTCGGCTCCGACGCGGAGGGACCGGGCCGCCGACTCGCCTGCCGCGAGGTGCTGGAGCTGCTGGGACCGGACGCGGAGCCCGCCGTGCGCGAGGCGCTGGCCGAGCCGGAACTGGCCGGGCTCGCGCGCTCCTGGCTGGAGCGGGCCGGTGCCGGCGACCTGCCGGCCCCGTCGCCGGAGGCGGCCCGCTGGCTGGCCGTGGACACCCTCGCGGCCCGCATCCACGCCGACGAGGACCCGGAGGACCTGGCCGCCGCCGTCACCGAGACCACCGCCGCCGATCCCCGGTTCGCCGAGGACGGCTGGCGCGTCGACCACCCGGCCGCGGCGGCCGTCCTGGAGGCGGTCGGCCGCCTCCACCCCGACCGCGCCACGGCCAAGCAGGCCCGCAAGGCCGCCTTCAAGGCCCGCTCCCGCCAGGGCACCTCGGCCTGAGCCCGGGCAGCCTCCGGCTCAGCTCCTTCGACGGGCCTGCCAGGCGGACGCGTTGACGACCCCACGAGTCCCGTGTTGCAGTCCGCCGCGCCGCCTGGTCCGGCCCGTGGACGCGCAGTTCGGGTGCGGCCGGGACCTGCCCGGGCAGCACGAGGGCGGCCGGCCGTGAGTCAGGCCGCCCTGGGGGTGTCGCCGGGTCAGAGGGAGACGGCCCCCGGCTGGACCATGGCGCGGGCGGTCTTGCCGTCCACGAACGTGCCGAGTGCGGTCATCTCCCACTCGCCCGTGAACTGCTTGACGAGCTTCGCCATCAGCACCCCCGTGCGGCGCTCGCCGTGGGTGAGGTCGAAGCGGACCAGCTCCTCGCCGGTGTCGCCGGTGAACAGGCGGCAGTACGCCTTGGCGACCTTGTTGAAGGTCTGGCCCGAGTAGGAGTTGACGGTGAAGACCAGGCCCGTGGCGTTCGCCGGGAGGGCGCCGAGGTCGATGGTGATGACCTCGTCGTCGCCCGAGCCGGCGCCGGTCAGGTTGTCGCCCGAGTGCTGGACGGCGCCGTTCAGGACGGACAGCTTGCCGAAGTAGCAGGTGGCCACGTGGTCCCGCTGCGGGCCGTAGACCAGGACGGAGGCGTCCAGGTCGATGGCCCGACCGCCGAACGCGGGCTCCCAGCCGAGCCCCATCCGCACCACCGACAGCACGGGACGGCCCGCCTTGACCAGGGACACCGACTGGTTCTTCTGCAGCGAGACCCGGCCCTTGTCCAGGTTGATCTTCCCCGGGGCCGCGGCGGGAGCGGGGGCCGGCGCCGCAGCAGCGGGCGGGGCGGCCGGGGGCGGCGGCAGACGGGTGGCCGCGGGGCCGCTCGGTGGCGGGGCGGTGGGCGGCACGGCCGGAGCCGGGGCGGGCGCCGGGGGCGTCGGGGGAGTGGCCGGGGCGGCGGGCCGCGCGGGCGCGGCGGCGGGCTCCTCCTCGACGCTCACCCCGAAGTCCGTGGCGATCCCGGCCAGCCCGTTCGCGTACCCCTGGCCGACGGCGCGCACCTTCCACGTGGCGCCCCGCCGGTAGATCTCGACCACGACCAGGGCCGTCTCGGAGGTCAGGCCGGCCGGCGAGAAGGTGGCGACGGCCGAGCCGTCGTCCAGACCGCGGACGGTGGCGGTGGGCGTGGTGCCCGCGAACGCCCCGCCGCCGTCGATGCTCGCCGTCACGACGACCTTGTCGATGTCCGCGGGCAGCGCCGAGGTGTCCACCTCGATCGTGTCGGGCGCGCCGCCGCCGCCGGAACGGTGGGTGACGCCGGGGCCCTGCGGCTGGTTGTAGAAGACGAAGTCGTCGTCCGAGCGCACCTTGCCGGCGGCGGTCAGCAGCAGGCCCGAGACGTCCAGCCGTACGGGCGCGGTGACGTCCACCGCCACACGGGAGACGGACAGGGGCACATTCGAGCCAGGCGTCATTGCGGTCATAACGCTGGAAACGAAATTCCCCGGCCCGCGGTTCCACCGCCGGTCCGCCGGACGCCGGCGGATCACCCGTCCGGCGGCGGGCCGGGGCGCCGGCCGCGGCGGTCAGTACGGCCACATCGGCGGGTCGGTGCAGAACTCGCCGCCGAGGGTGGTGTCCGCCGGGTCGGAGGGGTCCGGCGGGCCCTCGGCGGCCGGCAGTTCTCCGGCGTACTGCTCCGAGTCGTCCTGCGGGGCGTAGCCGAGGGCCCGCGCAGGACCCAGGTCCCACCACAGCCGGGTGTTCGCGGAGCTGCCGTAGACGACGGTGTGCCCGGTGACGTCGGCGGTGAGCGCGGCGTGGAAGAGCCGGGCGCCGTCGGCGGGGCTGAGCCACAGCGACAGCATCCGCACGGTGCGCGGCTTCGGGTAGCAGGCGCCGATCCGCACCGAGACGGTGGTGATCCCGTGCCGGTCGGCGTAGAGCTGGGCCAGGTCCTCACCGAAGCACTTGGACAGGCCGTAGAAGGTGTCGGGCCGGCGCGGGGCGGTGACCGGCACGAGCGGTTCCCCCGGGCGGGGACGGGGGGTGAAGCCCACGGTGTGGTTGCTGGAGGCGAAGACGACCCGCGGCACGCCGGCGTCCAGGACGGCCTCGTAGAGGTGGTGGACACCCCGGATGTTGGCGTCGAGGATCTTGTCGAAGGTGGACTCCACGGAGATGCCGGCCAGGTGCACCACCGCGTCCACCCCGTCGACCGCCTCGCGCAGCGCGTCCCGGTCGGCGAGGTCGGCGGTGATCACCCGGGTGCCGGCGGGGGCGTCGTCGATCGGGCGGGAGTCCAGCAGCCGCAGCTCGTAGCCGTAGGCGGGCAGCAGGCCGCGCATCAGGACGCCGACCCCGCCCGCCGCGCCGGTGAGCAGGACGGTGCGGGTCCGGCCGCCGGCCCCGGCCGGTGCGGTGCCCTCGGGGAGGGGTCCGGCGTCGCCCGGGGAAGGCGCGGGGGTGGCGGGCATGGGCGGTCCTCCTCGATCACCGGCGACCAGGCGAGTATAGGCATGAGCGGGATTCATGTATGTAGACGCGTCGGCGTCGGCGAGCCACCTGGGAGTTCGGGGCCGGCTTGACCCTTTGCGGGTGGAGCGCCTAGCGTGGCGGCGCTGGGATCGTTCACGAATATGGACGAGAATCAGGTAAGCGCACACCGTGCCCGCCTCCCGCGGTGCACCGGCTCCGAGGGGACCCCGATGACCCTGCCCGCCCCCGCCCCGCTCGCCGAGCGCCTCGACGGCCTGCTGTTCTTCCCGGTGACCGCGTTCGGCCCGGGCGGCGCCCTGGAACTCGACGCCTTCCGCACCCACGTCCGGCGCGGGGTGGAGGCCGGCGCGGCGGCCGTGTTCGTCGCGTGCGGAACCGGCGAGTTCCACGCGCTGACGCCCGAGGAGTTCCGGGCCTGCGTGGCCGCGGCCGTCGAGGAGGCCGCCGGCCGCGTGCCGGTGGTGGCCGGTGCGGGCTACGGGACCGCGCTCGCCGCCCAGTACGCGCGGCTGGCCGAGGAGGCCGGCGCCGACGGGCTGCTGGCCATGCCGCCGTACCTCGTCCTCGCCGACCAGGCCGGTCTGCTGCGCCACTACACCGCGCTGGCCGCGGCCACCCCACTCGACGTCGTGGTCTACCAGCGCGACAACGCCGTCTTCACCCCCGAGACGGTGGTGGGACTCGCGCGCGTCCCGAACATCGTCGGCCTCAAGGACGGCGTCGGCGACCTGGACCTGATGCAGCGGATCATCAGCACCGTGCGCACCGAACTGCCCGGCCGCCCGTTCCGCTACTTCAACGGGCTGCCCACCGCCGAGCTGACCGGCCCCGCCTACCGCGGCATCGGCGTCACCCTGTACTCCTCGGCGGTCTTCGCCTTCGCGCCCGAGATCGCCCTCGCCTTCCACCGCGCGCTCGCCGAGGGCGACGACGAGACGGTGAACCGGCTGCTCGACGGCTTCTACCGGCCCCTGGTGGCCCTGCGCAACAAGGGCCGCGGCTACGCCGTCTCGCTGGTCAAGGCCGGGGTGCGGCTGCGCGGCCTGGACGTCGGCGGGGTCCGGCCGCCGCTGTCGGATCCGGCGCCCGAGCACGTCGGGGAGCTGGCCGCTCTGCTCGAGCGGGGCCTGGCCCTGCTCGGCGGGCGCTGACGGAAGACGGCGGCCCGCCCGTGCGCGCCTCCGCCTTCCTCTACCCCTGGGACGTCGTCGGCGACCCCGCCGCGGCCGAGCGGACCGCCGGCCTCGGCGTCCGGCAGGCCACCCTCGCGGCCGCCTACCACTCCACCCGGGCGCTCACCCCGCGCCACCCGGACCGCCGCGTCGTCACCGCACGGCACTCCGCCGTCCTCTACCCGGCCGACGAGGCCCGCTGGGCCGGCCGCCGGCTGCGCCCGTACCCGGCCGGCGACTGGACCGGCGGCGAGCAGGACGCCTTCGGTGCCGCCGCGCAGGCGCTCGCCGGGGCGGGCCTGGACGTGCACTCCTGGGTGGTCCTCGCGCACAACTCCCGCCTGGGAGCCGAGCATCCGGACACCAACGTGGTCAACGCCTACGGCGACCGCTACCCGTGGGCGCCGTGCATCGCCCACCCCGAGGTGCGGCGCTACCTCGTCGACCTCGCCGCTGATGCCGCGGTGCGTCCCGGGGCGGCCGGCACCGAGCTGGAGTCCCTGGGCTGGTACGGCCTCGCCCACCTGCACGCGCACGACAAGATCGGCGGGGTGCCGCTCGGCGACACCGCCCAGTACCTGATGTCCCTGTGCTTCTGCCCGCACTGCCGCACCGGGTACGGCGAGGCCGGCGCCGACCCGGAGTTGCTCGCCGCCGCCGTCCGCGACGCCCTCGCCCGCGCCTGGGCCGAGGGCAGCGACGAGCGCGGTCACGCCGCCGCCGAACGGCTCCTGGGCGCCGAACGGGCCGCCGCCGTACTGGGGTTCCGCATGCGCACCGCCGGCTCGCTGCAGGCCGAGGCGGTCGCCGCGGTGCGTGCCGCCGCCCCGCCCGGCTTCCGGGTGCTGATGCACGCCGACCCGGTGCCGTACCGCTGCGGCGCCAACGCCGGGGTCGACCCGGCGAGCATCCTCGACCACGTCGACGGCCTGGTGCTGCCCTGTACCGGCGGGCCAGCGACGCGCGAGGCCGTCCTGGAGCCGCTGGCCGCCCACCGGCGCCCCGGCACGGTGCTCGCCGCCAACCTCGCCGTCGTCACCGGCATGGGCGGCAGCCCCGGCACCCTGGCCGCCGACGCCGCCCACGCCCGCTCCCTCGGGGCCGACGAACTGCGCCTCTACCATGCCGGACTGGCGTCCGACGCGGACCTGGCGGCGGTACGGGCCGGCCTGGCGGAACTCGCGCGGACCCCGTAGGCGGACCGGGGGACGGCGAGGCGCGGGCCCGGGCGGCTCCCGGGGGCCCGTGGTGGTGCCCGGGGCGCGGCGATCATGGGGGTACCGCCGCGCCCCGGGGGTTCGACCCGCCGGGGGTGCGGCGGGGAAGTCCGTGCACACCCAAGTCGCCACCGGGGCGCGGGAGGTTGCCGTGGCGACGCCGATATTTCGGGGGGATGCCGGAAAGCCGTACGGGTGGGCGCCAGGCGGTCCCGACGGGCGCGGGAACCGGGGGCCCGGCGAGGCCGGTCGCGGCGGACGGGCGGCTCCCGGGGAACGGGACGGTGGTCGGGGGGTCGGCCGCGGCCGGCTCAGAAGTGACCGCTGAACCGGTACGGGTCCGCCGCCGGCCCGGCGCCGGCGGCGGTCGCCGACCACCGGTCCGCGGTGGTGTCCCGGCTTGCCCGGTCGTGGTCGAACTGGGCGCCGAACGTGTAGGTTCCCGGGGCCAGCACCTGCCCGGCGCCGAGCCTCCACCGGTAGAGAAGGCTCCCGTCGGACAGCGTCGAGACCTCGGCCGCCGGGACCCCGGGCGCGGAGGTGAAGGAGCTGTTGGACGTCACGGCGCCGGAGCCGGCCGAGATGCGCACCTCCACGGTGAGCGAGGCCAGGCGCGCCGTCGTGGTGACGTGGACGTCGCTCTCGGTCCAGTACGGGTTGCTGTGCGGGTCGAGGCCGGCGGTGACCCGGACCGGGCCGGTCGGGGTCGCCGGCGGCGCGGCCCTTCCGGCGCCGGCCCCTGGCGCCGCCCCGCCCGCGGTCGCCCGGGGGCCGGCGTCCGCGCCGGGGCGGTGGCCGGGCCCCGCGGTGGAGGTGCCGGAGGCCGCCTTCCGGTCCGACGCGCCGCCCTCCGCCCGGCCGGGGGAGGAGGGGGCCGGCGGCGCGCCCGTCGCCGAGGCGGTGGCCGGCAGGCTCCCGTCCCGCGGTGACCCGGGGGCCTGGCTGGTGGCGGCCGGGTGGTCCGCGCCGCCGTCGCAGACCGCGCCGACCGCGAGGCTGCCCAGACCGATCGCCCCGGCCACCGCGGCGGCCACCGCGCCCACCCGCGTCCACGGCGCCGCCCGGTCCTCCCGCCACGGCCCCGACGACGGCGCGGACTCCGCCTCGGACGCGGCGATCGCCCGCTCCACCCGTGCCAGCATCCGCTCGCGGTCGGGCAGATGCGCGTCCGCCGCGGCCCGCAGCCGCTCCGGCAGGTCGGCCATCACACTCCCCGTCCGGTCTGCGTACGCGGTCGTGCCCCGGGACGTCCGGCGCCCAGTATCCCCGCCCGCTCCGCCGGCTCCGCGACCGCCCCCGGCGCGGGAGCGCTCCCGAGACCGGTCCCACGCGCGCCCGGCGCTTCCTCAACTCCCGGCGGCACGTGCCCGGTTGTGCCCTGCATCAGTGCGGGGCCGACCACCGCGCCGGATCCGCCGAACGGTTCCGCGGCACCGGGGACGGCCCTGCGGGCCGTCACGCGGGTGGCCGGCGCGACGGCCGGCGCGGTGGCCGACCCGTCGGTCGTCTCGTCGGTCGTCCGGGGACGCGACTCGGCGGCCGGTCGCAGCGGGTCCGGTCCGGCGGGCGGGGCCGGGACGAGGGCGTTTGCCGTGGGGAGGGGCGCGGGGCGGGTGTCGCACGCCGGTCCGGGCCGCGGAGCGGTGCCGGCGAGGGAGGACGGCGTCGTCGCGGTCCCGTGAGTACGGCCGGCGCCGGCGGCCGGACCGGCGGCCGGCGCCGTCGTCGCCGCGCCGCGCGCACCGGGGCCCGCGCCGACGGTCGTGGACTGCCCCTTCGCCGCAGGTCCTTCGGGGAGCGCCGACACGGTCGCGGGCCTGCCGGAGCCGGAGCCGGAGCGGGGCCCGGGGCGCGGGCCGGCCGTCGTGCGGGGCCGCTCCGGTGCCGGACCGTACCGGGACGGTGGCGCGGCCGCCGGACCGTCGGCAGCCGGTGCCGTTCCCGACCCGGCCGGCGGATCCGGCACCCCGGCCGCGGGCGTCCCGGGCCCGCCCGCGGCTCCGGCGTACGCCGATCCCGGCCGCCGGCCCGCGCCCGCCGCTCCGGCGGGCTCCGGCCGGTTCCCCGTACCCGGCCCGGTGACCGCCCGCAGCCCGGGGGCCGCGCTCGGCGCGGCCCGTCCGGGGCGCGCCGCGCCCGCCGCCGTCAGCGCGCCCGCGGCCCGTCCGGGGCGGCCCGGGGCACGGGCGGGGCCGGCCGGGGGAGCGGGCCTGGCGGCGGCGTCGGGCGCCAGGAGCCGCTCCAACTCGGCCACCCCGCGCGAGGTCTGGCTCTTCACGGTGCCGACGGAGATGCCCAGGGCGGCGGCCGTGTCCTTCTCCGACAGGTCGAAGGCGTGGCGCAGCACGACGCACGCGCGTTTGCGGAACGGCAACCGCTGGAGGGCCTCGCGCAGATCCAGGACGGCCGGCACGTCCGGCGCCTCGACCCGTTCGGCGCGCTGCGAGAAGAACAGCGCCACCCGGCGGCGCTCGCGGACCGCGCTGCGGATGCGGGAGCGGGCCAGGTTGGCCACCACGCCGCGGGTGTAGGCCACCGGGTCGTCGGCTGCCCTGACCCGCTCCCAGTGCCGCCAGACGGCCACCAGCGCGTCGGCCGCGAGATCGTCGGCCGCGTCCTGCTCGCCCGTCAGCAGATGGGCGAGCCGGGCGAGTTCGGCGTAGTGCCGTTCGAAGAACGCGTGGAAGGCCGCGGAGTCCTCGGCGCCGGCCTCGACGGATGTGCACACGCCTCACCTCTTCCTGCCCGGACCTCCCCGCCACGGCGCGGCGTGAGCGTAGCAGCGCGGTCACGCCGTGGGCAGAGGTCAGGAACCGGTGAAACCACCTGTCCGGATCCGTCGCTGGACGCGGGTGGTGAGGGGCAGCTCGAAGGGTTCCGCCGAGGTCTCCGGGCGGGAGTCGAGGTAGGCGCGGACGCGGGCCGACGCCTCGGCGCGGGCCGCCGGTTCGAGGGTCAGCATGTGCGAGTGGGTGCCGATGGTGGCCAGCAGCGACTCGACGGTGTGCCGCGCCCGGTGGGTGAACAGCTCCTCCGCCGGCGGGCCGAACTCCGGGTACGCGCCGATGCCGGGCTCGTTGGTCCAGTCGACGGTGGAGACCTCCGAGGGGGAGACGGTGACCAGGCCGCGCACCCACTCCACCCGGTCGTCGTCGGCGTTCCACAGCGCCGCGACGACGCCACCCGGCCGCAGCACCCGGGCGATCTCGGGCAGCGCGCGACTCTGGTCGAACCAGTGGAACGCCTGCCCGACGACCACCGCGTCCACCGAGGCGTCCGGCAGCGGGATCTGCTCGGCTCCGCCCTGGACCGCCGTCACCTGCGGGCAGCGCGCCCGCAGTTCACCGAGCATCGCCACGTCGGGCTCGACCGCCGTCACCCGGTGGCCGAGCCCGGCCACCACGGCCGACAGCTTGCCGGTGCCGGCCCCGAGGTCGAGGACGTCCAACGTGGCCGCCGCGCCCTGTCCGCCGCCCGGCGGGGCCGCGGCGGCCGGCTCCAGCGCCCAGCGCGCCGCCTCGGCCGGGTAGGTGGGGCGGTGCTCGGCGTAGGCGCGGGCCGCGGAGCCGAAGGAGGAACGGCGGCGCTCGATCAGGTCCCGGTGGCTGTCGTGCGGTTCGGTCGTCATGCCGGTGACCCTAACCGCGCGGCCGCGCGCCACCGCCGGGATCCGCCGGGCACGGACGGGGAGCCGAGGTCTGCCGGGAGCCCCGGCCGGCAGAGGCGCCGAGCACCGGGCGGGCCGGGACCCCGGGGGTCACAGCCGGCGGGTGGCGAGCAGCAGGCGGTCGCGGGCGTCGAAGAGCGTGTCCTTGATCATCTCCTCGTGCGCGGGGGTGAGCCGGGCCACCGGCACCGAGCAGCTGACCGCGTCACGGGCCGGGGTGCGGTAGGGGATCGCCACGCCGAAGCAGCGCAGGCCCAGCGTGTTCTCCTCGCGGTCCACCGCGTAGCCCTGCTCGCGGATGCGGCCGAGCTCCTCGATCAGCTTCTCCCGGTCGGTGTGGGTGTGCTCCGTCAGCGGCTCCAGCGTCTCGGGCAGCATCTTGCGCACCTGCTCGTCGGTGTACGTGGCGAGCAGCGCCTTGCCCAGCGAGGTGGAGTGCGCGGGCAGCCGCCGGCCGACCCGGGTGAACGGCCGCAGGTAGTGCTGCGACTGGCGGGTGGCCAGGTAGACCACGCTGGTGCCGTCCAGCCGGGCCAGGTGGATGGTCTCGCTGGTCTCGTCCGCGAGCCGGTCCAGGGCGGGCCGGGCGGCGGCCACCACCTCGTCGCCGTCGATGTAGGAGGTGCCCACCAGCAGGGCGCGCACGCCGATGCCGTACCGGGTGCCGGTGGCGTCCGTCTCCACCCAGCCCAGCTCCACCAGGGTGCGCAGCAGCATGTACAGGCTCGACTTGGGGTAGCCGACGGATTCCTGGACGGCCGCGAGGCTGTGCATGCCGGGGCGGCCGGCGAAGAACTCCAGCAGTTCCACCGTGCGGACCGCCGACTTGACCTGTGAACCCGCACCCTCGGCAGCCATCGCGTCAGACCCCTCTTGTTCGGCCGGGAGGCGTGGACGTAGGCTCCCGGTGATTCACATGTGAAGACGATGTTCAGTATAGAGAACGAGCGCGGGG
>Ga0164242_10003429_pt1 | contig 18115 bp, 7 predicted proteins | sample OricomgcompostMG_FD_108783 | JGI IMG/M metagenome (GOLD analysis project Ga0164242, IMG submission 108783) | Miracle-Growth compost microbial communities from Emeryville, California, USA - Original compost - Miracle growth compost (MG) ... | reverse complement strand
TCTGATTTTGTCTGATATAAGAATAAAGCCTGCTTAGGGTTAAAAGGAGCAGCGTTTGTTGCCCTAGTTCATCCTAGAGTATATCAAACGGCTACTTCAGAAGTAGAAATGGGAGCGGAATAGATATCCTATCCAATATTTTAAAGAATGGCATGACAAACAAATTGAATGGGACGTGGAAAAAGCAAACAAAAAGAGATTATAACACTGAACACTTATGGTCAGGTTCGTTGTTATAATCATTGCCGGTAGTTATTGAAAGCGTTTGATCCGCAAAATATTGCTTCTGTTTGAGTGTGCCTTTTTATAGCTGCAGCTTTCTTCAAGTAGAATAGCGTGGCCTTTTTTCTGCAGGGGTTTAGGGAAATTGCAAATGGCTAAACGAGGTTTCCGTCGTTCCCTATGGCTTATTGATTATACCTTACTGATGTCTGAAAAGAGATATCGTGAGGTCTACTTCAAAATTCCCATCCGTATAATCTTTAAGGCCAGCTATTTTGGACAGGTAAGATCCCTGAATATAAAGAATATCTTTATAATGCAGCCCTACTCCTGCGGAGAAATTGCCCGATGTATGATACATGCCATATATATTTAAAAGATGTTGGAACATGATCATGTTAATGCCTAAATCCGCGACACTATTGTAATTTTTTATACCGCGGAGGCTTGCCTGTGGTTCTATGGAATTTACTGGACCATTCAAAATAAACTTATAAGCGGCAGCGGCATAAAAACTGGCTTCATCAGCGGTGGTATTATTGAAATGATTCATGTAACCGATCAAATTGGCGAGTGAAGCTTGCAGTGTCATGTGTGTATCGGTGTAAGCCATCCCATAATCTATTTCAAATTTGTTTTTCCGACCGTTAAAATCTGCAATGGAAGGATCTGTCTGGTCGCCTATAATGCCTTTCGGATCTAACTGCGTATGTGCGAATGCTCCACTAATGCCAAAGTGGAGTTCTTGTGAGTAGGCCCCAACAGGAAGATGGTAAGCATAAGTAAGTGCAAAACGTGTATTATTTATCAGGCCAGCCTTGTCATTATAAGCGATCAGTCCGAGGCCAACCCTTTTCCCTGAGTTGTAATCAGCACTAAAAGCCTGGGTTATAGGAGCGCCGGGTATCCCATTAAATTGTTGTCGATAAGCTGCGTTTAAGTTTAGACCGGAATCCCGACCGGCCATCGAAGGATTCCCAAGGTAACGATTGGTGAAATACTGGCTCTCGAAGGGATCTATTACAGCGCTTGAATTTTGCTGGGCATTTGCCTGCATGGCGCTCCCTAGCAGGATAATACTGATAAACCAAAATGTTAGCGCTTTACGAATGTGGTGAAAAATAGTCTTCATATAACTTGGATTATGCTGTTATTTAGTTATTGTGTCACTGATCATTGAGTGAGAATGGGCACGGATGGCCTTTCAGGTGAATTGCTATCAGAAGGACCGGATGCCTATAGAAGTTCAATAAATCCCTTAAAGACCTTTTTGCCACCATCCACAATGAAAATGTAGTAATAGGTGCCCTTATTCAACGGGCCGCCGTTGAGTGTGCCATTCCACTGGTTGTCATATGACTTTTTATGATAAATCATTCTCCCTGATCTGTCAAAGATTTTTACTTCGTTATTGATGTAGCTATCTATATTCTGTATAATCCAGGTATCATTTTTCCCATCTCCGTTCGGACTGACGATATTGTTACATATCAGTTTGTAATCCGTGATCACCTGAACAGTGAAATCTTTCTTGGTACTGCATCCCTCGGCACTCGTGCCAGTGACACTATAGGTAGCATCCTGTTGCGGCCTGATGGCCAGGGTAGCCTCATTCCATCCGCTTTGAATTCCTGGCCCGCTCGCCCATTGATAACTTTGTGCTCCAATGGCGGTCAGATGGCTGAGAATGCCTTTGGAAAGTTTATCTCCATTATCGGAGGAAATAGTGATTGTTGGCAACTTGTTCACCGTCAGCGTGAAGTCCCGGACCAGAGAATCGACACCGCCATGCAGGTTGCCTCCATTGTCTTTTACCATTACCTTAAGGTGGCTTACCCCTCCGGCTTCCGGGGTAAGGCTATAATGGATCGTCGCCTTGCCGTCCTTGCCCGGTTCAATGCTCAACGCTGTGAAATAATCCTGGTCGGCAACTATCGACAATGTATAGGTCTGCCCTTTTTCCGGACCAGCCGATAATCCTTTGATGGGAATCTTGAGTGGTTCAGTTGTGCTGCAGACGGTTTCATCACCGATGACATCCATGGCAGGTGCTTCGTTGACATCTTTGATGTTGATCTTAAATAATTTATCAAACGACAATCCGCCGTTATCCGTCGTACGGACACGGACGCTGTAGGAGGCTTTCTTTTCATAATCAAAGGTTTGGGCCGCTTTCAGCTTGTCACCATCTATGGTAAAGGCGGTGTTATCCGCATCTCCGTCACCAGGCACCAGTGCGTAGCTAAAGGAGGAACCGGCGTCCTGATCACTTGAAGTGAACCGGCCAATGGGCGTATCGGAAGGGTTATTCTCATAAATTCCGCTATTATCCAGGGAAATGTCCGTGGGAGCATCATTCATGTCATTAAGGGAGACGGTTACCTCCACCGGTTCAGCTGTATGGACGCCGTCACTTGCGGTAATTTTAAGCTTGAAAACCGGCGTTGTCTCAAAATCCAGTGCCTTGCTATCATTCACTGTGATCACACCCGTATGGGCATTGATGGCAAAGCCGCCACCGGTGTTGCCTGCAGTGATTGCCCAATCGCTATAAGTGGTGGGGCCGTCCGCGTCGGAAATAGCCACCGTCCCGACCATCTGATCATGCGGACTGTTCTCATCAAGGGTAAAGCCTTGTGATGGTGTAATGACAGGTATAATATCGTTTCCGTTGGTCACTGTTACCGCAATCGCCTGATCAGTGGTGTGGATGCCATCTGATGCCCTGACCGTAACTTCAAAGATATTATTGCCATCCGCGTCCGATGGTTTTTCATAATCCGGCGCTGCCTTGAACGTTAATACCCCTGTTGCAGCGTCCAGGGAAAACCTGCCCTGATCCACTCCGCCACGCAGCATGTACACAAGTGTGGTGCCGGCATCTGCATCGGTGGCCTTCACGGTGGTCACCGCAGTGGTGTTTTCTGCTACATTAATGGAGGCCGTTGCACCGCCGCCATCTGAGATAATCACCGGTGTATTATCATTCACATCAGTCACAGTCACCGTGATTGCCTGATCCACCGTGTGGGCGCCATCGGACACCCCTACGGTTATTTCATAAGCGTTATCTTTCCCGTCATCAGCAGGATTTTCAAAATCGGGAGGGTTTTTAAAGACCAGTATGCCCGTGGATCCATTCATGGAAAACAGGTCTTGGTCCGCTCCGCCTTCCAGGCTATAGGTAAATGTCGTTCCCGCGTCTTTATCGGTGGCTGTTACGGTGGTTACCACTATGGTGTTCTCCAATATGCTAACTGAAGCGGTACTACCTCCGCCGTTTGAAGTAATGACAGGCGGGTTGTCGTCGGAATCGATCACGGATACCGTGAGGGCCTGATCCATATGGTATAATCCATCGGAAACACGCACCGTTACATGATAATTGCCGTCTCCATCGGCGTCCGAAGGGTTCTCAAAATCAGGCGCTGCCTTAAAGGTTAACTTTCCGGTAGACCCATCGATGGAAAACAAGCCCTGATCCACTCCACCAACGATGGTGTAAATCAGCGTCGTTCCTGCATCCGCGTCGGTAGCCTTTACGGTGGTTACTGCCGTGTTGTTTTCCGTCATATTTACCGAAGCAGTGCTGCCGCCTCCATCGGAGGTAATCACCGGTGTATTGTCGTTGACATCGGTCACGGTTACCGTGATCGTCTGGTCCACGATATGGGTGCCATCGGATACCCCTACGGTTATTTCATAAGCATTATCTTTCCCGTCATCAGTTGGGTTCTCAAAATCGGGCGCCGTTTTAAAGATTAGCACGCCTGTAGTGGCATTTATGGTGAATTGGTTTTTATCTACTCCGCCATTTAAACTGTAAGTAAGTGTTGTAGCGGGATCCTTATCTGTAGCCTTTACGGTGGTAACCTGCGTGTTATTTTCCGCTACGTTTATCGAGGCGGTGCTGCCCCCACCGTTTGAATGAATCACGGGTGAATTGTCGTTGACATCCGTTACGGTGATCGTGAGGGCCTGGTCCATATGGTTTAAACCGTCTGAAGCACGGACCGTTACTTCATAGTTGTCATCTCCATCGGCGTCCGAAGGGTTCTCAAAATCGGGGGCGGTCTTAAATGCCAATACGCCTGTGGCATCATCTATTGAGAACAAACCCTGGTCCGCTCCGCCACTCAAAGTGTAGGTGATGGTTTGGCCCATCAATTTTGCATCGGCGTCCGTAGCAATTACGGTGGTTACGGTGGTTTTGTTTTCAGGCACATTTACCACAGCAGTGCTGCCGCCACCATTGGATGTAATAATGGGTGCGTCATTGACATTTTTCACACTCACTGTTTTTGTCACCGATGCACTGCTGGCCGATCCGTCAGAAACGCTAAAGTTAATGGTACGGTCACTGCTGTTAGGATTTTCAGACTTGTTACCATAAGTAATGGACCGTAGTGCTGATTCCCAGGCGCCGATCGAAGCTCCGGAAGCGGAGGACAATGTCATTACCCCTGTTGCCTTATTGTAGGTGCCGATGATGTCGCCCATCGTAGCCCCGTCATTAGCAAAAATGAGAACATCTTGGTCATTTTGAAAATTTCCAGTGACGTAGACGATGCCCGAAGTAAGCGTTGTGTTATCCGGATCTGATACCGTAATGCCTCCGTCAATTACAACTGGGACCGAGGGCGTATTATTGCCTTCGGTAAACACCGTTGTCCCTCCAGAGGTGGTTAGAACAGGCGCTTTATTCCCGGCAACAACAGCGACGGTGGTGGGTATTGATAAATTCTCAAGGTCCTCTCCGCCGTTTGCATTCCCTCCATTGTCCTGAATGGATGTTAGTGTAATGGTCCTGGTGGCGACGGTGGGGTCGTTGCTGGTATTAGCATAAGACAATCCATTGACTACGCCGGTCATGATGGAAGTGGAAACACCGGAGGTGGATGTCAATTGCACGCCAGCATCGCCACCGCTTACAGTCACCATATAGGCAAGGCCGTTCGTCGTAGTGCCGGTCTTCCCGTTGGCAAGCACGACTTTTGAGCCGTCTATATTAAGTATTTCATCGGCACCGTCCTTGATACCAGAGACGGACAAATCGAGTTCTCTGATTTTCTGCCCGCTTTCCACCGTACTGATCGCAGCGTCCGAAAAAAGGGCAGCAGGGGGTCCACCTTCCGTAAAGGTGGCGGCATGACCCGTTGCGCTGAGGCTGGGGGGATCATTCACGCCCGTAAATAACACAGTGACGACCGCCGCGTCGCTGGTCTGACCATTTCCATCAGTCAAGGCGACCGAAATGGTGCGGGTCGCAGTAGAGGGCGCATCCCAATTGGAATCATAATAATAAATCGATCGGATCAGCGCTTGTACCGCAGCCACTGTCGCATAGCTTGTGGTAAAGCTGATCACCAGGGCATGGTTTTCGTCGACATATAGCGTGCCAATGGTATTGTCTTCAAAGAGTATCAGGCCCCCTCCGGGAAACTTGAATTGAGTGCCGCCTATGACTCCTACAAAATCCTCGCTCGGTTTGAGGTTGCCAGTAATGGAAACCGTCAGTTTTCCCCCGTTAAAATCCGGGGCAACACCGCCTGTTACCGTTGCGTCAGTACCCGCGTCCAGGTATATCGGATCTTCGCCTTCCGTGTAGTGATCCACGTCATCATTCAGATTGCCGATAACAGGGGCAACCGGCTTGGTGACATTAAAAGTAGAGGACGCATTTGAAGCTGCTGCGGTATTTCCGGCAGCATCTTTGGCTGTACCCGCTTTTACGGAAATACCCAGTGTACCCGCACCCGTAATTCCTGAGATGGTGACGGTATATTTGGTCCCCGACCCACTCACACTTACGGTACCGGCAGCAGTTCCGGTCTTGTCTAAAGTGATGTCAGCCGGTGTCAGCGTACTTGTGATAGCATGGGCATCGGTGTAAGTGACGATATAACTTACCGGGCCAGTGCTCGTCGTCGTAACTGACGGCGCACCGATCGAAACGGCAGGGGCGGTTTTATCGATCTCAAAAGTTTCTCCCGCAAAAGGAGTGTTGCTGATGGGCCCGGATAAACCGTTACTATTGAGAAGATTAAGGGTAAGGGTTCCATCGCCAGTCCCTGCGGAGACAGTAACTGTATAGGAGGTGCTGGTTCCACCTACTGCAAAAACAACTGCGCCTTTTACCCCACCGGTAGTAGTGACTGAGAAATTGCCCGCGTTGAAATGGTTTATCGGGGCTGCAAAAGTCATTGTGTATTCCACCTGATTGGCATCACCGCCGTTCGTCGGGTTTGAGGACGCCCTCTTGATTGAGGTGACTGTGGTAGGAGTAGGAGTAGGGTTCGCAGTGCCTACCTCTATGTCATCCATATAAAAACCTATGTCGGCGGCACCATCCTGTCGTACGATGCGGAATTCATCAATGTTGTTCCATTTCGCACCAGTAAGCGTCACCGTATAAGGGCCGGTCTGGCTGAATAGCTGCGCTGTAAAATCCTGGGAGACTACCGGTGTGCCTTCATAGTACCCGACCACCCGGTAATCGGGGGACGAACTGCCGTTTTCTATATCGAATGAAGTAAGGGAAAAGGGTTCACCGCTCGAAGGCTTAATCACCGCCGCGGTAGCAATATGAAGAGATCCAAGCATACTCAACGCCTTGTCATTCCCGTCATTTGCGAGGTGGGTTCGGGCTTTTGATCCGGTAGCATGATTTGTTACATCTACATAACCACCCGGATCATTAGCGCCTGCATTATCGATCAGGCTGAACGTCCAGCTTCCAAACGTACGGGGGCTGTTTCCGTTATTATTTCCGTCCGTCAATGGCACCTCATCGAAGTTCTCACTGGCGGGCCCAGGAGGGTAATACACACCAACAGCATGAAGGGTATTTCTATGGATATTCACGGGAATGACGGAGGTGATGAGCGTCATTCCGATTGCCAATGGTGCTTTCAGTTGAAGGATGACCACACAAAAAAGGACTTCTAGGGTTTTCCGGAGAAACCGAGAAAAGCTTTTTGACGGGTGAGCAAGAAACGATAGACATGTAAAAGAATAGCTATTGTATGGGTTGTTCATAGTTTTTTTTTCGGATATTAGTTACAGCAACTTGATGTCTTTAAACGGATAAATGGGGTTTACCAGCCAGTCAAGCACCTCTGGTGTATTTTCTCCCATAATAAGAAGCCCTGTTATAAAAAATGAAGGTGAAGCCCATAAAGGCTATCAATGGAAAGGATCTTTCCATGATGAGTGGAGCATTTAGGTTTATATAGAATATGGTTAATCGAGAACAATAGTAATCAATATAACGCCTTTTTCATAATTCTTTTATGAAAAATTGATCTGGCTTACAGGTTTGTTATCCCATTGTCAAGAAAATTCAGCCTCCAGCTACACCATGTCGAGGATTTACATAGCAAGGCGACGGATGAACTCTACGCCGTCCAATGTCATGGTCTTGGTAGCGGCTCCGTGCCGGTAGTCCTTATAGCGGAAGGTGATGTTGCCATCGGAGACATCGACGATAGGTGGTTGCTGATGGCTATTTTGTGGGTATAGCGAACTAGGTACTCGATCACCGACTGCGGCCCGCCAAATGGCCTCTTAGCATAGACCCAGTCCTTTTGGTATAAGGCATTCATCAAGACAGGCTCCATGACTTCAGAACCGGATACGGAAGACTTTGCTCATGGCTTTTACTGAGAGCAGATACTTACCCTGAGATTTAGCAGCCTTCCATTTACCGGAGGGTGTAAGCCTCCTCCTGGAATAATGCAATGCAGATGCCGATGCAAGCTGAGGGTTTGCCCAATAACGCCTGAATCACCGTAATACTGGTCCCCTGCTCCAATAGTTGAGTGGCGAAAAAATGTCGCAATACGTGGGCATAGACGAGTTTAGTAATCCTTGCTTTCTGCGCAGCCGTTGTGATAGCGCCTTCAATGCTCGGCAGAGGCACCGTATTAAGCGTATTTTGGATATTGTCAGAAATTACTCACGAGAATGCTCTCTGTAAATACGAGAATTGATTATCTTTCGCCTTGATTCTTGGCCAGCGCTAACGCCGGCTTTTATCCTGTCATTCTTCGTATAAAATTTTTTTAACATGTCCAAACAAAGTATTTTTCTTTTTTCCGCTCTATGTCTGGGTATTTGCAGTTGCCACAATAAGAAAAAAGCCTCTTTTGATCAAGGCATCCAGAAGATAAAGCATGTGGTTGTTATATACATGGAGAATCACAGTTTCGATAACCTGTATGGCGAATTTGAAGGGGCTGACGGCTTGTCTGGCGCCAAAGAAGTAAACATCATACAAGTGAATGAAGCGGGACAGCCTTATGACACTTTGCCCGCTATTCCAAGGAACAGTGCCTTTCCGACCAACCTACCCAACCATTATTTCAATATTGACCAATATGTGCCAGCTGATAAAGAGACGCCGGACGTAACCCATCAATATTACCATGAGATCATGCAGATTGATGGCGGCAAAATGGACAAATTCGCTGCATACAATCATTCCAAGGGCCTGACTATGGGATATTACAATACCAAATTGCTGCCGTTGTACCCTTACGCCCAAAAATATACTTTGTGTGATCACTTCTTCCATAGCGGTTTCGGCTGCTCCTATTTTAACCACGTGTTTTTGATTGCTGCGGCGCCCGCCGTATGGAAGAATGCGCCTGCCGATATGGTCTCGGCAGTGGACTCAACAGGTAAAATGCTGAAGAACGGTGAAGTAACACCGGATGGATATGTGATAAACACTGTCTTCCCCAGAAATCCTCCCTATCCTCCCAAAGCCGATACGGCAGAATTATTGCCTCCACAGACCATCCCCACCATTGGCGACAGGCTGAATGAAAAGAATGTTTCCTGGGCATGGTATTCGGCGGGTTGGGACAGTGCCATAGCCGGCAGGCCTTCCATCTACGCATATAATCACGAACCGTTTGCTTATTTTGCCAATTATGCCCCTGGTACCGAAGGTCGGGAAAAACACCTGAAGGATGAAACTGATTTTCTGGAAGCAGCTAAAGCCGGTACGCTTCCCAGTGTATCTTTTGTAAAACCCGGCCGGGGCTATGATGAGCATCCGGGTTCTGGTACAGTATATCGCGGGGAAAGCCATGCGGCGGATCTTATCGACGCTGTGCTCAAAGGCCCCAATGGCGACGATGCCCTGATTATCCTCACCTATGATGAGAATGGAGGATTCTGGGATCATGTGGCGCCTCCCGTAATAGACCGCTGGGGACCTGGGAGCCGTATTCCTGCCATCATCATATCCCGTTTTGCCAAAAAAGGTTATGTAGATCATACCCAGTATGAAACGGTCAGCATTCTTGCTTTCATTGAAAAAAGGTGGGGCCTGAAGCCGCTGACAGACCGCGATAAGAATGCCAAGCCGCTGCAGAATGCATTTGATTTTTGAATGTCATGCCGAAAGCAGTTTTATTGATTTTGTCACCAAGATACCAAGCATCAAGATGGCGGCAACACCGGGAACGAAAAGTTTCTTTTGATCCTGCGCTTTTGTGGCATCTATAACTTCCTGATACCTCCTCTATGAAGATATGCTGTTGCAAAAATGGGTTCATTGTAAATGAGGAAAAATATCGGTAAAATATCAGCACTGCTCTTAGCTATTGCCGGAATTATTTCCTTTTCCTGTAACCGGCAAAATAGACATCAGGCTATCACGCCAGAACAGAAAATCGGAGACACAGTGCTTGTTCAGGTCAATACCCTTAGTCACTTTATTACCGATCATTTTTTACCGGCTGTGTCTGATGGTAAAACCAGTGAAAAAGACATACAACAGCTCTTCTTAAAGACAAGATTACTGTTCAAGCAATTTGAATGGGCGGCTGAGTATTTCATGGGAGCCACCACGCTGATGGTCAACGGTCCGCCTGTGCAGGAAGTGGAAAATGCAGATCTGCTCGACCAGGCGCTCACGCTGGGACTCGATCCTTCGGGTTTGCAGGTGATGGAGGAATCGCTATTCCCCCGGTATGATACCGCTCAGAAAGATCAGATCATGAAGCAGCTTACCCTGCTGCAAGCCAACTGCAAAATTTATGCGGCGTACTTTGGCCAACACGCCATGTCTGACTGGCGGATACTGGATGCCGCCAGGCTCGAAGTATTCAGGATAATAACGCTGGGTATTACCGGTTTTGATAATCCGCTTACATTGAACAGCATGCAGGAATCAGCTGTCAGTCTGGAAAGCCTCCAGCAGGTGCTCGCGTATTATGTAGGCAGGAACCAGGATTCCGGCCTGATGAGGGAACTCAGTGCTGCTATACGTTACTTGCAGCAAAATAAGGATTTCGAGTCCTTCAATAGGGCGGTGTTTATTACTGATTACGGAAACAAAATTAGCGCGGGCATCACTCAACTAGAGCACCAATTAAACCTGCCCCGTATCAGATACAACCGCTTGCTGAGACAGGATGCCAAAACGCTGTTTGATTCGGGAGCCTTCAACGTAAATGCTTTTTCCCCCGGACCGGAATATTTTGTTACGACGCAAAAGGTCACCCTGGGGAAAAGACTGTTTTATGATGCATCCTTATCAGGACCGGGTACGAGAAGCTGTGCCTCCTGTCACCAGCCGGATAAAGATTTCACGGACGGATTGATAAAAAACACGGCCATTCATGGGAAAAAACTGATCGATAGAAATACGCCCACCCTGATTAATGCTGCGCTCCAGTCCAATTTATTTTATGACATGAGGGCGCTCACCTTAGAAGACCAAGTGCGCGATGTGATCAATAATAAAACGGAGATGGGCGGCTCGCTGCAAGAAACGGTAAAACGCCTGCGGCAAAACAAGACCTACAGACAACTATTTTCAGCCGCATTTTCTGAAAATAAGAAAAACACAATTGATACTTTTGAGGTGATGAATGCCATCGCTTCTTATGTGCGAAGTCTCACTAGTTTCAACAGCCGATTCGATCAGTACATGCGGGGAGATGAGGCAGCGTTGACGCCGAGGGAGATTAACGGGTTTAACCTGTTTACGGGAAAAGCAAAATGTGCCTCCTGTCATTACATGCCTTTATTCAATGGGATGTCACCTCCTAAGTATATAGTAAGCGATGCCGAGGTAATCGGAGTACCTGCTTCTTTAGCCGATACGGTTATTGACCCCGATTTGGGCTGGTATGACATTATTGGCATTCCATCTTATAAATATGCTTTTAAAACGCCTACGGTGCGTAACATTGACAAGACAGCGCCTTATATGCATAACGGGGTATATTCCACTTTGGAACAGGTAATGGACTTTTATAACAACGGAGGGGGTGTGGGTATGGGGCTAAAAATAAACAATCAAACATTACCTAAAGATAGTCTGCATCTTACCGAAAGCGAAATCGATGACATCATTGCCTTTATGAAAAGTCTTGACAGCAGATAGCATAACGCATTGTGTATGCCACAGGCTTAAAAACGATGGACATTTGTAAAGACTAATTGGCAATGGAAAAAATACCGATCGATGAATGCCAAATTAATCAGGCACTATTCTCCAGTTGAGAGGCTTGGGAATAATTTAAAGCCATGCTTTAAATAACCAGCCGCATCCTATTTTAAGTAAGGTGCTCAAGCGCTCACAGTCCCGGAAGAGGCAGTTAAGACATCTTACATCAATTGGACATTTTGACATAATATCTTTGAAGATGAAATGAAAAGGACTTTTTATATACTAACCCTTATACGGAAAGTACGTCCGTCATTACTGTTTGTTTTGAGCCCTCTATTTCATAGTTCATTCAGCAAGGGATTCGTTAAACGATTAGTTTGAAAATCCTCCCTTCTGCGTTTAATCCATTAAATTGATATGTGTGGGAATGGAGTCCAGGTTGTAATACTGGTGAGCAATCCTCTTTTTATTTACCGTAATAATCTGAAACCCTTCTGGATCTTTTCCCAGCGATTCTCCTATGGCAGAGGTTGTAACCATTTGTATGTTTTTATATTCACCATAGCTATTCTGGTGGAGATGTCCGGCAAAAACAGCGTTTACGTGATATTTTTCAAGAAGACTCAAATATTTTTTTCTTTCCACCATTTCGATATTCCTGCCTTCTGTCTTCCCGCTATCATAGTAAAGATCAGGTTCATCTGGCTTATTGATAAAAAATGGAATATGACAAAAGAGGATGATGTGAACGGCTTTTTTACCCTTTTTGAGTTCATTTTCCAGCCAATCATATTGTTCTTTTTCTACTTTCGGCGTATTTACTTTAATCAGACTTGAATTAAATCCAATAAACAGGCTTCCGTTATGTTCAAATGAAAATCGGTCGTATCCGTATATTGAATTATAAAAATCTATATCGCTTTGCGTGGGGTTATTTCCTACATCGTGATTCCCCGGGGTATAATACACAGGGATATTCCGATCGATCATCGATGTAATCCGTTTAAACTCAGCTAGTTGATCTTTATCCCGGGCTTTGTTTACGAGGTCCCCGGTTATTACTACAAAAGCCGGCCTTAGCTGATTTACGTCCGCAACCGCCTTTTCATATGCGGCAATTTCTTTTTTTATGCTGTCCGGATAAAATCCGATCTGCGGGTCTGATAACTGAACGAAGAAAAAAGGCTTATCACTATTGATGTTTTTTATGGAAGCACATCCCTGAAAGCACAGAATTAATAATATATTTATTGCGATAAGAAAATAATTTATTAGTTGTTTTTTCTGCTTGCGGTTAGTCATGATATTACTTTTATATGTTAATATTGGCGCGTAAGCAGTTAAACGATAATTTTTTGTGCGAGGTACGTGAAATCAAACCGCCATATTGTCGTCAACTTGTGCAACGGTAGAAGAGGAATCCACCCGGCTTAACGAAATATTCGTAAACGGCTGGACAACCTTGTCAGTATTGAATGTTATTCCTATTAAGGATTGCGAAGCATTGTTTATATGTAAAAAAAGTATATATGATGATAACAACTGATGTTTGATAGGCAATAAGGCAGACAAGAGCAGTTATTTTTTGTCTGCTCTTTTATTTAGTTCTTCAATGGGCATGGAAATCATACGCCCTACGGGTTTATTTCCCTCGTAGGTGATTACTTTGAGCGTCACGGCATCCACGGGAGGGGTTAATGGCTCCGTGTATTTTGGATAAAAGTTATCGGGAAAAGAATTATCAAAACTGTAATATATATCCAGCCCCTTTGCTTCAGTGCTCAGCTCGATCTTTAGTTTTTTATCAGCGGTCCGGCTTACTTTAAAGATGGGGTCGTAAACGCTAGGCGCGTATTTTACCTGTTCTGCATCTAATCGTTTAAAATGCTGCTCCACACGGCCGAAAAAATTATCCCAGTTGCGTTTATCTTTGGGCGACCATACGGCTTCAGCAATGGCCATCCCCCGCGGCCAGGTCATGTATTCTGCGTACCGCATGTTGTAGATCTGTTCTGTCCACAGATTAGCTTGGCCGCCTTTGATATATTTAGGATCCACACCATCAGGTACCGGCTCGAACTGATAAGCTTTGCTTAGCCGCAAGGTGGCATATACTCGGGACTCGATGATCGGATCACCTTGCATATAATCAAGATAAGCAAAAGTGGTTGGGCTCATGACTACCTCATGTCCCATTTTGGCAGCTTCAATTCCGCCTTTCATGCCGCGCCAGCTCATCACAGCAGCGTTTGGAGCAAGACCGCCTTCCAATATTTCATCCCAGCCGATTAGTTTTTTTCCCTTAGATTCCACAATCTTTTCTACGCGTTTGGTAAAATAACTTTGAACTTCATTCATATTCTTCAGCCCCTCTTTTTTCATCAGCGCTTTTATAGCAGGGCTTTTTTCCCAGTAATTATGAGGCGCCTCATCACCGCCCATATGAATATATTCGAAAGGAAATAATTGCGCTACTTGTGTAATCACCTTGTCCAGAAAAGTGTAAACTTTTTCATTGGCAGGGCAAAGGGTGTTGTCGACCAAAGCGACTGGCGGTGCACCGTGGGACCAGTCCATAAAGGACTCGCCGGAGTTTACCTGGTATTTGTCTGCGCCGGGTGTGCAGGATAATTCCGGGTAAGCAACCACCGCGGCCAGGCTGTGTGCGGGAACGTCAATTTCAGGTAAAATATTTACAAACCTGTCTTTGGCATATTGCACCAATTCTTTGATGTCATCTTGTGTATAAAAGCCGCCGTAGTTACGAGGAGCATCCGGTGGCGGGGTAGAAAAAGAGCCAAAATAGCCTTCCTTTTTGACATTCCAGGCGCCGACTTCTGTTAGTCTCGGCAATCCTTTGATCTCAATGCGCCATCCCTGATCGTCGGTAAGATGGAGATGTAGCAGGTTGAATTTATAACGCACCATTTGATCAATGAACTGCTCGACTTCTTTCTTGGTAAAGAAATGACGGGAAACGTCGAACATCAGACCCCGCCAGCCAAAGCGCGGGTAGTCGGTGATTTCCACACAGGGAGCCTGCCAGGTAATTCCTTTAACGGCTGAATCGCTTTCAATGGCCGGAGGAAACAGTTGCAAAAGGCTTTGTATACCGTAAAATAATCCGGCAGGCTTGTTTGCCTTTAAGGTAATCTTATCTGGCATTACCGACAATTGATAGCCTTCATTGCCAATAGTCTGGTTCGCCGTTTTATTCAGCTGCAGCTGTATCGTGGAGCCGGATGACGAGTTGTTCGATATTTTTACCTGGCTGCCCGTGGAGGCGGTCAGCTTTTCCGTTAAAAAGGCGAGTGGTTCTTTCAACTCCGGTATTGCAGGCGCATCTATTATTATATTTGCGGGTAGGGTGAAATTTCCGGCATTTTCCGTTATCATTACGGGTTCGGGGATAATGGCTATGCGAGTTTGGGTGCTTTGCCCAAATGAAAGGAGGCAAACGAAACAGAGAAGGCACAACGCGAGACCTTTTTTCATATTGCACATATTTTCTAAGGGATTAAATAAATAATTTACAACGGATTGCAAGATATGAATTTATACGATTCAAAATTAAATGTTACGTATTTAATCATCCGAATCACTTTTAACACACTGCGGCTAGTTTGTTAGTCAATTTTCCACTAGCGTTCTACCACATGCGGCATTGATTTGACGCTACCGGCTGTCAGTTCCAGAGGCCACATGTTCGCTTTCAATTCATCAATGGGCGCACTTCCCGACCGTGATGCAAATTACTGGGTCTATTGATAGTAACACACTTGAATACTAGCTCTGGCTTATAATAATTATCGAATATGACAATGCCTATTAAGGATGAGAAATGGGACTAAGCGTCTGGGGAATTGATACAGGTAAAGATATCGTAATCACTTGCTATCTATTGTGGTAGAAGAAGGTACAGTAGCATTACGACATTTCGTCTTTACTACCTTAAAAAAACAGTCTAAGGACGTGGCTAGGTGTGAGGATTGACGGATTTTAGCCAAATTAATTAGTAATATAGAATGATTATTCTATATATTTTTGAAATAGTAAATCTTTGGAGGAAGGTTGGCTTTAGTTTCGGTCCTTAAGTGGAGGGGTCGCATTAACGTATCCCCACCTGAGAGCTACCGGCTTCTAGCCGGGATCTAGGTGGCTTTCAGTCGCGGAGCCTGCCTGCTCCGCCAATAGCGGTTTCGGGGGATGAAGCAAAATTTGGTGTTATGAAGATATGGAGCCCTACAGCTTTCTCTGTAGCCAGCAAAAATAGTTCTGAAGCAGTGATAATCTTTTCTTTATATGCTATAGCTACGGCGAGCGATGGCTGGCTGACAGGAATTCGGCCGAACACTTATATGCATTTTAACGCTTTAGATGGTATTATGTGTCAGGTAATTGATTATTATTCATTTACTTCCGTGATGACTTGACGCCCACGAGTATATCTTTAACAGGTTTGCGGGCAAAAAATCAACGCCATCCTAATCCTGGTGCAACATGCTCTAAAATAGAAGATAGTATGTGTACGTTGTAGTCAACTCCTAATGTATTGGGTATTGTTAAAAGAAGTGTATCTGCTTCCTGGATAGCTTCGTCCTCAGCCAATTCTTTTATGAGCTGGTCTGGCTCCGCGGCGTAGCTTCTTCCGAAAATGGCGCGTTTGTCATGTTCAATCATTCCAATCTTGTCAGCTCGACTGGATTCTTGTCCAAACAAATAGCGGTCTTGATCGGTTACCAATGCGAAAATAGATCGGCTCACCGAAACCCTCAGTTCGCGCTGATGTCCCGCTTTTTTCCATGCTTCTTTATACAATCGAATTTGCTCGGCTTGCTGTACATGGAAAGGCTTCCCACTTTCATCGTACTTTAGGGTGGAGCTTTGAAGGTACATTCCGTTTTCGGCTGCCCAAACAGCTGTAGCGTTAGAAGCGGCTCCCCACCAAATGCGTTCCCGTAATCCTTCCGAGTGTGGTTCCAAACGCAGCAATCCTGGTGGATTTGGAAACATCGGGTATGGATTAGGCTGCGCAAATCCGACACCTTTTAACTTATCCAAAAATTCCATTGCTTTACGGCGCCCCATATCTGCGTCGGTTTCTCCTTCGGCCAGTTCATATCCAAAATAGCGCCATCCGTCGATTACTTGTTCCGGTGAACCTCTACTGATTCCCAATTGCAACCGTCCCTCCGAAATTAAATCAGCAGATCCTGCGTCTTCCACCATATACAATGGATTTTCATAACGCATATCAATTACGCCCGTTCCAATCTCTATTTTGCTTGTTTTGGCACCGATAGCCGAAAGTAAGGGGAAGGGGGATGCTAGCTGAGCCGCAAAATGATGTACCCGAAAATAGGCGCCATCTAAACCAATTCCTTCGGCTGCAACAGCCAAATCAATAGACTGCAGCAACGTGTCTCTTGCTGTACGGGTCCTATAGGCTGGGAGGTTAGACCAATGCCCAAACGATAAAAATCCAATTTTCTTCATAATCTTTTTTCGGGGAAAAGTAAGCCCATTGACGTCTTTTTTATTTGTAACAACCATTCTTTTCGCTCTATTCTTTCCCGCTCCTCAATTACAATATTATGATTTTCTTTTCAAGTTTTTTCTTTGGAGGTAATTTCTTCCGGATTGCCGTCGGCGACTAAACCTTTTTCCCATTAGCCTTGACACTCGGGGTATCAGCTACTACCGAATCCATAATCTGAGAATGAAAGCCTTCATATTCTTTTAGGGCACCTTTCCCATCTGATTCAACAGGTTTGCAATAGTACCTTCGCTTATATGAATCTTGAATGAGTTCTCGGTGAATTCTACTGTTCCACTACAGGATATATACGACAATAGATTGGCTAACAGATCTTAGGTTTCCACCATTCACCATTCCCAAGCACTTGGAGGGAAGAATCTCCGGTTGCATTTATCGTGGCTACACATTTTAGGGGGTACGAATTGATCAATAATGTTCAATTCTTCAGCCATTTTCATCTTAGAAACATTGGAGGAACTATTTCTGAATAAATGATTAGCAAGTGCACAGACCTCTGATTTGCTTAAGTCTTTATAAAGAGGTGGGTCTCTATATCTTCAAACTGCGCTTGCCAGTTATAAGTCTTAACCCGGTTAGTCACCATTCAATTCAATGCTTTTTCAATAGCTCCATCCAATTCTTTCATTTGATAATCTTATTGTAACCGAGTGAGAATAAATTCCGAAAGCATACTGCTTGCATTGCTAGACCCATGCTCCGGACCTAATAACATATTGCACGTCTCGCCGGTTAAAAAGGTGTGAATTTACGGATGAAAGCTAGTGGTAATGACAATATAATAGAGATTCCAGTGTCAACGTATGAAATCAGTCTTTGCTGGTCTTTGCAATGACAGAAATATCACGGCTGTCCTTCCTAATCAGTTAATCCCTCCTTGCTTTCGTGTTATGCACAGGATGTGGAAAAATAGCTGATTTATGATA
>Ga0164242_10003427_pt1 | contig 18127 bp, 15 predicted proteins | sample OricomgcompostMG_FD_108783 | JGI IMG/M metagenome (GOLD analysis project Ga0164242, IMG submission 108783) | Miracle-Growth compost microbial communities from Emeryville, California, USA - Original compost - Miracle growth compost (MG) ... | reverse complement strand
TGCAGCCCTTCAGCGGATTGGAGATCTAGCCAATCAGGTCAAGCCTTTGGCCAAAGCTTTAACTGGGCCTGGGCTCGCATCTTTCCAAGATGTTTAAGCTTGCAGCAATCACCAGGGACGTCTTACCTCGAGCATAATCTGCCTCGTCTTGTCTCTGCAGAATGTCAACTGCCCTGACTGCATACCGGCATCTGCTCCGGGCTGCGCGGATCGCTTTCAAAGGCATGGCTTGCTGGATATCCTCCTGATTTTGCGGATGAGCTGGGGGCTAACCGTACAACCAGGCGACACGCCCGTTTTGAGTGCGGCTCAGTTACAAATTCGAGAGGGTTTCCGACAGAAGGCTTCGCTCTCTTCCTCAGACCCGGCCCTCGAGCCTGCCATTAAGCATGCCGAAGAGGTAGCCCAGTTCTTGAGAGCGAATGTCGTTCAGGGGAAGAAGGAAGGGGATCGGTTTAGTGAGTACTAGCCTCCTGGATTGTATGAGACCCCGTGGTTCATTGTTCACCGGGCTAATAGAGGCGATCGCCAGAGCTTCGGATCCACGAGGACACGGAGAGGGGCGACAATGACACGATCAAGTTAGGCGGAGGCAAGACGATCAAGATAGACGGCAAGAAATGCACCGATAAGTGAAGGTGGGGTGTTAAAGAGTTGGTATAACACGGCGGCCGTTACCCAAGGAACGTTTGTTCTAAGAGGAGCATGGTTGGTTGAACGTGGCGCGGCGCCATTCGTTTGTATAGCTATCTATGATACCCGACAGTGTACCAACATGTATGACTATGACCATGATCAATGTAAGATCTCAGCATTTCCCTGCAACTCTTGCAAGCAACGGAGATAGAATCTCGAAACCAATGTGAGGTCTCGAAACTAATGCTGGGAAGCCTCGCACGCCTGGTTTTAAATAATATACGGCCCCGGCTAGACTTGGCTCATTCTCTCGGTTTGGGTGGTACCGTGGGCGAGGGCAACAACTCCAGCCATAGCAACATTGCCCTTGGGCCCATAGAGTGCCGTCTAGTCGCGAGCTAGTTTTTTTGAGGGTTATTTTTGCGACGAGACCATCTTCGCCCATTGCTCATCGCGGTCACGATGCCGGCGAGAGTCTTATACGTGGTGTCCCCTTCGATGCTTGTAGCTAAAGCCGTAGACGTATGCTGCACCTCGATCAAACTTCTCTTCTGTGCCGACCTAGGCAGAAGCAGCAAGTAGGCAGGGCAAGTCGGCTAACACACGTATCTTACACGAGGCGCTAGCTCATCGTGTTCAAGACTTTCGTAGTCTGGCAGGTTTGTGATGACCAACTGCACTTACTAGCCCCTTTTGTGGAAAGCAAACGACAGGGCCAGCCACGGCAGTAGGACGGAACTGGAGGAACCGAGGTTGCTCGGTAAAGCTATCAACTAGGTAACATGAGCTAGGTGTCTAAACAAAGGTTGAGGAAAGTCACATACATGCCTGGAGGCTGCGAGGAATGGCTGCTTAGGCTTTTTGGAAAGCAGACCTCCCGTCTCGCAACATCTCGACGCGCTCTTGACGATCCATCGTTCCGATGGCCTTTGACTGGCCCCATCTTATCCGCAGCGGACACCCGGATATGACGGCACGCCCTTTCAACGCATCGGCAGCCTTCTCGGCTGCCTCTCGGGTATCATAGTTGACGAAGGCGCAGTGCGACATGTGCGACACAACCAGCGACCTAATTTTTCCGTGTGCCTTGAAGAACTCGCGGATCTTGTACTCGGGTAGGTCGTCCTCGATTCCGGTAACGAATAACGACATGATGTTCGTGTCGGCTGGGGGCATCCAATCTTTCGGGCCGGGCGGTGGTTGATTGGCGAGGGGAGGCAGACCTTTCCGTGCTCCGCCGGGTCTTGCACCTGCTGCTGCCGCAGCTCTGGAGTCCTTTGAGCGGATGGGTCCTGGGCCACCAACGCCCGCTCCCACAGCCGCGTTTCCTCCCAGTGCGCTCCCGCTGCTTGGGCTTGACGCCACCTGGTCGCCCTTCTCATCGACGGCCCTTCCTTTCCTGAAATACGGCTTGCTGTTTGCCAGCCGCCGCAGGAGATCCCGCGCCTTCTCGTCCGACTTCTCGTATTCCTCGACGCCGGCGCGGCCCTCCTCGATGGCGCGCTCGTTGTTCTGCGCAAAGTACTCGCGGTTGATATCGCTGTTGGGGCCAGGGGCAACGAGCTCGAGCGCTTTGTCGCGGATGGCAATGGGCAGGCCGAACTGCAGGTCCATAATGCAGCTTTGGCAGGCGTTCTTGAGCCGCGCGCAGGTCAGACAGATGTTGGTACGCGCCTTACGGCGGTTGGAGCGGTCGGCGGCCCAGCTGAAAACGGTGAAAGGTCGTGTGCACAGTTTGCATTCGGCGCCAAAGTCTTCCTTCAGCATCTTGACGTAGGGGTTCTCGGGGAGGCAGTTTTCGCAGACGGAGGGGAAGTCGGTCGATTCCCAACCGGACCGGTTGAGATCCTGCTTGATTTGAGGCGGCATGGTCGAAGGGCGATGGCGAAATTCGCGACGGACGGGGGTTTCCAATTCCAGAGGAGGACAGTGTCTCGACTTGTAGGGGCTGGTGAGGAGAGATAGCAAGGCCAGCAGAGAGTGTCGAGTTCTGGCTCAAGGTCGGTGGTGGGATGGAAAGTTTGGCTGACTGATGAGGAAGAGCCTGTGAAGTGTGGCGCTCCTTGCCAACAAATGACGTGAATTGTGGCTTACAAATTGAGGCTTAACGCTCACACGTGTCAGGGAAATCTGGGAATTCCACGTGATCCGTATTCGGATTTGGGCCTCGCTTCACTCTAATTCAAAAAGAGTGGAGACATTCTTATCTCGATTGGTTCGTTTTCGTCTTCGTTCCTGGCAGTTTCATTGCGACGGCGCAAAAAAGGGACCCCCCTTGTCGATATTAACGGCTGCCCTATTTTTTTTCTTGGACTTATATAAACCGGCCTCTTCGCGCCATCACGTCTCACACCGAAAGTTGGACACCTATTGATCACTCACTCAATTGACCTGTGCTTGAACCTGACATTCTCTGCTGCCGACGTTCTGCATAATCTCCTCAATTGCATTCAATTCCTTCCTCCCACGCCCCACGACTTTCACACAATGGCTGGAGCTTCGACTGGCCTCGAGCGAGAGGATCGCCAGAGAGATGCCGAGTTCAACAAAGCCCTGCATGGCAAGTCGGCCAAAGCGACTGGTGGAGTTTCCGCCATGTTTAACAAGGACAAGGAGGCCAAGAAACTCGCCGTTGACGAGTACTTCAAGCACTTCGACAACAAGGGCGCCGCCGAAGAAACAGCCGAGGATCGCCAGGTATGTCTCTCCCAACCCCTATTGCCTCTGAGTGTACTGCGGCAAGGAGCGCTAACTTGCTTGCAATCATAACAGGCACGGACAAAGGAGTACGCAACCCTGACAAGACAGTATGTCCTAAACCTTGTTTCCCTCCGTTGTCTACCTGGCCTACGACTCTTACTTACCAGTCTTGCCTCTCTAGCTACTACAACCTCGCGACGGATATTTACGAATACGGCTGGGGCCAGTGCTTCCACTTCTGCCGCTTCTCCCACGGCGAGACCTTCTACCAGGCCATTTCCCGCCACGAACACTACCTCGCTGCTCAGATTGGCATCAAGCCCGGCATGAAGGTTCTCGATGTTGGCTGCGGTGTTGGTGGCCCAGCCCGGGAAATTGCAAAGTTTACCGACGCGCACATCACGGGTCTGAACAATAACGACTACCAAATCGACCGAGCTACGCACTACGCTGTCAAGGAGGGTCTGTCTGATCAGCTGAAGTTTGTCAAGGGCGATTTCATGGTATGACCATCACCCGGCTAATTGCGAAGGTGACCCAATTGGCTAACGTGGGAACAGCAAATGTCGTTCCCTGACAACTCCTTTGATGCGGTCTACGCTATCGAGGCAACGGTCCACGCGCCAAAGCTGGAGGGCGTTTATGGGGAGATTTTCCGTGTCCTCAAGCCGGGCGGTGTGTTTGGCGTGTACGAGTGGCTCATGACGGACAACTATGACAACGACAATGTCGAGCACCGCCAGATCAGGCTCGATATCGAGCTGGGCAACGGTATCTCCAACATGGTGCCCATCTCCGAAGGCATCAGCGCGATGAAGAACGTCGGCTTCGAGATGCTCAACCACGAGGATCTTGCAGACCGGCCCGATCCCATGCCTTGGTACTGGCCTATCGCGGGCGAGATGCGGTACATGCAGTCGTATATGGACCTCTTCACCGTAATGCGGATGACGCACTGGGGACGACGCGTGATGCACAACGTTACCGGGCTTCTGGAGTTCGTGGGCATTGCGCCCAAGGGTACCAAGAAGACGGCCGATGCCCTGGCGACCGGTGCTGACGGCCTCGTCGCTGGTGCGAAGCTAAAGCTATTCACGCCAATGTACCTGATGGTTGGCCGGAAGCCCGCATAGGCAATGATGGGACTGATGGAGACAGGTCTTTTGGCGGAGTAGTTGGGGTTTGGCTTGACGGCTTAATGAGGTTGAGACAACGGTGTGTGTGGATGTGAACCCTCGTGTGTAATACTATCGCTCCGTCTCCCCGGCCGTTAGAGCGCATCGCAGTCTGTGCGCTCTGAAGCCGGAGTTTCTTGCGTTGCACTGTACCTACTTTATATACGATCTAATAATGGCAAGAAATATACATACCTACCCACGCAACCACGCAAACACAAACTAAGCTTCTGAACTGTTGTTCACCTCTCGCATGAGGAGTTGATCGATATCAAACGGATCCCATCCCAACCAGCTGGCAAACCCCTGCGCTGACAGCTGGCGGCTACTAGTCCGATTTTTGACAGCCCTTTCGGGTGGAAGTCTCCCGACCATCCACCAACCCTTGTCCAAGACAGGTCCCCTGCTAGCGCCAGCCAATCCCCTGTGGTGGCCCTCAACAAAGCTCAACCCTCCAACAACGCAAAGCTCCGGTGGAGGTCCGCCGCAGAAAAAAAAAACCACTCGTCGCGGACATCTGACAGCTTTCATTGCCCCCTTTGCCTTTTCACGACCGTCAACCTCCTTCCTCGTCAAACAATCAATTCCCATCCACGACGCGGCTGCCACGGCTGATCCGTCAATTGGGTTGATATTTATCCCCTTCTCCTTTTTAATATCTCTTTACTTCTTGCCATTGCCGTTGCAATTGCCCTTATCTTCTAGCAAAAATGTCCCGCTACCTCCGACCTGCAGTCCGTCTGGCTGCATCAGCACGAGTTCCAGCTGCTAGATCAGCCGCCCTCTCACCATTCGCCCGAACCTCACAACAACTCTCAAAGCCCGCGACCGCGTTCGCCCTACAGTCGAGGACGTATGCCGATGCGTCCGGCGCCAAGGAGTACACAGTCCGCGATGCCCTCAACGAGGCCCTTTCCGAGGAGCTCGAGTCAAACCCCAGCGTCTTCATCCTCGGCGAGGAAGTCGCGCAGTACAATGGTGCATACAAGGTCACCAAGGGTTTGCTAGACAGGTTCGGTGAGAAGCGGGTCATCGACACGCCCATCACCGAGGCCGGCTTCTGTGGTCTGGCAGTCGGTGCCGCATTGAGCGGTTTACACCCCGTGGTAAGTGGAGGGTGGTGTGTCTAGGCATTGGACGGCTAGCCGAAATACTGGGCTCACACGATGCTAACGTATGCTTTTGTGCTTTCTTAGTGCGAGTTCATGACGTTCAATTTCGCCATGCAAGCCATCGACCAAGTCGTCAACTCGGCCGCCAAGACTCTCTACATGTCCGGCGGCATCCAGCCCTGCAACATCACCTTCCGCGGCCCCAACGGCTTCGCGTCGGGCGTCGGAGCACAGCACTCGCAGGACTACTCGGCGTGGTACGGCAGCGTTCCCGGCCTCAAGGTCGTCGCCCCCTGGTCCGCCGAGGACGCCAAGGGTCTCCTCAAGGCGGCCATCCGCGATCCCAACCCAGTAGTCGTCCTCGAGAACGAGCTTCTATACGGTCAGTCGTTCCCCATGTCGGAGGCGGCGCAGAAGGACGACTTCGTGCTGCCCTTCGGCAAGGCCAAGATCGAGCGCGTCGGCAAGGACCTTACCATCGTCTCGCTGTCGAGGTGTGTGGGCCAGGCGCTGGTCGCAGCGGAGAACCTGAAGAAGAAGTACGGCGTCGAGGCCGAGGTCATCAACCTGCGCAGCGTGAAGCCGCTCGACGTCGAGACTATCATCAATTCGGTCAAGAAGACCCACAGGCTGATGTCCGTCGAATCTGGCTACCCGGCCTTTGGCGTCAGCGCCGAGATCCTCGCCCTCACTATGGAGTACGGCTTCGACTACCTAGACGCCCCTGCCCAGCGTGTCACCGGCGCTGACGTCCCCACCCCGTATGCCGCGAAGCTAGAGGAGATGGCCTTCCCGACCGAGGCTATCATCGAGCAGCATGCTGCGAAGCTCCTACGGCTGTGAAGTCGGAGATAGAATAGGTTGCTGGTAGAGGATGGTAGTGCCTGGCGATAACTACAGAGCAATCTGTCGCTGCTGCTTGGGGCGTAGCCGGACGAAAGAAACGGAGATCGCCAGTCGCGCCTATAGGAGGCGTGTGCTGGCGAGTGGCCGGAGTAGCAAGAGGAGCAAGCTGAGCTGGTTAATGGTCTCAAAGATATGGTCCCACGGGAACGCTGTACTTCTATGTTGTTTTGTCAAATTCATACAAATCCATACAATGGTACGCTATATCTTTGCCGGCCCTCCCTCACTAATAGTGTCCATTGGATAACGCGCCAGGCACGTGAGACATGTCCCTACAGCGTCGTATCACCCAAATGCCGAGTGTTGATCTATCCCGGCCTTTCTGTCTCCTATCCTCCGGCATGCCTTGTTAATGCGGACAGTTTCCATTGCACCCGAACCTACCTAGTTCCGCTCTCTGCCACCAAGAGCCTGAGAGCCCTGCGAGAGGCACAGATGCTTGCGTTACAACCCTCGCTGACTGTGTTTAACCGTGGCTGGAATGCTGCCTCCACATATCTCCAAGCACTCAATATTTCCGTGCTCAATGATCGAACAGCACAGTACCGTCCTCCGAGCGACAGACGAACACACTCGCCTTAGCTAAGTAGATATGCAAGGTAACCAGGCTCTCTTGCCGTCAGAGCCATATCAGTCAGATGCCAGTCATCGTTCCTACCGCCTTGAGAAGACACTAGTGCTCACAACCCCGTTTAATCCTAGGTGCTGCTTCCCCGGTATTGAGTCTTCCTACTATCATTTCCCTCCATGAACGTATCGCTACATCTCAGCACCTCATCATTGTAACTGATACTCCAATCGAGAGCTCGCTCATGGGGTACCTACTCACTCGCATCCTTACTTATTAGGTACCTAAAGGCCATTCTAACTAGGTATATCCCAACCTCTCTATTCACTTAGTTTTATCTGCCCACCTGTCGTCTCTCGGGTCATCGAAACCCCTTAGCCGAAAAAACGGCCAAGCCGAAGTAGCCTTCGGCAATCTACTCCCGTTTGAGACCCATGGCGAACCCAGATGATTCCGACGAGGCCTACAGCCTCCACGAGTACCCCAGGTCCAGCAACGGAACCCCGGCGCCTGAGGAGCCTCCAGCCGAGGAAGACCTACAGGAGCCGCCTGAAAATGTCGCCGACCGTAGCCCCGAGGAGCCCGGGGAGCCCCTGCTCGGGAACCCTCCAGAAGTTCATACCCAAGGGCCAGCGATTTCACCGTCTACTGCCGATATGATGAGACGAGCGTAGGAGCAGGAACAGCCGGTCGACGATAATCCCCGAGACGCGGAGCCTCTGGTCGATGGGTCGCCGCGTCTACAGGATAGAGACGAAGCTGGCCAGCCGACAGGAGCGATGCAACCTCCCCTCTACCCGCCCGGACATCCACATGGTAGGGACGAGGTCGGCGAGTCTTCCAGAGACGCAAACTCTCTCCCCAACCCGGAACCCCGTACCCAGGGTGGAGGGACACCTGCGAATGCGGCAAACGGGATTACCGAGAGGTATACTGGCCACCAGCAGCCGGTGCCTGACGGACGCGACGAAGCTGGGGAGCAACTAGAAGGCCATGATCTGGCACATGGCTGGCGTGCTCCGCATCGTCAATCACGTCCCCCTAGATATCGTTTACCAACTCCGCCTAGGGCTCGATCGAATGACCCACCCGAGACATTCTGCAGTCGGTTCTTAAATTGTGCCTGTATAGGCTGTCAGATCGTCCTAGTGCTTGTCGCAGTTGGCATGACTGGCTTCGCTATCTGGCTCGTGAGCCGTGGTGGTTCTCGTGACAACAGCTAGTACGTTAGCAAACCTTGGTTAGGTTATCATGGCACTGTGCCACATATGCACCGTCCGATGTTCAAACTACTTCCCACAGCGTAATATATTGCTAACTACTAGGGGAAGTGACCCAGACGCTGACCCAACCACAATGTCAACCTCGACATTGTTCACAGCGACGGCAACTTTAATACCGCCAACAGATAGCCCAAGGCCAACGAAAACCTCGGTATGGCCAACAACGACTTTGACAACATCCTCGGCAACACCCTCACTAACAACTACAACAGCACGCACCACCACTACGGGCATCGTAAGTATCCTCCCCATCTAGCAAAACGCGTTTCCGACCTTATAGATTAAACCATGATTCAATCCAGGGGTCACTACCATCCGATTGCCAAGACCAGTCGAAGTTTGCCGTCAATGCCCGCTGGGTGGGGGTCGATAACGCTGCTGGGGGTTGGGGCCGAGATTTCCACGACCCGGATACGGCAGAATCCTGCTGCAACCTATGCTACACAGCAACGACCGGGGGTTGTAACGCATGGCTATTCGACCCTGACGCCTCACCAACGAGATGCTCCATTGTCAGGGGATGGCATGGCGTTCGTCGCGACCGGCAATGCCCAAACGGCCACACACGTGGAACACGAATTATAGTCGGCGACTACGGCCCAATGATAGCCGGACGCGGGCCCTGCGGTGGCCGAGTGGTTCTAGAGAACGAGGCCGCTTAGCTCTCGATTAGGATTGCTCAACCGGCCTAGAACTTTAGTTGGAGGCTGCTGGAGAGATGGTGAGTGCTTCGCCCTTCAAAGCGAGGGTTCCTACTGGAGGGAGCGGAGACAGTGATATACAGGAGGATGGTTTCGGACTCTATGCAGTTCATTGTCATGGTGCCCTCGCTTGATTTAGGGTTTAGACCATGGCTTCAGCAGCATTTGATATCAATGCAAGCGTATGAAGGTTAGAGATGTAAATAGCGAGGTATTTTATATCGATCAGACTGGCAGTATCAAACACCATGCAACCAATGGACTCCTCGAGTAGACTCTGACCTAGGGAGGTTAAGCAGGAATGGTTTTAGGGTGAGATGGCCTCGGAAAGGGGCAGTCCAATGCGGCTCCCTAGCCCCTGAACTAATCAACAGGCACACGCCACAACTACCCCAGTCGGCCAAATGTAGTAACAATACTCGTACTAGCCACTATCTTAAAAAATATGCCGAATATGTAGCACCCAGTTGAGCGAGAGACGGTATTTCATAGTAGAGTAGTGTCTCACTTAGCGCGTTTGGCTTCGCATTATGGTGTTTTATTCACCGCTGGTGGGACAGCGTCTCCACACCGGCCACGGCAGCCTTGACTCATCGGTCTGATAGTCGTGTGCGAGAGGTGCGTAACATGAAGCTCTCGATATTTGAGGATTCCGTGACCTCATGCTAGCCAACGCTACCTTGAACGCAGAGGAGCCGTCCAGGTCGTGAAGCTATTTGGACTGTGGCAAAGTATTGTGGTTCAGATACAATGCTCTAATCCTTCATTAGATCTATACTAGTCTAGTCTAGATGTACCGGTCCTAACCTTCTCCAAATACATAGTACCAGCCAGAGCACAAACACAAAACAAACAGAATGACATTTCCCAAGCCAACAATAAGATATCCTAAAGGAAGGCTTAGCTAACCATACTTATTTATAAATTAGCTGTAAGGTACAATACTCTTTTCCTAATGCAGATACAAGTTCAGCTAGGATCGAAAAAGAAGAATACTGCTAAAGTGACGAACAGAGCTGAAAATAGTACTGTAGAGAGAATACAAAGGCTTCTCCGCGATTGTGTCGACTAAAGCAACTGGATCTGATATACAAACTAGGTAGGATTAAAGCTTAGGTGGAAAACAAGAGAGAGGATGGCTAAGAATACTCTTAGCAGCATGGTATATATTACGAGGCCTTAGGACATAGTAGGCTTGGTCCATTCATTATTGTTGTGGAAGGGGAAGAGTAGAGAGATGGGTAGGAATAAGATGGCAAACGACCTTATGCTTGCTTTGATAATATATGGAGAAACGGCGTCTGGTTCTGTCTATTTGTGTGCTTCCCAGTCGTAAAACCTCAAGAAGAGTCCAACGGCTATGGTTTCACCGGATGATTGCCTGATCAGCTCGCTGAGCTTGACCATATCTCTGCTCAAGTACAAGCTAGTTAAACCAAGAATACTGATGGGTGTTTGGAAGAGCAATAAATACCGATAGATGGAACCCCTTTGCTAAACAAGAGCACTAATGTCTAAGCTCAGGAGGTCAAGGGGCTCATAGGATTGTCGACTAGGCCAGAACACGATGGGCTGGGAGCTACCACCTTTACGTCAATAAGTAACCCAAAACGGAATGTCCACAGAGACCAGGCGGAAAAGAACGCTAATGGACAGTTGAGACGCTGGACTACTAGCAAATCTGCTCGTCGTGACTACCTTTAAACGGTTGCTGTAGATTAAGGTCTAGAAGCGGGCTAGCTTATATATTTAACACTTGCTAGACATAGAATACTACTAACTGTTTTTAAGAAGCTTAGTTTTGGATTTGGTACAAATACGCTTAATTCTTTTTGGATCTGATAAAGTGTTATGGGAAAGGGGCGGATGTAATGATACTTAACATGAAATGAAACTTCGGAAAACTTTGGAGCAGTAACTTGGCGATAGCTTGGTAGCCTAGGTTTCGCACCGGGGGAAACCTACTGCTCAAAACGCCGGCCACTCCCAGCCAAAATTCGGCGACAAATTTCCCTCTAACGTGTACTTCTGCTGTGTGAAAATCCTTGGTAGGGCCGTTAATCAATCTATTTGTCTTTTTACCCTAATTAGCCTGTGTAATGCCACCTGGTTCTGTACCCTCCGCGATACAGAATTTGTCTCTGCTATAGCACGTTACAGGAGACCCCTACTAGCAGCTACCGCCGGGCCTCCTGGATGGAAGCCCAATCAACTCGCCCCGTTGGCTTCCCCGGACCCCACGCTGCCGAGGTGACGAACACGGAAGCTGATGACCGTGACGAGCAGCAAAGAACGCCAATCAGCGGTTATTGCCGCTCCTTGGACCCGTACTAGGATCGGATAGTTGCGCCCAAGATCTACACTCAACCGCTTGGCATTCGTGATCACCTCTATGCCTCCCAGGAAATGGGAAATGAACAGCCCTCCAAGGTGGTCTTGAGCCAAGCAGCGTGCCCTCCCATGAATGAAGAAGGCCCACCCAACCGATGATCTGCGCCTCGTCACATGCCGTCGTCGGACCGCAAGCCGTGAGCAGAATCCTTGATGCTAATATCTAAAGACTATGCGGAGTGAGCGCGTTTCCCCTAGCCTCCTCCACAGTAACCTCAGCGTGAGCAAGTAAATCTCATGCCAATCAATATATTGCTCTGATAGTGGTTGTCCCCGCTACCACGAACTGTTACAAAACAAGCCTCTGCCAAGCTCAAGGCCGCCTAGTGCCGAGCTAACCGTGGGCAATAGATGCACTTTAATATACTCGACCCCGGGAACGGATGACCGGCCTCGTCGACTAGGCAGGCGGTGATGTTGCAAGTTTACTATTACGTAGGTGGGCAAAGTTACTATAAGAGAGCAAGCCACCCAGAGTTTTGAGATCAGATTCTCGAACAAATCCACAGGGTACAAGTCTAGTCTTCACTTAGTCACTACTATACACAAGTTGAGATCGTTTTACAGGCATAACTGCGAGATCTCCCGCCAACACTCTCAATATGAGGTTCGACATTGCCGCCCCCTTGTTGGCCCTCGTGCCTCTGGCCGCTGCCCATGGCGCCGTCACCAGCTACATCATTGGAGGCAAGACGTACCAAGGATACGATGGCTTTGCTCCGGCCAACACTCCCGAGACGATCCAGTTCCCCTGGCCGGGTACGTCCGTCCCAAGTTCTCTATTTAGTACAGTGACACACAGACTAATACCTTTGAATCAGACTATAACCCTGTCATGGAGTCTAGCAGCCCTGCGATGCGCTGTAACGGTGGGACATCGGCAAAGCTCTCGGCCCCCGTCGACGCCGGCACAAACATCACTGCGGTGTGGAAGCAGTGGACACATCAGCAGGGACCCGTAATGGTGTGGCTATTCAAGTGCGAGGGCGAGTTTAGCGCCTGCAAGGGCGACGGCAAGGGTTGGTTCAAGATCGACCAGATGGGCTGCTGGGGCGCACTCAACTCCAACGACTGGGGCACCGCCATCGTCTACGACAAGCTAGAGTATAGCAGCAGGATTCCCGGCAACATCGCCCCGGGCAACTACCTCATCCGCCACGAGCTGCTCGCTCTCCACCAGGCCAACACCCCACAGTTCTACCCCGAGTGTGCCCAGATTGTCATTTCCGGCTCCGGCTCCGCTTTGCCTCCCGCAGATCATCTGTTCAGCATCCCGACATACGCGCCTCAGAGCGACCCCGGCATCATGGTGAGCCACAACTCCTTTCATGTCTCCTCGCGGGGCTAGTTGGGAGAATTATACTAATCGGCTGCGTAGGTCGACATCTACCAGGGTACGGCTACCACGTACACGCCCCCCGCCGGCCCGGTCTGGGACGGCTTCACGGCCTAAAGGACCTCGTCTTGTGAACACCGTTGGTTTTGCCCATGTCGGGAGCGATGGGAAGGACGGCGGGGTTTGTAACGAAATGTTGTATTTTTCATTAGCATTGGGAGGCGCACTGGGCCACGACTTGACAGGGGGCACTCCCCCTTGGAAGTGATTAGGAGGTGTAGATTACCTAGGCAGGTAGTGGGTGCTTGCTGCCAATAGGGGCATGTGTCTTGACACGATCACTCGCTTTCAATTACAACGACTTACCAACCGCACCAGGCGAGAATCAGACAATAATGGCGGAAGGAAAATCTCATACCCCTAAATCCAGAGGCCCTCGACTATGTCGTCCAACTCATACCTTATTTCCCCCCGCACAGCCGGCAATCATTGATGAGAATCATATCGTGGTAAGCATTGCAATTTGTCAGGGCTTGCCGACAATCCCCTATCTAGGCAGCAACATCAGTACCGCTTGCAAATCGGACACGGTAATCCTGAATAAGACACCCCGCCGGACGATGTGACTCTTGATCTTGAACTCCCAATTCAATCCTACTCCACTGCCATTTGCGTTAGTTATTTGCGTTAGTCGAACTAGCAAGCAACAATGACCTATTGGATCGTCACCTCGTGCGCCGTCAGCGATGGCGCCGACCTGGCGCGCAACAACATGTCCGCCTTCTGGGAAGACCCGACGTGGAAACTTCTATGGCCGGAGTTCATGGCCAAGGAGTTCATCATCGAGCAATGCAGCAAGCGGGTGCCACGCAACCTCCTCCAGGAGCGGTCGACGCTACGCCACCAGAAGGCCGTGGATCCAGAAACGGGAGCCCTCATGGGATATGCAAGATGGGTATTACCTCCGGGCCGCGTCGTGAAGGCCAACGGCGAGCCCGAGTGGGCGGAGGCGCAGGTGTCAGACGTGGGTACGCAAGAGAGGCAGAAGATCGAGGCGAACTTCCGCGCTGCGTGGTGGGAGCCAAGGGGGGACATGGATGCCTTGGATGACAAGAACCACGTGGTGATGAATAGGATCAAGTCGGAGAAGCCTTATATTAGTGCGTCCTCCGGCCATCCCCCTCATCCATATTCGCATTCTTATTGAGTGCTGATTGAGTAGCACTCAATATGAAGCGGCGCTCGTTCCTGGCAGCTCAACCAGTGCTAATGTTTAGAAGCCCTCGATTACCTCGCTGTACACCCTGACAACAAAGGGAAAGGAGTGGCAACGGCCCTTGTTGAGAGTGGTATCAGAGCGGCTGAAGGGATGGGAGTTGACTTGTTCATGCTTGCTTTCAAGGCTGGGCTGGGCGTGTATACGAGACTCGGCTTCAAAGAGGTCGAGCGGATCATTCAGGATGACTCGATGTACGGCGGCACTGGAGAGTACGGTGCTTATTTCTTGACATACGAGGTTAACAAGCCCAAAAAAGTGGAAGGGGAACGTTGAAGTGTTTATATACAGTGTCTTGGATCCGAGATATGTCACGGCCTGACACTAGATAGTTTAGTCTAGTAAATGTATACCGACCGGATAACTCTTATGGCTATGCAAAACAATCGATGGCGTTTCATAACCCGGGTATCGTGTTGTATAAACCGTCGTATATATCCCCAACCCAACCAAGCTGCAGCCCTCCCCTCCCAACCACTCCTAGACCGCCCGCGGCCCACAGACCTGCCAGGCCGACGGCAACGCCGTGGATCGAAAGCCACACCCGCCTCCTCCTCCTCCTTACCTTCCCGTCTAGCACGGCGTTCCCCGTCGGCGCCCCGGGATACCACCCTGCCGCCTGCGCGGCGCCCAGCCAGCGAGCCCACCCCCAGACGATGTGTCCGCTCGCGGCGCCGATCAGACCCACATATGCAACCCACGCTGTGACAGGATGCCGCGCGAACCCGTGCGCCACGTAGGCGAGACCAACGTTGGAGCTATCGCCCTCGATGGCAAGCGGAAGGGCGCGGTTGACGAAGGCATGCGCCCCTACCGCGACGGCTAGCGCGTACCCTGAGAGCGAGATGTAGCTTAGTGGCGGCCACGCGAAGGCGATGTGGGCGCGACGGCGGTGGTCGCGGGCGTGAACGCCGGGGGTGGCGCCGCCGTAGCGCCGGAGGTTGTGGGAGCGGCGGATGAGACGGAGAGCGAACCCCGATGCGACGTGTGCGAGAGCCGGGAGGGCGACGAGGAGGGGCTCGGAGAGGGGGGTTTGGTAGATCTCGCGGGCGAGGAGGAGGTAGGATTCAGAGGCTGGTACGGAGCGTGTTGCTAATGGGATGACGGAAGTTGTTACTAGGTGGAGGGTCGTGAATAAGGTGAGGGTGTACGAGGAGTATCGCTGGATGCGGAGTACTGTTAAAGAGAGAGAGGGGGCATTGTTAGTCCGGTGGTGGCCACGGAGGGAGGAGAGGTCTCACAGTAATATATTGCGCCATGGCCTGTGCCACTCAGACCTACTGATGTGGCAGTCCCCGAAGATTTGAGTGAAGCCGTTGAGCTCTCGCTGGGTTCTTCTGGGAGAGGCGGGAGGTCTTTCTCATTGTCGGCATTGGGGGAGTCCATCGGGCTTGGGTCGAGATGTAGAAGAGATATGAAGGTTTCCTGGGAGGCTTTCTCGTTCAATGATCTGGAATCCATTGTGTCTCCCGGCCGGCACTGCCGTCCAACCACTCTTACAAAACTTGTTAAAGAGTCATGGAGCTCCCTTTGAAGCTGATGTCGTCAAACGTATGGACTTAGGACTGTGATATTTACTGAGTGTGAGAGCCTCAACACTTTGTACATGTACCTCTTTGCGCAACCAATTGCCGGCCGGGTTATTGGGATGACTACTAACTGAAGGCACGTGATCTAAGTCACCAGGCAGAACACCAAGTTCAGAGGAGACAATATGATTGGTTGCAGTCAGTAAGCGAGGGACGATTTTAGCAGTGTATAAGGTACCTAGGTACCTGTAGATGCAAGGGCCAGTGTTGGCAACCCCACCATTCTTGGCATGTCAAGCTCTCGACTCCTAACCTCTGTAGAGTGCTAGCGACCATATCTCGACCAACTTTGTCTGTTGAAGGCGAAACTTCCTACCCCACGGCCTATCAGAAAGTGTGAAATCACCAAAATACACGAACAATAATGCCTCCTGTAAATACCCCAACCTTCCGCCCCTCCAACAGACCGATGACGTGCTAACTCTCCTACCCAAGCGCCATCAAACCCTCCCACCGGCGCAGACCTCGTCGGCCCGCGAAGCGCTGCAGTCCTTCTACTGCCAACTCTGCCAGAAGGGCTACAGCCGGATGAACGATTATGAGGCACACCTGAGCTCGTACGACCACAGCCACAAGCAGCGCATGAAGGATATGAAGGCCATGGTGCGCGATCCCAATGCCGCTGCCCGTGCGCGGAGGCAGGAGGCCAAGGCCGACGGCGTTATCAGCATCAAGCTGGGAGATGCTGTTGCAGGTGCTGCCGGCAGTGGCAGCACTAGCGGGGGTGCCGGCGCCGGAGCCGGAGCCGGAGCTAGTGCGGGGGGTGGGGGGTTCAAGAAGGGAGGGTTTAAGAAGACCGGGTTCAAGGCCGCCTTTGCACCGGTTGGGCCCGCGGCCGTCGGGGAGGAGGCTAAGGGTAAAGGGGTAGGGGATTCGAAGGCGCAAGAAGGCCTCGTGAGGGAGGTTAAGCCTGTTGTGAGGAGCGAGCTGGTCGAGAGCGATACCGAAGACGAAGGCTACGAAGTTTACGACCCCAGATTCCCCACCGATTGAGACCTTTACCGGACCATATTACGGAACGAGCTATAAATATATACAGTCGGACAACACAACTACATACGTCCTATGGCTGTTGGGCAGTCATTCCGGCAGTCGCGACCGCAAGGGGCATGATGGACGCGAACCAGGGCCGATGCCGACCTAAATCACCCCTTTCCGCCTCCGCTAGCCCTAGATCCTACAGGTTTTCCAGGCCCTCGATATCAGGTAGCCAAGATTGTCGCTGGAACATCGACAAATCTTCCTCCAACAAGCTCATCATGTCTCTACCGCCCGAAAACCAGTCCCCCAAGTTGGACGCCGCCGCCATCTCGCTATCGGCCCCGCCGCCTGCTATGTCGGCCTGGGGCACGAGTCCCAGCTGGCCAAGGTACATATCGAAGTCATTGCCGACGAGAGTCATGTCATGGTCCTGCTCCTGCTTCGCCTTGGCCTCGATGTACAGCGCTGCCACATTGTACAAGACCTGGCAGAGGCGATAGAGCCTGTCGACAGCTTCAGAATCGTCACAGCTTTGCTGTAGAGAGGCGACAAACTCGGCCAGTCGCCGTAGATCATCGGTGTTGGAGGTCTCGATGACGTGGCAGAAAATGACGATGAACGGGATGAAGGGGACATAAAGGACGGTCCTGGCCGGAGGGTCTCCAAGTTAGCAAGGGTCACTCTCTCCGGAGCCTCGTAGAAGCTAAGTTGGGGGAACCCAAGAGTCGCTCTTACCAATGCAGATATGCAGTCCTCATGACCTGGCTCGACGCTATCAGCTCCATGAACTCCTGATGTGACTGGAACGCCTCCCTGGCCGCCTCTATGCACTCCGTGCTAAGGCTACTCGGCAGGCCGGGGGTTGCAGGGACTGCGCGGTACGCTAGGGCCAGCGACGAGCAGTAAAACACTTTGTCAGATTTGAGGAACAAGGACATGGACATCATTCCGAGGGATACGTCGCCAGGGGTGGGGGTGTCCGGCCCGGCGGTTGTGTCCTGTATCGCGGACGCTCGCGCGGCAATGTCCGCGATCCGCGCCGCCAGCAGCCGGGCACTCTCTGCACGTTGGTCCGGCGGCCTCGCGAGCCCCCGGGCGCTGTACAGCTGCTCGTAGACAAGGCCCTGGACCTCCGCGTGGGCAATCCACAGCTCCAGCACCTCGCGCCAGGGGTACGGCAGGTCGGGCCTCCCCACGGCTTGGGACGGCCTGATGACGTCGTAGTCATGGGTGGTTGGCGCGCGGCCAAGGCGCAGGGCTAGGCCTTTGTCGAGCATGTAAGCGAACCAGAATAGGGATGACTTGGCTTCTGCGTCGTGCGAAGGCGGCCTGCGGTGGTAACCTAACGTCACGCAGAGCTGCGCGGCAGTGCAGTTGAGCTGCCAGGCTAGGGAGGGCCGAGATATCTCAACCGCAAAGGAGGCCTGTGTTGAAGGGCTTGCGCGTTAGCTTGTGCTAGGGGTAGGGGGTGGG
>Ga0164242_10003426_pt1 | contig 18133 bp, 14 predicted proteins | sample OricomgcompostMG_FD_108783 | JGI IMG/M metagenome (GOLD analysis project Ga0164242, IMG submission 108783) | Miracle-Growth compost microbial communities from Emeryville, California, USA - Original compost - Miracle growth compost (MG) ... | reverse complement strand
CTTCATTAGATAAGCCAAAGATTGGCAAAGCCCTATCAGTATTATTTTCCAATACGGCATTTTGGGTAATCCTTTTTTACTTTGCCGTGCCCAGCCTTCCCGGATGGGCGACCAAGAACTGGCTGCCTACGCTATTTGCCCACCACCTGGATATGCCGATGCGTCAGGCAGGCCCTTTATCCACCATGACTATCGCCGTCTCTTCTTTTGCCGGCGTTATTCTTGGCGGTTTTATTTCTGACAGATGGGTGCTTAAAAATATCCGGGGCAGGATATATACCAGTGCCATCGGTCTGGCCCTGACCATCCCGGGCCTTCTCTTTATGGGTTTTGGCCACAGCCTTCTCGTGCTGGTGGCCGCAGGCATTTGTTTCGGGCTGGGTTTTGGTATGTTTGATGCGAATAATATGCCCATACTTTGTCAGTTTGTCGCCCCTAAATACCGGGCCACTGCTTATGGGTTGATGAATATGGCAGGGGTTTTTTTTGGGGCCTTTATAACTGATTTTTTGGGCAGATCCACCGATCAGGGACATTTGGGGCGGGATTTCGCGCTGCTGTCAGTTATTGTACTGGCAGCCCTTGCCCTGCAATTACGGACACTTAAGCCCACTGTCAATGATTTTAAATAATAAAGCTTAAATTATTTATTGACAATGCAAATTCAAATAAAAGAGCGAACATTCTATAAAAAGGTTCTATTAACAGGAGCTATATTATCCTTTCTTCTTTTTGTCTGTAATACGCTCCCGGCCCAAAAAATAAAAGTAGCCTGTGTAGGCAATTCTGTCACCTATGGTTACCTGTTAAAGGATCCCGCTACCCAGTCCTATCCCGCCGTATTACAACAGATGCTGGGCGATGGTTATCAAGTGGGCAATTTTGGCCATAGCGGTGCAACTTTATTAAAAAACGGCCATAACCCATATTATAAAACCGCCGAATTTAAAGCGGCCATTCAAATGCAACCCGATCTGGTGATTATTAATCTTGGCTTAAATGACACAGACCCCAGAGATTATGCCCTTTACCGAGATCAGTTTGTAGCAGATTACAGCTGGTTAATTGATACTTTCATCCGAGCCAACAAATCCGTTAAGATCTATCTTTGCAAAATGACCCCGATTTTCACGGGGCATCCCCGCTTTATGTCCAGTACGGCTATCTGGTATAAACTGGTGCAGCGGGACATCGAAAAAATAGCCAGCATCCGCCAGCTACCTTTAATAGACCTGTATGCCAATTTTCATGACCGCCCTGACCTGTTTACAGACCAACCTACCTTACATCCTAACCTGGCCGGAGCCCGTAAACTCGCAACAGTTATTTATCAGCATATCACAGGCAATTTCGGAGGGCTTAAACTCGCTGACATATTTACAGACAATATGGTATTGCAAAGAGAACAGCCCATTAAAATCTGGGGAACTGCCAATGCTGCAACCACTGTAACCATCCGTTTTCATGGCATGACCAAAAAAGTGCAGGTGCCATTTAACGGACACTGGCAGTTGAAGTTTCCGGCGGAAAAAGCAAGCCGGCAGCCCAGTGTGATGACCATTGAGAACGAAGGCCGGAAAATACAATTAAATAATATCCTGGTAGGCGATGTCTGGCTGGCCAGCGGGCAGTCCAATATGCTGTTTACCGTACAAGAGGCCACCAAAGCAGACAGTCTGATTAAAAGCAGTACCAACAGTCCCTGCACTTTGCGGTTATTTAATTATAAAAATCTGGCCGCTACAAATAATGTCAACTGGGACACCTCGGTCCTGAATAAAATCAATAACCTTCAGTTTTTTTCCGGTACCTGGCAACTGCCTGACCCAGAGAGCGTCCGAACCTTTTCTGCTGTCGGTTATGTCTTTGGCAGGCAGATCGCCCTTGAAAAAGATATACCGGTTGGCATCATAGAAATTGCAGTGGGCGGTTCACCGCTGCTTTCCTGGGTAGACAGGGCGACTTTGGAAAATAACGCCTTATTTGAACCGGCCTTGAATGATTACCTGCACTCAGATTATCTGATGGCATGGTGCAGGCAACGGGCCGGTAAAAATATAGCCTTATCCACAAGTCCTTACCAGCGTCATCCTTATGAACCCGCCTATAATTTTGAAGCCGGTATCGCAAAGATCGCCGGCTTGCCCATAAAAGGCGTTATCTGGTATCAGGGAGAAAGCGATGCAGACAACGCCCCTTTATATGGTAAGCTATTCGGCGTTTTTGTAAAAAGCTGGCGCCAGGCCTGGCATCAGGAGCTGCCTTTTTATTATGTACAGCTTTCCAGTCTGGACCGGCCTTCCTGGAATTATTTCAGGGATCTGCAAAGGAAATTACAGTATCAGGTACCCCATACGAAAATGGTCGTCACCACTGACCTGGGCGATTCGCTGAATGTGCATTATCCGGATAAGATTCCGGTCGGCCAAAGGCTTGCCCTGGCAGCACTCAAAGAGACCTATCACCAAAATATAGAAGACAGCGGGCCCGAGTTCATCTCATTAAGCAAAATAAATAAAGGGACGGCAAGCATGCTCAGGGTACGTTTTGACCACGCTGCAGGGCTTACAACAAAGGAAAACCAACCTTTAAGGGGTTTTGAGTTAATGGATTCCCTGGGCAATTTATGGCCCGTAAAGGCGCGTATTCAGGGCCGGGACGTTCTTTTGACAGTACCTGCAACTATCCCTATTCAAAGCGTGGTTTATGGCTGGCACGGATTTTCAAGGGCTAATCTGATAAATAGCAGCGGATTGCCGGCCAGTACCTTTAAAGCAGACCTGAACCCTTCCCCTGATTTACCTTTGAAAAACGATCCCTCGGACGCGACGACAAAAAAACATCAGCTGATCATTCAATAGGCAACGCAATTAAACATTTATCATATGGACTTAGCTTATTTCAAGGAATTACATCTTTTCTATCAAACACAATTACTGGAAGATACCCTGCCTTTTTGGTTCCCCCGGAGTATTGACGAACAGTATGGCGGCTACCTGTTAATGCGGGACTTCGATGGATCCCTGATCGATGATGATAAAGCCGTCTGGATACAGGGCCGTACTGCCTGGCTTTTTGCCACCCTCTATAACACGGTGGAGCAAAAGCAAGCCTGGCTGGACGGTGCCCGTACAGGCATTGATTTTCTTTTGAAGCATTGTTTTGATCCGGCAGGTAAAATGTATTTCCACGTACAAAGGGACGGGAAGCCCCTCCGCATGCGGCGGTATTTTTTTTCCGAGACTTTTGCGGTGATTGCACTGGCCGCCTACGCAAAGGCCACCGGCGATGCAGCCATGGCTGATAAAGCCAGGGAACTTTTTACGCGCTGTCTGGAATATGCCAGGGGAGCACGACTGACGGAGCCCAAGTTTGAGCCAACAAGGCCGGCAAAAGCCATCGGGATTCCCATGATTATGATCAATACGGCCCAACAGCTACGTGAAACCATTGGGGACCCCAGGTGCGACCAGCTGATCGCAGGCTGGATTGAGGAGATTGAAAATGATTTTGTCAAAACCGACATCCGTTGTGTGATGGAACAAGTTGCACCGGATGGCAGCATTATAGACCATATCGATGGCCGCACCCTTAATCCCGGCCATGCCATTGAAGGCGCCTGGTTTATCCTGCATGAAGCCCGATATCATAACAATGCCCATTATCAGAAGCTGGGCTGCACAATGTTGGATTATATGTGGGAACGGGGCTGGGATAAGCAGTATGGCGGTATTCTGTATTTTCTGGATGTATACGGCAAACCTGTGCAGGAATATTGGCAGGACATGAAATTCTGGTGGCCGCAAAACGAAGCGCTGATCGCCACCCTGCTTGCCTATAGCTTAACCGGTGATAAGAAGTATAAAAACTGGCATGAAACTATCCGCCACTATACCGAAACATATTTCCATGATAAAGAACATGGAGAATGGTATGGTTATTTACACCGGGATGGTACCGTCGCGCAAACTGCAAAAGGCAATCTTTTCAAAGGCCCCTTTCATTTGCCCAGACAGCAATGGTATTGCATGCGACTGCTTTGGGAACTGACGGGCCGTCCTTAAACTAAACGAACAATATGCCCTGCTTTTTTAAAACCTTAAATTTGAATGATGATCCGATTAACCTGTATGCAAAGTAAACAACGTATAAAACAAATATCGCTGCCTTTATTGGCCTTTATCTGCACTGTATGGCTGACAGCCTGTGCGGGCAGTAAGGAAACTTCCAACAGGCAGGGCGAGATATCTGGAGGTGTGACCGTCTTTCAGTCGGGTGCCGAAGGTTATAAATCCTTTAGGATACCGGCCATCATAAAAGCCCCTGACGGGGCCCTGCTGGCCTTTGCCGAGGGCCGGGTGGACGGAGGCGCTGATTTCGGGCATGTAAAAATTGTAGTGCGCCGCAGCACGGATCAGGGAAAATCATGGGGCGACATTGAGGTTGCTGCATCCAATGGCGGCTTACAGGCGGGCAATCCCGCCCCGGTGGTAGATTACAGTGATCCGGCCTACCCCAAAGGAAGGATTTTTTTGTTTTACAATACCGGTAACGTAGATGAGGGACGCATGCGTAAAAAGGAAGGCGTCAGAGAAATCTGGTATGTAACTTCAACAGATAATGGCCTTCATTGGGCTGCTCCGGTAAACATTACCAGCCAGACCAGTAAAATTGACCAGCCTGATCTTAATCCGGACTGGAACCATCCGGAGGACTGGCGCAGTTATGCCAATACACCCGGCCATGCGATGCAACTCAAAACAGGACAGTATAAAGGCCGGATCTATATCGCTGCCAATCATTCTGCGGGTGCCCCGAAAGCTGATTTTACGGATTACGTGGCCCACGGCTTTTATACGGATGATCATGGAAAAAGCTTTCATATCAGTCAAAATAACCCGTTCAGCGGTTCCAACGAATCTACCGCAGCAGAACTCTCCGGTGGCCGCGTAATGATGAATAGCCGGGATCAAAGCGGTAGACAAATGTACCGGATCGTTTCCATCAGCGCTAACGGCGGCAACAGCTGGGACACGGCCTACTATGACAAGCAATTGCCCGATCCGGTTTGTGAAGGTGCCATTTTAACGCTGAACTATGGCAAAAAGCACAATACGCTGGCCTTTTCAAATGATGCGAGTCGCAATGGACGTGACTCTCTTACCCTGCGGATCTCTTTCAACGACGGCCAAAGCTGGCCCCTTCAATATTTAATTGAGCCCAAGCATACCGCATACAGCGACATTGTCGCGGTCAATAAAAAGGAGGTGGGCATTTTATACGAGGCATCCGGTTATCAAAAAATAAAGTTTAAAACAGTTAATTGGAAAAAAGCACCGTAGCTTCGTAATATTGATCCTATGGCATTCACTCCTCCAATAAAAAATCCAGGTCTTAAATGGGTACTGATCGGACTTATTTTTACCCTGCTCTGGTCTTCCGCCTCTACGGCTACCAAAATCGGCCTCCAGGTTGCACAACCGCTGAGCATTGCACTGATGCGGTTTGCCATTGCATCAGTCTGCATGTTGATATACGCCCATGGGATCCGGCGTTACCCACTGCCCAGTGGCCGGCAGTGGAAAATGATCACGGTGTATGGTTTTTTTAATATTACGGTATATTTAGGGTTGTACGTTCTAGCCATGAAAAATGTCACGGCTGGAATCGGTGCACTGGCCATTGCTACCAGCCCCATATTTATCGGCCTGTTGTCTATTATTTTTTTAAAACAAGTCCCTCCAGTAAAAGTGATGGCCGCCTTACTACTGGGTTTACTGGGTGTTACACTGGCAGCTTATCCATTGTTGCTGGGATCGGGCGTTTCCGTTAAAGGCCTGGTCGTCATGTTGGCAGCAATGCTCTCCTACGCCGTCGCCTCCGTTTATTATAATAAAATGGATTGGCAAGGACTGAAAATCCTAACCATTAATGGCTGGCAGACGCTGATAGGCGGCGCATTACTGCTCCCTTTTATGCTGCTGACCTACAGCAGCAAGGACAACCATTTTGACCTGCATTTCTGGATTTCTTCGGGTTGGCTGGCCATCTTTGTTTCTATTGCGGCCATTCAATGCTGGCTCTGGCTGCTAAAATCGGCGCCTGTGAAAGCCGGTATGTGGCTCTATCTTTGTCCTATTTTTGGCTTTATCATTGCAGCTGCTATTATGCATGATCCATTATCGCTCTATACGCTGGCAGGAGTCATTCTGGTACTTATCGCCCTGATGATGGTAAGGGATAAAAAGAACCAAAAGCTCAAAACAGATGAACAGAAGGCAGCATTAATGAAAAGCCAACAGGCGCTTATAGATTAAACGAAACAAAAGTAATGAAGCAATCATTAAATTCAACCGCACCACGCACCCTGATCACAAATGCCCGGATCTATACGGGCTTTGAAACACCTGAGAACAGTGTGATCGAGAACGGTTCCCTGCTCATTGAAGCCGGTAGAATTATTCGGGTGTTTTCTTCGGGCGAGCAGCCTTTGGCGGGTGAAAACACAAAGCTGATCGATCTTAATGCAAGGCGGCTGGGTCCGGCGTTGATTGATATTCAGATTAACGGCGGCTATCAGCATTACTTTTCCAAAGACCCGGGCCTAACCAGCCTCATGGATATTGCTGAAGCATGTAAACAATTTGGCACCCTGCACTTTTTGCCCACACTCATTTCTTCGCCGACTCCGGTTATTATTACAGCCATAAATGCGGTCCGTGATTGCCAGGCGCAATATCCTTCAGCCGGCATCTTAGGCATGCACCTGGAGGGGCCGTTTTTTAACCCTTCAAAGCGCGGGGCACACAGTGCCGGTATTGTGCGCAGGCCAACGGATAAGGAACTGGAGTTAATTGTACAGGCAGGCAAGGATATAATAAAGATCATGACTATTGCTCCGGAAATGTTCAGCGATGATCAGATCCGCTATTTACTGGACCAGGGCATTTTATTAGCTGCAGGCCATTCTGATATGAATTATGAACAGGCCATGCATTACTTTGACATGGGGATTAATATGGTTACGCATTTATATAATGCGATGTCTGGCTTTAGTGCCAGGAGTCCGGGTTTTACGGGCGCATCTTTAGAAAGGGAAGGTATTTGGACCCCGATTATCCTGGATGGCCACCATGTCCATTATGGCGCTGCCCGGCTTGCCTATCAATTAAAAAAGCAGGCATTGTTTCTGATCACCGACAGCAGTTTTCTTGGCCGTAGGGTCCAGGATTTTTCCTGGGCGGATTTTGATGCCAAAATGGTCTCCGGCACCTACCGAAATAAAGAAGGCAATCTGGCTGGTGCCGCCATCTCCATGGCAGAAGCAGTCTGCAATGCCCTGCAACATCTGCCTGTAACGGAACAGGAAGCCCTTGCCATGGCCACCAGCCGGCCAGCGCGCGCTATCAGAATGGATCATGAGATCGGTTATATCGCCCCCGGCTACCCTGCCAGATTTTGCGTGTTCGACAGCGGTTTTAATCACCTTGAATCACTTATTCTTTAATGATCCATGCATCCGGCGCTGGGAGGATTAGTAGACGCAAGCATTATCCAAGTAAAAGGGTCCGGAAGGCAAAATATTCATATATCTTACCTTCCGGACCCTTTATGTATGCGTATAACTTTTAAAATGCACTTCCTATTAATCCAATCTTAGGATAGCCTCTTCACCTCCTTTAAAAATATTTATGCCGGTAATAGTATCCTTAGTTATGCGCATAATATTCGCCTTTAGGAACTTTAAACATGGAGGACTTTTGAAATTTACTGAACTCTTTAATGAGTCCGTCATGCATATGTCCCCAGTTACTGAACCGGCTGGGATTGTAAGAAGCAAATAACCATTGATTATAGGCTTCAAAAATGCCCAGTTTTAATAATTGCTGCTGCCTGTCAAACAACTTAAAAGGATATTGTTTGGCATTATCGCTGTTAAACCAATTGACGATAAACTGACCTCTTAACGCATAGAGGCTTTCAGGAGTCACCCCCCCTGTCACCATATCCTGGTAGGCCTGAAAAGTAGTTGCTACTGCTTTTTCAAATCCCTGCCCGTTGTCTATATAATTTTGCAGTACTGCAGGCGTGGCAAAAAGGGCGGCATACTGATCTGTCACGAGTGTGCGGATTTCTGAAGTACGACCAGAAAAAGACTCAAAATTGATAAACATCTCGCCATACAGCACACTCCATAATGGATTTTTGTGCTCGGCATAGAATTTTGCCAGAAAATAGTAATTACTACTGATAGAAGGGCCTACTTCAATGCCTTTTTCCCAGGCATCTCTGGCCTGAGGCAGTTTGTTATTCTGCTTTAAAGCATCGCCCAGTTCTGCATATAAGAGGCTATTGTTCGGATATTTATCGACTGCTTCCAGATAAACACGTTCAGCCTCACTGTATTTAGAAGCGCCCCGATAGGCGGAACCAAGGATCTGATAGCACTGTTCATCTGCATCCGGGCTGGCGATCAGTTTTTTCCCCACTTCGATGGCCTGCGTATAGTCTTTTTTCCAGGTGTTAATGAATGCCTCATCTTTAAGCAGATTAAGATTACCCGGATAGCTTTGCGCTGCAGTCTGGATAATAGATAATGCTTTATCAAGATCCCCGTCTTTTGCTTTGTCCATGGCCTGCTTGTGTGCATCTGCCACACCTGCCTGGCCAAAAGCGACCAGAGCGCCCAGTAAAAGCATCGGTAAAACCAGTAATTTCTTCATAATAAATTTTTGTTGTTGAAATTTTGACTCGTACGTTATTATTTATAGACAACCTGTTCCGGCCCGCTTTTATCTGATCAGATGCGTCAATAGTCCGTCTCTTAATTTAGGTTCAAACCAGGTACTTTTTGGTGGCATTACATTGCCGCTGTCAGCAATTGCAAACAGCTGTTCGATGCCAACAGGATACAAACTAAATGCCAGAACCATTTCTCCGGAATCGACACGGGCTGTTAACCCTTCCAGGCCCCGTATCCCCCCTACAAAATCAATTCTTTCATCTGTTCGCTGATCCTGAATACCTAGCAGAGACCCTAATACATTTTTTTGCAAAACACTGATGTCCAGCACACCTACCGGATCATTGCCATCAAAGGTCCCTGGCTTTGCCACCAGTTCATACCACTGATGATTGATGTAGAGACCGATATGATGCATGGCGGCCGGTTTTACGGGGGAAGCACTGGAGGTGACGGTGAAGTTTTCAGCTAGCTTTGCCAGGAAATCCTCTATCGAAAGACCGTTCAGGTCTTTGACAACCCGGTTATAATCCAGTATCTGCAGTTCACTGGCAGGGAATAAAGTGGTGAGAAAATAATCTGCCGCCGGCGTTTTATCAGTGCCCAGTTGTTTACGCACTTTTGCAGCTGACGCGGCCCTGTGGTGGCCGTCTGCAATATAAGTTTCAGGGACTTTGTTTTCAAAAATGGTCGTGATCTCCATCACCGTCTGATCACTATCCACCAGCCATACCGTATGACGGATACCGTCATCAGCGACAAAATCATAAACAGGTGAATGCTGGTCCTTCCAGTCACCAATCAGCTGATTGAGTTCAGGGACATCTCTATAAGCCAAAAAAACATTCCCGGTCTGTGCGCCGGTAATGGTAATATGATTTATCCTGTCCTGTTCTTTTTCAGGGCGTGTAAATTCATGCTTTTTAATAATATCATTTTCATAATCATCCACTGAACTAACCGCGACCAGACCCGTCTGGCTTTTGCCATTCATGATTAACTGGTAGATATAATAAGCGGGTTTCTCTTCTCTGATCAGTATATGATTATCGATAAATGCTTTTAGGTTTTCCTTGGCCTTTTCGTAAACAGCCTTGTCATGAATATCTACTGATTCAGGAAGGTCAATTTCACTTTTGGTGATATGCAGAAATGAAGCGGGTTTCTCGGCCGCTTCGCTTTTCGCTTCTTCCCGGTTTAATACATCATAAGGTCTGCTGGCTACGCCCGCCGCAAAATTTTCTGCGGGACGTAAGGCGTTAAAAGGTTGGATCTTACTCATACTTTTTATTACAATTGCGCCGGATCCGGTTTTGCCGGTATCCTGGCGTCTTAATGGTTCAAAAATAGGGTTGCCCCTTTTATAATTATATGGCCGGTTATTGGCTGGTTTTATTAAATTCAGTCATTAAATCCACCAGTGCCTGTACACTTGCAACAGGCATGGCGTTATACATGGAAACCCTTAAGCCCCCAACACTCCTATGCCCTTTGACGCCTACCATTCCTTTTTCATTACAAAGTTCCAAAAACGGCTTTTCCAGTTCCTTGTTTGTCGTGGTAAATGTTGCATTCATTAAAGAGCGATCTTCTTTCTCTACTAACGGCTTAAAAACTTCCAGCTGATCAAGCGCCTCATAGAACAGGTCCGCCCTTGCTTTCGCTCTTTTTTCCATTTCTACAAGTCCGCCCTGTTCTTTGATCCAACGAAGGGTTAACAGCGAAACATACACGGCAAAAACAGGGGGCGTATTCAACATGGATTCGGCTTTGATATGACCCTGATAATCTAATATCGGGGAGATATTTCTGCCTGTTTTTCCAAGGATATCCTTTTTAATCACGACAATGGTGGCGCCGGCAGCGCCGGCATTTTTTTGGGCACCCGCATAGATCAGGGCATGCTTATCAAAAGCAGCAGGTCTTGAAAAAATGTCGCTACTCATGTCAGCAATAAGCGGCGTATCGCCTGCAGGGGGCAACTCATGCCACTGTGTGCCCTCCACGGTATTATTGCTGGTATAATGCAAATAACTGCTGCCCTCAGGTATAGGGAAATCTTTTTGAATATAGCTGTGATTGCGATCAGATGTGTCGCCAATTGTCACTGCCTTGCCAAACACCTCTGCCTCTTTAATGGCCTTTGTTCCCCAAATGCCGTTTTTAATATATGCAGCCTGCCCGCCAACAGGTAACAGGTTTAAAGGGACCTGCATAAACTGGGTGGTTGCGCCGCCTTGTAAAAACAAGACGCTGTAGGTATCGTCCAGTCCCATCAATTCTTTTACCAGCGCCCTTGCTTCTTCTATAACTTCTGTAAACCAAGGAGTTCTATGTCCAATTTCCAAGATGGACAAACCCAGGCCATTAAAATCAATAATGGCCTCACTGGCCCGTCTGAGTACCTCCTGTGGAAGTATAGACGGCCCTGAATTAAAATTATGCCTTTTCATGGCTGAAAATTTGTTTAATGATGATCTGATGAAAGATTTTTGAAGCGGAAAGTTACGAGAATTGCCTGATTGAACAATAAATGGGGCGGCCTAGTTGCCCAAAAAAGGAAGGTAGTAAGAGATAAAAGCGGACAAACAAGCTTTTGCGAACAAGTGTTTTCCGGTTTGCCGACCGGTTAGGAGCCTTGCGGCTTATTAAAATTGCGCCTTTTCTGCTTCAAACTTATCATTATAATTACTGATCAGTTCCAGGATTTCCTCACGTCCTACTTTTTTAGTAGCACTGGTGATAATAACCTGTGGCAAAAATTGCCATGAACTGCGCAGCTCATCCAGGAAAAGTTCAATATTGCGCTTTACAGCACCCGGCTTTTCCTTATCCGTTTTGGTATAAACCAGGGTAAAAGGAATCTGCCAATGCCCTAATGCCATAACAAATTCAAGATCAATGGCCAGAGGTTTGTGTCGGGCATCAATCAAAACAAAGAGCTGCATTAAATTCTCTCTGCCGGAAATATAATCCTCGATCATTTTTGACCAGGCCTTGCGGGATTTCTGGGCCACTTTTGCATATCCATATCCAGGTAAATCCACCAGGTACCAGCTGTATTTAGGCGCTTTCTCCTTTTTGCTGCTCTCAATCAAAAAATGATTGATCATCTGCGTCTTGCCCGGTGTCGAGGAGGTTTTAGCCAGCGACTGTCTTTGACAAAGCATATTGATTAAGGAGGATTTTCCCACATTGCTTCTGCCAATAAAGGCGTATTCCGGCTTGTCAGGAGCCGGGCATTTTTGAAAACCGGGACTGGAAATCAGATAAGAGGCGTTTTTTATTACCATGCAGCAAAGATAACATATCCCGCACAAAACCCAGAAAAACAGTACCTGGGTAGCGTAGAGGCGTCCAAAATTGGTTAATTTTAACCGCTTCAACAAAGTAAACCGCTGTACTATTGAAATTCAAAAATATGCTGTTCTTAAATACCCAATTTTAATAATGATACGTCAGATTCTTTTATTTGCCATTGCAAGTCTTTTAAGCTGTCAAACCATTTTAGGTCAATGGCCCGTGATACGGCTCCTACAGTCGGGACGGAAGACCAATCTCAGGGGCCTTTCTTCCAACAGGGGCCACGAAATCTGGGTCAGTGGCAGCAACGGATGGATTGGTTACAGTGCGGACGGAGGCCTTAGCTGGAATTGGCATCAGCCTGCTGGTTTTGCCCAGAGAGATTTCAGGGATATCGCCTCTACCGGTACACAATCGGCTGTTATTGCCGGAATTGACACCCCGGCTGTTATCCTTAAAACCATTAACGCAGGTAAAGACTGGCAGCTGGTTTATCATAACGCGACCCCCGGAATGTTCCTGGACGCAGTGGATTTTACCGACAGCCTGCAAGGAATTGTACTGGGCGATCCGGTTAATGGCCAGCCATTTTTAGCACTTACAAAGGACGGCGGCAACAGTTGGCATCCACTGGCAGTGGCTTTCAATAAAAAAATAGTTCCTGGTGAAGCTTTTTTTGCCGCCAGCGGCACCAACATTCACCTGGAACCGGACGGGCGTTTTATTTTTCCCAGTGGAGGTATGCGTTCCAATATCTGGATGCATCAGCCTCAGCTGGCAATGCCAGGAAGCGTCAGAAAATTGCCCTTTCGACAGGCCCTCCTTACTTCCGGACCCAATGGCATGGCTGTCAAAGGTCAGGTTATCGCCCTTGTCGGGGGCGATTATACCAAGCCTGATCAGGGTGACAGCTGTTTTGCCATAAGTTTTGACGGCGGCCGTCACTGGCAGCCACAACATACACTGCCGGGTTATGGCAGCAGCGTAGCTATTATCAGCCGGCAAAAGCTGGTTGCCTGTGGCCTCATGGGTGTCTGGCTGTCAAGTGACAGCGGAAAGCACTGGAAAGTAATTGACAAAAGAGCCTTTAACAGCCTGCTGTATATCCCCCAAACAAAAAAGCTCTTTTTGGCAGGGCCGGAAGGGACGGTTGGGCTAATCGAAGCGCCGTAAACAATAAACAGGTGACAAATTATGTTGATTGTTTCGGGCAATTATTGATTTTAATGTAATTTCGAATAAGTCAATCAGAAATTTTTAGGCTATGCAGTCCTTTATTATTAATATTCCTGAAGAAAAAGTAGACTTTTTCCTGGAACTGGCTCAGATGCTGGATTTCGAAGTATTGGAAATCGAAGAAGACGATTTCGAAATTGAAGAAGGGCAACCGGATTTGGAAGAAGATCAGGAGCCATCAGCTGCCCGTGGGAAGAAAAACCCCTCGTCAGCGGATGACCCTTTTTTGGACTGGGACGCAGAAAGGCAAAATGCGAAAAAAAATAAATATTAGCGCTAATATACTGGACGACTTCTTAAATGACAAAATAAACAAACCTATGGGCCTTAACCTGAAATTGAAAAAATATATTCTGCTGACATCTGCTGCTTTTTTTTGTGCAATATTTCTGCTGACCGGCTGTAGTAAAGACGACAACACACCTGCCGATAAGTATCAACTGGAAGGGACCTGGCAGCTTTACAAAACCACGACGGGCATCCAAACTGATTCGATATATGAACGAAGCGATAGAAATGAAATCATTTTTGCTCCTAAGTTTTATTGGCGTTATGCAAATGGCGTGGCCATCGATTCCGGCGCCTATACCCTTATCGCAGATCAAGTAACCGAACAACAATTTAGCGGGCGGATAAATTATACTGCGATGGGTACACCTGCATTCATCCTGCTAAAAGGCGATACGCTTACCCTATCTGCTCCCAGTGTTATTGAAAATACTGCCGTATATATTAAATCCTCGGACAATAGTATCTTTCAATAACTGAAAAAAAAGAAGAAAAATGATGGCAAAAAGCAAGATCGCCACCGTTTACCCCCGTAAACAATGACGATCTTTATATGCTAAACACTAAACCTCAAACTCTTCTCTGATAACGGGCGCTACCTGCTACGTTGAACAGTAGTACGTTGAACTGTGGTACGCTGTGGTGTAGACCGGACAGCCTTGTCTGTACGACCATTCTGCTTAACGGTACGGTTGGTTTGTTTAATGACCTTCTTCTCCGTCCTTTTTGCAACTACGGTGTTGTGATTATTGCCATTATTACCATAATGATTCCCATTATTTCTCATGGCCTTATAAGCCTTATTGTCCCTTAACATAGGCTGTGGATGATAATTTTTATACTGTCCGTAATGCTGGATATCATACGTATTATTCTGATAAGGGTAAGGGCGGTTTACAACGACCTTATAGGCATTATAAATATTGTAATTGCTGAACCGGTTAGGCAATCTTTTGGCAAAATGCCATTTATTGCCTGTCAGGTAAATATATTCTGCAGTCGTTACATTATAGTAGGTATTAATATCAGGTAAATAGTAATAATCTACGTGGTTATAGCCAGAAGGCCCCCAATCGGGTTGGCTACCGATATTTATACTGATATTAATCTGCGCCTTGGTTGCACCGGCAAAAAGAACGCCTGCAAATACACTCATGATGATGATAATCTTTTTCATAACTTTAAGTTTATGGGTTAAATAATATAAATACCCTTTTCTAAGTCACTTTCAATTCTGTGCAGCCGATTAAAATATCCTTTTTTAATTATTCCCTTTTTAACCGTGCACATATATAAGATCGTGGATGACCATTAAGGTTACATTGAAAGCTTGGATATTAGGCCAAATGCGCTAATGTTTCGGTAATCAGGTTAGGCAACCATAATTTGTATTGAAAATCAATTCATTACATTTAAGGCTAAGCAATTTTCATTCATTCGTGGCATTTTATTGAATCTTTAAAGCAATACGACGCCCGCTCAGATGTTTTTTTTAAATCAAATTCTGAGCGCGCAGTTAAATAAATCAGGCATGTCTATTAAATAAAAATAGTACTTTAGAAAGAGAAGCCACCGGGAAACACGAGGTGAACCCCCATAACGCTCCCACGTTATTCTTAATCATGACAAGCCTTTATTGGCTTCAGTCGGCAAAATATCGAATAGGTGATATATATCAATGGCCGTTTTGCCTTTTTACATTGACTTTCATCATGGCAATGGCACCCAGTATCATAAACCCACCCGCCATTACCAGAGAATAGATGGCATTGCTATGGTAAAAATATTTAAGGATCAGGCCGCCCAACAGGCCGTTTACTATTTGGGGAATGGTAATAAAGAAATTAAATATACCCATATAAACGCCCATTTTCCTGGGTGGCAGCGACGTCGCCAAAATGGCATATGGCATCGCCAGAATACTGCCCCAGGCCATCCCTATCCCTACCATAGGTAATAGCAACCAATACTTATCCTGAATAAAGAAAATGGCTATAAGGCTTATACCGCCGATAAAAAGTGATAACGCGTGTGTAAGTTTTTTTCCGAGTTTAAGCGCAATAGCTGGCAGTAACAAAGCATACACGGCCGATACACCGTTATATACACCAAATAATACACCTACCCAATTGCCGGCCTCTGCATAAGCTGCAGATGCGGTATCAGAAGCAGGCAGATGATAAATATGTTCTGCAATGGCAGGCGTTGTAAAGACCCACATTGAAAATAATGCAAACCAGGAAAAGAATTGAACCCAGCCTAGCTGCCGCATCGTCACTGGCATTTTTCGTATATCTTTAATAATGGTCCGGATGCTCCCATCACGATGAATCACCTGTTCAATGACGTCCAGTTCCTTTACGCTTTCTTTTTCAAACATTCTTGCCTCCGCAGGACTATATTCCCTGGTCGTAATTATTGTCCATAGGATCGCCCCTACCAATACTGCGGCTCCGATATAAAAGGAAAAGATAACATTCGCGGGAACTTCCCCGGGGATAGCAGTTGATTGGAAATGGAATGCCTTTGACAACAAAAATGGCATGACGGATCCTAATATTGCACCTGCGCCAATTAAAAATGTCTGCACTGAAAAGCCCAGGCTGGATTGGCTGTCCGGTAATTTATCTGCTACCAATGCCCTAAAGGGTTCCATGGCAACGTTAATGGAGGCGTCCGTTAGCATGAGCATACTGGCCCCTACGATAATGGGCGGCATCAGATAAGCCAGAAATGAGGCATTTGGCATGATGATTAAAGCAATAGCCGTAAGTAATGCCCCCACCAAAAAATAAGGCTTCCTTCTGCCAAACCGTGTCCAGGTTTTATCACTGAAATGACCGATCAGCGGTTGAACGATCATCCCGGTCAATGGAGCAGCCAGCCAGAAAAGGGATAGATGATCAACTTCGGCGCCAAAGGTCTGGAGTATCCTGGAAGCATTGCCATTTTGCAGGGCAAAGGCAAATTGGATACCAAAGAACCCAACACTCATGTTGAATATGCTTTTAATAGACAGCTTTGGCTTTACGTTTTTTATTGTTGTCATCTAATTAATTTTTCTATGCTGACCGGTGGCTGATCTGGATCTTCCCCGCAGGTTTGTATCTCTTTAATCCCATAAATATACACTATTTTAGATCCGGGCTCTGCTCCCTATTTATCTTATTTTCCATACCAGAAAACCACCTGCATTAAGCATTAAATGAAATTTATTATCGCCGAAATCTAAATGGTTGGCTTTGGAATTAGTCAGTAATTGGTAGGGCGAAGAAGCGCCGGCAACAGCATTACTGCCTCCGCTGCTGTTACTTGTCAAAACAGAAATGGAATCCGGCCACTGGAGTGATGCATTTAATGTATGCCAGTGATCAAAGTTTGCCGCAAATAGCAGCGTTTCATTCTGGTCGTAGCGCAAATAACAATAGCCATATCTGCCTAATGCCTGACTTGAAAATACATATGATTTTCCGCTGCTGATCACGCGATGACTGGCAGTAAGTGATAATAATTGCCGGTAAAATTGCCGCAGGCTTTTTTGATTGTTGTTCAGGCCATTGCCGTCAAACTTGCCATTATTTACCCACTTTTGATAAATTGGTATTCCCCAATAATCAAATATGGTTGTTTTCCCGTCTGCTTCTCCAAAGCCTTCCTTTTCAGGGGCATTTACTCCAAGCTCCTGCCCGAAGTAAATCAATACAGGACCGGTGGTAGCCGTTGCCGCAACCCCCATTGCGGCTTCTCCCCAAAAAGCATTCCCTGCAAACGCCCTGGAGGCAATCCGCTCTTCATCATGATTTTCCAGAAAATTCAGCATATGGCTGCTGATACTGTCCTGTTGTTTTAAAAGTTCACGAATTTCTTTGGTGCCTGTAGCCGGGTCATTTTTAATAAGGGGTTTCAAAACGTCATACAATCCGACTTTATTATAAAGATAATCAAAAACCCCAGGCGCTGTAAAAGCGCTGTATTTCCTGGGGTCATATGCTTCTGCAATAAAAATCAGGTCCGGGTATTTTGCCTTTACAGCACCAATCACATATCGCCAAAAAGCAAGTGGTACCATCTCTGCCACATCGCACCTGAATCCATTTACCCCCTTAGCGGCCCAGTAAAGTAAAATATCTTTCATTTTTGTCCAGACTGGCGGTATCTTATTAAAATGTGGGGTGTTATCATGAAACAAATCAATGCCATAATTGAGCTTAACTGTTTCATACCAGTCATCTATGGAAGGATCCGGCTTTAAGACATTATTGCCCGTTACCTTGGCGGGTACTTCCTTAAATTTACCGTCTTTTAATGGCGAATGGAAATCATTGCCGCCAGAATGCACGCCCGTCGGCACCTTAAAGGAAGTGCCGGGCAAATAATAAAAATCATTTTGCGGGCTAAACCGTACGGTTGTAACATCAAGGGCTCCAAAGTCTGTAACGCCAGCAGGTTTTTTATCCGAATGGTATTGTCTGGCTACATGATTGGGAATAAAATCCATTATCACTTTTAACCCATGCGCATGCGTTCTGTCAATCAAAGCCTGATACTCCTCAATGCGCTTAT
>Ga0164242_10003425_pt1 | contig 18135 bp, 23 predicted proteins | sample OricomgcompostMG_FD_108783 | JGI IMG/M metagenome (GOLD analysis project Ga0164242, IMG submission 108783) | Miracle-Growth compost microbial communities from Emeryville, California, USA - Original compost - Miracle growth compost (MG) ... | reverse complement strand
CTTTACTGTCGGCTCCAAACCAGTTATAAAGGAACTATGGGCCTACACGACAAACCCAGACGCGAAAGCGGCGAATTATATATCGCCAAACGTCGTCGTTACCGCAGATCAGGCAAGAATTTTGCAGCCGCTGCGGCTATCATCGTCGTCGTGGTCATAGTTGCCGTGAGCTGGTTCCTCCTCGCGCACTCTCGACGTACCACCGCGCCAGCCGCAACACCTAGCGTATCCGTCGAGCCATCCTATATAGATCAGACTATGGCCGGTATGTCCCTGCGCGACAAGGTTGCCAGTCTTTTCATATTTCATACGCCCGGTACCGACCCGGCGACACTCTCCCAATACGCAAAATCATATAAACCCGCTGGCCTGATTTTTATGGAAGACAATATCCCGGCTACCAAAAACGAGCTGCGAGCCGAAACCGCCGCACTCACCACCGACAAGCAATTGCCGCCGCTCATCGCTATCGACGAAGAGGGCGACACGGTCAAACGGCTGGGGTCCGACACTTATCCCGGTGCTCTGACCCTGGCAGACTTGCCGCCAAACGCGTCTAAAGATGCCTTCGCCAAACGGTCTGACTTGTTGCAACACCTAGGCTTCAATCTCAATTTCGGTATCGTTGCCGACGAAACCGATAACCCGAACTCATTTATCTTTCCGCGTGTCCTCGGCACCACACCGCAGGCCGCAGCCGATAGGGTAGCGGCAGCGGTAGAGGGCTCCAAGGGAAAGACGCTCACCACGCTGAAGCACTTCCCGGGTCACGGTGAAACTACAGCTAATTCGCACATGACCATACCCCTGGCGACAACCAGTCTGAGTACCTGGCAACAGGGGCCGGCCCTCCCGTTCAAGAGCGGAATCAATGCCGGTGCCGATCTCGTGATGTTCGGCCAGCTCGCATACACGGCAGTCGACCAGCAACCCGCCACACTTTCCAAGGCATGGCACGACATACTACGCGACCAACTCGGCTTCAAAGGTCTGACTGTCACCGATGATATGATCATGCTGCAAGGCTCCGGCGACCCGGCATATAGCGACCCTGTCGCAAATGCGGTCGCGGCTATCAAGGCCGGTAACGACCTGTTACTCTACGTCCTCGATCACGACAGCGAGACGTCGCGTATCAACCCTGACAAGCTGATCGACGGTGTCGTTGCAGCAGTCAAAGCCGGCAAACTCAGCCAGTCCGATATCGATCAACATGTCCGTGCCGTACTGAACGTACGGCACGATCTGGCCCAAGGCTCATAAATCAAAGAAAAAGACCGAGGTCGCTCGAAAGCAACACTCGGCCTTATCTTGAAACACAGAGAGAGTCCTCAGTCACGCGGCTTTTGCCGCTCCGCCTCTGTCAGCGACGACTGTAGCGCCCAATCCACCGCAGGTACGATGAACCAAACTGTAGCCACAAGGCCGAACAGACCTATAGGCCATGGGTTATCGATCATACTGTCGCCAACCACTATCAGAGCAGCTGACGAAAGCGTACCCACTACTGCCGCAAGCGGCAGCAACGCTGCCTGCCAGACCAAAGGAAAGCATGGTGCGAAAGCCCCCACGGCAGCCATGAACAGTATGGCAATGATCCAAGTGATCAACACTTGGGCTCATCTCCTGATGCACACCAGTGGGCAACGGCATACACCGCCCAGATGACGGCGTAGAGACCACCTCCGACAAGGAGACCGAAAATCCATCCCCGTTCACCATATTCGTTGAGGTGGCCGCAGATGCCGGCAAGCAGGCCGTATACACCGGTAGCCAAGGCTCCCAGCAGGGAGTTTCCCTCCATCATGCTGTACACGCCATAGACCGCCAGGAAGGCGGCGATGACCATCAATCCGGGAACAAGCATGTTCTTGTCCTTTCTGTCGTTTCAAGATACTCGGCCGAGCACCTTGAGAATGAACGTCCGATACTTCTACTATACCATAAGTAGAAGATTTTTACAATAATTAGAAGGGTACGCTTGCCGCGGATAGGCATAAGGTGTATAATCGCCGCACGATTCAACAGGAGGTGCGATATGGCAAAATGTGAACACTGCCCGCTGTCCGTGGCGCTCGGCGCGCTCAACGATTACTCGGACGGCTTCGAGGCTGAAGCGGTGAAGGACGCAGGTTCAGTCGGAAATCTCAGCCAAGTCAGAAATCGTGCCTGTAAGAAACTCTTCGAAGGCGTCGTCAGTCGGATCGACTGTCAGTACGACCCTTACGGCGAACATGTCGAACCGGTACCGCTTGACGACACGGAAGGAGAGGGTGAAGTAGTGGATGTGGACGAAGTCGCCCAGCCGTCTCTCGAGGATGTCCTGGCGTCCCTCGGCACGAACGTCGATCCGGGCAAAGTCCAAGCATGTATCGAACCATTCCAAATCGCTATGAATCTGAGTCAGTTCCAGACCCAATCCGGAGCTGTCATGGCCGACCCAAGCGGCTACCCGCAGTCCGAAGAATCGCGCCGTGCCAACAAACAATCTCAGGACAACAAGCCGGACAATAACACTGGTCAGTACCTATAGGCGCACATCATGGAACGGCCGGAAATCGCGGTTGAAAACTACAAGGAAGTCTACAACTATTACCGGCAGTTCGAACAACCCGCCCGGGTATTGAAGCTGGTGTACGCTGCGTTCAATGGCATCTTGCATCCGCGCGTCAATCTGGCGGATGGCGCCCAAGACGACCTGGACCTGATCAAGCGTGAGACCGTGCCGCATTTCTATATCTTCAACCATCTGTCGCGGTTTGATTATTTCATTTTTGCATCGACATTACACCAGATCGCACCTGACGACATTGGTACTATCCGTACGATGGGCGCCGATTTCAACTTCCGCTGGCCGCAGCACCGCCAGCTCAAAGAAGGCCGCACGCTCCAGATGGGTGCCGGTCCGATCACGGACTTTACCGGTGGGATCCCGGTTTTTCGCAGCATGGAATATCCTGATGTCGACTTGCGTCCTGTACAGGAAGAGTTGTTCAACTGCATCCGCGACGGTTTGGCGACCGGACAAAAAGCTGCCGCCGCGCCCGAAGGTAAGATCAACTACGACAATCCGGCGACACTGCTGCGATTCCGCTCCGGCGTCGCCGAAGTGATCCACCGGACTACCGAGTTGCTCGATAGGGAAGCGGGCATTACACCGATCGGCTTTTGCTATAAACGCGACCTTGCCGTGCGGCGCAACAAGGGCAAAAACGCCAGTGTGCATATCGGCCGGACACTTTTCGTGCCGCCGGGCATGGAAGTCCCGACGATCACCGAACGCGCCCGTACCGACTTGCAGCATGCCGTCACTACGGCACACGAACTGTACTAGCTACGCCTTGCGCATGTATGCACGCACGGTCAGCGGCGCAAAGATCAGTACGATCACGAGAGCCGTAACCAGGCAGAGCCAGAAGTCGCTGCCGATCGCGGCATGGTTCGCCAGTTCGCGTACAGCGGCCACCAGATGGGAGATCGGGTTGATCTTTACGAATACCTGCAGCCAGTCAGGAAGGGTATCGACCGGCACGAAAGCGTTGGACAGGAATGTCAGTGGAAAGATGAACAGGAACGCGATCGCCTGCACGCTGGCCGCGCTGCGCGCCAGTACGCCGATCAGCGCAAACACCCAGCTCAGACACCACGCAACACCGATAGCAAGCAGGCTGCCCGCTACCACGCCCACTATGCCACCGCCCGGATGGTAGCCCATGAAGAAGCCGGTTGCAAAGGTCAGTACCGCCACGATGATGTAGCGCGTCGTATCGGCCAATAGTGCACCGGCCAACGGAGCGATACGGGCGATTGGCAGGGACTTGAAGCGGTTGAACACTCCTTTGTCCATATCTTCACGCAACTGCTGCCCGGTGACCTGGCTGGTCGTCAAAATCGACATGGCCAATATGCCCGGGATCAACGCCGGCAGGTACGCTGCCACGTTGCCGCTGATCGCACCTCCAAACAGGTAGCCGAACATGATAGGGAAGAGAATCGGCTGGATCAGCACGTCGGCAAATTGCTCCGGCGTGCGCCGCATCTTGAGCAGGTTGCGATAGGCCATCGTGACCGTATCACGAAGCGTCTGAACGAACGATGCGTGATTTCTCAGCGTACGCTCGGATGCAGGGGTTATGACTGCTTGGTTTTCCATTATGCTTCCTCCTCTGTTGTTTGTTCTGTCGGCTTACCCGTGATAGTCAGGAACACTTCGTCGAGCGTCGGTTTTTGCACGCTCATCTCACTGAGATGGATATTTTCTTTGCGCAGTGCCATGAGTACATCGGTGATCTTTTCCGGATCAGCCATCGGTGCGGCGATGAGCGTCGGTTCGGGATTGGTCGGCTTGGCGTCCAAGATATCGCCGACGATTTTATTCGCTTTTTTTACGGTGCCTTCGGCGCTGAGGTGCAATTGCAGTGTTGCGGTACCGATGTTTGCCTTGAGCTCGTCGGCGGTGCCTTCGGCGACTACCTTACCGTGATCAATCACAGCGATGCGGTCAGCCAGTTGGTCAGCCTCGTCCAGGTATTGCGTGGTTAACAATATGGTCGAGCCGCCGTCCACCAAGCGGCGGATCGTGTCCCACATCTGGTTGCGCGTACGCGGGTCCAGGCCGGTAGTCGGCTCGTCTAGGAAGATAAGTGGGGGCTGGGCAATCAGGCTGGCAGCCAGGTCGAGACGTCGGCGCATACCGCCAGAAAACTTGGAGAGTGGACGCTTGGCGGCTTCGGTCAGGCTGAACTCTTCGAGCAGCTCAGCGGCCTTTTTCTTGGCCTCTCGATGACTCAGACCGAGCAGCTTACCGAAGATGACCAGGTTTTCCGTAGCCGAAAGCGCCTCGTCGACGCTGGCATCCTGACCAGTCACACCGATCAGCTGACGTACGACCTGTGCCTCGTGCACGATGTCGTGGCCGAAAATTTTGGCGTCGCCGCCGTCCGGGCGAAGCAGGGTTGCCAACATGTTTATCGTCGTGCTTTTGCCGGCACCATTGGGACCCAGTACCGCGTAAATACTGCCGGTCGGTACTTTCAGGTCGACGCCGTCAACGGCGCGATTGTTGCCAAAGACTTTGACGAGCCCTTTCGCCTCGACGGCCAGCTCTTGGTTTTGTTTCGTCATTCTATATCTCCTTCTGAAATTGCGCGCAGATTAGCCTTGAACTGTTCAACTGCCGCCCCCATGGCTTCTTTTTGACTTTTGGTGCCTTTGCGGAATATCTGACGCATCAGCTTGATGACATCCCCGACATCCCTGTGGAATTGGCGTTGATAGTCGTGGCGCCAGTTCATGCGCCGTCCTTCGGCGCGGTCGAGATCGGTAAAATACCCGGACGCTTCGCGCAAATGCTCCATTTGCTCCATGGCAGCCTGAGCGGCGCCCTTGCCCTGTTTGGTGATGGTATACACCTTTTTGCCGTTTTTCGTCTCGGACGTGACAAGATCCTTCTCCTCCAACAATTGGAGGGTAGGGTAGATAGACCCGGCACTCGGTCGCCACATGCCGTGGCTTTTTTCCTCAAGCGTAGAGATTATTTCATAGCCATGCATCGGTTTCTCCAGTAGCAGCTCCAGTATGGCTGGCTCTATCATGCCGCGTCGCGCGCGGAAGCTGCCGTCCGGGCCGAAGCCACCGCGTGGCGGTGGAGGAGGCGGGGGCGGGGGGTAGCCGCCATCGTATCCTGGGTGAAACATATATTTTCCTTTCGTTTTATAGTTAACGATATATCGTTACCGAGTGTACTAACGATATATCGTTATGTCAAGCGGATTTTATTACTCCTGTCTATAGGGGTATAAATATTGCATATACTTAACCGATGTGGTATAGTTTCTACACACGACTCGATCCCGAGTAGCACCTATACAGGAGGATACATGAAGGATGTCAACCTATGGCCCGACCCGGTGCCGGCAGACTATAGTCCGCTGCGCATGGTGATGGCGAGTTCGAAGGGTCCTGATATCAGCAAGGTGATAACGAGAGTATGCACCTATCTGGTAGAGGAGGCAGACAAAGCCGGAGCCACTGATATCTACAACTTTCGTTTCGAGATGACGGAAGACAGCAGAGGCTTGTACACAATCATTGGGTACGGCACCGCTGCCAAACACGACGGAATGTAACAAAAAGAGGCGCGGCTCCTCCCGCGTCCCGCTCCGCGTCGTAGGCACGCCCGAGCAAGCTCCGTGTCATTGACGCGGAGCTTTTCAATTCTAAGACCCCTTGCTACATGTCAGGATAAAGCTGTCGTGACCGCTCGACCAAAATACCGTGCATTGCGCGGAGGTTGTCTATGAGCGGCTCGGCCGGCTCGGCCCGTTCGGCTGCGGCTCTTTCGAGAGCTTTGCGCCCATATTGCTCCCTGGCATAAGTCAGGATGTCTTCCAGCACATCAGGGTCGGTGTCTTCCTCGGAAAAAACTCTGATTTCAATCAATTTTGTGTCTACCTCAAACGGCTTCGCGGTACCATCGAGCACAGACTGGAGATTTGCCGTCTGACTCGGATGAACTGCGCTTAACATACCCGTTTCATCCTCGTTACGCTTCACCACATCCCCGACACCGATATACAGCATACCTTCGCTATCGAGTCTCAACGAATACGCTTTGCTTGAGTTCTCATCGGAAACTATGACGTTTATTGCCATCCTTATACCCAGACCAACCATGACGTAGGTGATGGTCCTGCTGCCGCCGTCATCAGCTTGGTAATCAGAGCGAAAGAAATATCCGTGGCATGCCGGCAAATCGGGTATCATAGCCATCTCTATCATCATTTCCTCGGGTGAGGTCACCTCATTCAAATGCGGATACATCCGCAGCAATTCTGTCGTATAAAGCGTATTGATCTCATTGGTGGCATTCTGCCGCATAACTCGCTCGGACATATCCATATATCCTTCATCCGACGCTTGTAGCTCATCCCACTCTACATACCACAGATCGCTCCGGTCGATACCTTCTTCTTCATCCATGATCGCTTCCTGCGCCAGCTGCATACACTCAACGACCAATATATCTTCTTCGCCATACTCAGGCGATTCGAAATCCGGTGTTGACTCCATATGTGTCATTGGTCGTATAATAGCACAAGTCTGGACGTCCGTCCTCGCCGCACCTATCAACGAAGGAGACGCCATGAAACGCCTCAGGAATGCCTGGCGTACTGTCGTACTCATCATGTGGTTTGTGATTTACCTGCCATGGAATATCGCGAATACCATCATCGAGATTCTGGAAAATGCAGGCCCAGAGCCCATCCAGCGGTTCATCAAGCGCCACGGCCGACACCCAGCACCCTCCAAATAACCCACGCCCCGCGTCTATATCGCGGGGCTTTCAGTTACATCGTGATACTGTCTTGGCGGTTCTTCGATATCTTTGGCAGGTTATTCCGCCGCTCCTCTGACACTTGCATGTAAGTAGTAAAAATGCTTTAATATACAAAGTTCCGAAATTCCGGAATCGCACATCACAGAAGGGAACCCCCGAAATGAATGCTGGCAACCAGCAGCCGCCGAGCTTGAAGCAGGTACTTCAAGCCGTATCAGAAGTGGCGGAACGCAGATCGACGCCGGAACTGGCACTCGAGACCGGCGTGGGCACGATACGAGCGGCGCACTCGGTCGGCCTGTTGCTACGGCAGCGGAATTTCATGTACGCGGACAACCTGCGGCTCACACGCATGGACAGCCTCGGCCATCTGTTCACCTTGGCAATGGTCGCTCTCAGTGTGTCCGCCTCGGGCAAGGAGCTCGCACGGCGTGCGAGCGGCATCGACCCGACGGCTGCACTGAAGCGCCGGGAGACCGACAAGTCGCTCGTCGCAAGCAACGGCCTTGCCGCCGGCCTCACGATGCTGGAAGCGGGCAGCGGCCACACGCTGTTCAAGAAACGCGAGTTCAGCACCTACGGCCGTGTCTTCGAAGGTGTCTCGGCGGTCTTCACGGTGGCGAAGGTCGCGCTACACCTCCGCGCGACAGGGAAGTAACCCGTCAAGCCTGGCTTTTTCTTTTTCACCACTGATACAGGTATAATAATGACATGAGTAAAAAACCGAAAAGACTGTACCGTTCACGCGAAGACCGCGTGATCGCAGGCATATGCGGCGGCATCGCGGAATATTTCGATATTGACCCGGTCATCGTCCGTGCTGTCGCCGTATTGTTGCTACTGCCGGGCGGCCTGCCGGGCTTTGTGCCATATATCGTCCTTTGGGTCATCGTACCGGAAAAGCCAGGCGAGCATATATGAATATCAACCTGGAGCAGGGCGGCATCATCGCGCAGACGCGCCATCAATTAGCCCGGCACGGTAAACCGCTTGATGGCTCCACTGGCACCGATATGTATCATACGTTTCTGATGCAGCTCGTCGGGACCGATGTCGACAAATATATAGATTTGGCAGACAAGAACCCGACCATCGGCCGCATAGCCACCGCCAGTTCTACGTCTGCGCAAGGCCGACACACCACGACCAGACTCGCCCTCATCGGCGAGCTGGTCGGCGCACTACCTGACTATTATCCGGATCGACCAGGTGTAAAAGAGATTGGTAAAGTCAGTCTGCATGCCTACGATTTGCACAAGCACGACGACCAAACGCTCATCTCCTCATCCGTCAGCTACACTGCCGACATACTGACAACAGGCGAGGTTGTCCTAGCACCTCTCGAGATGAATACCTGTGAACGCTGTACTGTTGTCGACCTGAGCCAAGATATACAGCTGCTCGGCAAGTTGGGTGTCGCTTCGCTCTATCATACGTCCGAGCAATTTGTCGACTTCCGCGCCCGTCGTACGGACTATGGTCATCTCTACGACCACCCGCTCGATACTGATCAGCTTGTCAAACTCCAGCGTTATCTGCTGGATATACTACCGCTCGACACCCTATAGCCGCGAGATAATTTCAGGCATGACAGAGCCCCGCGATGGGGCCTGCCTGTGAAGTTGTAAGGCAGAGCCGCGCGGGGCTAGCTCTTTTTGATACTGAAAGGAAGCGGGGTCAAGCGCTCCTTGTCGTGAAACACCGGGTGGCCGGTGTTTGGCTTGACGCTCAGAGATTCGCTGCCGCCGACAACATCAAGATATTGTCGGAAATACCGAGAGAGATTCGCATGAGCCTCCAGCCAGGCAAGGAACCGCTGCTTGTTGAATCTCCACTTGCGAGCCGGCGGATCAGCGATCTTACTGACGATACCGAGTTTGCGCGCAGTCGCCATAATACCGTCCGGATTGGTCGGTACTACCTTGGCCTTCTGCTCACGAAACTGAAACGTTGCCGACGCGATGGCAAACGATTGCTTGCCGGCCTTGATCAGGCCGTTCCGATGCGACCGCACCAGTTGCCAGATCGATTCATCCAGCTCGGTGATTCGCTGCGCTACCGGTGCAAGCCGGTTCGAGTACGAGGCTTTCAGTCTCGCTTCGTCCGCCTTGTACTGCATATCAATGCCTTGTTTTTCCGCCTCCAGACGGAATCGCTCCTGCGCCAGCTCATCCAGCGCTTCTATGACCTTCGGATCGACATCCACTATGCCGCCCGCCTTTCTGTAGATTGGTAAAGGGCTATATTTATTATAATATAAATTATAATAAAAAGCAAAACGGTAACGCTAGCTGTGAAACAGGGTGTTACACTACCAAATTAAAGTACGCGCAGGCTCTGAAAATTCAGAAAACCTGCGCGTATCGTTTATGGAAGGTACTCCCCGAAAGCTCACGGAGCGATGGAGCGTGAAGACTAGAAATCTTCGCGCGGGTCGTCACCGGGCTTCTTGCCCCAGCGCCAGCGCGGCTTTGGGCCTTTGGCGTAACAGACTACCACAAGTGCCAGGACGTCTGCCGCCAATATGGCGAAAAACAACGCAGCTTGGCCCGGTGCCATATCGCCGGCATGGACTCGGTGAGTGAGGGGTGTTTCCGCGACGAAATACACATCGCCAGCCATCACCGCAATCATGGCTAAGAGACAAAGCCAACCCTGCCAGGTGACCGGAAACCAGCCCCAGCCACGACGTCGCCGTTTGAACCAGTATTTTTCGTGTGTTTGTTTCATGGTCATTATTATATACTCCCGTAACGCTTGGCAAAGCATAGCGGTATGCGGAGCTGGAAGGTTTGCCGCCATACGCGCCGATACGGTAAAATAAAGAGAGAAGATGGAGGAAATTATCATGCAAAAAATCGTTCCGAACCTATGGTTCAACGGCAACGCCCAGGAGGCCGTAGAGTTTTATACCTCGGTATTTCCAGATAGTAAAATCCTGGCGACCGAATACTACCCGGAAAGCGCTGAGGAAGGCCTGGCTGATTTCCAGCTGGACTTGGCCGGCAAGGTACTGGTCGTCGACTTCGAACTGAACGGCGGACGGTTCACAGCGATCAATGCCGGACCTGAGTTCAAATTCACCGAAGCGGTGTCTTTCGCCGTCTCGTGCAAAGACCAAGAAGAAATCGACTACTTCTGGGAGAAGCTTTCCAGCGTGCCCGAAGCCGAGCAGTGCGGATGGTGCAAAGACAAGTATGGGCTGAGTTGGCAAATCGTCCCCGAAAACATGGGCGAGCTGATGCAACGTCCCGGTGCGTATGCCAAACTGATGGAGATGAAAAAACTGGTCATCGACGAGTTCTGATACGCTGGACTATCGGATGCGGCACAACACCTTAGACCATCCGTGTCTAAGGTGTTATCATAGATAGTTATGATCGCCGATATTGCCGTCACCGAAAAATCGTTCGGACCGAAAAGCCTCATGCAAAATGTGAGGTTTACGATAGGTGACGGCGAAAAAATCGGGATTATCGGCCGTAACGGCGTCGGTAAGTCCACGCTGTTCGGTATCCTTGCCGGGACAGACAAGGACTTTACCGGCGATATCATCTACAAGAAAGGCGTCGTCGTGGTGGCGACGCAGCAGGAACACCACGACGTCGGCGAGCTGACCGTACTGCAGTATGTTTTGCAGGGACTACCCGAATACAGCGCGCTGAGCCGAGTCATAGAGACATATCCCGAGACGATGGGCGAGAACATGCGCATGATCAACGAGTACAGCGAAGCTTTGCAGCGGTTTGACGACAAAGGTTTCTACCAGATTGAAGATCAGATAGAACGCGAGCTGGACAACTTCCAGCTGACGGGCATCGCGCACCGGCAATTCAGTACGCTATCCGGTGGCCAGAAGCGATTGGTTGAAGTAGTAAAGATCATGCACTCCGACGCACACCTGGCCCTGATCGACGAGCCGACCAACCACATGGATTACATCGCCAAGCAGCAGTTCATCGACTGGATGAAAAGCGCCCGCGAAGCCGTGTTGGTCATCACGCACGACCGCGACGTCCTGCGCGAAGTCAACCGTATCGTCGAGCTCAAAGACGGCGGTTCACAAAGTTTCAAAGGCAATTACGATGCGTATCTGAAACAAAACGCCGTCAACACCGGCAGTCAGATGAACGAATTCGAGATGATCGAGCGGCGCATCGTCAACCTCAAGGCAAAGGTCATCGACTACCAGCGGCTAAAGGAGAAGTCACGCAACCCGAGCACGATCCAGCGTTTCAAACGCTTGGAGGAACAATCACGCAAGGAACTGGCTGAACTGGAGAAGAAAGAAAAGCCGACGTTCTGGATCGACAAAGAATCGGCCGCCGACCTGAATTACAAGACTGCCGTGCAATACGAAAAATTCAAAGCCAAAAACGTACGTATCAGTCTGAAAAACGACGACTCGCGCAGCAAGCATGTCCTAGTCGCCGCACGCGGTCTGAGTCTCGGCTACGATATACCGCTTTTTGCCGGTATCAACATCGACCTGCGCGAAGGAGAGGCCATGGAGCTACGCGGCCGCAACGGTGCAGGCAAGACGACGCTGATCAAGACGATTCTGGGTGACGGATCGATTACCCGGTTCGACGGTGAGCTGACCGTCGATAAGCAGGTACGCATCGGCGTGTACGAGCAAGAGGTGTCGCCGACGTATTTCAGCCTGCCGCTCGAAGAAGCGATCGAGAAGATGTATATGGACCGCAAATTACCGATCACGACCACCAAGATAAGGTCGCTAATGAGCGATTATTTGTTTACCGAAGGTGACGGCAAAGTACCCGTACGGCGACTCAGCGGCGGCCAAAAAGCCCGGTTCCAGCTGATTGCCATGCTGGCGAACGATCCGCAGCTACTGATTCTGGACGAGCCGACGAACCACTTAGACCTGCCAAGTATCGAAGAGATGGAAACGGCACTCGCACGCTACTCCGGCGCGATCATTTACGTCAGCCACGACAATTACTTCCGCGACAAAATCGGCGGCGAAGTAATACAAATCGGCAAATCATAATCACTAACAGCTGCAGATTTTTCTTGACATCTCCTTTCAAAAGCGGAAAATACATACCATGAACGAACATGCAGACGGCTGGCCGGAAAAACACCATTATCTCACGATGCCATATGAGCAGGTACGCCACGCCGAACGGATCAGCGAGCGGATACTGGACGATTTCCCAGACGATGCGGTCGACTGGGAAGGCCCCGGCGAACATACCTCACTCGTGCGGCATAGCGAATACGGCTGTCCGACACTGTCAGTCATACGGTTTTACCGACCAAATGGCGAGAACAGGATGGTCGTGAAACATTTCGTGCTTGAGCTGCCGACGGGCGTTTTCACAGTCAAACCGGATCGACGCGAAATCCGTACCCAAAACGGCCACACAGTCACGGATGCGGATTGGCTGGAATTCATCGATACGCTCGAAAAGGGCAAGATATTCGCTGAAAATCTGCGTCATCTCGAGCAAAAATCCGGTCTCACTCTTGGCCGCAGAGCCGTGATCGACTGGGACAAACTTCTGGACGAATAATCAGGCTATTTCGCTCTGATCGATAATCCGCTCAACATCACCAATCGCATCGCGCGTACCGGTGAGGTGGGTGTACTGCGGCGTTTGGGCCGCATAGTCGGCGATCTCGTCGATAGCCCGACGGATATCACTTGTGCGTACAATGTCGAGCTTACGCATAGCCCGGCGGAGGTCTTTCGGATCGCGGTATGCCTGCAGGTTATTGACGTGCGATTGAACTCTGACCCCGGTATTTTGCAACTGCCTGGCAACAGAATGTTTGTGTTGAGCCAGCATGCCTTGCAATTCCTCGTCGCCAAATTCGCGTCCACGTTTGCGATAAATCTCGTCGAATACTTCGGAAGCTATAGAGACGTTTTCTTTGTCAACAGTGACATCGCCCGAAATAGACCACGCATTCGGATGATTGTATGTGCTGGCTTGGATCGATCCATCATACGAGATGCCCTTGTCGTGACGCATGCGTTCAAAACAAGCCGTCGCCAGCGCATGCTGCGCCACGCCAAATTCAAGCCGCCGTTCATTAAATCTATTACGAAACTCCGGTGACATAGGATAACTCACAGACATGTGGACATTATGCGAATCATCACGCACGAGGCCCGTACGGAGGTGCTCACCCCATACGACTGACAGAGGGGCGCCAGCCTGAAACGAGTCATTCTCGCCAGCCTGAAAATACTGGTCGGCAAGCCGTGCGACTTCATCAAGCTTAGCCTTGCCACTGACGATAAGAGCCATGTTACCCAACTTGTAGTACTTACTATGGAGGTCCTTGAGCGTGTCAGTATCAAAGAGGATCTTGTCATGATGACCACCGACACTTCGGCCGTACGGCAAACCGAACATCGCATTGAGAGCGGCATACTCATGCATTTCTTCCACGCTGTCGAGACTTGTGGTCATTTCTCGCCGCACCGCCTTGAGCTCATGTTCGACCATATCTTCAGGGAAATGTGTATGTCGTAAGATCTGACTCAAATAGTGCATATTCGGCTCGAGGCCTAGACCGTTAGCATAGTAGAGTGTACGCGTGAAAAGTGTATTGGCATTCGTCAACATGCCATGTTTCGTCGCGTAACGTCGCAGGGCCGAGCAGTCGCTAAAATCATCTGTCTGCAGGTGTACACAATGCTCAAACACATGCGCCACACCCTCGTGACCGGGCTGTTCGTCAACACTCCCGTAAGGTACGAATACCGTCACATCGTTATTCCATGCGCCCGGTATGCGGTCGTTATATATAGTCAATCCGCTGTCGAGTATTGTCTTTTCGAGCGCCATATTCCCTCCGTAGTAGCTTATTGCTCTTCATTATACACGTCCTGGCAAGAGGCGAGCCTGTCCATACCCACAAATACGGAAAATATCGGACAATTTTGATGATCTTCGACAAATCGTCTATGCTGGATATATGATCAGATGTATCGCAGCAATCGACGAAAACCGCGGTCTGGCGACCGACGACGGCATCCCATGGGACTTGCCGACAGACAAGCAGTATTTCCGCGACCAGACGCGCGAGGGAATTATCCTCATGGGTATGGGGACCTACCGCGAATTTCAGGAGCCCATGCACGGCCGGACGAACTATGTGGCGACCAGCCGGACCGAGCCGCTACGCGACGGCTTCGTTGCCGTCCATGACGTACCGGCCTTTCTGGCTCAACACGCAGACGAAACTATCCAGAACATCGGCGGGGCAGGGTTGTTTGTCTCTACGCTGGACTTTGCGGACGAGCTGTTGCTGACTCAGATCCAAGCCGACTTTCACTGCACCAAGTTTTTTCCGGAATACACACAAGACTTCACGTTAATACAAGAGTCCGATCCGATTACCGAAAACGGCGTCACGTTCCATTTCCAGACATGGCGACGGGTCCGATGACATGATCGAGTCGCTTTTCTGGGGATCTATCGCCGCCGGCTCACTGCTGATCGGCGCCGTCATCGCGATGGTGGTACGCCTGCCGCGGCGGGTCCTCGGTGCAATCATGGCGTTCGGTGTCGGCGTGCTTATCAGTGCCGTAGCATTTGAGCTGGCCGAAGAGGCATTCAAACAAGCCGGAGCCAGCATATGGTTGACCGTCGGGCTGGGACTAGGCGCGCTGACATTCTTCGTCGGCGATCTGCTCATCGACCGTATGGGCGGGCGGCACCGCAAACGGGCCGCGGGACCGGATGATAACAATTCGGGTCCGGCGATCGTCCTAGGCAGTATCCTCGACGGTATACCGGAGTCGATCGTCTTGGGACTCAGCATCGTTCATGGCGGTGTCGTCAGTGTCGCCATGTTGGTCGCGGTGTTTATCTCAAACCTGCCCGAGGCGATCGGGGCTACAGCCGGTCTGCGTAAAAGCGGCTGGCGTACGCCGCCGCTCATCGGCATGTGGGCATTGGTCGTCGTCGTATCGGGTTCGGCGTCGCTCGCTGGCTACGCTCTGTTCGACAAAGCGCCGGCCGACGTGACAGCATTTACGCTGGCATTCTCGGCTGGAGCGCTGCTGACCATGTTGGCCGACACCATGATGCCCGAAGCGTACAACGAATCGGGCCAAGCGGCAGGCATTATCACCACGCTGGGTTTCGGCGTGGCGTTCTGGATCAGCATGTTGAGCTAACGAAATAGCCGGACAAAACGAGTTATGCATCAGACGAATGACGCCGAATCTGTACAAACACTAATACAAGTGCAATAAGGATCAACACCATATTAACCCGAAGGGCCGTGTCGCTGGCTGATACGAATGCTGCCGCGAGATCGTGCGAACGGTCAACATGGATGCCGCTAAATAACGTAGTACCGACGGCGGCGATACCGAGGCTAGCACCGACGCGTTGTGCCGTATTGAACATACCTGATGCCGATCCGGCGTCGCGTCCCGGGACTTCATGGAGCGCAAAATCCTGATTCGGCGCGATAAACGTCCCGCTGCCAAGTCCGCCGATAAACAACGGAATCGCCAACATCCATGCGCTGGGAGCGTCACCCGCGCCGGCCAGAAGTAGGAGAACGAGCACAAGCGACAATGTATACAGCCCGCAACCGATTGCAAGCGCCTTGCGCCCGAACCGAGCAGAGGTTTTGTAACTTTGCGATGACCCTATCAGATTACCAAGTGCAAACGGCGAAAGCATCAACCCCGTTTCGAGTGCGCTACGGCCCAGTCCGCTTTGCCATAGGATCGACAACACGAAAAAGATACTGGAAAACGCCGCAAAATAGAAGAACGCTGTCATCGCACTCAATGAAAACGACAATCGTCGCAATACATGCACTGCCAGTAGCGGTTCACGTTGTACGCGCTCAATATGCTTTTCCCATTGCCATGTCGCAGCAAGTACTGCAGCACCGACGGCAAAGCTCACCCATGTCCACCATGGCCAGCCATATTGTTGGCCTTCTACAAGCGGGAATAGTATCAATAATAATCCTCCTGCTACACCGACAATCGCGAGGGGATCAAGCCGATGTGCCCGCTTGTGCTCTGACTTTCCAGGCGGTAATCGTAAGTATGCGACCGGCAACAGAACCAAAGCTACCGGCACGTTGACCAAAAACACCAGTCGCCAACCAAAATCGTCACCCCCAAGATGTACTAATATGCCACCAAGAAGCGGCCCAACGGCCGTTGCCACACCAATCACCGCGCCATAGACACTGAATGCCTGACTACGTGCCCGACCCTGAAACAGCAACTGCACAAACGCGATAATGGGCGGCGTATATATGCCGGCACCCAAACCTTGGACAAACCGAGAGATTATAATTTCGGCCGGGCTTTGTGCCAACGCGCAGGCAAGGCTGGAGAGAGTAAATAGACCAAGACCGAACAGGAATGTTTTCTTATGGCCGATGTTGTCACCCAAGCGACCGGCAGGTATAAGCAGCAGCCCCAACGCCAGTGTATAACCGGATACGATCCATTCCAGCGCCGATCCGTTTGCGCCGAGACCATGCTGTATGCTGGGCAGGGCAACGTTAACAATCGATACATCGAGCAACGTCATAAATATCGCGACCAACAATATAATCATTGTCCGCCACGATTCACTCAGGTGATTCAATCTCAGCCAAGACACATATTCTATTGTATGGCGATATTTTGAAACACGCCAATCCATCGTATGGAATACGACGAAGAAAATGCGATATGACAGGGGTCATCTAACGTTCAATAGCGACAAGCTCGATATCAAATACCAAGTCGCTGTTCGGCGGAATGTTCGACGCCGGACTGTTGGCGCCGTAGGCGAGAGCTGCCGGGATCACCAGACGGCGTACGCCACCGACCTTCATACCGGGCACACCCTGCGTCCAACCGGCGATGACACCGCTGAGCGGAAAGGTGATAGGGCGTCCGAAATCACGGCTACTCTGAAAAATCGTCCCGTCCGCGACCAGTGCGCCGGTATAGTGCGCAGTGATTGTCGCGCCTTCCGGCACTTCATCGCCCGTGCCGACAGTGACGTCAGCAATCTGCAGTTCGGCTACCGAGCTCTGCGGAGTAAAGTTTGCTAGTTTGGTACCTTCGAGTTTTTGAGAATTATCCATATATCCAGTATACAGAAAAGTTCACGGCGCTTTTGATATACTGAAGCCATGAAATCATCGCTGAATAACAAAACTGTTCAACTATACGCGAACGTCGGCATCCTTGCGATTATCGCCGGTGGCCTGCTGGCCGGATTCTCGGCAAAACACCCGACCACCTTCCCGGTATGGGCGAGTGCCTACCTGGTGCTTGTCGTCGGAGTCTTGCAGGTCGGCTTCGGGCGAGGGCTGCAACGTCTGGCATCGGGGGCATCACAAACGGCGGCCCTCTGGGCATTCGCAGTCTACAACATAGGCAATCTCTTGGTCATACTGGGAACGGCTCTCAAATACGCCGGCACCCCCACGCCGAGCATCATCGCCGGCGGCGGTACGCTGCTCGTCGTCGCCATGTTACTGCTGTGCTACGCCATCCGCAACGCCGAAAAATCAAGGATCCGGACCGGTTTTTATATCATTGTCGCCATTGTCATCGTCAGTATGCCCATCGGCCTCGTGCTTGCAAGGCAATAGCGAACCGGCTATTCCAGATCTGAGCGCTCTTTGCGCCCGGCAAAAAACTTAGATGGATGCAGTGCCATGGCAGCCAGTCCGCGCGTGCCATGCGGCCGTAACTGCCGATGGAGCAGATTGACAAACGGTGCCAAGTTGCGGCGATAGGCGAGTTGCTGATGAACAGGGCGCCCGATCATACTGCCAAG
>Ga0164242_10003424_pt1 | contig 18136 bp, 17 predicted proteins | sample OricomgcompostMG_FD_108783 | JGI IMG/M metagenome (GOLD analysis project Ga0164242, IMG submission 108783) | Miracle-Growth compost microbial communities from Emeryville, California, USA - Original compost - Miracle growth compost (MG) ... | reverse complement strand
TTGTCTATAATACGAGCTACTTTGTTATCATAATAAGTTGAAAACAGCGGGTCAATTTCAAAGACAAAACTATTCAGACCATCGTGGAAATTAATGTTACCTAACCTAAAGTAGGTTTCATCACGGTCGGTTCTTCCCGAACGATAATACCTGTAAAAATCTGAATTGTAGATATGCTCCCTATATTCCCGTTGTAATTCCCGCAATTGCTCTGAAAAATAACTTGCGTACATTTTCCCTCCATCAACAGGACAAGTCGTCTGAATACGAAAGATCTTATTGTGGTAAATGAGTTTGGAGAGGATGTATGGCTTAATGTTGCGAAAGAAGTTGATTTCCTCCCAATGGTTTTTAAAACCCTGCTTTATAATATCCTCTCTTATTGACCATAAGTACTCTTTTAGGTATATAGTCATTTGGTGCGCTTCATCAATTATATTAGGTGCAGACAGCGAAATGGCATTTTCTTTTCGCTGTACCTCTGAGATAATATGATTTAATGAAGATACCATTTCGTATTTAGTTTGTTTACAATATTTACTTTTATAAAAAGAATATTGCGTAGTATGATTATTAAAAACACCAAAAGATGTTATTCAAAGAACATATTTATATTAGCTTCAATCTCTAAACCGTTGATGTGGAAATACATAATACCCTTATTCGTTCATTCTTTTGTTATTTGTTATATGTTGCGTTATTCCATCAATAATTTTATTCCAATCTTCGAAATGTAGTTCGTGTCCGGTTCCATCAAGCGTTATTAGTTTTGAGCCGTTTATCTTTTCAAGTAAAACTGCTGAATTCTTAAAATGCCATATTTTATCGTCCGTTCCGTGTATAATTAAGGTTGGTTGATTGATTTCGCTCAATCTGTTCCAGTATTCTTCACCACCTTGCAATGCCGCATGATTGAACATACTTATATAGTTATTAGCTCTTTTAAATTCGGCTCTAATCAGTTTTTCACTTCTTTGTTTGTCAAATTGTTTCCTGCCGCTCATCAATTCTGCACCTTGAATTAAATAATTTGCCACACTGTCTTCATTTGTCCAGTCTACGGTTTCAGCTTTTCCGTGAAAATCTAAAATACGTGTATCCATTTCAGGAATTGTCGGGTCTGAGTCGCCCCAAGGACCTGATGAGATTAGTGTTATTGAACTTACCCTGTCGACATATTTTATTGATGCTATTTGAGAAATCAGTCCGCCCAGTGAAATTCCCACAAAATTGGCTTTAGCTATTTTATAGCCGTCCAAAATTGAAATAGCATCATGGGTTAAGTCAACAATATCATAGGGGGTTGAACCCGGTTCGTAATTAGTAGATTTTCCTACGTCCCTATTGTCGTAGCGAATAACAAAAAATCCCTTTTCAGATAGTTTCTGGCAAAATTCAGCATCCCAATACAACATGGATACCGTTGCTCCCGCAATCAAGAGTATTGCCGGATTTTTTTCACATCCAAAACTTTCGGTAAAAAGTCCTATTTCGTTTGTTTTAACTATTTTCTCTTTCATTTCCTCACCTTTCTGTTTTATAGATTCATTAGTTTTTGGAACGAAAAGTCGAGGCTGAACATTTCCGTTTCGTTTATTATTGATTCTGCCTGTGCTTCTCTTCCATAAGCAAACATTTGCTGTTCATAATTTTCAATAGCCTCTTCAATGCTATTAAATTTCCCATCGGTCAGATTATCCGACAATATCAAGGCATCCATCAACCCGCTGTTTACGCCTTGTCCTGCAAAAGGAGGCATCAAATGAGCGGCATCTCCAATCATCGTTATGGGTAATGGACGCTTGCTTTTCCAAGACTTATTTAAGGGAAATATTCGTGTCGCTAATCCTACAAAAGATGATGTCAAACGAATCAGTTCTTTGTAGCGTCCGTCCCAATCGGAAATTTTTTTCAGGAGAAAATCAACAACACTATTTCTGTCTTGAAAATCTTCCTGCGTTTTGTTTTTCCATTCATCAGGTGTTTTAAAACTTATTCCAAAATGCAATGCACCATTATTATTGGGATTCGCAAATAATAAATTACCTTGATGAGCAGCCATTAGCCGGTTTCCATTGCATAGCCGAAGAAATCCAGGACAGTTTACCTCCGGTTGATGAATATCGGCTTGTATATTGAAAGTACCTGTTTCTTCAACTTCCGTGTCGGTAAGAAATTTTCTTACTTTAGACATTCCACCATTGGCAATAATAACCAGATCTGCTGTTTCACTCGGTTTATCCTCAAAAGTTAGTGTCCACTTCTCCTTATCAGGTTCAAGCGTAACAAGTTTTCTATCCCAAATGACCGTGTCATTTTGTAAACTATTTAATAGGATAGTCCTTAAGTCATTTCTGTTTATTTCAGGATTGTCAAACCGATTTTCGGGCTTTACATTTTTTGTGGTTAAAATATTACCCTTTTCATCAGCAATATTTACACCCATTGGTAAAGCTAAGTCATAATAAGTTTGTAACAATCCCGCTCTTTTCATTGCTTCCTGTCCCGAATCCCTGTGCAGATCAAGTGTCCCACCAAAAATCCTTGCATCTCGGTCTTTGTCTCTCTCGTAAACTGTAACGTCCATGCCGTTTTGCTGTAACAATCTCGGCATCGTTAATCCAACAGGCCCCGCACCAATTATGGCAATCTTTTTATTGTTTAGTATAGTCATATTTGTTGTTTTCTGTCTTTCATTTCAGCTAATATCTATCAATTTAATTACTTTGTTTTTTTAAATTCAAACACAGATTTCCCTGATAACTTTAGCTCTTGTCCTTTTTTTAAGCCGTTCGGAAAGTCCATTGCTAAAATAGCTGTATAATCAATCTCAATTTCCGTGCTGTTGTCGAAATGCCTAAACGATTTAACTGTCTGTGTTCTCTTTGCAAAGTATGTTTTTGCTGTTTCTGCCTGTTGTTTAAACGCTGTTAACCCTTTCAGCGATAAACTTATCTCATTATTTTGAATGTTTTCAAAAACAATATTATCGTCAAGGTCTGCAACCATTTTTTTGATATCAAATTGGTTGTATCCATCGATGTAGTTATTGATGATGTTTACTCTGTCGGTCATATTTTGTAATTATTTATCGGTTACATATTTGTGTTGTCTGTAGGTTGTTCTACGATAATTGCCAACTTTTAACTTCTATACGAAGGAACATTTTGGGATACTTGAACTTTCGATTTAGCGCCAACACAAGCAAACCGAAGTTAGCACCTACTCTCTATTCAGCATATTTTTTAAAAATACTTGTGGCAATGTGTCCGCCAAAACCAAAAGTATTACTCATTGCGTAATTCATTTGCCGTTGTTGTGATTGGTGTAACGTCAAGTTAAATATATCCCTATATTCAGGTTCAATATCTACCGAATTGATTGTTGGCGGAACAATGTTATTCTGAACAGCTTTAATACAAGCGATTGCTTCGATAGCCCCCGCAGCACCTAACAGATGTCCTGTCATTGATTTTGTCGCACTAATATTTAATTTGCCTTGTCTGCCGAAAAGTCTTGCTATTGCTTTTAATTCGCTCATATCGCCTTGTGGTGTTGATGTAGCGTGTGTGTTCAGATAATCTATTTCATTGGCGGAAATATTTGCGTCTTCCAATGCTAAAACCATACCTAAATATGCCCCTTCTCCCTCTGGGTGCGTACCTGTTAAATGATATGCGTCTGAAGCCATGCCACCGCCAACAATCTCGGCAATAATTGGAGCATTTCGTTTTATAGCGTGTTCATAGTTTTCCAAAATAATTGCACCTGCTCCCTCGCCCATAACAAAGCCGTCTCTATTAATGTCAAAAGGACGTGATGCCATTTGCGGATTTTCGTTTAAAGTTGACAATGCTTTTGAAGCATTGAAACCGCCAACAGCACTTTGATTGATTGGTGCTTCCGAACCGCCTGTTATTATCATATCTGCTTTGCCCCAACGGATATAATTAAAGGCGTCAATGATTGCGGTATTGGAAGTTGCACAAGCTGAAACGGTTGTAAAATTTATGCCCCGAAGTCCATATGTTATCGAGATAATGCCCGAAGCAATATCGACTATCATCTTCGGGATGAAGAAAGGGCTAAAACGTGGCGTTCCGTCCCCTTGTACAAATTCAGTTACCTGCTGTTGAAATGTGCCGATACCACCATTGCCCGACCCCCAAATAACGCCAATACGGTTTTTGTTCAACGTTTCAAAATTGATGTTGGCATTTTTAACGGCTTCTTCAACGGAAATTAAAGCATACTGCGTAAACAAATCGTATTTTCTTGCTTCTGCTTTTTCAATATAGTTTAACGGGTCAAAGCCTTTGAGTTCACAAGCAAATTTTGTTTTGAATTTTGATGTATCAAATTTTGTAATGCAGTTAGCTCCGCTAACACCTTTTAAAAGCGACTGCCAAAAATCGCCTACATTATTTCCAATGGGCGTTAATGCTCCAAGTCCTGTAATAACTACTCTTTTCATCATTTTTTCTCTATATCAATTAATATTTGTCGGGCTACGTCTTCAAAATATATTTCCTTCGTTATCATCGATATTCTTGAAATAGCCAATAAATTTGTCAATATCATTAAAGCTTGAATACGTGGAGTTGCTTTATAAACGAATAAGTTTTCTTTTTCTCCTTTATTCAGAATGTATGCTAAGTAATCTATCTCTTCTTCTATATAGTTGTTCAATATCGCTTTGATTTGAGGCTCTAAAGTGTTTATATCTGCCGCTAATGCAGCAATTATTGAGACTTTATTTTGCTCTCTTATTAAGATATGTTCATCTATATAACCTCTTAAAGCCGATTTCATATTGCTGTAATTGTTTCGTTTTCTGTCTTCTTTATTTTTTTGAATAACATGTTCTAAAACAGCTACAATCAAATCATTTTTCGTCGGAAAATAATAATGGATGGAAGAAGTTTTAATGCCAATTTCTTTAGATATATCCTTGTAACTAAAAGCATTTGTCCCTCTTATCGTGATAAATGTTATGGCTTCGGTTACTATTTTTTCTTTTGTTTCCATAAAGCAAAGATATAAATTTCTATCTACTAATAGGTAGATTAACTTTTTTTGTTCAAACAGATTTTCCGTTGTACTTACAACCTCCTGCCTTTCTTCTTTTTCTTCTTCATTCGGTTGGCAAACTGTTCTTCTTCGTAATCTATGCCCTGTGCATCAGGTAACAGGCTGAACAATCCCGAATCGAAATTAGCCGAATGCCCCTGTGGGATAAACTCAAAAAGGTCTTTCGTTGGCAGGTTGTCCATTGTGTTCGTTTTGGAAACAGGGTTGTTCTGTATTTTTAGTTCGGGTTTGTTGCCGTTGTTCCACCAATCATTGAATACATTTGCAGACAGGTTTCTGTCTAACTGCGAGCCGTTCCAAACGGTACGGCTACCGTTGTCAATAAACGTTATTCCGTAAATCCGTCCGCTGTCGTTCCGTCTGACAACGGTATAAATGCTCTGTTCTGCAAGTTGCTTTTTAAATTCCCTTTCGTTGTTTGTCGTGTGCATAGCCAATTCAACGGTATTCTTTAAAACTAATCTTGCAGGGTTGCTTTTCATTTTCTCTTTGGACTGTTCAAAGTGCTTTTGCAGTTGTGCAATCCCTGCATCTTTCCCGAATAACGATGCTTTGAACGGATTGCTTACCTTGTTTCCGTTTTCGTCCAATGCCACATAAACCAATCCGTACACAGGCTTGCCGTTCCGCTCGCCCTTAACTTCTTCTGCCATAATATTAAAAAACGAAAGCAAAGCGTTGTATGTTCCAAGACTTGTGTACTGATAATATTTCGGCAGATGCCGTACTACCGAAGCCATTTGACTTTTAATGTCACCTTTCTGCTGTTCTACCTTTTTGAAAATCTTATCGGCTTGTTTCTGTTCCTGCTCGGTGGCTTTATGCAGGTTGTATTTCTGCTCCAAATCTCGACAGATAGCCATTGAACGTGGGTAGTCGTAATCATCGGGAATTTTCTTTCCGTCAATGCCTACACAAGTCGAAACGATATGGATATGCGTTCGGTCAATGTCCGTATGTTTGAAAACGATATAAGGCTGATTGCCGTAGCACATACGTTCCATATACTCCTGTGCCATTTCGGTAAACTGCTCATCGCTAACCTTGTCTTTCGGGTCAGGGTTCAATGAAATATGCCGTACTGTCTTTTCCGTTTTGATGTTTGCCGACAAATAAGGCTCAAAACATTTATTGAAATACGCTACGGAATACCTGCCATTCATTGTGTCGGGTATCTTGTTCAGCAACAAAACCTCTCCGTTTTCCCTGTCCACTTTCTGCTGATTGTACAAAATCGCTCCGTACATATTACTTCCCTTTCCGATTTTTGCAATCATAATTTCACTCTTTATTCAGGTATTTCTTTTCAAATTCATCGGTAAGGATTAAAACCTTTAACAATAATTCTTTCATTTCTGCGGTCTGTTTTTCCAATTTATAGAGGTATGCAGATGCTTTTTTCTCCGAAAAATTGGCGTTTAATAATCTTACAATCTGATTGTAATTGGTTGCTATCCCCCGAAACTGTCCGAAAAATTTGGTCAAACCTGTGTGGTATTCTACCGCATTCATATCAATTTTTACGGTCTTTATTGTCTTCTGAAAGATGCAGGCTGTAATGAAATGTGCCTTTACACTTATCCCCGATTGGTCAAAGAGGGCGAGGAACTTGGCATTTTCCTCTGCATTCAGGTTAATGGAATACCGATGTACGGCAGGGTCAATCTTCGGTTTTCTACCTGTTTTCCTGATTTGTTTACTGTTCTTTTCTTCCATAATAAATCCATTTTAATGTTAAATCAAAATTGCGACTTCGGAGCGGTTTTCAGCTCCCTGCAAGGGCAAGTGCTTTTGAGTGCCGAAATTTATTTCGAGTACCTCAAAAGATAACTTGCTCTGAACAGGGGTTCAGAAAAATCCGTTTTGCAAACGGATTGGAGTTAGCGGAAAAATGCAGTCCAAAACTGCTTGATTTTCTGTCTATAGATAACGCTGTTTTTTGCATTAAAAACACCACCGAAATCGCTTCACAAAGTAAAATAATACACAGTAGATCAGTCTCATACAGTAGACTGCCAAATGCTACCTCTGAACGCCAAATGATGCCAAGCCATAATAAATCGAAATATGGGCTGTATGGTCGGATTGGGAAAATGTAAAAACAACACAAACTACCTCTGAACGCCAAACACGACCTCTGACTGCAACATTGGAAGCCCGACGTACTTACCCAACTAATTTAGTTGGAACAAAAAAGTTAGGCGATGCAGGAGAGAAAAGAAATAGATAAAATACCTATCGAAGAAGCAATGGAGCTTCTCCGCAAAGAGGGTATTGACGTGGGGCAGGAAGAAGCCGAACTGATTATGGAATTTCTGTACAACCTTACGATGATCGTAATTCGGGAATGCTTTGATGTTGAATGATTTATTTCGTAAATTAGCTAATCCCCAAGACAGATTATCCACTTAAAGAGATTAGCGATGAAGAGAGCAGATTTATACATACGTGTATCCACCGATGAACAAGCAGACAAAGGATATTCTCAACGTGACCAAGAGGAGCGTTTGAAAAGATTCTGTGTTACCAATAAGATTACCGTTGGTCAGGTTATTTACGAAGACCATTCTGCTAAAACTTTTAACCGTCCTGCGTGGACTAATCTCTTAAATAATCTTAAAAAGAAAAGTTCCAAAACCAATTTGATTCTCTTTACCAAATGGGACAGATTCAGCCGTAATGCAGGTGATGCCTATCAAATGATTAGTACATTGACTAAGCTGGGAGTTGAACCACAAGCGGTAGAACAACCGTTAGATTTATCTATTCCCGAAAACAAAATGATGCTTGCCATTTATCTGGCAGCTCCAGAGGTAGAAAACGACCGCAGGGCATTAAATACTTTTTACGGAATGCGGAGAGCAAGAAAAGAAGGTCGGTTGATGGGAAAAGCTCCTTTCGGGTATATCAATAGAAGTAAAGAAGACGGCAGAAAGTATGTTGCATTTAAGGAACCCGAAGCATCTGCAATGCGTTGGGCTTTTAATGAAGTTGCGAAAGGAATACTTGCTGCCGACCAAGTGCGACAAAAAATGAATACGCAAACGCCAGTAAAATTAAGTCGAAGTGCATTTCACGTAGCCATACGTAATCCTATATACTGTGGGAAAATATTCATTGCCAAATTTCAAGACGAAGAAGCACATCTGGTACAAGGTCAGCATGAACCACTTATATCCGAAGACCTTTTCTATAAAGTGCAACTTGTATTGGATGGAAACAAAAGAGAGGAGCGTCCGAATACCAAAATACTTTCTGATGTAAATCTTCCATTAAGAGGTTTCTTGGTATGTCCCGAATGTGGTCGCAACCTGACAGGGAGTGCTTCCAAAGGAAGGACAAGTCGTTATTACTACTATCATTGCGTTTCCTCCTGTGGCTTCCGTCAAAAAGCCGAAGTAGCTAACGAAATTTTTGAAAAAGGTATGCGACAGTTTGCATTAAACGGTTCTGCCCAAATAGTGAAAAGACTGCTATTGGACAACTACAAAAAATTCGTGAATAATCCATTTGACGAAAAGAAACAGATTGCGCAGGAAATAGATAAACTGAATGCAAGACTATCGGTAGCACGAAACAAACTGCTATCTGAGATTATTGATGACGAGGAGTACCTCGAAATCAAAGATGAGTGCAAGACACGAATTGAAAGTCTGGAAGAACAATTGAGCAAGGACGGTTCTGATGCCAAGAAAATCAATATAGAAAAGTCTTTGGACAGGGCTTTAAAGTATATAGAAAACATTCCCAAAATGTACAGTGAGGGCGAAATAAATACAAGGAGAGGTATAATTGGTTCGATATTCCCCGAAAAATTGGTGTTTGACGGAAAAACTTATCGAACCACCCGAATGAACGTAATCGCAAACTATATCTTTCAGATAAACAACGGATTACTCCAAAATAAGAACAGGACAAACGAAAATAAATTTCATTTGTCCTGTTTAGTAGCCTCGACGAGAATCGAACTCATATCTAAAGTTTAGGAAACTTCTATTCTATCCATTGAACTACGAGGCTATAAAAATAGAGGGCAAAGATAGGTGTTTCATTTCTTTTTTCAAATTAATAACCTATTTTCAGGATTCGCCTCACGCTCGTAAAAAGGAATCTGGTACAGGCTAATCTTCCTGAAAAACATAATTTGGATAAATTGTGAAATGTTTTTTCTTCACCTCTTCAAACAGGGCTTCCTTAAGTGCATTTATATTTTCCCGTTTGCTGGCAGATATAAACACGGCTTTGGCTGCTGTCTTTCCCATGTAAGATGCTTTTAGTGCCTCCAAAGGAGTCGGCAGATCCGCTTCTTCTCTGTCTTCTGTTTCCGGCACTCCCGGATTTTTATACTGATCAATTTTATTAAACACCAGTATTGTCGGCTTGTCTGCCGCTTTTATTTCTGCCAGTGTTTTGTTTACGACTGCTATTTGCTCCTCAAAGGAGGGGTGGGAAATATCTACTACATGCAATAAAATATCGGCTTCCCGCACTTCATCCAAAGTCGATTTAAAACTTTCAACCAATTTATGGGGCAATTTCCGTATAAACCCAACAGTATCGGAAAGTAAAAAGGGGATATTCCCAAAGCTTACTTTTCGAACGGTTGAATCTACCGTGGCAAAAAGCTTATTTTCAGCAAATAAATCTGCTTTACTCAGGAGATTCATCAGAGTAGACTTCCCTACATTGGTATAGCCCACTAAAGCCACTCTGGTTATGGAAGCTCTGGCTTTCCTTCTTGTAATCGATTGTTTTTCGATTTTTTTAAGCTTCTCCTTTAAAATCGTTATTTGATTGCGGATTGCCCGCTTATCGGTTTCTATTTCTTTTTCACCTGACCCACCCCGTGTACCTGTGCCTCCACGCTGTCTTTCAAGGTGTGTCCACATCCGGGTAAGCCTTGGCAACAAATATTCAAAACGAGCCAGCTCTACCTGTGTTTTTGCCTGTGCGGTTTGAGCACGTTGCAGAAAGATATCCAGTATAAGCAAGCTTCTGTCGTATATCTTTACTTTTAAGCTGTTTTCAATATTCCTTAACTGGGAAGGGGAAAGATCTTCGTCAAAAATAGCAACCTCAATTGCTTTTTCTGCTATGTAAGCCTCTATCTCTTCCAGCTTCCCTTTCCCGATAAATTGCCTGGGATCGGGTCGCTCCATTTTTTGTGTGAATCTTTTTAACGTCTCTATCCCTGCTGTTTCCGCAAGAAAAGCCAGTTCATCGAGATACTCTTCGGTTCTTTCTACCGATTGGTTTTGGCTGACCACAGCAACCAAAACCGCTTTTTCAATCTTTTTTTCTGTAGTAAGGGCTGTTTCTTCCATTAATTATTTCCAAGCGTCTTTACATAATCTGCAAGCCCGGCTATTTCTTCTCTGGAAAGTCTTTCTCCAAAAGCGGGCATTAACCCCTGTCCGTTTGCAATAACCTTAACCATTTCTTCTTTGGAAAGGTTTGTTTGCGAAAGGTCTTTTGCACCGGCAGCCCCAAGTTTACCATCTACACCATGGCAAGAAGTACAATTTTGTGTATAGATTGCCTGCGCTTTTTCCGGCATAGCCATCTCTTCTGTTCCTTTTACTTCAATTTTAGTCGCCGATTCCCAGGGTTTGGATTCCGCAATCCCGTAAACAGCAATAAAGGCCACTAATGTGAGTAGGGCAAGTGCTTTGTTTTCCTTTTTGAATGCAATGATTGCAAGAGGAATAGCGAGCAGCGTAATAACAATTTTGACTACCAGATAAGTTGCAAAGCCAACAACAGACAAAAGATATCCTCCTGTAAGTAAAATCAACACCCCTAGAATCATGTCTGCGATTTTCGTCATTGCCCGAAGTTTCGTCAATGCCTCTCGCTTATTAAATAAAAGGAAAAATGTTTTTACAACTAAAAGAAGTAAAAAAAGAGTTACAATAGTTATGTGTAAATGAAGGATTCCTGTTACCATAGGTTTAAATGTTTCAAGCAAATTTAAGAGAATCCGTATAAGCAACAAACAAACCTATCTTTAACTTTTTTGTGTGGTTCTGTTAATAGTTAAAAAACCTTCATAACTTACGCTTTATATTGTGTGTTGAACTGCTAGAAGAATGACAATTGCGTTGGTAGCCAACTCTTCCTGGAATCTTTACAATTTTCGCTTTACCCTTATAAAGGAATTAAAAGCTAAAGGGCACAGGGTGCTAACCATCGCACCGGAAGATGCTTTTTCGATTTATCTAAAAGAGGAAACTACTTATTATCCGATTGCGCTCTCGGCAAAGAATACTTCCCTCTTTTCAAATGTATTATTGCTTTTTCGGTTTTACCGACTGTATAAAAAAACGGCTCCGGATTGTGTGCTTCAGTATACCATAAAACCCAATATCTTTGGTACACTCGCTGCCCGGTTTTTATCCATACCTTCTATCAACAATGTTTCCGGCCTGGGAACGGTTTTCCTGCACAATAATCTCGCTTCTTTAATTGCCCGGTGCTTATACCGGATCACTTTTCTTTTCCCCTATAAGGTTCTTTTTCAAAATAAAGACGATCAAGCACTCTTTATTCGAAAGAAATTGGTAAAACCGGAAAAAACAGATGTTGTTCCGGGTTCCGGCATAGACCTCGTTGCATTCAATAAAACCTTTCCGGGCAAGGAAAATGAAGCCTTTACTTTTTTAATGGCGAGCCGCCTTTTAATTGATAAAGGGATAGTAGAGTTTGCCGAAGCAGCACACCTTATAAAAGGGAAATACCCACAAACCCGTTTTCTTTTAGCCGGGGAAAAAGAAAAAAATCCCCAATTGGGTCTTAAAGATACCCTGTTGAAAAAATGGGAAAAAGAAAATATACTAAACTATATGGGGTTTATAAGGGATATAAAAGAAGTAATAAGCAGGGCACATTGCATTGTACTCCCTTCTTACCGGGAGGGTATCCCCAAAAGCCTTCTGGAGGCGGCAGCTATGGGAAAACCTTTAATCGCTACAAACGTTCCCGGATGTAAGGAGGTCGTCGAAGATGAAAAAAACGGGTTTCTTTGCAAGGTAAAAGATGCTCAGGATCTTGCTGAAAAAATGGAAAAAATGATGCACCTGCCGGAAGAAAAACGCTTCGCCTATGGCAGGCATAGCCGCAAGATTGCTGAAGAAAAATTTGATCAGCAGCTTGTCTTTGCAAAATACCTGATGCTGCTGTCTGAAATTGAAAAACCTTAACTAAAGATTTTAGGAAATAGGAATTATTTGATTTATTTGATAAAATTGTTAGAATATATATGGAAGTTAAAGAATCATTTATCAAAGGGTTATTTGAAATTACCCCCCCAATTTTCAAAGACGAAAGAGGCTTTTTTTTCGAATCTTTCAGTAAAAAAGTGCTGGAAAGCATAGGGGTTAAAAAAGAATTTGTGCAGGACAATCAATCCTTCTCCATAAAGGGGGTTATTCGCGGATTGCATTTTCAACGCCCGCCTTACAGCCAGGGAAAATTGGTGCGCATCGTCAAAGGAAAGGCACTGGATGTAGCGGTTGATCTAAGAAGAAACTCTCCTACTTTCGGACAATACGATTCTATAGTATTGGATGCTGAAAAAAACAACATGTTTTATGTACCGGAGGGTTTCGCGCATGGTTTTGCAGCATTGGAAGAAACCATTTTGCTGTACAAGTGTACCAATTACTACAATAAAGAGTCGGAATCCGGTATAAAATATAATGATCCTGAACTGAATATTGACTGGGGAGTCAAAAACCCTATTGTTTCTGAAAAAGATCTTCTGCTAAAACACCTTTCGGGCCTGGTAGAAGCCTCGGAAATATAAGTGTATTCTATGCTTTTTAACCTAAAATTTTCTTGTTCCTTGTTTTCGCTTCTTTTGCTCTTTAGTTCCTGCAACAGAAGCATCCTATTCCGCACAGATAAAGAGCCGGGAAGTAATTCTTTTTTGGAGCAAATTAAAAACACAGAAAAAAACTATACGATAAGCGTAAATGATTACTTAAAGGTTGACGTTTTCACCAACGGTGGAGAAAAAATTATTGACCCCAATTCTGACTTTCAGGAAAATAGCAAGGAAAAAAACACAGGCGATGACAATAGCCCCCGTTTTCTCGTAAGAGAGAATGGACGGGTGCAATTACCAATGATAGGTAATATACAATTAGCAGGGTTTACGTTGTTTGAAGCAGACAGTATACTTGCAAAAAAATACAATGTGTTTTATAAAGACGTATTTGTTATTACCAAAGTGCTTAATAAAAGAGTGCTTGTTTTCGGACCCTTAGGGGGCAAAGTAATTCCTCTGGAAAATGAAGACATGAACCTTATTGAAGTAATAGCCCTATATGGAGGGATAACCAAAGAAGGAAAAGCAGACAACATCAGGCTCATAAGAGGAGAACCCGATAATCCCTCGGTACAGGTAATAGATTTATCTACCATTGAAGGAATGAAAAAAGCAAGCCTTGCTGTAAAAGCCCATGATATAATTTACATTGAACCGGAGAAAGGTATTCTAACAGAATCTGTAAAAACCATACTTCCCATTATTGGGGTAGTTGGCAATATTCTTACTATCGTTTTCCTTCTTGTAAGGGGTTCTAAATAAATTTCTATGCCGACAAATCGAAATAGTTCTTTTGATCGTGAAGGATTTGAGCTCCCTTTATATCAGGTCGAAGATGAAAACAAGGACTTGGTATCGGGTTTTGATTCTTCAAGGCTTCTTCTTGTTACAAGCAAATCGCTTGTGTGGATTTTTCTTTTATTAGCAGGTGCTGTATTTGGGTCCTGGCTTTACCTAAGATATACAAAGCCCTTATATCAGTCCTCCTCTGTTTTAAAATTAGAAAGTAAAAACAATGCCCTAATGCTTGGCCTTGATAAAAGTGAAGAAGCACAGGCAAATAATAATATATCAACCCTTTCAGGTGAAATCGAAATCATACGGTCAAGGCTGGTATTTGAAAAAACGTTGAAAAGGCTTCATCTGGAGACCAGTTGTTTTGCACAAGGAAAAATCCTTGATGAAGAAAAATATGCCCATGCCCCCGTAAAAGTATCTTATAAAATTAGCGATCCGGCCTTTTATGACAAAAGGATAGATTTGCGCTTAGTAAGCACGAAGGAATATGAGGTTTCTTATGAATTATCGAATAAAGAAAAAGTGGCGGGGAAAGCTCTTTTTGGGAAATCTGTGCATTTCCCCGGCTTTTCACTTACTATCCAAAAAACTTCTTTTTATACTCCTGAATTAAACGATCAGGCCTTCTTTTTAATCATTAACTCCAAAGAACACTTATATAATTATCTGGAAAAATCCCTCGTAGTAGAAATCCTAAACCCACAGGCAAACACACTAAAACTCACCTTTACCGATGTAAATGCACAAAAAGCCAAAGATATAATCGAAACCATCGACAAGGTATACCTGGAGCAAACCATTGAAAATAAATCGAAAGCACAACAGCAAACATTACAATTTCTCGAAGAAAGCCTTCAAAATACAGAAGCAAAACTAGCTACAGCAGAGTATCGGCTGGAAGCTTTTATGAAAAAAAATAAAACGGTAGATGTAAAAAACGATGTTACAAGGGTTATAAAAGAAATCGAAGAACTGGATAAAACGAAGTCTGCCCTCCAAATAAAGGTTTCCCTTTTAAATAACTTAAAAGATCTAATGGTTTCCGGCAAAAACGTAAAAACCATTGTCCCTTCTTTTCCGGAACTAGCAGATCCTGTTTTAAGCAAGCTTATCACCCAACTTATTACGCTCCAGCAAGAAAAACAATTAAAACTTACGAGAAATAATGAAAACACGTATGTAATTACATCGATAAACACAGCGATAGAAAATCTCAAAAAAAATATACTGAGTACAGTTACCCAAAACAGAAAGCTGCTTTATCAGGAATTGGAGGAAATTGAAAAACAGGAAGATGAACAGAAAAAGGCTTTTCTATCGCTACCCGGCAAAGAAACAAAATTTACAAGGATTAAGCGGTTTTACGATCTCTATGAAAAGTATTATTTACTGCTTATGGAGAAAAAAGCGGAATATGGGATTGCCAAGGCAGGTATGGTTCCCAACTTTATGATCCTTTCATCGGCAACAGTTAGCAAGACGCCCATTTCACCCAATATGTTGCTAGCCTACCTTACGGGCTTAGGTTTTGGATTTCTTTTGAGCATTGGGCTAATTATCATACGCTATACCATAAACAATAGTGTTACCAGCCAAAAAGAACTGGAAAAACTCATTCACAGCCCTATACTTGGAGGAATCCCGGAATATCTCAAAGAGAAAATGAAAATTTCTAAAATCATTGTGGAAAAAAGCCCCAAAGCAGCGATTTGTGAAGCCCTAAGAACCATACGAACCAACCTTGAGTTTATAAATACATCCAAAGAAAAAAAGATTATAAGCATTACCAGTACAATTAGTGGTGAAGGGAAAACTTTCGTAGCGGTAAACCTGGCAGGAATTATAGCAATGTCCAATCAAAAAGTTGTATTCATAGATTTGGATATGCGAAAACCTAAAGGCCACAAAGCCTTTGACCGGGTCAATAATGAAGGAATGAGTTCCCTGCTCATCAATAAGGTTACCCTTTCTGATGTGCTACAAAAAACAGAAATGGAAAACCTGGACTTTATCTCAGCAGGGCCAAACCCACCAAACCCGTCCGAACTTTTAATGCGACCGGAAATGCAAGTAATTTTAAAAGAATTGCAAGCCATTTACGATGTGATTATTATAGATACTCCTCCTGTTGGTTTGGTTACAGATGCAGTCCTAATAATGAAATATGCTACTATTCCTCTATATATTGTCCGTGCAAATTATTCTAAAAAGACCGTAAGCACTACCATAAATAAACTGGCAGAAAGTAGAGCTTTTACCGGGCTTTCTGTAATTTTAAATGCTATGAGAAGTATAAACAGCTACGGTTATGGAAATTATGGCTATGGCTATGGAAACAAGCACGGCTATTATGAAGAAGAAGACAAAGACAGCAGTATTATAACAAGGATCAAAAACTTTCTGGGCGCATAATGGGCATTTTTAACTTTTTGAATAAAAAAAATAAACCCTACCCCGATTTTTTGCAGGTAGATATGCACTCTCATCTACTCCCCGGAATAGATGACGGCGCAGCCACCCTGAAAGACTCCCTTTTCCTTATCCGGTCGCTACATAAATTAGGGTATAAAAAACTAATAACGACCCCGCATATCATGAGCGATTTTTACAAAAATACGCCCGAAATAATAAGAGGAAAATTAAACGAAGTAAGATCTGCCCTTAAAAAAGAAGCGCTTGAAGTTGAAATCGAGGCCGCAGCAGAATATTATCTGGATGAATGTTTTATAAAAAAACTGGAAAACGATGAAGAATTATTGACTTTTGGCGATAAGTATCTTCTTTTTGAAACCGGGTTTTTAAATGCCCCTGCTCAACTGAATGAAATAATATTCCTTATGATAACCAAAGGGTACAAACCGGTTTTTGCACATCCGGAAAGATATACCTATCTTTTCTCTGATTTTAAAAAATATGAAGACCTTTATGCAAGAGGATTGCATTTTCAGCTAAACTTAAATTCTATATTTGGCTATTATTCAAAACCCTCACAAAAAATTGCAGAAAAGCTTATTGAAAAAGACATGGTTCATTTTGTGGGTACCGATTGTCATGGAGAAAGGCACCTGGAAGCAATGAAAAAAGGAATGCAAACAAAAACAACACAAAAATTAGCCAAGCTCCATCTCCTCAATAACACCCTCTTATAATGATTTTTATTACCGGTGGAAACGGACTTGTTGGCAGCTTTATAATTAAAAAATTCCTTGCTGAAGGGAAAAAAATTAAAGCCTTAAAAAGAAAAGATAGCGATCTCTCCTTGCTCACAGAGGTAAACCACCTGATTGAATGGGTAGAAGGCGATATTATGGATGTATCGCTCCTTTTAAAAGAGGTAAAAGGAGCGGAACTCATTATCCATGCAGCAGCTATAGTCTCTTATAACCCAAAAAGAAAAGAGGAAATTTTTAAAACCAATATAGAAGGGACGGCCAATATCGTAAATGCAGCCTTGGGTGCTTCCGTTCCTTCCTTCCTACATATAAGCTCAGTTGCTTCACTCGCATCAAACCAAGCATTGATAACAGAAGAAAGCATTTTTATTGAAAACACTGCCCGTTCCAATTACAGCAAATCTAAATATTATGCCGAACTGGAAGTGTACAGAGGGAAAGAAGAAGGCCTTCATGTCGCTTTTCTAAACCCATCTATTGTCTTAGGACCAGGAAATTGGGATCGGGGAAGTAGCAAAATTTTTAAATACGTGTATGAAAAAAGCACATTTTATACCGATGGAAAACTAAATTTTATAGACGTAAGAGACGTTGCAGAGATAGCGTATTTGATCGCTCAACAAATAGAAGCAGTAAATGGCGAGAAGTTTATTTTAAATGCAGGCACTGTTCCTTATAAAACCTTTTTTGAAGCAATAGCAACTAACTTCAAGGTTAGAAGCCCCTTCATAAAAGCAGGCATAGTATTTTCAAGATTAGTTTGGGCTATTGAAAAAGCAAAATCAATATTTTCTAATGCCGAGCCGTTGATAACAAGTGAAACGATACATATAAGTAAAAATAAGCAAGTATACAGCAACCAGAAACTCAGAAAAATTTTGAATTTTGAATTTAAAAGTCTGAAAGAAACCTTACATTGGACTTGTCAACAGCTCATAATAAGGCAAAAGACACACCCAAAGTAAGAAAAACATTTCATCATCCTTAAATAAATACTGGTTATTACGTATATTTAACTAACCTCGGATTTAACCACAAACAATAGTGCGCAGAAAATACAAAGCAACCGAAGAAGAAAAAGAATGCTTAAAGAAGTTTGAAGAAATGCTTCACCGTGATGAGGAAGTGTTTTTTGACCTTAGCAGCTACGAATATATTATCCGCCATTTCGCAGAAAAAGGAAAACTAAAAAAGGCATTGAAAGCCTGTACTATTGGCATGTGTCAACATCCTTTTTCAGTTGAAT
>Ga0164242_10003423_pt1 | contig 18136 bp, 19 predicted proteins | sample OricomgcompostMG_FD_108783 | JGI IMG/M metagenome (GOLD analysis project Ga0164242, IMG submission 108783) | Miracle-Growth compost microbial communities from Emeryville, California, USA - Original compost - Miracle growth compost (MG) ... | reverse complement strand
GTCCCTCGTAACACTGTAAGGATGACCTAGTTAGGAATCCGTGGCGAAGCACCGTCTCCCCACCTCTACTTATTCCCAGCGTGTGTAGGGTTCTACAAGCCGGATGGGCAGTACAACGCACAATGTGCTTGGCAGTGAAAGTCTCGCGGGGCAACAGGGGTGAAATTTGTCTTCTGATGAAAATGTCGCCAAGACGGCTGGTAGAAGTCGTGGGGCGGAAAAGAACCAATAGGGCCCCATCGCCCCCCGGCCATTTTGCTTCTCGTCACTGAGGGCGTTTGCTTTCGACGAGGCATAACGAAGAGCAGAAGCGAGACCGCCAGGAACATGCCTGGCGGGACAGGTACGGGGAATGACTGGCAACCATCCGGGCACTTCAAGGGCTGCCTCATCACTCGCTTCGGCGAAATTGCAAGACAAGAGGCCATTGGCTGCGAAGGCATATGGTGAGATGCTATTAGCCTGCGACCGATAGGGGGGGAAAGGGGCCTGCCCCTGAACAGCCCTCACAGGATCTACCAACGCGCTTCGTGCATGCTGGTACACGATCTAGAGTTGGTCGATTTCACTTGGGCGGACGATGGCAGCCCTTTTTCGCCTTAGCCTTTTCAACCTAATTCAGCTGCGGATGGATAGCATTGGATCGCTGGGGCTTGTGGGTTGTAACGGAGGGGTTTAATTATGCGATGGATTGCTCACCCCGAGGCGTATTTGATCGATTGCTGCGATAAAAATCTGTATATCTCGAATGAAATTCTCTCCAAGTAGCTTCGAATGCTGGAAGTGACGAACACCGAAGCATTTTGGGTGAGTCTAGGGCACTGGACACCAGTTTCAAATAGGCATCCTTCCTTCCCCCTCCTTGCAATGCGGGTATCGCCGAACCATGGAGGACAGCATAGCCATCTAACATACGTCAGAGATGGACCAACTTTACGCCGATAATATCAGTGGAAAGGAAATAGGTAAGGAGTAGGAATATTGATAAGTTGGTTTTATTCGCTTGACACCTGTGACCGAGTGAAACAACCCTGGATAAAAATAATAAAAAACCATCCCGTGGAGTCTATCATAACACCATCGTATATGCATCATTACACTCGGCTTGCCGGTCCCCAGAATCATGTCCTTCGCGCCGGTCCGAAGGGCAGCATTGGCTAACTTTTTTTTTTCGCTGCTGTTTATGTATTGACTTAGTAGTGTAGGTACTTTCGGGAAAATGCTCTCTCTGTCGACAAGGGGTGAGGAATATTTGACTGGTGCGTCCTTATATCATCGAAGCATATAAGAGAGGTCTGGGAGGCCATTAAGTACTCGCCGTACACGACTGTCATCGCTCCCTTCAGTCTCGTTTTTGTACGGCACCCCCTTTGTCGTTTGTGGAGATATGGTATCAGTCGTCTTTCGTGTAGATGTGTCAACTGTTGTGATCTGAGAAAACACGTTGGTGGGAGTATCCGTGATCGTCGTAGTATTGGGCTTCGGTGATGGGTCAAAGAACGAAAAGTCGACGGAAGCCCAGGGTTGCGAGGTCAAGGACGTCGTCGTGGGTTTGTTTCCATCGGAATGTGCAGGTCCCACGGCACTCATAGGAATTAAAATCGAATGTTGAGCGGTTGCCGGAAACGGGGTTGGCGTTGCTTTAGATGGCTCAACCAAAGTTTGAAGCGGTTCTGACAAGACATTGTCAAGCCTGCCAGGACCATTTGACACGGTTGGTTTGGTGTCGTCCTGTGGAGACGAAACCATATCGCCCCATTCGTCCTCATCATCGCCGTCTAGGGGTTGGGGGTTGGAAACATGCACAGGGGGTGGGACAAGGTTGCTAGGAGGTATAGATAACGCTGGTGGTGCTTGACATGAGTGTAGCGGTATTCGCTGGGCACTTGGCGTCGGCGCGGTTGGTGCCGACTTCTTGGGCTCCTCGGCGGTAGCAGTGGTGCTCCACCCGAACGAGGCTGCCGGGAGGGTGGCTGCTCCTCGAACCTGAACCGGGCTCTTCGGAACCGGTATTGGCGCTACTCGCACCTGATGCTGAGGGGGAGCGGCCTTCGGGGGCAAACTATCTCTCGGTTTCCCAAACACTTTGTCAAGGCTAACGGGCTCGGCAGCTGAATCCCAGCCAAACATGTCACGCCTGCTCGGCCCCCTGCCCAAGGTGGGCCGGCCGGTAATAGAGTCCTCCTCCATCCAGCGGCGGACTATCGCGAGTGTCTCTTGGCGTGTGCGGGAAGCCGGCCACGCTATGCGGCAGTAGCTGTCGTCGTCTCCCCCATTATGCATCCGGGAAGAGCCCTGGCGAGAAATCCTGTACCAAGCCTTCCGCTCCGCGATCCCAGCAAAACTGTCGGTAATCGGGCGGTCTGGTACCTCCAAGTCGGCCTCATTTTGAAGCTCGTTGTCGCCTGGCTTCGAGCCGGCAAACAGGTGACCCACCTGACCCAAGTCAACATCGAACTGGACTTGGTCAGATGCGACGATGGGATCCAGCCTCTCAGTATCGACCAAGGGAGCACGCGGTGATGTCGGTGAGTTGGCCGGGGGAGGGGATGGCCCGGCTCGCACTGTATCATTATGATGTATCTTTGGTGTGGGTGTGCGCTCGAGTGACGATGCACGAGATGTCTGGGCCGGAGAGACTGCATCACCGCCATCCTCAAAGTCGCCAAACTCCGCGCCCTCTTCCAGATCATCCGCCCCGTGGTCCGTCCTGCTTAGCCTTGCTCCACCGTCCTGCCGGTTTGGTGCTGGCTCCTCGACGGCGGCCTTCGCCAAGCTGTCGAACTTGACTACCAGATCTTGGACCTTGCCCGAGGCCTTTCTTGAAGTCAACTGCGAGCGTGCCTTGGAGTCCTCGTCGACGGAGGTGATGGGGGAATCTTGGCGGCCGGTGTCGCGGTCGCTATTGTCTCCAGAAACCGATGATGAACGCGATCGGATGCTCCGTGTCCTTGGCTTTATGGATATCCTCGAAACGCCAGCTGGTGGATCGTCTCGGAAGGTGGTTGGAGGATCCGTATCCGTTGTCTGCTCGCCGTCTGACGAGACCCTTCCCAATGTGGATTCGCCGCCCGGCCCTTGACCCAGCGAGTCTGCCTTATCCCGGGCCTTATTGTCCCATACCAACTCGGGGTTTTCGGTCGTAACGTTCGTCTCGGCCTCGGGAATGGTGATAGGAGAATCCGGGGGTTCGGCAATTACGAGGCGCGGAACGCGAGGGGAGTTGGGAGGGCCCTCAGCAGCGAACTCGGAGGCCCAAGGGTCGGGGGAGAGTTGCCGAAGAATCGAGCCGGTCGCCGGTTTGGGACCGGGAGACAGGGCAATATTCCCCGGCCAAGCAATCGGGGTTTCTTTGGTAAAGCTGTCATCTCGAGGCCTCGTGCTCAGGTGCTCCCTGGAAGTATTGACGTCGGCACCTCCCCAAGCAGCCCAGGGAGAGGCGGGTTGTGCCGGCTCAGCGGGCGTATTGGTGGAAGCCCAGTCTCCGAACGCATCGTCGTCATCGGCCCAAGGAGATGGGGAGGAGGCGGCGGGTAATCGGGGTGACGAATTAGTCGAGAGAAAGGCTCGCGGGGGCGGTTCGAGCTCAGATTTAGTTGGCGATGGCGTTCTCCGCAGCGTTAAGTCGACGTCTGTTGTTGTCCATGGCGAACCCCATGGATCGTCCATGCTTGATGGCAGCAACTCTCATGTTGTGCGCGGAGCGCCGCCGCTATAATGTGTTGTCCGCTAGATCATACATCGCCTCGCGGGCCTTTGTTGTCCAAGGATGCTGCCACAGGACGCGAATGCCCTGCAGTGGCGGAGATCAAAACGCCGCGGCGATCCGGGTCGGCGTTCCGTGGCGGCAGCTGGATGAAAAGGGTCGGGTATTTCTCAAAGCACTACGAATGGACAACCCGGTATTCGAGAAAGGTCAAACGGAGGGAACGGGAGGGGAACAACTTCGCATGGGAGAGGGCTTTGTAAAATCTGCACTCAGACAGAGACTCAACATTGTACTGCGACTCGGTTCGTTCCCTGAATGGCTGCTTGGCGCACTGTTACAGAGCCGCCCCCCATTCAAAAAAGGTCAGTGCTTGTTAGTGCGAAGCTTCCATGGTGCCAGCAAATCCCGAAAGAGCTGACAAAGCCGCCGATCTCCGGCGACGCTCTTGCTCCGTGACGAACGACAAAAAAGAAAACGGCCTCCCCAAGCCTCTAAAAATGGCACTCTATCAGCCACCTTGAAGGGAATACCATTCCGATCTACAGCCATAGCCTGTCAAGAACCGCAGCGGCAGCCATGTCACTAGCAAAGATCAAACATATTGTCCTGGTTCGCTCCCCCCTACCTACCCAACCCCCGTTCGTTGTCGCCGGGCTTGTCTCGGTTTCTTCCTGGCGCAAAGGTTTAGCTAACACACCTTGCCCTCTCGCAGGTCCTATCGGGCAAGGGCGGAGTCGGAAAGTCCTCGGTGACAACGCAGCTCGCCCTCTCCCTCTCCCTAGCTGGCCACTCCGTTGGCGTCCTCGACATCGACCTCACTGGGCCGTCCATTCCGCGCATGTTCGGCATCGAGGAGGCCAAAGTCACACAAGCACCCGGAGGATGGCTCCCTATAACCGTCCACGAGAGTAAGCCCGAGGCCGGTATTGGCTCACTGCGGGTCATGAGCCTGGGCTTCTTGCTACCTAGGAGGGGCGACGCCGTGGTGTGGCGGGGTCCCAAGAAGACGGCCATGGTCCGGCAATTCCTATCGGATGTGCTCTGGGGCGAGACCGACTACCTCCTAATCGATACGCCACCGGGGACGAGCGACGAGCACATATCGCTGGTGGAAACCCTGCTACAGAGCGCAAGACCTGACCAACTCGCCGGCGCGGTGGTGGTCACGACACCGCAGGCGGTAGCGACAGCGGACGTGAGGAAGGAACTGAATTTCTGTACGAAGACAGGGGTCAATGTGATCGGTGTTGTGGAAAACATGAGCGGGTTTGTCTGCCCGAACTGCAGCGAGTGCACGCACATTTTTATGCGTGGCGGGGGAGAGGTGATGGCCAACGACTTTGGGGTCAGGTTCCTAGGGAGCGTTCCCCTCGACCCTCAGTTCGTCGTGCTCATCGAAACGGGGCGGAGGCCGAAGTATCCTGCGGGAACAACGATCAACGGCCGGGATATTTCAGCACCGGTGGGATCGAGCAACGGGCACGATGGCACCGGGGACGCTGGGCTACTGGTGGAGAAGTATCGAGACTGCTCGCTTGCCTCCGCCTTCAACACAATCACCACGGATGTTGTGTCAGTTGTCGAACAGGCTATGGGGGCATGACGAGGCAACGGCCCGACAAGCAAGAGTAACATCTCCAGCCACAAGAGCACTTGCTTTGCAACGTTGGTCATAACACTCTACGGCAAGGAAAAAGTTGGTAGGCCCTCACTCTTCTAGGCGCTACACTCACTACCTACGTGCACTGGGGTAGTTGTACAGCATGGGGGAAACCGGCTTGACTATCTGTGTACTACTACTGTGCCTAGGTACCTACCTAAGGTACTTAACCAAGATAGACGATTACGTTGGAGGGCGCAGTACTTGGTAGTAGTGCTTCCCGAGGTGTTCGTCCCGCAGCACCTGAGAACCTAAGGGTTCATTAGCTGACAGGATACTTCAGGCCAGGTATAAGGCGGATATCATTCGTATGCCTCTTCCAATCCTTTTCCTAGCAGTGCGGGTGGATGGAAAGCATCTGCGAGATAATTACAGTACATTCTTCCTCTTCTCTTCCGCCCCCATGCAAAATCCGCAAGCATATTAGTCGCCTGTCGCGTGACGTAGGTGCCGACGTTTTGGGCTGCCCCTCTTTTAGCGCCCCGATAGCCATCCAATTATGCCAAGAGCGGTTTAGTGACCCGTTATTTGTTCAGTGGGCTGCAAGCATGCCTCCTCCAGTGGAGGAGTCAATTACCCAAACTCTAAAGATACACACGCGGATTTTTTTTTTGGGAAAATCTCTCACCGACCCCGATCACGAACACTAAACCAATCTCCTCGCGCAAGGCATCGTTCAACTGATCTGGGTCCTCCTTTGCCTTGATTTTAGCTGGACTCTACCATATCGGCTATCCGCCTGCTCCTGTCGTTGCATAGCCCACCAGAATCCCGCTCCATCCTGCACACCGTGCTCGCGCCGCAACCCGACCTCTAGTTGCCATCACGCCTTACCCTGTCTCTGGTCTCGTACCGGAGATGACCACTGTGCATTAGTTCTCGAGAGCTCTAAACTTTTTCTCGTTGCTTGACTTCTGTATTGCGACGGTACTCTTCCTAGCACTGCCCTAAACCTTTGCTTTTCCCGTCGACCAGCTCCCGCATTCGATGCGCCGGAAAGACATACTCTGGTTCCTCTCGAAGCCCGCAAAGTAAGCCCACCACGGTCATTGCCACTTGGAGTTGCGACTTGCTAACCTATCTTCTCACCGGCCCAGACCCCGATAGCACACCCCTCCATTATTACCTCGCCTACAACCACGAGCCTTGGAGTCACTCAGTGTCTCAGGTGCCCTCAGCCGCTCCGATATTCGATATCCCCTAACTAGAGGTACCTCCTCCGTTGCCTACCACGGCTAAATCAAAGCAGAAGCCCATCATCCCGGGCTCACAGCTCTTCCTCCTACCTCTTCCAACCCGTCCCCCTTAACGTCCCACTCGTGAGACGTTGAGAATCATACACACTGTTGCTGGCTCCGCCAGCATCTACTTAACCGCTACCATCCTGTGGGCCTACTCACTCAGACGAACGCCGCAAGGTTCGTTTGAGCGGTAGCTAGTGCTCCGCGGAAGACCAATTGCCGAGGTCGCGGGAAAGATACGTCTCGGAGACCACCCGAACACTTTCGTTTGTGTCAGCAGAGTCCTTGTCAATCCCGAAGGATGGTCAACCTCGACGTTCCCACCAACTATACCTTCTCGCCTTCCGAGGGTACGCCGCATCTGACTATCAATCATGAGGTCGCCGCTGAGCTAGACTCGAGCAATGCCTTCGAAGGTGAGCGGAACCCTAGAGCACCCACCTTCCCTGCCGTGGTTTTTGCTAATACTGATTGTGTTCTCTGAAGGACCGGAAAAGTTGCTCGAGGTGTGGTTTGCGCCGAGCGCGAAGGCTCTACCAGCAAGCGCCAAGGAGAATGGCCTGAAGGCCGTCAGTCCCGCGGAGTGGGAGGGTATGCTCGACCTAGTTTACTGCAAGGTCCTCTCCATCGTCAACTCCGAAGAGGTCGATGCCTACCTCCTTTCCGAATCCAGCATGTTTGTCTTCCCCCACAAGATCATCCTGAAGACTTGCGGCACCACGACGCTGCTGCTAGGGCTCCATCGACTTCTCCGCATTGCAGCTGTCCACGCTGGCTTTCCCTTCCATAACGCCAAGTGCCTCGACGACATCCACGCTGCCGCGACGCCCTACCGTGTCTTCTATAGCCGGAAGAGCTTCTTGTTCCCCGATAAGCAGCGCGGACCCCATCGAAGCTGGAAGCAGGAGGTCAAATATTTGGACGACATGTTCGAGGGCGGCAGCGCGTACATGGTCGGTAAGATGAACGGAGACCATTGGTACCTGTACATCACTTCTCCGAGCAACATGTTGACTCCGCCAAGAACGCCGGAGGAGAAAAAGAATGGAAGCCCGACCCGCACCAAGAAAATTCCGACCGGCCTCATGGGCCACTTGACCTCCGCTACCGAAGACACTCAAGATGAGACTCTAGAGATCCTCATGACGGACCTTGATCCTGAGAACGCCAAACAGTTTTACCTCTCGCACGCGAGTGCGGTCGCGAATGAGCAGGTACCCGCGCAGATACAAGAAGCCCGACAAGACGCCCATGGTTCCCTCGGAGTTCTCAGCAATGGTACCGCCGCTGGATCGGACGCGGGCCCCGCCGAGAGTACCCACGACGCGACTTTTGACGTCTTCAACAACTGCGGGGAGTTGGATCTCGCTGGAGGAGCCCCGACGCCAGCGACCGACCCGGCTGCTGCCGAGTGCCTTACAACCGAAGGCCATGCATTAGGCACTGTCGTGTCCAACAGCTGCGGCCTCTCGGATGTGTACCCCACCTCCATCTACCCGGATGCTCGCATTGATGCATATCTGTTCTCGCCATGCGGATTTTCCGCCAACGGCGTAATCCCGGCGGCTTTACCACCGTCGGCCGACGAGAATAGCGCTCCGAAAATCGATGGCAGCGACAGCAAGGTGGCAGCGCACTACTTCACCGTGCACGTCACTCCAGAGCCTCACTGCTCGTTTGCATCTTTTGAGACCAATATGCCAGGTGGGAAACAACACAAGGGCCGGGAGACGGCAGAGGTAGTCGAGCATGTCGTCAGGATCTTCAAGCCGGGCCGTCTTAGCGTCACTCTATTTGAAGCCAAGGGCAAGAAGGCCGAACCCGCTGCCCACGATCAGCCACTCGTCGACAACGTCGATAAAGTCCGGAGTGGCTATGGGACTGACACGGGCAAGCCCCGGATGGAGCGTATCCAGGGATACCGTCGGATTGACCGGATCGTCCATGACTTTGAGGACTACGACTTGGTGTTCCGATACTACGAACGGGAAGGCTGGGTCGGAGATGGAGGGGCCAGGGTTGGAGAGGAAATGTGAATGCGCCTGGGGTGGATTGACCGGCTAACTGTCCACACAAATTGCGTTCTATTTTCCATTGCCGCTCTAGGCGTGTAGCCTGATGTTCCGGCCCTAGATTGAAAAAGCTGTTGAGGATGGAAGTGTTGGTCTCATATTCTTGCCCTCGTTTGCTAGCCACAAGTATATGTGTGGCTAGGTACCTATCTTACATACCAACTAATACCCAAGCCCATGTTTTTTTCGTTAGTCGTTCCCAAGTCAACTCAACACTTTGTGTTTGTAAGTCGGAATCTGCAGCAATGCTACCTTGCCTTGGGTTGCGACATCCCGTTGTTTGCAGCGACGGCACTCTTGGAATGGGGCCATCACGCATTCCAGTAGGGGCCAGCCTCGCAGCAATCACATACAGATTGCCCTCCCGTCTCTCCGACGACCATCCCGAGGAATGTGAACGAGTTGGCACCCCCGCCATCCGCTAGATTGCACGCCTCGACTAGCAATGAGGTGAGCCCCAGTTGCCAACGGTTTATCGTTGAGACTGCCTCCCCCCGCCACCCGCCGCGTGAGGGAGACTTACATCTATCGCATGGTCCCATGCGAGTACAGCTCCGCCGAAATCCCCTTTGCTTACCACCAAACAGTCTGGCATATCGAGCACAACAGGCGAACCCGCCTTATAGCGATTCCCCATTCAAATACGGGTCGGTCGAGCTGCGACGCCCTAAACTATACGCCATCCCGCCTCACAATCCAAATCACTGAGCGATGGATACGCCTTCCTCGCACAGTGGAAGCGGCAGCGACGACAAGTCGAACCTGCTCGTGGGACTGGAGTACTTCGGCGGCGGCGTGCGAGTCCCGCGCCACCGGTGGCTACCGCCGCTTGTCCTAAGTGCGTTGTGTGCTCTGCTACTCGCCGCGTGCGGGGGCATGGTGCTGTCCGGGCTGGTGTTTGGGGGTGCTATCCACGTGTGGGGACCGTGTCTAGGTCAGAGTTTTGTGCTCTTTGCGGTGAGTTAGTTTGCTTCGTCTAGATGATGTACCCGCGGCGATATTGGTAGAGTACGGGGGTTCTGGGGAGGGGAGGATAGGCAGGCTGGCTGGTGCTGACAGTCGCAGTCGCTCCTGACGTTTCCTTACATATACTTGCATGTTTGGTCCTCGAGGAAGAATTACTCCATCACCAGGTCCCGAGTATTCCAGCACCCGCTACACTCGTGGGCTATCGTCATCGCCAGGATGGACTTCCTGGCCTGGTTCACGGCGCTGATAACGGTGTGCGTTGCCGTTGCTCGCCCGGCGGGCGAAATGCTGCACCTTCAAGTAGATCTTTTCCTCTCAGCCCTAGCATTGTAAGGCTCTCCCAACTCTCTGATCCTGCCAGTCGCACACCCCACTAACAAACACCCTCGTTCTCCTTACACTAGCCTGGCTATCTTGGTCGCTCTATGCGCTATTGAAAGGGCAGCGGACCCATTCATCTTACCGGGTATCACTCCCGTGGTCACCGCGCTCACCCGAACCACCACGCTCCAAGTTCCAGACGTTCTCGACGAAAGCATCTCCCGGCGTGCCTCAGCCGATCAGCGGCGAGTCCGTCCCGTTGTTCCCCTGGGTCCAAGGCCACTCGAACCAACTCGCATCGTCTCACGGGTGAGCTACGAGCACGCGAAACCCAGCGACCGCACCCCGCCCGAGGTAGGCGAGGCGCTACGACCAGACCCGGGTCCAGTAAGACCTGCGTCGTGGTCGACGCAGCACCAAGCAGCCCACTTCCACCACCAGCAGGAGCCAGCTCTTCATTACCATCCCCACCGGCCTCCGTCACCCATACACTACAGGCCGCCGATGACACCACTAACAAGCTCGATGACGGACTGGCGACAGGATTGGTCGGCGTCAGCAGGCGACGCAGAGATCCGACGCGATGGCCGGTCGTTATCTTCATCCTTCGCCTCGGCGGTGCATCCGTACCCACACGCTCCTCAACATCCCCGCTCATCCGCGTCGTACGGAGTGTGGGGTCCTTCGCAGGTAGCCCAACCACCACCACCGTTACCACCGTTACCGCCGCCGCCGCCGCTGCTGCAGCCTGCCCACGATCTGGATGCCGGCGGCGTAGGACGGAGGTCCGGGTACGCGGGGCCCGTCCCGGTTCCGATGGCACCCGCGTTGAGTCTAGGGAGGGGGGGAAGTATAGCGGCGAATACAGCAAGGGGATCGCATGTACCCGTGATGCCGGTGGAAAACGGGGTTGGGGCGCCGTTAAGGTCGGAACTCCTAGCCCCGGCGACTACAGGTTACCGGACGCCGGCAGTTCTGCCGACCGCTGGAACGTACGTGAGACGGGATGCGGTGATCGGGCCGCAGGGACTCGGGTTAAATCTCCAAGTTCCGTCGGCATCGGGTAAGGCGTCAAAGCTGGCGTCCCCGGTGCATACTGGGCCTCCTGGTGAAGAACGAAGTGCCCCGACTCAGGTAAGGATCCCGGGGGCTTATGTGGAGGATTGTAACGATGATTAGGTTTTCAATGTTAGCGGACGTTATGTATGGCTCTTGCAATGATAGTTATCTCTACTTGTGTGAAAGGTATTGGTTTCCAAAGTTAGGGCGCATCGACCTCTTGTTCCATGCTAGTGTAGAATTTCTAGCTCTCTTAGCTCACCATAATCCGAATAACCTCGACGAAATTTATATGCTTGTTTCATGTACTTGTTTCGACCTGTTGTGTTGATGGCTTTGCCTGTTCCAACGCGTGTGTAAGACGCATGGGAGTCCAGCGACCTCGAAGGCGTGGGGGTGCCTTTACAAATGTTGACTTTTGCAGGGGGATCACCGCTTGGTTCGGTCGAATCTAGACCTGTGTAACCCCCACGGGCCCACGCCAACAGACGACCCTACCGGCACATCGGTGGCTCGGTACGAGTGGTGATTTGCCCTTGAGCAGGGCGAAGAAGAAAGCTTATGTGTCAGGGGTTACCACCTGTGAAAAAGCAGTCAAGATCGTCCTGTCAGGGTTCGGGGCCTCCTGCCTCAGGGATGGTCACTCACGCGGGCGCCGTGGCACGGGGCAGCTCCCGCTAATAAGGACAGGGCTGAAGGGTGGCGACAGAACGGGCTGGAATTGCGCAACCGCCCATGCCCCCAACTTGACTCCTCATACGCCCAATAGGAATTCTTTCCAGGCAGCTAGGTATGGATACCGAAATCAACGAACGCATGCCGCCTGGTATATTTCTCCAACGCCATATTACGGGGATTAACTCTAAATACAAAAGAATATCGTAGGACGCACGAAATTTATGGTATCTCCCTGCTTGGCTTGGGGGGAAGGGGATCCCTTTTATATATCTTCATTTTTTTTTACCTATATCTCCATCTGCTGGTAGCCATCATTGAGCAATTCGCCTGGGAACGACATGGTTGATTCGATGCCGAACGAGTCGAAACCAAAATCGAAGCCGTCCAACGCCCCTTCGAATGCATTGCTCCCGGTGGTCACGTGGGTAGCCGTAGATTCGGCCCCCGCCCGCGACACGCCCGGCGGCTCCTCGGCGATTACGGGCGGTGAGCCCTGCAGGTTGCCGAGACCCGTATTACCGGCCGGGACAGCCACGCCCAGCGGCTGTCGTGCCACTAGAGGAGGGTGAGATGGTTGTGGAGGACGCGGGGTTGGTGCGAGCGTAGAGGATTCAGTGTTGTTCATAATTGGGTGCGCGAGCATTTGCGGAGTGTTACCGACAGGCCTTGGACGTATCGGCTGAGGTTGGTTAGGGGAGGTGGCATGCGACAATCCGTTCGCGATCAGTTTCTCAAGATCCGATTGCTAATAAGGGGGCGAGGATTGAGCAGTCAGTTTATCATTCCTTTTAGGTCCAAGCCATCCCGTTGCGACTTACGATGCTTTCCGACGCTGGCCCAGCCGTGGACTGCTTGGCAACCTTCAGACAGACGCCCGCCAGCTCCTGGACGCTCTCGGCCGTCATGCCCAGCTCCATTGCGTTGGTTCGGAACCCATGAAACAGCATCCTCGCGCACTGGTACGCGCATAGCGGAAGATCCAGGTCTGATACCGGTATATCGTTGCCCAGGGCCAATACCTGGGCGAACATGTCGGCCATTGTCCGCGCATGTTCATAACACTGCCGGCGGCAGTGGCTGGCAAAGTCGACATTCATTTGGTTGATCAGGTTCTCCGGCAGGGCTTCCCGGAAACCGGGGAGCCAAAGCCGGTACAGATCGCAGTGGCATTGCTCCCACCAGATATGGGTCATTATGTAGATGCCCAGTCTGGGGGAGTATATCCGCAGTCTAAGGTTGGCCTCGGACCAGCGGAAGGACAGCGGGAGCCTCGCAGCGAAGATCTCCAACCCCGTTGCGAGCTCGGCGCACCGCGACGGCAGTCGCGACAGAACATCGACAGAAGGGTTGGCAAGTAGGCCGCCCGTATACTGTTGTATCCTGCTGCGGAGCCAATGGATGCGTATGTGCAGCGCAAGAAACCCTATCGCGTCCGGCAGTGGTGGTAAAATCCCATCGGGGCCTGCGGACGGGGGTCGTAGGCGTTCGGTCGGCTCTGGCAGGTCGAACTCGAAGTTGCGTTCGTTACACGGCAGCTGTATCTGGATCTGGTTTTCTGGGTCCGGCCACAGCGCATATTCGACCTGTCCACTTGCGATCCCTGTGTCGGCCATATATAGCGACCACATGAGCCGACGGCGTGACTCTTGCGCAAGGAAGCAGATGCTCGGGTTCTCGTGGTTGAGCCGCAACGCAGTGGCGAAACGGCACGCGATCGCGTGTATCATGAAGGCCCCGGAGAAACGGCGCGATAAAATTCGGTGTTTTGTTATTATGATGAGGGCCTGGAGTCGGAGGATCGAGGGCCGCTCAAACTCGCGCATAACTAGGGCCACGGCTTCGTCGATGCATCTTGCCCCATACTCCTTCGTTCCGGGGCCGAGGTCGGTGAAGAGCGAGGTGAGGCCGATCAGGGAGAGGAGCAGAGGTCGGTCGAGCAGCCCCGCATGGTAGCGCTCCATGAGGGAAGCTCGGTGGAGAAAGGAGAACATGGGGATGTGGTGGATGTGTCGGAAGAACTTGTCAAAGGCTCGCAGGGCGAGGGCGTCGAAGCTCTCCTCGGAGCCGCCGAACTCCAGGCCGGACGCGACAGGACTCGCAGTGCTTCTGGTGGATATGGCGCGATCGATCGAGGCGCGACTGTTGGATCCGTCTGGAGACCGGGGGTTGGCGGAGTCCAGGATACCCGCTGCGTCTGCGGCGGCCTGACCATTCGAGGCGTAGCCAGCCGTCCCAAGCGACCGCTTGCCGGGCCGGTAGACGCACTCGATGCCTTGGACGCGACAGCGGTCGCATTTGGGCACCTGTCCGCTGCATCTCGCCTTCTTCGAGTGGCAACTCAGGCAGGCCTGGCGCACCCGGCGCCTGGGGACGCTGATGCTCGTTCCGCCGGGGCTGTCGACGACCTCGATGGCGACATTCTCGTCGTAAGAGCAGGCGAACCCCAGCCTCTCGCAGTTGGTGCAGATCCCCCTCCGGCCGTCACAGCGGACTTTGCGGGCGCGGCAGGTCACGCAGGTGTGGGAGGTGCGTTGCTGCGGACGAGGAGAGGGGCTCATGGGGAAGATGGTGTCGGTCGTAACGCCGCCACGGGCGTGGGGGGGGAAGGGAGGGAGGATTGGGATTTGGTTGCGTGACGTATTATTGCTATCCCAGCCATTCAGCCATTCAGCCGCACCGCCTTGCCCTCAGTTAGCTACCTATCTGGAACGCACATCCCAGATCGACGTAATGGGGTTGCGTCCTTGGCCTGTGAACGCGCTGGATAATAGTTTTTTGTCTTTCCCTTTGTTCGAGCAGTTGTCCTGAGGTTGCTGCTCACGGTGAGAGCCGATGGCGGGGTTTGATTTCGAGTCAACCCTGCCGCCAAGATTTCAGCCGACATCCGGAGGTAAGTCCCACTCTTCGCGTAAGTACCTGATTTACCTTGAATCTGGATAAGTTGATGAGTTAAGGTAAGAATTCTGGCCTCGCAGAATCGAACGAACCAAAGCGATAATCCAGGCATGAGTCTTAAGTTTTACCCATTTAGTGGCGGCCTCCCTTCTCAACTCTGCGGATTTCGGAGGCAGTCACATGACTTATCATATGACGCGGCGACTCGGCGATGTCGACCTTGGCAAGATTTGCCGACAGCCGATCCCTCCGAAGCTGACGAGAGTCGGGTCCCAGTTACTATTTACCGTCGACCGCGAGGCATGGTTACAGGTGGGAGGGGGCCCGGCTGGTATCACAAACCGCATATCCCGAACTACCTAGTACTTGCAGTTTCTGCCACCCTACCATAGACTTGTCCGGATCCAGTTTTCGTCTCGGTGACACCAGCCCTCTTACGGGATAAACGGCCGACATCTCAGGTCTCCGGCGCACGCGTTAATTAGGTACTTGAAGCACAGAAAAATCTCACGACATGCTACAAACGCTAGAGAGTTTCCCCTCCGCTGTTAGAGTCCTCCTGATGCTCCCAGTGGACTTCCTGGGTAGGCTACACCCCTCGCCACACTTCCGTTGCCTCCTTCACGCCCGTGGCTCGCACACCGTAATAAAAGGAGAAACAACACCTGTCTTAAGTCAGCAAGTCACCAAACCTCACAAAGCCGGTGTTTACCGTAGGCCGACTCACCACTCAAGAACAACCTCCCTGTCTTGGCGTCATGCAACGCGGTCGTCGCACCAGGCAGAGTGGTACCTTCAGCATCCTCCAGGACCTTCTCCCACTGGTGGCGGCCGTCCTCCCCCATCCATATCCGCAGTACGGTAGACGGGGTTTTGGCGTTGAAAGGGTCCAAGAAGGCTTCGAAGATCTTGAGGGGCTGAGGGAACGCGGCGACGTAGAGGTCGCCGTTGCCGTCGACGGAGAGGTTATCAAGGCTGTAGTCGATGGCGATGTCCTCGATTTTCTCAAGCTCGTTATCCTCCAGGATGCGGAAGACCTGCACGCCGCCGACTATCGAGCTAGGGACGTAGACGAACCCGCCGTACTGGGCCAGGCCGTTGGGGAATTTATGGCCCGACGAGACGCGTTTGCATCCCTTGCCAATCGAACAGAAAACGACATCTCCGCTGCCGAGTAGGACTCCCAGCTGCGATTTCTGGATGCGGGGTTAGGCTCATGCACCAGCTTCGATATCAATCTGACTCCTCCGGGGTACTTAGAGGGGCGGAGGAAAGACCACGGGGGTACACGTACGAATCCAACTTTATACGATCCATGATCATTCGTCGTGTAAAAGTTCCGGGTGCCCCGGTCCGCAGCCACGTTGTTCGGAGTGATGACGAGTGCGTCCGCCAAGGTATGGAGATGGGTCATTTCCTCAGCGGCGGCACTGCGGACCTCGAATACCTCGATTGTAGAATTGCCTCCGGAAACGGTCTGATCATGTAAGGGCATGCCGGTAACAAGGTCGAGAGAAGGGCGAGCGTTGACGAGCAGCAGTTCAACCCTGTCCTCGCCTTCCTCGCGTACATCGACGCCAGTAAACCCAGCCAAGTGGAGCAACCCGTCGCCAGCGGTCCCGGCGAAGTCCGGCGTCCGGAGAGCCCGGTATTCGAACGACTCGCCCTTGGGCGAGTCGATCTGGAGGGCGATGATAGCGTCTCTCTCGGAACGACCCGTCAGGTTGAAGTTATGGTTGCTGGCGATTGTCAGCATGTCGGTAGTATCTGCACGTCACAGCCACAGCTCCCAACGCCGTCGCGGCATGACATATGTAGCTTCACGCCAGGCAAATCTTACTTGGGTAGCCATTGGCTCCTAGAAAGCGAGTCGGAACACGCGAGATACAGTACTCGCGTCTCTTCCGATAGCCACATGTCTTCGCATGCTTCCAGCCGTGGATCTTCGATACGGCGGCAGTTGTACGGGAAGTCGGACAACGGCTGGATGTGCTTCCCGATACTGAAGGCAAGCCATACCGGGTCCTTTAGGAAGAGCTGGAAGGTGATGGCCAGCGATACCACGACAAATATGCCGACCTTGAGTAGTAGACCAGCCATAACTTCAGGTCGACAGGGAAGCAAAGCTTTGAATGTAGTTGAGCTGGCGAAACACGAAGGAAGGATTCGGCCAAGATAAATGCATGTCAGATTAGGTAAGGATCTGGAGGCCCTACCCACTATTCTCGTCTCTCGCCGTTTACGGATTTTACATAAACATAGAGCTTGGATCTTATTTGGCTGGGTCCTGTGCCTATTACCGGCTGGTACTTTTTATCGTCAACTGCAGGACGTTCGTCCTAGGAGATTGCGGGAAATCGTTGGAAGGCAGGAACACGGTTCCCGACAGAAGGCGCCTGTTGTTGGAATGCTGCCATTGTCTCCGCGCCACGCAAGCTTGCCGGCTTTGCGATTACCTTTAATTATTGTGCAATGCGACGGATGTGTCAGGGGTAAACAGGCGGGCCTACCGGGAGAATGTCGCTACTACGTAGTAGTGTACTCCATGGGCACGCATAAAGGTCTGGAGACCATGGAGTGCGGGTCTGTGCTCAGGCACACATATACCAAGCGTGAAGACCCGCGACATCGATGCATTGAAGGAACACGACACAGACACGACACAGAAGAAATCTTATCTGCCCCGGAGACCAAAATGGCATCCAACGATACGCCCAGAGGGAGAGTCAGGGTTCTCGTGAGGCCCGAAGACTGGGAACCATGGGTATGGCAGATCAGAGCCGAGATTCACTGGTCGATCTGGCCCTGCATCGACCCCGACCTACCGGTTCATCGCCTTGAGCCCCTCCTTGAGAAGCCGGTCAAACCGTCATACCGAGACCTCAATCCCAAGGCAGTCACCTACAGGGACCTCGTTCCGGCCCAGCAGCAGGGGTACCACAACCTGCGGTCCTACTACAACGACGACTTGAAAGAATATCAGCAACAGCAGGACCAGTTGGCGGCAGCGCGTTGGATCATCTTGTGTGGGGTAGCCGAGGGGAAGCAGGCACTGCTCGACCCTAACCTCTCGGTCAGGGACTGGATGGTTCTTTTGAAGAGGGATACGGTACCCGCCGCGTCATACATGTTGACGCTCAAACCTAAAACGACAGCCTACGTAGATAATCAATACAAAGATGAGTTCTACGTTTGCCCCATTAGTTGTGACGAAAACATGAAGCAATGCCCCCTCGTGGGTGGTGCCCCTCTTACCCACGTCCTTCGAAAACTCCGTGCCATTGTGCGTCCAGTCTTTCCACGAGGGCTCCTTGTCCCCATCAGTACTCACTAGGCGATCAACAGAACAATATAATACCAGATATTCGCACCTTGGGTCGATACGTGCTAGGTACTGCGTGGAACTCTTCCTGATGTTCGCTGGCCGAGTCTTAGTCCGGGCCTGTGAGACGTCCCGCCCCCTGAAACGCGGGGTTGCAATGTTTTTGTTCGTCCACATCACGTGGTTCCCCTTAGCGGGCAGTTTTGCTTC
>Ga0164242_10003422_pt1 | contig 18144 bp, 15 predicted proteins | sample OricomgcompostMG_FD_108783 | JGI IMG/M metagenome (GOLD analysis project Ga0164242, IMG submission 108783) | Miracle-Growth compost microbial communities from Emeryville, California, USA - Original compost - Miracle growth compost (MG) ... | reverse complement strand
CGTTGCAAATGCTGCCGGGCTTCGGCAGCGCGACGCTAAGCTTGCCTTCCCCGGTTTTGAGATCGAAGCCTTTGACGAAACTGCCCTTGATCCCGTTTGGACCCGGCACGCCGAGCGCCGATACGTCGTTCGAGCAGACGAGCAGCATGCCGGTTTGCTCGTTCACGAGAACACCGAACGTCGATCGGCTGTCGAACGCACCTGGCTTGATCCATTGCTCCGCCGTCGAAGCGCCGGGCTTGATCCGGAATACCCCTCCCGAAGCGAGACTGCTGGCGTAAAGCGTTCCATCCGGTGCCGCGGCGATGCTTTCTGGATAGGCCTTGTCGCCCGGCAGAGAGACGCCGCTTGGCTCTCCCGCAGAGGCCGCTGATGAAAGTGCAAAGGCAGCCGCCAATATCAATGCGCCAGCGCTGCAGAAATTCCGTCTTTCAATTGTCATTTTCGTTAGTCGCCTTCCACCTGTTGAGAACGGCACTCATAATTGCGGAGTGCGGCGGGGGAGCGCAATGCTTGATACCGACTATTAGCCATACAATGGTGCGATCAGAACAGTAGAATGCGTCGGGAGCTTTTAAGTTGCGTGGCGCATCCAGGTGGGCCGATCCAACCATCGCGGACTGCGCAGGATCGCGCCCCCCACCAAGCCGCAGCCAAAAAAGTTTTCAAATGGATTTGATGATTTGTTAATGACGTCGCATGCGCGTAAGAAAGACCAAAGAAGCGAGATGCAAGACATTGATTTAGTGTGTATTATGGATGGTCGCGCTTCGACGATATGGCGATGTATCGTAGACGCGCACGATCCCGATAGGAGTCATCGTATCAACGATGGACATGCGCGATGGGCCGACGAGAGCAGGATCGCATCGTTGTCGAGACGCGATCCCGAGTCATATATTGCAACAGCGTCAGCATCGATGCGTAGCTGCGCACATACAAATCACGACACTCGAAACCAGAGCAATGAAGTCTAATGCCGCCACCCGACGGAAACGAAACTCAGAGCGATAACTTCCCGACGCGGTCTGCGCGCATGCAGCCGCTTTCGACACTTCCAGTCTTTTTCAAACTCGCGGGAAAGCGCGCGATCATCGCGGGAGGCAGCGAACCTGCGTTGTGGAAAGCCGAACTTCTGGCTGCCGCGGGTGCTCACGTAGAAGTCTATGCCGATAATTTCGCCGAAGGCTTTGCCGAGCTTGCGCATTCGCCCGTAAATGGGTCCGTGACATTGAAGCAAACCGCGTGGCGATCCGCCGATCTCCGCGGAGCAGCCGTCGCGATCGGTGCTGCAAGCGATGACGACGATGCTGCCGCCTTTGCAACGGCAGCCCGGCAGGCAGGCGTGCCGGTCAATGTGATCGATCGCCCGGAGTTCTGTGATTTTCAATTCGGCGCCATAGTCAATCGCTCGCCCCTGGTCGTTGCGATCTCCACGGATGGCGGAGCGCCGGTCTTGGGGCAGGCGATCCGCGCGCTCATCGAAAGCTTGTTGCCCGTCGGCTTTCGGCGCTGGGCCGAGGCCGCCAAGACTTGGCGAAGCCAAGGTGACCGCCTCGGCGCGACAGCCGCAGACAAACGGCGGTTCTGGGAACGCTTTGCCGCAATGGCGATGCGGAATCCTGATCGCGCGCCGACCGAGGAAGACCTCGACCGGCTCGTGCAAGAAGCAGCGCGAACATCCGAAGGCGCAGCACAACCCGTTACCATCATCGATGTCGGGGAGAGCGCCGAAACTTTGACGCTGGGCGCGCTGAGGGCGCTTCGCGGAGGAGACATCATTTTCTTCGACCAAGATGTGCCGACTGCGGTGCTCGACTTTGCACGTCGTGAGGCGAGCCGTCGTCGCCTCAGCGCGTCCGCACGAGATACCTCAACCGTCGTCGCTGAGATGATCGCCGCCGCGTCCGGTGGCAAGCGGGTCGTTCGGCTCAATGCGCTGGTGACGCCGCAAGGCAGTCAAGCGGAAGTCAACGCCACGGACCCCCTCCAACGCGCGCTAAGGAACGCGGGTTTGGCGGCGATCGTTTTCACGTCTCCCGCATCCTCTCGACGATAAGACGCGAACGGCCACAAGCCGCTGAATTCCTCTGCGGGCGCGATGAAAGCAACTCAGCACAAAGTCTGTGCTCGCGCTGCAACTGCCGCTGGGGAATTGAATCAAAAATGATCAAAAATATTATGTCTTTTCATTGTCTTAGATAAACGGAGCGCGCGAGCGTCTGGGTTGGAATAGGTCCGGCGCTTGTCTATACTCGATTGGGGGTCCGTTCGGATCAAAGTCTGGCCACGAAGCGGCGCGTTGCGCGCCGCCCGATTGTTGCTGGGGTGTTTCGCATCGCTGCCTCCGCGTGAAGTCTTGGTTTCGGAGTCGCGTGCGAAATGCGCTGCAATCCATTCTATTGGCTTTTGGGCCTCGTCCCGATGGCGATGTTGAGTTGGGTTGCCGTTCAGCTCCAGCACAAAGACATTGAAAGCGATCTCGCCCGCCGCACCGCGGAAGCATTGCAGCGCGCGGGCCTTACCTGGGCAACGCCGCACGTCTTTGGTCGCGATGTCGTCCTGACAGGAACGGCGCCCGAGGAAGACGGCCCGACGCTGGCGGCGACTTACGCGAGCAACGTGTGGGGTGTGCGGACAACCTACAATCGATCGGCACTCATTGCCCGCGTCGCCAACTATCAATGGACAGTGACGTCTGACGGATCGGGAGTTCTCCGCCTTGCAGGTGACGTTCCCTCCGAGACGGCACGAAGAGCGCTGCTCGATACGGCGAAAGCGGCGTTTCCCTCCACCGCCGTAACCGACGATATGCATCTTGCGCGGGGTTCGATCGATCAAGCCCGCTGGCTTGCGGGTGCAAAGTTCAGCCTGAAAACGCTGGCCAAATTGAAAAAGGGCGAGGCGCGGCTCGCGGCTCTTAATCTGTCCATGCGCGGTGAGGCCGCCACATCCACGGCGTATCGGAATGTCAGATCCGCACTCGCCAAGCGTCCGGCAGGCATCGATCTTGCTCGTTCGGAAATCACGCCGCCTGTCGCAAAGCCCTACGTTTGGGATGCCGCGAAAAGCCCGGAAGGTTTTGCCGTCTCTGGCTATGCACCGACCGACGATTCCAGAGGTACACTCGTTTCGAGAGCCAAGTCCCTCTTCGCCAATCTGCCATTTACGGACCACACGGACGTCGCCGATGGCGCTCCTTCAGGATGGAACAAGGCCGTCGCCAGCGCGCTTGAGCAGCTCGCTCAACTCAAATCGGGAGAGGCTTCTTTCCGCGACGGAGAGCTGACGTTTTCCGGCGAAGCAGCCGACGAGCGGCTCGCGTCCGCTGTAAGACGAACCTTGAAGCTCGATGTGCCCAAAAATTTCAAAATCATCGACCGCATTCGCTATCCGAAGCCTGACATCTTTCCGGCAGGTTCGGTCTACGACATGGGTATCGTGAATAGCGGCTCCTCGGTGGAGATTATCGGGATGATCCCAAGCGAGGCGGCAAGGACTGCGCTCCTCGATGCCGTGAAGGCGCGCTTCCCCGACCGCCCGGTAAATGACAAGACGCGCGTTGCGCCGGGGGCGCCGGAGGGCTGGCAGCAATGCGTCATTGCCGGACTTGCCTCCTTGCCCCGCCTCAATAAGGGCAAATCGCTCCTGTCAGACAACAAGCTGGAAGTTTCCGGCGAAACGAACGACTACGAGGCTTCAAAATCGCTTCCAGCCGGCATCAAAGCGGCAGCCGGCCAAGCCTGCGAAACGAAGACCAATATCGCATTCACCGGAAAATTGAAAACAGACCTGGCTTGGAAGGCGACGCGAGGTGTCGACGGCACGATTACGCTCGAGGGAGATGCCCCGGATGATCCCTCGCGCATTCAACTCATTGCAGCGGCGCAGCGGATCTGGGCAGGTGAAAACATAACGGATCACATGAAGATCGTTGGGGCGTCGCCCGAGCCGTGGCTTTCCGCGACGCAAGTAGCGCTTGAGCAGCTGGCCCGACTGCGGAGTGGAGACGTGGGCATCTCATCGAAGGCTTTGAAGATCGAAGGCGTCGCCGATAACGACACAACCGCAGACGGTATTCGTCGCGTCCTTTCGACGGCTCTGCCGTCCGGTTACGAAGCGCGAGACGCAATCACCGTAACGGCCGCGAAAAAGGCGACCGATAGCTGCGAGTCTACGATGCGCGAGACGTCGGCAAAGGGAATCAATTTTGCGAGCGCCAAAGCCGATCTTACGCCGGACAGCACGCAAACGCTGAAGGATCTCGCCGAGGCCGCAAAAAAGTGTCCGTCTTTCGACATCGAGATTGAAGGTTACGCGGACGCTGAGGGCACCGACAAACTCAATCAGAAGCTTTCGGATCGCCGTGCCCACGCCGTTGCCGATTTTCTCACCGGCAAGGGTGTCGATCCTAAGCGCCTGAAGATCGTTGGATATGGGGCGAGCCGTCCGATTGCAGATAACGGGACAGAGGAGGGCCGGGCCAAAAATCGGCGCATAGAATTCAACGTCAAGGTCAATTGAGGAGCGCCCCGCGGCAGGAGGTGGATCGATGGACTATCTGTTCTTGAAACTTATCTGGTGGGTCGCGCTGGCATTTGCGCTCGGCATCATCACGGGATGGATCTCATGCCGCGAGGGGAGCACGTGATCGGGCGCGCCTCACATTATGTAAAGTCTGCTTCGCTCGCCCGCCAAAGCGGTCAATGATATGACGTATCTGTTCCTGCAAACATTCTTGCTTCTGCTTGCGGCCTATTTTCTGGGCGCGTTCTTGGGCTGCTTGTTGAAGCGCGCCATTTACGGTGCGCGCCGTGGCAAGTCGGAGCCGGTTTCGATGATCGCGGCACCCTTTCAATCGCCGACAGCTGTCGCACAATCTCATGCCGGGACGCATGCTGTGCCGCCGCCTGTCATCCCGCGCTCGTTCGACCCCGTGCAGCCGCGGATCGAGGTGCTGCGCCGCCCGCCGCCGCGCCCCATGCCGAAGCTGATCGACCCTTCGCGTTTCGAACGCGCGCTCATGGGGCCTGATCCGAACGAAGGCGTGCCGCGAACGGCGATCCCAGAAATTTGTCCCGCCGTTTTGAAACCGGTAACGGGTGCCGACCGTCCGGACTTACAGGAACCGCCCCTGCTGCCTGCCGAGCCTGAGATTTCCCAGCCTGAGTCTTCCGGGCCTGAGATTTCGCCGCCGCCTGTTGCGGTGATCGAGCCAGCCCGTCAGGCGATAATCCCGCCGGCTCTATCGGCAGAAACGGAAGCATCAACGGAATTGAATGCGGAGACTCCGCCGCCAGATGAAGGGCCGCCGGTCAAACGCACCAGTTTGAGCGACGCGACAACGTCCGCTGCGGCATCCGCCGTTGCCGCTGCAAAGGCCGCTGCCGCCGCATCGATCGTGCGAACATTGCGCGATGACGCCACGCCCACCAGGGAAGCCGATAATGAGGAGCCAGTCCAGGACGAAAAGCCGGAAGCGTCTCAAGTCGATGAGCAAGTCGCGGGCGATCAACGCGAAGACATTCAAGCCAGCAGTGATCGGCTCGATGACGCGCCGATAGAAGACGCGCTGACAGATGCCGCGCTTGCTGACGCGGAGCCGGTTGACACGACGCCAGAGCAAGACAGCCAACCGATCGAAGAAAGCACCGAAGAAACTGCAGAGCAATTTGCAGACGAGCCCGCAGCAGCGCCTCACCCCGCCGCGACGCCCGCGATCGAAGGCGGCGACGATTTCCAGCGCATTCGGGCCATCGACGCCGATCTGGAACAGCGCCTCAAGGCCGAAGGTATCGACAGCTTTGAACACATTGCGGCGTGGAGTGCTTCGGACGTCGATCGGGTTGGCGAACTGCTCGGCATCTCCGACCGCATCGACCGGGAACAATGGATCGAGCAGGCGCAGATCCTGGCCAAGGGTGGGGAGACCTATTACTCGCGCAACCGTTTGGCCGCGCAGAAGGCAGCGGCTGCGGCTCCCGAGGCGGCAGAGTTGGCCGAGGAGCAAACTTCGGTTCCCTCCGAAGAAACGCAATCTGAACCTGCACCTGAACCTGCGCCCGAGCCGGCAGGTGAGACACCCGCAAGCGAACCTGATGAGCCCGCCGTTCCAGAGCCCGACAAGCCGGCATCAACGGTGAAACCCACACCGCAGCTGTCGGGCGTTGCGGCCGCGATCCATGGCCGATCCGTTGCTGAAATGGCGGCGGCCGCCGCGGCCGCGATCGCAGCGGCGTCCGCCAGCGTGACGCGCGGATTGAAACCGATAGAGCCCATCTCACCGCTTTCGAAAGTGGACCCGAAGATCTCGATTCCCGCGAAGCTTTCGGACGCAATCAAGGAGAAAGAGGCGTCGGCGGCGACTCCGGCTCGAACGGAAATCGCGCCCCCGAGGCCTATGACGGCGTCGAGCCTGGGTCCTCACGACGATCTGAAGCGTATCCGTGGCGTCGGTGTTCTGATCGAGAAGCGCCTCAACGCCATGGGCATCGCGCGTTACGAGCAAATCGCAAATTGGACGAGCGGCGAGATCGATCGCGTCAGCCAGGTCCTCGAGTTCAAGGGGCGGATCGAGCGGGAAGGCTGGGTCGAGCAGGCGCGAATATTGCTCAATGGCGGTCAGACGGAATTCTCGCGCCGCGTCGATCGCGGTGAGGTCGATACCAGTCGCGAAACGTGACGGAAGTCGCTGTGCGTCATCACGCTGTGGCGCTCGCCGTCCTTGTCGTCTGTCCCGGCAAAAAATGAAGCGATCGCGGAAATCGTCGGCGCGTCACGCAGCAGCGGCGCATGACCTTCGGCCGGAACGAGGATGGATGTCATCTGCGGATGGCGCCGTTTCATTTCTTCGACGGTCTCCTCCGACAAAAGGTCCGAGTTTGCGCCGCGCACCAGCAGCAAAGGCCGGCGTTTCAAAGCCTCGAACTGCGGCCAAAGTTTTGGGATCGGTCCGTCGAGGACCGAGAGGGATTTCGCGAGTTTGGGGTCGTAACCGCTCACGGGTTTCCCGTTTTTCTCGTTAAAGAACTGCCGCGCGATCGCTTCCGCGTCTTCATCCGCGGTGTTCGGAAAATCTCGCTGCATGAGGTCGCGGACGATCTTTGTCGCGTCAGCCCAGCTCTTCGGCAGCGGAATGCGGCCGACATAACCCGCAATCCGTGCCAATCCGTCCATGTCGATGACGGGGCCGATGTCGTTCAGCACGACCGGGCCAACGAGCGACGGCTGCACGGCGCCGAGCACCATCGTGATGAGGCCGCCGCGCGATGTCCCGATGATGCCGGTTTCTCTGAGACCCAGCATTACCATGAAGTCGATAACGTCCTGCATCTCGATCGGGACGGCGTAGTTCTTCCAGTTTTTATCCCACTCCGAGAAGCCACGGCCCCGCGTATCGAGCGTGAAAACGTCCCGCGACGGGGTACTGCTCCGGCTCAACGCGAGCGCGATCGTGTGGAAGTCCCGGCTGTTTCTGGTCAGACCCGCGAGGCATAAAACGGGGCGCGCGCCGCTCGAAACGGTGGGCCGATAATGGCGGCCGTAAAGGCGCAAACCGTCGCGGCTCGTGAAGTAGATGTCTTCATATGCCGGCTCTGCAGTCATATGCCCAACCTTCAGTGGCGCTTGAGGCGATCACCCGTCGTTATCGCCGCCCGTCATCGCACGTGTTTCATTGTGGCTTCGCCCGTTCAGATCGCCTCCGCTCCGCGCACGGACGAGATCCTGCTGCAGGCGAAGGGCGTTCTTGGTATCGCCGAGGCGCGCGCGATAGATTTGTATGTTGGTCAGGACTTTTGTCACGTAGTCGCGCGTCTCGCGGATCGGAATGCGTTCGATCCAGTCGATAACGTCCACGTTCGGATCCCGCGGATCGCCGTTTTCTTTGATCCACTGCCGGGCGCGCCCAGGGCCGGCATTATATCCGGCAAGCCCCAGGACGTAAGAGCCGCCGAAATCGTCCATTCGATCGGCGATGTATGCCGACGCTAAGGTGACGTTGTACCGCTTGTCTGAGACGAGGCGCGAGAGATGGCACGTAATTTTGTAATCGTGGCAGACGTGGCGCGCCGTTCCCGGCATGATCTGCAAAAGGCCTTTGGCGCCGGCGCCCGAGACGATCCCTGAATCGAACTCTGTTTCCTGCCGCGCAAGGCCCAGGAGCAGCGCCAGCTCCGGCGGATTGCGCAAAGGTTTGTACGAGGGGAAGGAACTCACCGGATAGGCATAGGTCAGCAGGTTCTGCCCCTTGGCGACCGCAACTTTTCCAATCCGCAGCGACATCTGGGGATCGCCCAACTCCTGAGCCACATACGCCACCATGCCGGCTTCGGCCTCGCTCGGCAGGGCCGCATGTAACGCAACAAGGAAGATCCGCGTGTAAAGTCGCGACAGCTTGGCCTTCGCCGCCAGGACCAGGGCTTTCGATGCATCGAGCGATATAAAGTTTTTGATCTGACTTGCGGTCGGGTATGCGGGCGGCGTTATTTCAAGCGACGTCCGATTGGGCTGAAGCATCTGCATCGCGAGCAGGCCGTGGAAGGTGTCCGGATTTTGCGCGGCCCGGCGGTAATGCTTCATGGCGGCGGCTTTGTTTCCGCGCGCCGCGGCGACGCGGCCAAGCCAGTATTCGGCTTTGGAGTGGCTCAACGGCCCGTCGGCAGCAGCCGCCATATCCGCGAAGTGTTTTTCGGCCGCGCTGAGATTGGCCAGGTAGCGAAAGGCAATCCAGCCGGCCATGAACGTCTGTTCTTTGAGCGGATTGACCGTCAGCGGTCCCGCATTCTTCACGAGATTGTACGCAAGCCTCATCTTGCCGAGCTTTAGCGCACCGTACGCCAGCTCACGGCGCTCCGCCCACCATTCATCGAGATCGGCGATCTTTTTCGGATCTGGCGGTACGGAAAGAATGAGTTCCGAGGCTTCCTCGATCTTTCCCGCTCTGCGCAGCATCTGCTCACGATGGAAGATGAGGCCGGTGTCGCCTTTTCCATGCGCTGACAGGGCGCTCATCAACGCGTGAGCGTTCTTCGCTTTGTCGAAGACGGCGAGGCGGGCCGTCGCTTTTTTCTGTTCGGACTTCGGCAGAAGAGGAATAACGCGGCGTGCAAAGGCGACGCGCTCGGCGCGATTTCCGGCATAACGGACATCATCCGTCACCAATCGATCGAAGCGCCATTTGTGATCGGCGGGCGTAAGAAGGTTGCCGAACCGAGCGAGGAAACCCTTCTGAAGCTTTTCCGGGATCGTCATTTCCCGCCAGGCTTTGGCGGCAAGCGACCGGGCCTTCTCCGTGTTGCCTTCCGCCAGATAAGCCGAGGCGAGAGCCGCATAACCGGCGCCGGTCTGAGGCGGCGAATTCGCGAAATGGCTTTTGATGGCATTCGACGAACCGCCCGCAACGAACAGCGCTTCCTCCAGCCTGCTGTTCATGACAGCACGGGACGGCCAGAGAGGATTGTCTCTCAGAAAGGCCTCGTACTCCGGCGCGTTTCCAAGTCCGGCGCGCAGTCGGATCCAATCAGCGAGCTTCCGGCCGACAGGATCTGAAATTCCGTCGCGAGCATCATTGAAGCGGCCGAGGTCCTGGGCGCGGACCGCCGCAACCGCCTCGTTGAGATGTTTCACATCGGCGGCGGATGGCTCGGCGGATAAGAGTGGCGCCAGAGCCACGCTGAGCTTTTCAAGCTGCTTCTGCTCCGCGCGCAGGGGGTGGGGGGCGGGTACTTCCCGCAGGGGTGAGTCGGCGAATGCAGGTGAAACAGCGGCCATCAGGCAAGCCGCCAGCAACCATACCCAGTGCCGTCCTAAGACGCCGGTACGAAAGAGATTTGGCGTTGCCGCAAGGAGATTTCGAGGCATCGTTTCTCATTCGGTGGGATGCAAAGCCACACGATCTTGCAGCGGGCTTAACGAGCGCCTAATGTCGCCCACGCTTGCGTCTAAAATGATCGTTCGACCGCATTAAGCGGCGGTACGGCCGCTGATGCAAGCAATTAGGCCGGACGAGGTGGCATGTCAGTGCGGCGAGACCGTGTTTCGTGCCGACCATACCTTAGGACAAGCTTTATCTGTTGACGTCTACAACCGAGACCATCCGGTCCTATGGACAGCTCCCATCCGGACAAAAACCAAGGCCTAGGCATGTTTAAAGGTTCGATTACGGCGCTCATCACGCCGTTCAGGAATGGCAAGGTCGATGAAGCAGCCTACACGCGCTTTATCGAATGGCAGATTGCGGAAGGAACGCACGGCCTTGTTCCGGTCGGAACGACCGGCGAGAGCCCGACCCTCGATTTCGACGAGCACAAGCGCGTCATCGAACTCTGCGTCGCCACCGCAAAGAAGCGCGTGCCGGTAATTGCCGGAACGGGTTCCAACTCGACCGACGAGGCCGTCGAGCTGTCGCAGTATGCCGAAGAGATCGGCGCCGACGCCGTTCTGATCGTGACGCCGTATTACAACAAGCCCACGCAGGAAGGGCTTTATCAGCACGTCAAGGCGATCAACGATTCAATCGGCATTCCGCTTGTTATTTACAACATTCCTGGCCGCTCAGTCGTCGACATGTCCGTGCAGACGATGGCCCGCTGCTATGAGCTGAAGAACGTCGTCGGCGTAAAGGATGCGACGGCAAATCTCGCTCGGCCGTCGCAGACGCGTGCAGTGCTCGGTCCTGATTTCTGCCAGCTGTCCGGAGAGGATGCGACCGCACTCGGCTTCATGGCGCATGGTGGTTCGGGCTGCATCTCGGTTGCTTCAAATGTCGTGCCGCGCCTCTGTGCGGAATTCCAGAACGCCTGCCTTGCCGGAGATTTCAAAACGGCGCTGGCGCTGCAGGATCGTTTGATGCCGCTGCATGAGGTTCTTTTCATAGAGAGCAATCCCGGGCCGGTAAAATATGCTGTCTCCAGATTGGGATTTGGAACGGCCGATATGCGCCTGCCGATGACTCCGATTTCGGAAGCCTCACGCAAGGCCGTCGATCGGGTCCTGCACCAGCTCGATCTCATCGGCGCCAAGGCCGCCGAGTGAATTTCCCCGGAGTGCGTTGAGTTATGTCCTCCAAGCGGGACGACGGCAGCACGCTCGTCGCCGAGAACCGAAAGGCGCGGCACGAGTATTTCATCACCGACAGCTGGGAAGCAGGTATCGAGCTTCTCGGTTCGGAAGTGAAGTCGCTACGCCGCGGCCAGTCGAACATCGCCGAAAGCTATGCGTCGGTCGAAGATCAAGGCATCTGGCTGATCAACAGCTACATCGCGGAGTATCCCGGCGCGGCGCTCTTCCCGCATGAGCCGCGCCGCAAGCGCCGCCTTCTCATGCACGCGAGCGAGATCCACAAGATCGCGATCGCCGTCGAGCGCAAAGGCATGACGCTTGTGCCGTTGGAACTCTACTTCAATGCAAAAGGCCGGGCGAAGGTGAAGGTCGGTCTCGCGCAGGGTAAGAACCAGTCCGACAAGCGCCAGGACGCAGCGAAACGCGACTGGAACCGCCAGAAGGCCCGGCTCCTGCGTGAAAGAGGTTGAGTGTCGTGACCACTGAAGGACGTTCTTCCGCCGGTCTCGACTTTCCCGGTCCCGTCGATGATGGCGCTGCGAAGCATCTGATTGCTGGTACGCGTTTGCCGGACGTGGCGCTGCCTGCGAGCCGTGGCGCCGACGTCAACCTGGCCCGTCATCAAGAGCGCGCAGTGATATTCGTCTATCCGATGACGGGCACGCCAGGCGTCGAAAACCCGCCCGATTGGGATGTGATTCCCGGCGCGCATGGTTCGACGCCGGAAGCGGAAGGCTTCCGCGACCTCCATGCGGAATTCGAGCTTTTGGGCTACGACGTTTTCGGTGTGAGCGGGCAATCTTCGGCAGCGCAGCAGGCGTTCTCCGTACGCGCCGGCATTCCTTATCTTCTGCTGAGCGACGAGACGTTGGCATTCGCCGACGCTCTGAAGCTTCCGCGTTTCGAGACGGGCGGCGTCACGTATCTGAAACGTTTGACGATGATTGTGCGCAACGGAACCATCTACCGCGTCGTTTATCCCGTTCGTTCGGCGGCGACGCACGCGCGCGAATTGTTGCAATCGCTCAGGGAAGCTCGCGCCGGATAGCGTCGAAAACGCTGTGGAACATCGCGGTCGTAAGGCGGCCGGTGTTCGTATTGTAGCGCGAGCAATGGAAGCTATCGAAAAGGACGACGCCGGCGCCGATGTCATGACGCGCGCCGTGCGCGAACGGAAACAACGCTTTGCGCTTTCCCAGTGTCGTTAGCGTCTGGTCGTGGGCGATGCGCCCGAGGGCGAGAATGACCTTCAGCCGTGAGAGATGGCCGAGCCGCGATTGGAAATACGGGCGGCACGTCGCGATCTCTTTCGGTTCCGGTTTGTTTTCGGGTGGAACGCAGCGGACCGCGTTTGTGATCATGCAGTCTACAAGCTGCAATCCGTCATCGGGGCGCGCTTGATAGGTGCCTCGGGCAAAGCGGTAGGTGAGAAGCGTCTTGTACAGAAGATCCCCAGCATAGTCTCCGGTAAAGGGACGGCCCGTGCGGTTGGCGCCATTGCGTCCGGGTGCGAGCCCGACGATGAGAAGCCGTGCATTCTCATTGCCGAAGGATGGTACTGCGCCGTTGAACCATGTCGGCTCTTTGGCTTCGTTCTCCGCGCGATAGGCGACGAGACGCGGGCAGCGCTGACACTTGATAGGAGCCTCAGGGCCGAAAACTTCACCCGCAAGCTCGGCTGTCATGGATCGATGGCCTTCCGAAGGGAGGTCGCTTAGACCTCTTCTTCGGCGAGGTCGTCGTCACCGAAATACGTCGAGTCGCGCGGCGATTGAACCTGTCCGCGGCCCGGTCCTTGATAGCTGCGCCCACTTTCGCGGGGAGCGCGAGCGTTCTGGCTGCGCCCGATCTGATCCTCGAGGTCCGCAAGGTCGATGAACTGATCGGCCTGCCGGCGCAATTCATCCGCGACCATCGGCGGCTGAGTCTGCAGGGTGGAAATGACGCTGACGCGTTTGCCCTTTTGCTGCAGAGCTGCGACGAGGCTGCGGAAATCTCCGTCGCCTGAGAAGATCACGATGTGGTCGAGGTTGTCGGCGAGCCGCATGGCATCGACGGTAAGCTCGATGTCCATGTTACCCTTGACCTTGCGACGGCCGGTCGCGTCGGTGAACTCTTTCGTCGGCTTCGTCACCATCGAGAAACCGTTGTAATCGAGCCAGTCGATGAGGGGTCTAATCGAGGAGTATTCCTGCTCCTCGGCGAGCGCGGTGTAGTATAGCGCTCGGATGAGATGACCTTTCTGCCGGAAGAGACCCAGCAGACGCTTATAGTCGATATCAAACCCGAGAGATTTTGCCGTCGCATAGAGATTGGCGCCATCGATGAACAGCGCAATTCGTTCGGTTGGATAAAAATGCATGGCTACGTTCCTCATAGCCCTTTATCTACTAAACGACGTCCAAAAATCGTGCTGAGACAGTCGCGAGAAGAAGAGCTCCCCTTAGTACGACAAGCATCTCGATAAGCTGGGATGGCAGGGCAAAGCTTCTACGGCGTAGAGCGCTGCGCATTAACGGATAACAGATGCATCTCGGTATCAACAATTGTGACAAATAGTCTGTCTTCTGTCTGACTTAAACTCTGTAGACGGAAGTATGCTTCAATACTGCAATGCATATAAACGATAGGCACTAAAACTTGCATTTCATCGTTTAACATGCGAAAGAACTGGGGCTGGCGCTGAGAAGCGGTCCTGAAGATTGTTTGCGCCCTAATCCAATTGAGCAGCCGATAGTTAACCAAGGGAAGGTCAGCCCTCATGGCTCGCGTTACCGTCGAAGATTGCGTCGACAAAATTCCTAATCGTTTCGAGCTTGTGCTTCTGGCTGCGCATCGCGCCCGCGCTATCACGAACGGCAGCGCCATTACGATTGCACCCGACGACGATAAGAATCCGGTGATCGCTCTCCGCGAGATTGCCGAACGAACCCTGTCGCCGGACGACATGCGCGAGACGTTGATCTCGTCGATCCAAAAGAACACCGAGGTCGACGAGCCGGAGGCTGTTGCAGCGCCTCTGCTTCCGCCGGACCGGCGTGCGCCCACGCTTGGCCGCGACGATCTCTCGACCGACACACAGGTCGATGTCATGACGGAAGAGCAGCTTCTGCGCGGCCTCGAAAGCATGACGCCGCTGGAGCCTTCCGCCAACATCGGATCCGGTGCAGGCCCGCGTGAGCGCGAACGTGATCGCGACCCGCGCGATCGTTCACGCTGAGCATGGCGGCGGGCATAATTCCGTCGCATCGCCGAACATCGAGTCACTTTAATCTGCTCCGCATCTTCGGTTACGCTTGCGCCTGGAAGGAGTGCGGCGGGTCATGATGCGGCAATACGAACTCGTTGAGCGGGTTCTCAAGTACGATCCGAAAGCCGACGAGGCGCTGCTCAATCGCGCCTACGTCTACGCGATGAAGGCGCACGGCAATCAAAAGCGCGCGTCGGGTGCGCCCTATTTTTCTCATCCGCTCGAAGTCGCCGCGATCCTCACCGAGTTGAAGCTCGACGACGCGACCATTGCGACTGCGCTGCTGCACGACGTCATCGAAGATACCGACGCGACGCGGACCGAAATCGATCAGATGTTCGGCCCGGAGATCGGTAGCCTGGTCGATGGTCTGACCAAGATCAAACGGCTCGATCTCGTTTCCAAGCGGGCCGAGCAGGCCGAGAATTTCCGCAAACTTCTCATAGCGATATCGACCGACATCCGCGTGCTGCTCGTGAAGCTCGCGGATCGCCTGCACAACATGCGCACCCTCGAGCACATGAAGCCCGAGAGCCGGCAGCGCAACTCAGAAGAGACGCTCGACATCTACGCGCCGCTCGCGGGCATGATGGGGATGCAAGCGCTCCGCGAGGAACTCGAGGATCTCGCATTTCGCTGGCTGTATCCGGAAGCCTATGAGGCAGTCACCGACCGGCTGATCGAGATGCGCAAGCACAATCGCGGCCTCGTCGAGGAAATTCGCCAGGCGATCGCAAGAAAGTGCGCCGATGCTGGCATCGCCGCCGAGACCACGGGCCGCGAAAAAAAGCCCTACGCCATCTGGCGCAAGATGGAAAACAAGCAGATCAGTCTCGAACAACTCTCGGACATCTACGGCTTCCGGGTGATCGTCGACTCGATCGAAGACTGCTACCGGGTGCTCGGTATCGTGCACACGACGTGGGGCACGGTTCCAGGCCGCTTCAAGGATTACATTTCGGCGCCCAAGCGCAACAATTATCAATCGGTGCATACCACCGTCTATGGTCCGCGCCATCAGCGCGTCGAACTGCAAATTCGTACCCGCGAAATGCAGCACACGGCCGAATTCGGCATCGCTGCGCACGCTCTCTATAAAGATCAGCAATATCAGGCGACGAACGGTCACGACGTCGAGGGCGCCGACGACAGTCCCTACGGTCGCCTGAGGGCAATGATCTCATCGCTGCTCGAAGCCGCGAACCCGGAAGAATTTCTTGAGCACACCAAGCTCGAATTGTTCCACGACCAGGTTTTCTGCTTCACTCCGAAAGGCCGCCTCATTGCGCTGCCGCGCGGTGCGACGCCGCTCGATTTCGCCTATGCCGTCCATACCGATATCGGCAACGAAGCGATCGCCGCCTACATCAATGGCCGGCACGTGCCCATCGATACGCATCTGCGCAATGGCGACGAGGTGGTGATCGAAACATCGAAGAACCATGTCCGTTCGGCAGCCTGGGAGGCATTTGCCGTCACCGGCCGCGCCCGTGCGGCGATCCGGCGTGCGGCACGCGAAGCCGAGCGCTAACGTTTCATTGAATTAGGCAGACAGCTCGTCAGCTCGACGCTGGCAGGTATCGAGGTCGATTACTCCGAGGAGAAGGTAAGAGCCGCTGCACTCAAGGTCGGATTCAAGACGGCTGACGAGATGCTGGCGGCCGTTGGGCGCAATGATCTTGCGCTCCCTGATGTGCTTGCGGCGATCGTACCGCAGGTAGAAGCCGCTCCCGCAAAGGAAGGATATCAGCCGACCCGCCGGTTCGGCCGGGCCCAGGCGCAGGATGGTTGGTTCAATATCGAGAAGGTACAGAGCCTCAAGTTCCGCTCATCGGAAATCGACAACACGACGGCGATATCGATCGGCGGCCCGAGCCAGGAACTGCCCGTTCGTTTCGAGCCCGGCGGCGCAGTCCCAGGGGACCGGATCGTTGGAGTCATGGCGCCGGGTGAGGGGATTCGCGTGTTCCAGATCCACTCGCCACGGCTAAAAGAATACGAGGAGGCTCACTGGATCGACGCGACCTGGGACGTCGATCCCGAGCATCCGCAGCGTTTTCCGGCGCGAATCAGCGTAACAGCCGTCAACGCACCCGGATCCCTGGCCGAAATTGCTAAAATTATTGGTGAAACGGGCGGCAATATTGATAACATCAGGATGGCGAAACGAGCAGCTGACTTCACCGTTATGCACATCGAGCTTGAGGTGTTCGATTTGGTGCATTTGAACCACATTGTTGCGGGACTGAGGGCTAAATCCTCAGTGGCAAAGGTAGAACGCCTTTTCGAGTAGCTCTAAAGTGCGTAAAGCGGCAAGTCGTTGGTCTGGCACAAGGCGTGAAATGGTTCGTCGCGATTTGCGAGAGAAGTTATCAGTTGCTTCGGATGTTGCCGGCCGATGGGCGCTGAAGTTGGTGCCGCTCCGTAAGCATCTTCATTATTATTGGCGGCGCATGTTGCGCCTTCGCGCGACACCTCATGAGGTTGCGCTGGGTTGCGCCGCTGGCGTCTTTGCAGCCTGCACGCCGTTCCTTGGATTCCAAATGGCGCTCGCCGGAGCGCTTGCATTCCTGCTTCGGGTCAGCATACCCGCAGCGCTGCTCGGCACGTTCGTCGGAAATCCCCTGAGCTGGCCCGCCATTTGGAGCGCGTCGTATGTCGCCGGTGTGTGGGTGCTCGGTCACGATCCTGCCTACGCCGCCGAACATTTCGTAGAGACGGCCAACGCTTTGAGTGCCACGTTGCGCGCGCCCTCGGCGTCGCTCGATACTGCGGTTGTTTATCTGTCACCAATTGTCGAACCGATGATTATCGGAGGATTGATCGTCGGATTGGTCGCAGCAGTCTTTAGTTACTATCCTACACGACAGGCCGTGCGCGTTTTTCAGAAGCGCCGTAAGCTCCACGAAACCGGATCCGCCGGTTTCTCCTCGTGACATCCTGATGGCAGAAGAACGTGCCTGCTCCCCGTAACTCTTTGAATCCTGAAGCCAGCCCGACCCGTCCCGCGCCGTTGCGCCTCGGGGTCAACATCGACCACGTCGCGACCTTGCGGAACGCGCGTGGCGGCGTGCATCCTGATCCGCTGCGGGCCGCGCATCTCGCGATCGAAGGCGGCGCCGATGGAATCACCGCGCATTTGCGCGAAGATCGCCGTCACATTTCGGACACCGACATCAGCCGGCTCAAAAACGAACTGACCCGGCCGCTCAATCTCGAAATGGCCGCGACTGACGAGATGCTGCAGATCGCCATCCGTCACGTTCCGAACGCTTGCTGTCTCGTGCCGGAGCGCCGCGAGGAGAGAACGACCGAAGGTGGTCTCGATGTGCACGGCAGCGTGAAGACGCTGAAGCCGTTCGTCGCGAAGCTCCAGGACGCCGGCATCCGTGTGTCTCTTTTCATCGAGCCGGATATCAAGACGATCGAGGCGGCCGCCGCTGTCGGAGCCGATATCGTCGAACTGCACACCGGACGTTATTGCAACCTCGCGCTCGAACACGATGCTGCCGGTGTTGCGCGCGAACTCGATCGCCATGCCAAGGCAGCGCGCGCGGCGGCCGCCGCCGGACTTGAGGTCCATGCCGGACATGGATTGACCTACAACACTGTAAAGCCGATCAGCCGCATGCCCGAAATGGCCGAACTCAACATTGGGCATTTTCTAATCGGAGAAGCCATCTTCGGCGGCTTGTCGGCAGCCGTGAGGCGCATGCGGCTTCTCATGGATGAAGCGCGCGACGAGCTTTTTCGCGTCGGACGGACCGGCTGATGATCCTCGGCATCGGCAACGACCTCTGCGATATACGCCGCATAGAAAAGACCATCGATCG
>Ga0164242_10003421_pt1 | contig 18146 bp, 18 predicted proteins | sample OricomgcompostMG_FD_108783 | JGI IMG/M metagenome (GOLD analysis project Ga0164242, IMG submission 108783) | Miracle-Growth compost microbial communities from Emeryville, California, USA - Original compost - Miracle growth compost (MG) ... | reverse complement strand
GAGTTTCCGCTGTATCTCGGGCGCCGTGGCTTCCCGCCGGCGGCGCCGATCGTGCACAGCATTGTGGACCGTCCACTCGTCGAGGCGTTGACCACCGCCGAATGGATCGCATCCGAGCGTCATCAGCGCACCGTGCATGCTCCTCACGTCGAACTGGATGTCTGGCGCGACGCGGATCCCACCGACGCGACCGCCGGTCGGGAGACGGAATCGGTGTGCGACGTGCCGCTGAGCTTCGACCCGGAGCGGCGCCAGTATGGCTGGCGCACCGTTGTCCGCGATCACGCCGACGTGGCGAACCCGAGCTATGACGCGACACATGACGTGGACGACGAGCCCGACTTCTTCGCCGCGATCGGAGGTGCCTGATGTTCCTGACCCGGATGGCCATCAACGGTGCGCGGCGCGGCGCGTGGAAGCTGCTGCGCTCGCCGCAGGCCATGCACGCGGCGGTCCTGAGCGGATTTTCGCCAGACACCGAGCTGGTGTCCAGCGGGCGTCGCGTGCTGTGGCGCATCGACCGCGTTCCCAACGCCATCTGGCTGTATGTGACCAGTCCGGAACGACCGGACCTGACTCATCTCGTCGAGCAGGCCGGCTGGCCCACTCAGAGCGCCTGGGAAACCCGCGAATATGCTCCGTTCCTCGGTCGGCTGGCAGCGGGCCAGCGCTGGGCCTTCCGCCTGTACGCGAACCCCGTGCACGCCGTCACCGACGCATCCGGCTCGACGAAGCGTTATGGACACGTCACCGTCGTGCAGCAGCAGCAGTGGCTGCTGGAACGAGCATCGACGAACGGTTTCACCGTCACCACCGGCGACACCGGCCCCGATCTTGCCGTGACGCGGCGCGATCGTGTGTCTTTTCGCCGGGGCTCCGGCACGGTCACACTCGACACCGCCCAGTTCGACGGGCAGCTTGAGATCGTGGATGCCGATGCGCTGCGTCGTGCGCTGACGGCAGGGATCGGCCGCGCGAAGGGGTACGGGTGCGGACTGATGACGCTGGCACCGGTGTCCCGATGATCGTGTATCGGTGCGGGTGAGAGTAGGGAGGGAGTTCCGATATGGCCAAACGTCCCGGCACTCCGTCACCCGATCTACCCGAACTGGTGCGTGCGGAGGACCGCATCTCGTTCATCTATGTCGAGCGCGCCGTCATCCATCGCGACCAGAACGCGATCACGGCCAGCGACGAGCGCGGCGTCATCCACATCCCCGCGGCGACTCTCGGCGCGCTGCTCCTCGGGCCGGGAACACGGGTGACGCACCAGGCGATGATGCTTCTGGCCGATTCCGGCTCCACGGCGGTCTGGGTCGGCGAGCACGGCGTCCGATACTACGCACACGGACGAAGCCTCGCGCGATCGAGCCGGCTGCTCGAGGCGCAGGCGCGCATGGTGTCGAACCAGTCGTCACGCCTGGCCGTCGCCCGTGCCATGTACGCGATGCGCTTTCCCGGCGAGGATGTGTCGCGCTACACGATGCAGCAGTTGCGCGGTCGAGAAGGCGCGCGGGTACGCCGGATCTATCGAGCTGAGTCTGAACGCACCGGTGTGCCGTGGGGACGGCGCGAGTATCAGCCTGGCAAGGTCGAGGAGAGCGACACCATCAACGCTGCTCTCACCGCCGCGCATCAGTGCCTGTACGGCATGGTGCACGCCGTGATCGTCGCGCTGGGATGCACACCCGGTCTCGGCTTCGTGCACACCGGCCACGTCCGCTCCTTCGTCTTCGATGTGGCCGACCTCTACAAGGCCGAGGTGACGATTCCGATCGCGTTCGAGGTCGCGGCATCCGGCCCGTCCGATGTCGAGGCCGCCACCCGACACGCCGTGCGCGACGCGGTGCACGACGGAGCGATCCTTTCGCGGTGCGCGCGCGACATCCACCGGCTGCTGCTGCCCGATGAGCCCGACGACGGCCGTGCCGAGTCGTGGGACAACGTGGTCGGACTCTGGGACGGCGGGGATCGAACCGTCGCAGCCGGGGCGAACTACGACCCGGACTCCGGATGGGATGACGGGCAGGCCCCACCGTGGTAGTGCTGGTGCTCACCGCCTGTCCGGCCGGACTTCGCGGACATCTGACGCGCTGGCTGCTGGAGATCAGCGCTGGCGTCTTCGTCGGCTTCGTCACGGCGCGGGTGCGCGAGCTGATGTGGCAACGTGTCGTCGAACTCGCCAAGGACGGCAAGGCGATCATGGTGTACTCCGCGCGTGGAGAGCAGCGTCTGGCGTTCCGGGTGCATCGGCATCAATGGCAGCCGGTCGATGTCGACGGCGTCACCCTCATGCTGCGGCCGGCCGATGGTGCGTCGGCCGGGCAGGCCGGCGTGCGCTCCGGATGGAGCAAGGCGTCGAAGTATCGCATGGCGGCCAAGCGGAAGCGCATCTGATTCTCGGCCGCGCCCATTCGGGCTGCGCACAGGAGATCTACCCGAGCGCGTCAATGCGCAGCCATCCGGCGTACCGTATTTCACATGCCCTCCTACGTCACCCCGGACCACGCCTACACCCGCGACACGCGCTACATCGAGGACCGCATCACCCGCGACTCGCGTGACGGCTGGCCGGTCGAAGCCGGCCGCTACCGCCTGATCGCGGCCCGCGCGTGCCCGTGGGCGAACCGGGCCGTCATCGTCCGCCGGCTGCTCGGCCTGGAGGATGCCATCTCGCTCGGCATGCCCGGCCCGACGCACGATGAGCGCAGCTGGACCTTCGACCTCGACCCCGGCGGCGTCGACCCGGTGCTGAAGATCGAGCGTTTGCAGCAGGCGTTCTTCGCCCGCGTGCCGGACTACCCGCGCGGCATCACCGTGCCCGCGATCGTGGACATCCCCAGCGGCAAGGTCGTCACCAACGACTTCGCGCAGATCACCCTCGACCTCGAGACCGAGTGGACCGCCCACTTCCGCGACGGCGCCCCGGATCTGTACCCGCAGGCATCCCGAGCCGAGATCGACGAGGTCAACGACAGAGTCTTCCGCGACGTCAACAACGGGGTCTACCGCGCCGGCTTCGCGGGCTCGCAGGCGGCGTACGAGGATGCCTACGACCGCCTCTTCACAGCGCTCGACTGGCTGAGCGAGCGGCTCGAGCACCAGCGCTACCTGGTCGGGGAGACGATCACCGAGGCGGACATCCACCTCTTCACCACTCTCGCCCGTTTCGACGCGGTGTACCACGGGCACTTCAAGTGCAATCGGTCCAAACTCACCGAGATGCCGGTGCTGTGGGCGTACGCGCGCGACCTGTTCCAGACCCCCGGATTCGGCGACACCATCGACTTCGTGCAGATCAAGCAGCACTACTACATCGTGCACAGCGACATCAATCCGACCGGCATCGTGCCGGTGGGGCCGGATGCCTCCGGCTGGCTCAGCCCGCACCACCGGGAGCAACTCGGCGGCCGTCCGTTCGGCGACGGCACTCCGCCCGGTCCGCCGCTGCCGGCCGAGGTGGTGCCGAGCGGGCACGGTGCGGGCGTCTCGTCGGACTAGACAGCGAGGTGGCTGCGGGGTCGTGCGCCGAGGCGCTGATGACCGCTTCTGGCCATGTCGGTGGCGGCCCATACCCTGGGAGCGCACTCGTGCCGGAGTGGAGAACACCATGAGTCCCGCGTTCGTAACAGGCGACGCGATCAACGCTCGACCAGACAGCTGGAACGCTCGCATGCAATGCATGCACGCGGTTACAATGAGGGGGTGGATATCTTGACGGTGCGCAACCTCGATCCGGAGGTCAAGGCTCGGCTGCGTCAGCAGGCCGCACGACACGGACGCTCCATGGAGGCGGAAGCGCGGGCTATCTTGACCGCGGGTGTCGTTCGCGAAGAAGAACACACCGATCTCATTTCGAGCATTATGCGCCACTTTGCCGACAACCCGGTGGTACTTGAACTTCCCGACCGTTCCAGTGCGATGCAACGCCCGATCGAGTTCGACGCATGATCGTGCTCGACAGCAACGTGGTGTCGGCTCTGATGTCACCAGAAGGTACCCGCCCCTTGCTGCCGTGGATGGAAACGATAGCGCGATACGACATTTACACGACGACGGTTACGCGTGCGGAGGTCCGGTACGGCATCGCGCGCTTGCCGCCCGGCAAGCGGCGCACGCGGCTTGAGCAAGCCGCTGATGATGTGTTCGTCGAGGTTGCCGACCGGATGCTGGCATTCGACTCGGCCGCGGCCGACCGCTTCGGTGCGCTTGTTGCCGAGCGAGAACGTGCGGGGCATCCGATCTCCGTGCCCGATGCGCAGATCGCGTCCATTGCGTTCGTCCATCACGCGGCCGTCGCAACACCCGATTCAAGCGGTTTCGCGAACTGCGGTGTGCCCGTGATCGATCCGTTCACCGTCGTGCCGTGACGATGGACGCGCTGCGGATCGGTCGACGGCGTGGCATTGCCGATGTTTGCGCGTCGGGGGTCTGTGACGTCGGGCGGCGGTGACGCCGTCCTCGCCCGTCACTCCACGTTCGCGCGCAGCATCTGACGGGCGAAGGCGCGACCGCCTACGCTGACGCCCTTCCATTCGACGCCGTCGACGAACACACCCAGCCCCTGAAGCGTGCCCAGCGCCTCATACACCGAGGGAAGGAGCACATCGTCGCCGAAGTCGTATTCGTAGAACAGCGGCCCGTCGAACCCGTCGAAAACCTGGCCGAGTGTCCACTTCCGCTCCGACAGCTGGTCTGCCGGTAGGTCGTCGAGCGGGTTGTCCATGCCCCAGGTGCGCGGTTGCCGTCCGATGCGCGGCAGGTCGGGTGCACGTTCGTCGGGATCCTGGTCGGTGAACGCGTGCAGGTGGGACTCACGCCAACCGAACGCGATCTGCAGCACGCTGTGCAGGTCGGCGAGCGTCAGCTCCGCGCGGCTCTCCAGCAGTCGCCAGATCTCGGGATCGCGGCCGTCGATGGAGACGCGCAGGCGCAGGAGGGCGCCGGGCGCAGCGATCGAGACGTTCGCGCGCATGGCCCCCATTCTGACAGGCGGGGATGGCGATACCAGGAGTTATCCACAGCAGCGTTCGCGTAGGGGCTCCCGCGATTCGGGCGATCGCGGCCGCTTACGTCGATGCCGACCGGTACTCTCTGCAACGCGAGAACCGTCCACGATCGCGACACGTCGCCTGCACGTAGTCCACGAGGTCTCAGCGCCGCCCGGCTCACCGCGGCAGCGGCCGCAGCCCCACCGGAGCCGGAAACGGCAGCTCGTAGTTGTTGATCGGAGCGTTCATGTCGCCGAAGTCGTCCTTCTTCACCCGGATGCGCTCCGTGCTTACCTCGGTGATCCGCACGCGCAGGTCGTGGCCGTCCTCGAGGCGCAGTAGGTACGGGTCCGCGAGATAGCCGATGCCGGTGGCATCCAATGTCTCCTCGGCGGTGAGCCAGTCGACCGGACCGGTGATGTCGCGACCGAGCAGATCGATGACGACGAACCGATCGTCGGCGGGACGCATCCAGCCGACGAGCTCGCCGTCATGCCTGCGGTGTTCGATCCAGTCGGTGCGGTCCATCCGGTCGACGGTACGCGAGTCGTCGACGAGGGTGCAACTGCGTGTCAGTTGGCGACGAGACTCACGCTGACCGGGGTCGCGTTCGCGAAGAGGTCGAGCACGGGGCAGTGCGCGTCGACGGCGCGGTGCAGTTCGGCGTAGCGCTCGTCCGACTCCGGGCCGGTCACGTTGATGGTCAGACGCACGGCGGAGAAGCCCGGACGAACCGCGTCGTCGACGCCGAACAGGCCCTTCACGTCGAGGTCGCCCTCTGCCTTGGCGGTGACCGAGTCGACGCGGATGCCGAGGTTCTGCGCATACAGGCGGTACACCACGATCTGACACGAGATCAGCGCGCCGAGCGCGAACTCAACCGGGCTCGCGGCCACGTCGTCGCCGGCCAGCGCCGCCGGCTCGTCCACGGTGAAGGTGTGCTTGCCGGCGGTGATCACGGATGCCACCGACCCCTCGCCCGCACCGCGCACGGTGTACGTGAGGCGGGCGTTCGCGTCGTCGGCCGCGATGCGGTCGTTCCAGGCGGCGCCCGCGCCGGTCAGGCGTTCGGCGCGCTCCTCCGCGGTGACCTCGGGGATGCCGGTGCGAGCGGCGGTGGATTCGGTGGTGAGCGACATGCGGATGCCTTTCGAAGCGTGGCGGTGGGGACGCCTTTCACGCTACGGGCGGGCATCCCGTGCGCCAAGGCGGCGCTTCATGCGGCGTAACGCGCCACCGCCAGCGGCGCGATAGGCGGAAACCGGCGCGATCGCGGCGCGCGGCCTACGCGGCCACGGTGCGGAAGCCGGCGTTCCCCATCGACGAGTCCGGCGTGTTCGACGAGCGTGCCGCGTTGCGATACCGATTGCAGTACGAGTTGTGGCACAGGTATGACCCTCCACGCAGTACGCGCACCTCGCCGAACGACGGTCCGCGCGGCGTGTGCTGCGGCGACGTGCCGTAATAGTCGGCATTCCACCAGTCGGAGCACCACTCCCACACGTTGCCCACCATCTGCCACAGCCCGTATGCGTTCGGCTCGTACGTATGCACGGGAGCGGTGGTGAGCCATCCATCCTCGCCGGTATTCACCTGCGGGAATGTACCCTGCCAGATGTTGCAGTTCCACGTCTCGGGCAGCTCATCGCCCCACGGATAACGCAACTGCCGCAGGCCGCCGCGCGACGCGCACTCCCACTCCGCCTCGGTCGGCAGCCGCCGGCCGGCCCAGCGGCAGTATGCCTGAGCGTCGTTCCAGCTGACGTGCACGACCGGATGGTCGTCTCGGTCAGCCACGGATGACCTCGGGCCATCCGGATGCGCCCAGTCGGCTTCGCGCACCCCCAGCCACCACGGGGTTCCGCTGGCTTCGCCCATCACATCTGCCCGGTCGGCCTGCAAGGCCAGGTAGAACACAGCGGAGAACCCGAAGGTCTCGGCCTCGGTGCGGTATCCGGTCTCCTCGACGAAGCGACGGAACGCGGCGTTCGTCACGCTCGTCGTGTCGATCGAGAAGGCGTCGAGTTCGACCTCGTGCACCGGGCCCTCGCCGTCGCCGGGACGAGCGTCGTACTCCTCGTTGCCCATCGCGAACGTCTGCGCGGGAATGGTGGCCTGAACGATCGGATGCCGGTCGGCATTCGCCGGGGGAACGCCGAGCGTGAGCGACACGGGCGTCTGCGCCGTTGTCGATGCCGCCGGGCCCGGCGCCGCTGCCCGGGCGTGCTCGTGTCCCAACGATGGTGCGCAGCAGGCGTGCGGTTGCGGCTCGGACATGAGACTCCTGATCGGGGGATGCCTCCGGCCATTCTACGGGGCGGCGGCACGTCAGGTTCTGGCGGCTCCGGCGGTGCCGCGCGCCGCCGACATCAGGGGAAATCGCTATGCCAGTTCCGCCTCATCGATGAGGCGGAACTGGCATAGCGATTTCGAGAACGTCTCTCCCTTAGCGTTACGCGGTCGTCTCTTGAGGGTGGCACCTTGGGTTCTCTTGAGGGCGGCCGCCGGCCGCCGAATGCCGACTGCCAACTTCTGACCGACGGCGAACGCGCCGCAGACACTCAGAGAATCCCGGTAGCGTCGCAAAGATGCGCACCCGAAATGTTGCCACCCTGGCGGTCGCGTGTGCGCTCGGGCTGGCGGTGGTCACGACGTTCGCCGTGACCAAGACCTCTGCGCCACCACCGCCGAACGTACCCGGCGGGGCGGGTCAGCCAGCCGCGCACCCGGCCCCGAAGCCGACGGCATCCGCGAAGCCGGGCCAGCAGAAGTGGCGTCCGGGCACGGCGGAGAATCCGCTCACGTACGTCGCGCTCGGCGACTCGTACGCCGCGGGACAGGGCGGCGGGAAAGAACAGGGCGCCTGCCTGCGCAGCCCCAACGGGTATCCCGGGCTGCTCGGCCGCACCGTCGGCATCCGCCTCGACGTCAACGCCGCGTGCAGCGGCGCAACGACACGCGACGTGCGGCGCAAACAGCTCGGCGCGCTCGGCCCGTCGGTGCAGCTGATCACACTGAGTGTCGGTGGCAACGACCTCAACGTGGCGGCGCTGCCAGCGTTGTGCGAACGGCAGAAGTCCCGCGCGTGCGAGAAGGCCGTGCGCGCGTCCATCACGGCGCTCGGCGGGCTCTCCCCCAAGCTCGCGGATGTCTACCGTGCGGTGGAGGCCGCGGCCCCGAACGCGCGCATCCTCGTCACCGGCTATCCGTCGTTCTACGACGTTCCAAAGCCGAGTGACCGGGATTTCGCGACGATCGTCGCCGTGGACGCGGCGGTGATCGCACTGAATGACGCGATCAAGCAGGCGGTGGCGAAGGAACAGCGCGCCGGAGCGGACATCGGATTCGTCGACGTGAGCTTCGCCGGGCATGGGGTCGCGTCGAAACATCCGTGGTACGTGCTCAGCGGCCTGGACGCGCTGCACCCCACCGATGCCGGCTACCGCGCATATGCGAAGGCCGTGCAGAAGGCGCTCGCCGGGTAGCGCCTATTCGAGCAGAGCGCGAAGATCGTCCGCCGTGAGCGCAGCGTCGAACGCAGCATCCTGATCGAGCACGGCATCGAACAGCTTGGCCTTCTTCTCGCCCAAGGCGACGACCTTCTCCTCAATCGTGTCGGCTGCGACCAGCCGGTAGATCATCACCGGCCTGCTCTGGCCGATGCGATGCGTGCGGTCGATCGCCTGCTGCTCTGCCGCCGGGTTCCACCACGGATCGAGCAGGAAGACGTAGTCGGCCTCGGTTAGGTTGAGGCCGAACCCGCCGGCTTTGAGGCTGATCAGGAACACGGAGGCCCCGCCGTCGCGGAACCGCTCGATCACCTCGGAACGGTTGCGGGTCGAGCCGTCCAGGTAGCAGTGGTCGACGCCGCGTTCGTCCAGCCGCTCGGCGACCCTCGTGAGGTACGAGGTGAACTGACTGAAGATGAGCGCCCGGTGTCCCTCCGCCAGAACATCGTCCAGCTGCTCGAGCAGGGCATCCAGCTTGCTCGACGGAATCGAGGCGTACTGATCGTCGATCAGTGAGGCATCCAGCGCGAGCATGCGCAGCAGCGTCAGCGATCGGAACACGATGAACCGGTTGCGATCGAGATCCTCGATCAGGCCGAGCAGCTTCTGACGTTCGCGCTGCAGGTACGTGTCATAGAGCGCGCGGTGGCGCGGTGCCAGCTCGATCGAGAGCAGCTGCTCCTGTTTCGGCGGCAGCTCCGGGGCGACCAGTTCCTTGGTGCGGCGCACCATGAGCGGCCGGATGCGTCGCCGCAGCCGGGCGATCCGCTCGGTGCCGTGCGCGGCTGGTGTTGCCGCGGCGTCGCTGCGCGCGTTGTCGATGGGGCGCACGTACTCCTCGGCGAACTTTCGGGACGAGGGGAACAGTCCCGGGGCGACGATCGCGAACATCGCCCAGAGCTCTATCAGGTTGTTCTCCATCGGCGTGCCCGTGATCGCGAGCTTGAACGGGGCATTCAGGTCGCGTGCGCAGCGGTGTGCGCGCGAGGCGTGGTTCTTCACGAACTGCGCTTCGTCCAGGATCAGTCCGGCCCAGTCGAGCCCGTCGAAGTCCGCGAAGTCGAGACGGAACAGTGTGTAGGTCGTGACGACGATGTCGGCGCCGGCAATTGCTTCAGCCAGCGGCGTGCGGTCCTTGCGGCGTGTCGCCGTGATCGGCACGACGGTGAGGTCCGGGGTGAAGCGCTCCGCCTCGCTGAGCCAGCTCGGCAGCACGGATGACGGCACCACGACGAGGAACGGGGGCTTCTGCTGGCTGGCGCTCGACCCGGGGGAATCGGAATGGCGTGCGTGCGCGATCAGCGCCAGCGTCTGCACCGTCTTACCCAACCCCATGTCATCGGCGAGTACCCCGCCAAGGCTGTGTCGCCAGAGGAATACAAGCCACTCGAAGCCCGTCTGCTGATACGGTCGCAGCGTCGCACGCAGCCCCGCCGGCGGTTCGACTTCGGCTGGAACGGCCGAAAGGTCGTCGGCACGACCCCCGTCGGCGCCAACATGCTGTCCGCTGGCCGCATTCGCCAACGTGAGCAGCCCGCCGACGGTCTCGCGCCACGCGAGTGCCGGCTCGGACTCGTCGGCGAGGTCCTCGAAATCGGCCCAGAGCCCCGCCTGGTAGCGGCTGATTCGGGGACCGGTCTCCCACTCGTCGACCGCCTGAGCCTCGGCGATCAGCTCGCGCAAACGATCGAACACCGGCTGGTCCAACGATAGGTACGACCGGTCGACAAGCATCAGCTTGTTCCTGCCCTTCGACAGCGCGGTGAACAGGGGCTGGAACGGTACGGCGCGACCGGCGACGTGCACGATCACGCCGAGATCGAACCAGTCTCTGCGATCCGTCGCCACCGTCGTGACAAGCAGGGCCGGGGTCTCGGTGAGCTCGCGGAAATCGGGACGGTCCCCGTCGAACTCGACCCGAACCAACTCGGATGCCTCCAGCGTGGGAAGCACGCTGGTGCTGAACTCTGCGGCGCGCAGACCTCGGAGCGTGGCGACGCCGCCACCGACCGCAGCTTCACCGAGGTCGGTGAGCTGGGCATCCACTGCACGCAACGTCTCGGTCTCGGTCGCGATGTCGCGAATCGGTGGTTCCTGGGAGTCCCGCTCCACCGGCATTCTCGTTGCGGCGTCGCCGACGCGGTACTCCCACTCCCACCGGAGGCCGATCGCATTCTCGCCGCGGAATGTGACGACGAGCACGAGAGTCGGGGGCAGCGCTTCGGGCAGAGCGACGCTTCCGTCAATGCTGCCGATCGTCACCGCACGGGCCAGGGCGGGGTAGGCGGTGGTGAAAAAGTCGTGCTCGTCGCGCCCCGGAACCGACAGCTGTCGTCGTGTGAGCAATCCGCGGATCGCGGGAGTGATCGTGTTCGTCGTGGGAGCGAGGAGCAGTGTCGGCTCCGGATGCCAGGTCGCCGCGTACACACCGTGGTCGCCGATCATGCCGACGGCGGACGGTTCGATCGATTCGCCGTCGATCGCGACCAGCGCGCGGATCGCGATGCCGTCGTGCCGCCCCTCCCGCGATGCGTCGAGCGTGACATCGGCATCCGAGGCCAGCGCGACGATACCGTTCTTGCGGGCGTTCACGAGCGCGATGCCCAGCGCCTGCGCCTCGGCGAACAGGTTCCAGAGCAATGGGCTGGGGAACTCGTCGAGCGCGAGACGTTCGGACTGCTGCCCGAGATAGACCTCACCGGCCGACCGCGCGAGCGCGGCGACCTGTCCGAACCAGCGCACCTGGCGTTCGTCGAGATTGGCGCGGCTCAATTGATACTTCAGGCTCGACCAGGTGAGGTCGCCGCCGATCCAGCGTCCGCTCTTGCCGAGCACGACCGGTCGCATGGTGACACGTCGGGCACCGGTGGAGCGCGGCGTCGCAGGGCGCGTGGAGGCGGACGCCCGTTGCCAGCGCGCGTTCGGGTTGCGCACGATTTCGCGCAACTCGAGTTCCAGGGCGAGGGGTGATGGTCGCCCGGTCGGCGATGAGGCTGGCGGATGCGACGTAGCGGCTCCCCGCGCCTCGCGCGCAACCGCGGTGAGGGCTGCGCGCCAGTCAGACGCGTCGGAGGAGGGCATGCGTCCATGCTGGCACGCCCCGCCGACGGTCAGCAGGTTTCGTCGTGGTACCCGTGTGCGCCGCGGCGCACAACGTCACGGTCGCGCAACAGCACCGAAATCTGCTTCCCCCGCGCGGCACACGCCTTCGTGAAGTCCGCGCGCGGGGCGTCCGTGTACTCGATCTCGATCACGTGCCGGCCGTACGCATCCGTATACATTCCGCACTCGGAATGCTGCTGGCACTCTTCGGCGATGGCGAAGTCGAATCCGATGGTCCGCACACCGCGCTCGGCCAACTCCGGAGCGTTCTTCTGCGCGACCGCGAGCCCGGCATCGTGCGCGTGCCGCACGATCATGACAGCGAGGGCGAGGTTGTCCGCGGCCGTGAGCAGCCCGTGCGAACGGGTCCAGGAGTCGAGATTGTCCGGTTCGACGGCGTCGAAACCGTTGTTTGCGCAGTCGTCGATCCAGCGGTCGACGCTCGCGGCGATCCGGATGCGTTTGGCGGGCGTGGAGGTGTCGAGCAGGAGTTCGCCTGGCCACTCCGGATCTGCCACCGCGTGCCCGTCCGTGCGCAGCACGAGACCGGCATCCTCTCCGGTCCATCGTGCGCGCTCGCCGGGCTGGGTCTGGAACGCGTTCACGTAACAGATCGAATACCGGTTCGCGGCGGGCTCGTCGGTACGATCGCGTTCGACGATCGTCGTCGTCGCCGTTGGCCGGTACGCACCACCAAGTTGATAGTCGAAGGTGCCGTTTACGGGCGGTGCCGCGACCGCGGCGGCACGCCCCAGCACGGCGTACACGCCGATCGTCGCAATCGAAACGAGGACGACCGCGATCACGGCGGCGAGAATCGCCACGCCTGCGCGCGTCGAGCCTGGCCGTATGGAGGTCACGGGTCCATCTAACCGCGCCGGGCAGGCAGATGGCAGGCTGGGGGTATGCCCTCGTTTCGCGTCACCATGACGATCGGCGCCCTGCGCCCAGGCGTCGCGCCGGATCGGGTGCTTCCGACCGCCACGGATGCCGCCGCCGACCTGACGACGGCCGAGGCCTCGAGCGTCAACGTGGTGCGCGGCGAGGCACGCCTCACGGTGCGCTTCACGGCCGAGGACGCCGAACTCGCCGAGCAGATCGCCCGGCACGTCGTCGACACCACCGCGACCGTGGCGGAGCCGCTCGCCTGGCAGCTGACCCGGAGCTCCAAGGACCGATGGGTGACGGTGAGGCGCGCATGAGCGACGCGCCCCACCCCGGCCGTGGCTACTTGGTCGCCGTGGAACGACGTTTCGTTGCGGGTGGTTTCGACGCCGCGGCGGCATCCGCTGCCTCGACCGATACCGGTACCAACCGCGTGAGCTGGGTGACGTGCGACGGGTTCAGCTCCTCCAGCGAGGCGACGCCGAGCAGGCGCATGGTGCGGCGCAGCTGCGTCGCGAGGATGTCGATCGTCGTGTCGACGCCCTCGCGGCCGCCGGCCATCAGACCATAGAGATACGCGCGCCCGATCAGGGTGAACTTCGCGCCGAGCGCGATCGCGGCGACGATGTCGGCTCCGTTCATGATGCCGGTGTCGACCATGATCGTGGCATCCTTGCCCACCTCGCGCACGACCTGCGGGAGCAGCCGGAACGGGATCGGCGCGCGGTCGAGCTGGCGCCCGCCGTGGTTCGACAGGATGATGCCGTCAACGCCCAGATCGATGAGCCGCTTCGAGTCCTCGAGGTTCTGCACGCCCTTGATCACGATCTTGCCCGGCCACATCTCGCGGATGATCGCCAGGTCGTCGTAGCTGATCGTCGGGTCCATGGCCGCATCCAGCAGATCGCCGACGGTACCGCCAGTCGAGGAGAGCGACGCGAATTCCAGCGGCGGCGTGGTGAGGAAGTCGATCCACCACCACGGCCGCGGAATCGCGTTGGCGATCGTGCGCAGCGTCAACTGCGGCGGAATCGAGAATCCGTTGCGCTTGTCACGCAGCCGTGCGCCCGCGATCGGCGTGTCGACGGTGAACATCAGAGTGTCGAAGCCCGCTGCGGCTGCGCGCCGGGCGAGGCCGTAGGAAATCTCGCGGTCTCGCATCACGTAGAGCTGGAACCAGTTGCGGCCGTTCGGATTGGCTGCCTTGACGGCCTCGATCGAGGAGGTGCCGAGGGTCGAGAGGGTGAACGGGATGCCGGCGGCCCCGGCGGCGCCCGCCCCGGCGATCTCGCCCTCCGTCTGCATCAGCCGCGTGAACCCGGTGGGCGCGATGCCGAACGGCAACGCCGACGGACCGCCTAGGATCTCGCACGAGGTGTCCAGGTTCTCCGACGGAAGCAGGATGCCCGGATGGAACTCGACGTCCTCGAACGCCTGCCGCGCGCGGGAGAGGCTGATCTCACCCTCGGCAGAGCCGTCCGTGTAGTCGAACGCCGCCTTCGGCGTACGACGTTGCGCGATCCTCCGCAGGTCGTAGATCGTCAGCGCCTTCTCGAGCCGGCGCTTCTTCGCGTTCAGCTGCGGCTTCTTGAACTGCATCAGCGGCGCGAGCTCGCGTACCTTCGGAAGTCGTCTCTCGACCATGTGTTGTTCTCCTTACGTGGTTGGGTCGCTTGAGGTGGTTATGGTGCTCTGTGGTTCGGTTGGCGGTCTGCTGAGGTAGGCGCGGGGAGAGTCGGGACTCGGCGTAGTACCCGGTGATGTGTGCGCGGACCCGCTCGGCGGCATCCACGGGCTCGCCAGCCTCGATCGCGGTCAGGATGTCGCGGTGCTCGTCGCGCAGGCGGGCGACGGTGTGCGGCCAGGACGGCAGATTGGGCACCGCGGCAAGCACGTAGCCCTCGATCGCGCTGCGCAGCCCTGCCATCATCGCCGCGACGACAAGGTTTCCGGATGCCTCGGCCAGCGAGAGATGGAACTGTGCGTCGAGCGCGAGAAACTCGGCCTCGATTACGCTCGGGGAGTCCATCGCGGTCAGAAGATGTCTGGCTTCGGTCAACGGGCGTGGCGCGGTCGGCGCGCCGGCGACGCGCGCTGTGGCGAGGTCGGCGGCGACCGACGTCTCCAGCAGTAGGCGGGTCTTGACGACGTCGGCGACGGCGAATCCCTGCGCCGCGACCTGTAGTCGCATTAGAGCGCTCATGCCGCCGGACGGCGCCGCGACGATGATCGCTCCGGACGTCGGCCCGGACCCGGTCGCGGTGCGTACGAGCCCGAGCACTTCGAGCACGCGGATCGCCTCGCGCACGCTCGAGCGGCCGACTCCGAGATCGGATGCCAGTTGGCGTTCCGGCGGCAGGTGGTCGCCCGGCCGCAGTCGCCCGTCGAGCAGGCCGCCCTCGATCGAGCGCAGCACGATCTCCCAGGCGCGTCCAGCGGGAGCGCACACCTCGGCGTCGACAACGTCGTTCTGCACGCTGGCACCCCTGCATTCTGTGGTCTGACCACAGAGTACACCAATGACATCCGTCACGTTTCGGCGACCAAGGCTGGCAAAGTGCTTCGTGCCGCTGCACGCTGGAGGCATGGACTACGCACATCCAGCCAACCCCGAGCTTCGACTGAGCAACGACGACCGATCGAACGCCGTTGCGGCCCTCGCCACGCACCAAACGGACGGTCGCATCACCGCATCCGAATACTCCGAGCGCGCTGCGGCGGCGTCGGCTGCGCAGACGTGGGGCGATTTGTCGACGCTGTTCGTCGACCTGCCCCAGCTCTCTGACGGCGCGGCGACGGGCGGCGCGTCCGTGCCGGGCGACACGACGCCCGGAGCCGGAGCCGCCGAAGCGGCCGGGCTCGGGGCATCCGGGCTCGACACTGCAGGGATCGGGAGCGCGGGACCGACGGTGTCTCAGCCGTCTGCGGCCTTCAATGCGGGCGTGCCCAATGCGGCAGGTGCGACGCGCACGGGAGCCGCTGGCGTGGGTGTGAGCGGTCAGGCCGGAGGCGACGATGGCGGAGGCCGGTACGACGGTGCCGGTTACGGCGGCCGAGGCCCGTACGGCCGAGACCGAGGCTGGTACGACCGGCACGGCCGACGTCCGCTCGGCGGGCGCACCGGCGTCGCCATCGTGTCGGCCGCTCCGTTGGTCGCGGTGCTGCTGTTCTTCCTCACGGGTTTCGCGTGGGGATTCAACTGGTCGTGGCTGTGGTTCCTGATGGTGCCGATTGCCGGCGCGATCGTCTACGCGCCGTCGTGGTATGACGACGATCGGCGTTAGCTGAGCGGGATCAGCAGATGGGCGGAGCGTGACGAGGGGGCGGGCTTTCCCGAACCCACCCCCTCGTGTCGGCAGCGATGCTGCCGTTTTCGCTCCCCCATGCGAACGGTCCGGGGGCGATCACCCGACCCGGATCGACCCCTGGTCTCACTTTGCCCGGTCGGGCCGACGGCCGCAACCGCTTTTCGCACGATGTGCGAAACGACCCGCCATTTCGCCAGCACACCGCGTGCGAGAATAGCGTGTGATCCCCGAACGCGTTCCCGCGGCGCTGAGAACCGACGCATGACGGCACCGGAGCCGACCAGCGAGCGCAGCGGCATCCAGTCCGCGGAACGTGTCTTGCGCGTTCTCGACGTCATCGGCGACTCGCCCGTCGGCGCGACCGCCCTCGAGATTTCCGACGAGCTCGGCCTCACACTGTCGACGACCTATCGCTTGCTCAAGACGCTGCGTGGGCGGGACTACATCACGCGTGACGCGAGCGGCCGTCGCTACCTGCTCGGACGCACGGTCGACAACCTCGGCCGGGCACTGCGGTACCAGCTCGTGGTCGGACCCGCCATGCGGTCGATACTGCGCTCGGTACACGAATCTGCGCACGCGGCGGTCTATCTCACGATGCACCGCGGTGCCGACATCGCGATCGCGCACATTGAGGACTCGCAGCAGCACCGACGCATCGGCCAACTGCATGTCGGATTCGCCGAGGCCACCCACGCCACGGCGTTCGGCAAGGTGATGCTCGCATCGATGGGGGATGCCGAACTCTCGCAATTTCTCGAGCGAAACTCCCCGACCGCGCTGACACGCAACACCCTGACGAGCGCGGCCAAACTGGGTGACCAGTTGCAGGAGGTCCGCGCCCAGCAACTGGCCGTCGAGGTCGAGGAGTACATGCCGCGGCTCGCCTGCGTCGCGGCCCCGGTGAAGACCGCCACCGGACGTACGATCGGCTCGGTCGCTGTCTCGGTCGGTGCCGAGGAGGTCTCCCGGCGTGCGCTCGATCTGGAGCGCGCGGTGCGGCGCGGTGCCTGGCAGGTCTCGTCCCACGTCGGATGATCGACGCTGCGAAGCGTCATCGGTGAGTGAGCCGCGTTGCACTGGCGATTGAGCTAGGAACGTGTCGACGAAACGTGCGTCGCGCTCTCGAAGGAGCGCGCGTATCGCTCGCCGAGTCGGTCTCGGTCACCTGGAAGACCATCCGTGGCCAGCGTCAGCGCGCCATCGACAGCGGTGCCGCGCGGCGGCAGCAGCACGGCATCCGGGATGCGACGCAGGAGTTCCTCACGGAAGGGCTTCAGTAGGAGGTCGCCGACTCGGAAGAGGCTGCCTCCCCATGAGAACGCCATGGGCAGCCCCTCGGCGGCGGACGCGGCGGCGTCGGCGAGGTGACTTCCCGCTGCGCGCCAGATGCCGATCGCTACCCGGTCTCCGTGATGTGCGGCACGTGCAACGGCCGGGGCGAAAGCCGCGGCCGTCGCGGCCGGTGAGGTTGCCCCGGAGATGGTGCGCAGAACGTCGTGCGCTGAGCCGTAGACGTCCTCGACCTCGTGCAGCAGCGCGGAAGAGCCGCCTCTGCGCTTGTCGCGTGCGCGTAGGGCGGCGGTGATGCCGCGCAGGCCGATCCATGCGCCACCGCCTTCGTCGCCGAGCAGAAAGCCCCAACCGTCGGACTGGTTCCAGATCGTGTGGTGATCAGTGCCGAGTGCGATCGCGCCGGTCCCGGCCGCGACGACGCATCCCGGCGAGCCACCGAGCGCGCCGATGTGGGTGATCAACGAGTCACTTGCGACGATGACCGCGCGCGTGGGTACCACTGCGCGCAGCCGCCTCGCGAGGTCACCGGGACTGTCGAACGCACCGGGCATGCCCGTGAGACCGACCGCCAGGGTCGTGAACTGAGGAAGTGAAAAGCCCGCGCACGCCCCGCGAATGAGAGCGGCAATCCGGTCGCTGAGCGCGTCAGCGTCGATCGACCCATTGACTCGGCGGACAGGGGTGGTGTCGCACGATGTGCGGTGACGGCCCGCCGCGTGGACCTGAACGCGGATGCCACCTCCTCCGACATCGACGCCGGCCACATCGGCAGGTGTCATCGATGCCTGCCCAGCAGCTCAACCACCTCGCGCACGTGTTCTCTCTCGGCAAGGGCGGCGCGACAGCGGGCGGGGGATTGCTCCGTGAGCACGCGCACCAGCGCTGTGCGCAGCTCGCCGCCGCACTCGTTGAGCGCCGCCTCGCACGCTTCGCGCGGAAGGGAGCTGGCCATGGCCAGGATGGACACGGCGCGCCTGCGCAGCTTCTCGTTCGTCGCGATGAGTCCCACCATGAGGTTGGAATAGACGTGGCCGGATCGAACCATCACTCCGGTC
>Ga0164242_10003420_pt1 | contig 18147 bp, 17 predicted proteins | sample OricomgcompostMG_FD_108783 | JGI IMG/M metagenome (GOLD analysis project Ga0164242, IMG submission 108783) | Miracle-Growth compost microbial communities from Emeryville, California, USA - Original compost - Miracle growth compost (MG) ... | reverse complement strand
CGTGGGCGAAGGAGATGTGGCGCGCCTCTTCGGCGACGTGGATCGCCATCACCTTCTCCATGATCGGGTGCAGCGTCTTGCCCTCGCGCAGGATGTCCTTCTGAATGTGGTCGATGGGCTCCTCACCGGCGAGGATGCCGAACCAGAACGGGATTGGCAGCGGGCCGGCGACCAGCGGGATGAACGCGGCAAGCCACTTGAGGAACCGCGGCATGCCGGGTACGTCGGCGCCGATGTGGTTCACCATCTCCTGGAACATCAGGGTGTGGTTGCACTCTTCGACCGATTCGTGCAGGCAGTACCGGTATTCCGGTGAGCCGTTGGGCACCCAGAACGCGTAGTTGAGCAGGCCGCGGATCAGGATGGACTCGAAGTGCAGCCCCACCTTGGCCACGTTGGCCTGACGCCACATCCCGATCTTGATCTGGCGGTCCTCAGGCTGGGCCTGGTACCACGCGTGCTTACCGAGCGGGTCGGTGGCCGGCAGGATCCATCGCGGGTCGTTCTCGGTGACCTTGAACTCCGGGCTGTCCCAGTCGATGTCGACGTACGGGTTGAAGTGCCGGCGCACCGAGCCTTCCGACAGGGTGTTGAGCATGTCGACGTACTTGGTGTCGTCGAACACGTCCATGTTGGCCCGCCACCGCCGCACCATCCGGGTTCGGGCCGGCTTGTGAGCCATCTTCTGAGCCATCGGAGACACCCCCACTGACGTTTACATTTGGCCTATCTATGTACAACGGTACCGCAGGTATCGACTACCCGTCCAGACCTTCCGCCGCCTTGTGGTGGTGACAGGTGTCGAGTGTCTCACGTGATCTACGTCACGATAAACCTGCCGTGCGGGCGGCCGCCGAGCGCTGTCTACGCTAGAGACCATGGCGCAGCAGCTCACGATCCCGGACAACATCAAGCCCGCCGACGGACGGTTCGGCTGTGGCCCCTCCAAGGTCCGGCCGGAGCAGCTGAACGCGCTGGTCACCACGGCGGCGCCGCTGTTCGGCACCTCGCACCGCCAGGCGCCGGTCAAAGACCTGGTCGGTCGGGTCCGCAGCGGGTTGCGCGAGCTGTTCTCGGTGCCCGACGGCTACGAGGTGGTGCTGGGCAACGGCGGCTCCACCGCGTTCTGGGACGCAGCGGCGTTCGGCCTGATCGACCAACGCTCCCTGCACCTGACCTACGGCGAGTTCAGCGCGAAGTTCGCCTCGGCGGTGGCCAAGAACCCCTTCGTCGGGGACCCGATCATCGTCACGGCCGACCCGGGCAGCGCGCCCGAGCCGACCTCCGACCCGTCGGTCGACGTCATCGCCTGGGCCCACAACGAGACCTCGACCGGGGTGGCGGTGCCGGTGCACCGGCCCAGCGGGTCCGACGGGGCGCTGGTCGTGATCGACGCGACGTCGGGTGCCGGCGGTCTGCCGGTCGACATCACCGAAACCGACGCCTACTACTTCGCGCCGCAGAAGAACTTCGCCTCCGACGGCGGTCTGTGGCTGGCGATCATGAGCCCGGCCGCGCTGGCCCGCATCGAGGCGATCGCCGCTTCGGGTCGCTGGGTGCCGGAGTTCCTGTCGCTGCCGATCGCGGTGGACAACAGCTCCAAGAACCAGACGTACAACACCCCGGCGATCGCGACCCTAGCGCTGATGGCCGAGCAGCTGGACTGGCTACTGGGCAACGGCGGGCTGGACTGGGCGGTCAAGCGCACCGCGGACTCGTCGCAACGGCTGTACTCCTGGGCCGAGGCGCGGCCGTTCACCACGCCGTTCGTCGCCGACCCGGCGCTGCGGTCGCAGGTGGTGGGCACCATCGACTTCGTCGACGGCGTGGATGCCGCCGCGGTGGCCAAGGTGCTGCGGGCCAACGGCATCGTCGACACCGAGCCCTACCGCAAACTGGGCCGCAACCAGCTGCGGATCGCCATGTTCCCGGCGGTGGAGCCCGACGACGTCAGCGCCCTGACGCAGTGTGTGGACTGGGTCGTCGAACGGCTGTAGCGCGCGACTCACTCGGCGTTGCCGGGCGCCCATCGCCGGTGCGCGCCGTGAGTGGAAATCTGACGACGCGAGACGGGCGTGTCGCGTCGTCAAATTCTCCCTCGGCACCCGTAATCAACTCGTTATAACCCCAGCGTGTCACCGCGGCCGCGATCGGTTGCTGCACTAAAGTTCGCAGCTAACGGGCCTTCGCGAGGAGAAGTCATGAGGGAACTGACGGTCGTAGGTCTCGACGTCGACGGCAAACACATCATCTGCGAGAGCGTCTGCGGGGACGACGAACGCGCCGACATGTACCGGCTGCGCATCGACGACCGGCTGCGTTCGACAGTGCGCGGCGAGGGCAATCGGGTCGGGCAGACCCAGATCGATCTGGGCAGCACCATGTTGCGCCCGAAGGACATCCAGGCTCGCATCCGCGCCGGGGCGTCTGTCGAGCAGGTCGCCGCGGCGGCCGGCGTGGACGTCTCGCGGGTGGAGCGCTTCGCGCACCCGGTGCTGCTCGAGCGGTCCCGCGCCGCCGAACTGGCGGCCGCGGCCCACCCGGTGCTGGCCGACGGGCCGGCCGTGGCCACCTTGCTGGAGGTCGTCACCAGCGCACTGATGAGCCGCGGTCTGAACCCGGACCAGAACAGCTGGGACGCGTGGCGCAACGAGGACGGACGCTGGACGGTGCAGCTGGCGTGGAAGGCGGGCCGCTCGGACAACGTCGCCCACTTCCGATTCACCCCGGGCGCACACGGCGGCACGGTAACCGCCGTCGACGACGCGGCGATGGAGTTGATCGACCCGGGCTTCGACCGTCCGCTGCGGCCGGTTGCCACGGTCGCCGAACTCGACTTCGAAGAGCCCGCGGTCGCGCCGGTGGTCGAAGAGGAGCCGGTCCGCCAGCGCTCGGCGTCCCGGTCGCGCCGCAGCAAGCCCTCGGTTCCGGGTTGGGAGGACGTCCTGCTCGGGGTGCGCTCCACCGGTTCCGCCGGTCAGGGCTGAACCGGCCCGCTATCCCAGGTCGATCAGGTAGGCGAATCCTGCCGCCAACATCTCCGATGCGGTCTGGTTGAACGCTGACAACTCAGCCCATGCAGAGGCGAAATCGTTCGCGTCCAGCGTGTAGCTGCCGGCGTGCAGGAGCGCGACCCCCAGGTCGTCGCGGGCGTTCAGGAAGCCGGCGCCGATGCTGGTCGCCGGGTCGTTGAAGATCAGGTCGAGCACCGTTTGCAGAGCCGAGAACCGGTCGGCGAGCACCTCGCCCAGGTGACCGGTCGAGATGCCGTTGCTGAGCTCCTGGACGGTTTGACCGACGAACATGTCCATCCGCAACACCGCCAGAATCATGGGCAAGCTGATGTCCTTGACGGCCAGCGGCAGGTTGTTGATCAACGCCGACGCCGCGCCGGCCGGATCGGCCAGGGCGGACGAGAAGACCGACATGGTGTCAGGGCCCAGCGCCGGTGTCATCAGCCGTTCCAGCACCGACGGCACATCCTGTTGAGCACCGAACAACGCATCGAAGTGCTCGGGTCCCACTGCCGCCTTGAGCTGGTCGTACTCCAGGTTGGCGGTGATCCAGCCGCTGTCGTGGTCTTGGTGCTGGACGTAGAAGTATTCGAGCATGCGCTCCTGCAGATCGGCTGCCCGTTCCGCGGGGGTGACCAGGGGCATGTCGGCGGGCAGGTGCTCGCGGACATCAGCGATGTCAACGACCTGGGCGGTCGGCGCCACAGTCGGGACGGTGCCCGTCACGCCCTGCCAGCGCAGCACGGCCAATCCGTCACGCAGATCGCCGCTGTCGAGCCAGTTGGCGACGCCCGGGTCCTTGCTGCTCACGACGTAGTAGACGAAGCCGTCGGAGCCATGGAACGCCTGGGTGTTGTTGAGACTCGACTGCGCCAGCGCCGCCGGAGCGCCCGTGGTCCAGGCGTCGTCGATCGAGATGCCCGAGTAGGAGGCGTCCAGAACAGGCACCTTGAGGATCAGCGCCTGATCGGGCTGAAGTTCGAAGTGCACCCCACTGCCGAACTGACCGGGGAGCAACGGCCCGCCGGGGGTGGCTTCGGTGGTACCCAATATCGGAGTGATGTAGTTCGGGGGCAGCGAATTCGTGGCTTGCTGAACCCCGAACAACAGGCTGCTGGCATTCGCCCCCGGCAGATCCGTCGCGATATTGGACAGCATCGACGAGATCTGCTCGTCCGACAGCACCGGAAGTGTGAACCCCGGCTGATTCTCCAATTCGAATTTCAATGTAGCGTGCGGCATTCCCCAGTCGCCGATGGAGTTGCGGATCGCCAGGGTTTCCGCGCCGGCCGAATTGACCCAGTTTCCGGCATGCTCGGTTGGGCTCACGTAGATCGTGTAGGTGCCATCGGCATTGGGAGTGAATTGCGACAGGTCGTAGGCGTGTAGCGAGGTGAAGCCGGTCGGCGTTCCGGTACCCGACATCGTCGTGAAACTCAGGTCCTCGGTTCCCGAGTTGGGCCTGATGGTGATCACCTGCGTTTCGTCACCGAGCGAGTTGAAATAGTACTGGGTGTCCGGATTCGGGTCGTTCAAGAAGTTCAGCGGCTCAGCCGCCGGAGCATTCCACAGGTACACGAATTTGTCCGCCGCCTGATCGAACCCGTTGGCGTGATTCAATTGCCCGAGATTGAAGTAGAGCTGCATCAGGGCGGAGCCCTGTACGTAGCCGGGCAACAATGTCTTGTCGAAGTCGGTGGCAAAGGGATATGCGCTGTTGGTTTCGATGATCTGCTGCTGGGCAGCGATGATCTGGTCGATCACCGATTGGTAGTGGCTGGCTGCTCCCGAGGCCGTCAGCGCCCAGGCCGGGACGGCGGCCTTCGCGGCGGCCGGCGCCTGCGGGACGACCGCAGGCGAAGCCATCAGCACCATTGCCGATGCACCCACTGCGAGTGCTGGCACCGCACCGGATCGCACCCAGCAGCGCCGGCTGCTGAGCTCGACGGCCGGAAGTCCTGCTGGCTGCGGATATGACATGTGATGCTCCTGTGCGTAACCAATGAAACCGCTTTGCGCTCCGCCAATTGTCGGCAGCCGGGCCGGCCGCAGACAAGGACATCTCGCACCGATCACACGGTGCACATTGCACTGCGGTGGATACGCTGGGCCGGTGATCTGGGAGCCGCCGTCCGAGCGAGTGCGCGAGCTGATGCGGCAAGGCGCGGCGGAGATCGTCAACGGTTCTCAGCGGTGGCTCGACGAGTTGAACGAGGCCTCACTCGGGTCGCGGTATATGCGGACCTTGGTCGACGACCCGGTGCTTGCCGAAGCCATCCGCCGAGGCAATCGCTCGCACCTGCTGCACTGGGCAGTCGCCAACCTCGATCGTCCCGGCGAGCCGGTGCAGGCCAACAAGGGAGCCGAGCCGCTGGACCTCATCCGCCGCGCGATCCGTCGCGGCATGGACGAACGCGCGATCGTGGAGGCGTCCCGGATCGGCCAGGCCGTGACGTGGCGAACCTGGATGCGCACGGCGCTGGGGTTGACGACTGACCCCGATGAATTGCGCGAGCTTCTCGATGTCTCAGCACGCTCGATCACGTCGTTCACCGACGTGACTGTGGCCGAGACCTGCCGCCAGGTCCAGATCGAGCAGAACGCCGCCGCGCGCGGTAGACAGGCCGAACGCCGCGAGATCGTCACCGAGATCCTCGACGAGGCGCCGCTCGATGTGCAGCAGGCCGAGGCCAGGCTCGGCTACCGACTTGAGCAAAGCCACACCGCGGCCGTGATCTGGACCGACGAATCGACGGTCGACCCGGCAGGTTTCGGCCGCGCCACCGAAGCTGTGCTGCACGCCCTGGCGCGGCACCAGTCCCTGTCGGTGCCGGCCGACGACACCGCTCGGTGGGTGTGGTTTGCCGGCGCAGCCGGTCCGGACCTGGCCGCTATCGCCACCGCCATCGCTCCACTCGCCCCGGTGCAAGTCGCGATAGGGCCGACGGCGGCGGGGATCGACGGCTTCCGGCGCAGCCATCACGACGCCGTCAGAACCCAGCAGATGATGACCCAGTTCGGCTCCGCGCGACGGGTCGCCTCTTTCGCCGACGTCGAGCTGATCGCCCTGATCACCTCAGATGCCGAGCGGGCCGATCGCTTCATCGACCACACGCTCGGGGAATTCAAGTCCGCCGACGCCGAACTGCAGCGGACCGTCCTGACATTCATCCACGAACAGTGCAACGCCTCGCGGACCGCCACCCGGCTGTTCACCCATCGAAACACCCTGTCGCGCAGACTTGCCCGGGCAAATGAACTGCTACCGCAACCACTCGAGGTCTCTAGCGTCCGGGTGGCCGTAGCGTTGGAAGCGCTGCGCTGGCGAACCGAAGCGCCTTAACCGCTGACCGTCAGCACCACAAGCACCAGCCACGCCCCCGCCACGCCGAGTCCGGCGCCCAGCGCCAACCATCGCAGCACCGGGGTGCGCCGCCAGCCCCACACCGTGGGCGCCAGCCCGCCCACCGCGATCAGGTTGAGAACGACCGCCACCGCGGGGTGCACCCGGATCAATCCCAGGCTCAGCACCGCGATCGCGGTCCCGGACACCGCCGCGACGAACGCCGCCACAGTCAAACCCGTTGCCCACGGCGTGGTTTGGGTCGGACTCATTCCGGCAGCCTAGTGCGCTCGTAGAAGGCCAGCGCGGCCGCCGTCGCAACGTTGAGCGAGTCGGTGCCCCGCGACATCGGGATGCGCACCCGCATGTCACTGGCACGCATGGCCTTCTCCGACAGGCCCGGCCCCTCCGCTCCGACCAGCACGGCCACCGGCTCACCGCGCACCTTCGCCATGGCCGTGGACAGCGCGTCGGCCCGCGGGTCCGGAGTCATGGCGAGCAGCCGAAACCCGCGCTCGCGCAGCATCGCCAGATCCTTCGGCCAGTCCGCCGAACGGGCGAACGGCACCAGCAGGGCGTGCCCCATCGACACGCGCACCGCGCGGCGGTAGAGCGGGTCAGCGCAGCCGGGGCCGAACACCACCGCATCGACGCCCAGACCGGCGCCATTGCGGAAGATCGATCCCAGGTTCTCGTGATCGTTGACACCCTCGAGCACCGCGATGGTCCGGGCACCGGTGACCAGGTCGGCCACCGTGGGCTCGGACACCCGCGACGCGGCGGCCAGCACGCCGCGGTTGAGATGAAAACCGACCACCTCGGCCATCACCTCGGCCGACACCCGGAAGTAGGGAGCATCGCATCCGGTCAGATCGTCGCCCAGCTCGGTGAGGCGGCGGTCGGTGCCCAGCAACGCGCGGGGCGTGAAGCGCGAGGCGAGCATCCGTTGCACCACCAGCACCCCTTCGGCGATCACCAGCCCCTTGCCGGTGGGCAGATCCGGGCGGCGATCGATGCTGTTCAGATCGCGGAAATCGTCCATCCGGGAATCGGCGGGGTCGGTGATGTCGACGACGTCGATGACCCTGGCCACTGCCGCGACATTACCGGCGAGGCGCTAACGTCAACGGCGATGCCCCCCGAGCTGCCGCCTGAGACCGCCCCCGAGCCGCCACCACTGCCGGCCGCGCTGCTGCGGGTCTGGCCGGTGATCGGTGCCGGGGCCGCCGGCTTCTGCTGCGCGACCATCGCCGCGTTCGCGATACCGGGCCTGGAGTCGTGGCGGCCGGTGAGCGTGGCCGGGCTGGGGGTCGGCGTCCTGGGCACCACGATCTTTCTGGTGCAGCGCGAAGCGGCGCGCCGCGGTGCGCGCGGCGCCCAATCCGGACTGGAACACGAATAGAGTTGCGGCCGATCAAGGAGGAATGACATGGCAGCCCCGCTGTTGAAGGCAGAGATCGACATCAAGGCACCGGTCACCGAGGTATGGAACCTGATCTCCGACTTTCGGCGGATGCCGGAGTGGAGCCCGCAGTGCCGGTGGATGAAACCGCTCGGTGCGCTACGCCCGGGCACCCGCACCATCAACGTCAACCGGCGCGGCCGGTTGTTCTGGCCGACCACCTCGGTCATCACCGAATTCGTCCCGGATCGCAAGCTGGCCTTCCGGGTCACCGAGAACCACAGCGTGTGGAGCTACGAACTTGAGCCGACCGCCGACGGCACCCGGGTCACCGAGAGCCGCCGCGCCGACGACGGAATCACCTCGGTCTCCACGTTTTTGACGAACAAGTTCATGGGCGGGGTCGAGAGCTTCGAGCAGGAGTTGGTTGCCGGCATGAAGGCCTCGCTGGAGCGGATCAAGGCAGCCGCCGAACACCGCTGACCCGCACCGCAAGTGGAGTAGTATCCCAGCGTCGAAAGTGGGAGGGAGCCATGGAAACAACGCAATCCGGCCCGGGCATGCTGAGCGGCATCGCAGCGACGGCAGTACTGCTGGCCGCCGGGTTGGCTCCGGTGGCCGCACCCGAGGTCAGCACGCACGCGGTCACCGAGGCGTCCGCCCAGGTGTCGACCGAGGTGGCGTTGACCGGCAGCGCGTTGATCGACGGCATCGACGGCATCATCGCCGACCTCGCGGCCTCCGACGACACCCCCGGCCCGGCCGATGCGTTCGACATCGCCGGGCTGTTCAACGCGGAACTGGCTGCGGCCCAAGGGTTTTTCAATAGTCTGTTCAGCCTGCCCGGGACGTTGTTCAATGACGTCTCGAACGTGGTCACCAGCCTGGTCAACCTCGACTTCGGGATGGCCTTCAGTGAGGCGGTCACCATCCCGCAGGACATCATCAACTATGTGCTCGGGCTGCCCGGGCTGGTGATCAACACCGTCTTCAACATGGTCGTGGTGCTCCCGGGCGAGTACCTCTTCAACTTCGGCTAAGGAGTGCCCGGCTCCCCCGGTTCGGCCGGGGGTTCGGCAGGCGTTTCCGTGGCGGCAGCACCGGTGTCGGCTTCTGGTTCGAGCGGTTCGGTCTCGGCCGGGGCGACCGTGGCCGGCTCGGCCACCGCCTCAACCGGCTCGGCCGGCGCCTCAGCCGGTTCGGCAGTGCTGATCTCGGTGGCGGCATCGCTTTCGACGATCTCGAGCACCCCGTCGTCGTAGGGGTCGTAGGCCGGGGAACCAGTGCCCGCCGGTGCCGGGGTGTCACTGTGGGCGCCGCAGCCGTACTCGGCGTCGACCACCCGACCGTCTGCCGACATCTCGTTGCCGCACGCCCCGAACGCCGTGCCGAGCGCGCCGGCCAGCGGCAGATAGAAGCCGCAGTCACGACAGACCCGCTTGGTCGACCGCGCCATCGCCGAATCCGGGCCGTACTCGCCGTCATGCCAGCGCTGCGCCGCCTCGGCGCGGCCCAGTGGGCTCATCAGCCAGCGCCGGCCCAGACCGATCTCGCCAGCCACCTCGTCCAGCTCCGGGTCGCCGGTCGAGGTGTAGCCCGGAACCAGTCGCGGATCGTCAGCCGGCGGCGCCAGCAGATCCCCCGGTCCCAGGTCGCCAGGACGGATCCGCTGATCCCATGGCACCCATTCCGGCGCCAACAACGCCGTGGGTCCCGGAACCAACACCACCTCGCTGATTGTGGAGTGCGCAGCACCTGGGATGGCGGCGACGACGACCGCCCACTGCCAGCCCTGATAGCCGGGCAGCAGCGCGGCGAACCGGTGGGTGGCGGCGGTCGCGTCCTCATAGTCGACGCCCAGGTGCTCACCGACGGTGTCGGCGCCGCTGAACTCGGCGACGGCCGCCCGGGCCTGCTCGACGGCCGCGGCCAGCACCGCGGGCACCGCGACGGTCGCGGTCTGTGATTCTGCGCTGGGTCGCATCACGCGGGTCCCTTCCCTTCAATGACGTCCCTAATACTGCCGCAGCGCGGTCCGCTCAGCCACACGCAGGCACGAACGCGGCCTGCACGGCGGGGCGACGGTGATAGGGAAGAATTGAGTCGTGTCTGTACGGCGGCGTGATCTCCCCGAACCGGGCCGGCGCCGCGGGCCCCGCAACGGCTCGCCCGGCGAGCACCCCGGCATGGCCAATTACCCCAGCAACGGCCCCGGCGAGCAGCGCCATCGCAAGCCGATGCCCAGTGCCAACCGCTACCTGCCACCGCTGCGCGAACACACTGAAACACCCCGGCGGCACAGCCCGCCGGGCGACGCGGGCAGCGGTGACCGCGTCACCGTGACCCGGGCGGCTGCGGCCCGCAGCCGTGAAATGGGCTACCGGATGTATGGGCTGGTGCAGCGGGCCGCCACGGCCGACGGTGCCGACAAATCCGGGCTGACCGCGCTGACCTGGCCGGTGGTGGCCAACTTCGCGGTGGACGCGGCGATGGCCGTGGCGCTGGCCAACACGCTGTTCTTCGCCGCGGCCAGCGGGGAGAGCAAGGGCCGGGTGGCGCTGTACCTGCTGGTGACGATCGCGCCCTTCGCGGTGGTCGCGCCGCTGATCGGTCCCGCGCTGGACCGCATCCAGCACGGCCGGCGCGCGGCGCTGGCCTTGTCGTTCGCACTGCGCACCGTGCTGGCGCTCGTGCTGATCGCCAACTACGACGGCGCCGCCGGCACCTTCGGCTCCTGGGTGCTCTACCCGTGCGCGCTGGCCATGATGGTGCTGTCGAAGTCGTTCACGGTGCTGCGCAGCGCGGTGACGCCGCGGGTGATGCCGCCGTCGATCGATCTGGTGCGGGTCAATTCCCGCTTGACGATGTTCGGTCTGCTCGGCGGGACGATCGTGGGCGGCGGCGTTGCCGCGGGCACCGAATACGTGTTCACCCGGCTGCTGGCGCAGCCCGGGGCGCTGTTCGTGGTCGTCGCGGTCTCGGTGGCGGGGGCGGGCCTGGCGATGCGGATCCCGCGGTGGGTGGAGGTGACCGCCGGTGAAGTCCCGACCACCCTGAGTTATCGCTTCGACGAACCTCGCCGCAGCTGGCCCGAACAGGTCAAGCGGGCCGGCGGGGCGCTGAGCCAACCGCTGCGTCAACCGCTGGGCCGCAACATCATCGCCGCGGTGTGGGGCAACTGCACCATCAAGGCCATGGTCGGCTTTCTGTTTCTCTACCCCGCGTTCGTGGCCAAGCAGCACGACGCCAACGGCTGGGTGCAGCTGGGCATTCTCGGGCTGATCGGCGCCGCCGCCGGGGCGGGGAACTTCGCGGGCAACTTCACCAGCGCCCGGCTGCAACTGGGCCGGCCCGCGGTGTTGGTGGTGCGCTGCACCATGGCAGTGACCGCCGTCGCGCTGGCGGCGGCGGTGGCCGGAACCCTGGTGATGGCAGCGATCGCCGCCCTGGTCACCTCCGCTGCCAGCGCGGTCGCGAAGGCGTCGCTGGACGCCGCGCTGCAGGACGACCTGCCCGAGGAGTCCCGGGCGTCGGCGTTCGGCCGCACCGAGTCCACCCTGCAGCTGGCCTGGGTGCTCGGCGGTGCACTGGGGGTCTTGGTATACACCGACCTGTGGGTGGGCTTCACCGCGATCACCGCGCTGCTGATCCCGGGGCTGGCCCAGACCATCCTTTCCTTCCACGGCGACTCGCTGATCCCCGGCCTGGGTGGCAACCGTCCGGTACGGATCGAGCAGGACGGCGCCCGCCGCGATCAGACAGGGGTGATGACCAGGTGAAACGCTCGACGGCCGTGCTGGTAACGGTGCTGGTGGTGATGGCGGCGGCGCTCGCCGGAATCGGGACCTGGTGGTTCACCCGCGGCGACGAGCCGACTCCGCCGCAGATCAGTGCCTACTCCAAGGGGCGCCTCACCCACGCCGGGCCCTACATGTACTGCGATGTGCTCGACCTCAACGAGTGCGTGCTCACCGAGGCGCGGGGCACGCTGACGGTCGACGCGCGCCATCCGGTCCAGCTGTCGGTGGACAGCGCGATCGGCCGGGCACCGTGGCGGCTACTGCGGCTCTACGACGATCCGGCCGAAGCCACCGCCAAGTTGTATTCACCGGGCAGCACCCTGGCGGTCACCATCCCCACCGTCGACCCGCAACGCGGGCCCCTGCGTGGTCTGGTGGTGCAGCTGCTCACCCTGGTCGTCGACCGGGACACCGGCGAGAAATTCGCCGTGCCGCACGCCGAATGGGCGGTGGGCCTGCAGTGGAGCCGTCAGACCGCTGCCGGTTGAGCTCCGTGCCCGGCGGTCACCCGCTCGGACTCCGGCACCGGGCCCGGCGGGGTGCCGTCACCGAAGGGCCTGCCGCCCAACGTTTCCCGGCCGTGCGGTGATAGCCAATTCGACAGATCCGGCCCGTCGGGAACGATCCCGGAGGGGTTGATGTCGGCGTGCACGATGTAGTAGTGCCGCTTGATCTGGACGAAGTCGATGGTGTCGCCGAACCCGGGCGTCTGGAACAGGTCGCGGGCATAAGCCCACAGCACCGGCAGCTCAGACAGCTTCTGCCGGTTGCACTTGAAATGCCCGTGATAGACCGCGTCGAAGCGGGCCAAGGTGGTGAACAGCCGCACGTCAGCCTCGGTGATGGTGTCGCCCACCAGGTAGCGCTGGTGCGTCAGACGATCACTGACCCAGTCCAGCGCGCTGAACAACCGGTCGTAGGCGGCGCTGTAGGCGTCCTGACTGCCGGCGAAGCCGCACCGGTAAACCCCATTGTTGATCTCGGTGTAGATCCTTTTACCCACCTCGTCGATCTCGGCGCGTAGCGGTTCGGGATACAGCTGCGGGGCGCCGTCGCGGTGATAGGCCGCCCATTCGGTGGAGAAGTCCAGGGTGATCTGGGCGAAGTCGTTGGTGACCACCGCACCGGTGGGCACGTCGACGATCGCGGGCACGGTGATGCCTTTGGGATAGTCGGGGAACCGTTTGAAGTAGGCGTCTTGCAGCCGCGGGATCTTCAACACCGGATCGACGCCGCCGGGGTCCAGATCGAAGGTCCAGCTGCGCTGATCGTGAGTAGGGCCGCAAAACCCAATGGAGAGAACGTTTTCCAGTCCGAGCAGCCGCCGCACGATGATGGTGCGGTTGGCCCACGGACAGGCCCGCGCGACGATCAGCCGGTACCGGCCGGGCTCGACGGGATACCCGTCGCGGCCATCGGCGGTGATCCGGGTGGTGATGTAGTCGGTGTCGCGTTCGTAGTCACCACCGGCGAGGTAGCTGGCCATGATTACCAGCGTGCCACAGTCGTGCAGCGCCGATCTCAGCTTCGGTGTGCGCTGGAGGCGGCCCCGGAACGTCGGGCCAGGTCGGTTTCGGTGGAGGGGCCCGGCTCCCAGTGCGCGATCCACGGTCCGGTGCCCTCGGACGGATCGAGGATGCCGGCCTCCAGCCAGGTGTAGCGGTCCTCGAGCACCGCGTGGGCCAGCTGAATATCGCTGCGGTCGGTGTTGGCCCACAACGCGGCGAACAGCGCCTCGACCCGCAGCCGCGACTGCTGACAGAAGGCATCGGCGAGCTGATAGGCCTGCTGCCCTTCACGCGGGTCAGCCACCCGCTGCGCCTCCGCGCGCACGCATGCCGCCGCCATCGCGAACAGCTCGGCGCCGATATCGACGACGCGGCCCAGGAATCCCTGTTTTTTCTCCAGTCCGGCCTGCCAGCGCGCCATGCCGTAGAAGGTGTTGCGCGCCAGCTTGCGGGAGTGCCGTTCGACAAAGCGCAGATGCGGCGCCAGCCGGCCGAACTCTCGGTACCCGCCGGGGCGTTGACCGTCACCGAAGACCAGTTGCGGCAACCACTTTGAGTAGAAACCGCTGGCCCCGGCAGCCGATTTCGCCTTTTGCCGCAGACTCGCCTTGGGGTTGGCGAGATCACCGGCGGCGCTCAGGTGTGGATCGACGGCTTCGCGCGCGATCAGCAGCCGCATGATCTCGCTGGATCCCTCGAAGATGCGGTTGATCCGCAGGTCGCGCACCAGCTGTTCCACCGCGACCGCCCGCTCCCCGCGGGCGGCAAGCGACTCCGCGGTCTCATAACCGCGGCCGCCGCGGATCTGTAGCAACTCGTCGGCGATGACGCAGGCCATTTCACTGGACCACAATTTGGCCAGCGCCGCCTCGATCCGGATGTCGTTGCGGCCTTCGTCGGCCATCTGACCGGAGAGCTCCAGCACCGACTCCAGCGCGTAACCGGTGGCGGCGATGAACGCGATCTTGGTGGCCACGGCCTCGTGCTCGCCGACCGGTTTGCCCCACTGGACCCGCTCACGCGACCACTCCCGGGCGATCTTCAGCGCCCACTTCGCCGATCCGGTCGCCATGGCGGGGATGGCCAACCGTCCGCCGTTGAGGGTGGTCAGTGCGATCTTCAGGCCGTCCCCCTCACGCCCGACCAGATTCTCGGCGGGCACCCGGACCCGGTGCAGCCGGGTCACGCCGTTCTCGATACCGCGCAACCCCATGAACGTGTTGCGGCGCTCGACGGTGATGCCGGGCGAATCGGCTTCCACGACAAAGGCGCTGATGCCTCCCCTGCGCCCCTGGTCTTTGGGCACCCGGGCCATCACCACCAGTAGCTCAGCGATAACGCCGTTGGTAGTCCAGAGTTTCACCCCGTCCAGTTCGTAGGCGGCACCGTCCTCGATCGGTGTCGCGGTCGCGGCCAGCCGCGCCGGATCAGAGCCCACGTCCGGCTCGGTCAGCAGGAACGCCGACACCGCCCCGGCCGCGCACCGCGGCAGGAACTTCTTCTTCTGCTCCTCGGTGCCGGCCAGTTTGAGCGGTTCGGGCACCCCGATCGACTGATGGGCGCTCAGCAACGCCCCCAGGCTGGGATGCACGCTGGACACCATCATCAGCGCCCGGTTGTAGGCGACCTGCGACATACTCAGACCGCCGTACTCGGCGGGAATCTTCAGCCCGAAACAGCCGAGCTCGGCCAGCCCTTTGACGTAAGCATCGGGGATCTGCCCGTCACGCTCGATGACGGTGCCGTCGAGGGTTTCGAGAAACTCCCGCAGCCGGCCCAGAAAGTCCTCGCTGCGGGCGGCGTCGGTCTCCGAGGGCCTGGGAAACGGGTGAATCAACTCAAGCGGGAACCGCCCCAAAAACAGTCCCTTGGCGAAGGACGGCTTATCCCAACCACTTTCGCGGGATTCCTCCGCGACAGCCCTGGCTTGTTCCTCGGTGACGCCTACCTGTTGTGCCATCGGGCACCTCCCGGTTCGACAGCGCTCGTTGAGCGACTACCAACCGGTGTTCCCCAAACGGGCCGGCCACTACACCTTGCGCGGCGCGGACTTAGGCGTCGAGCTCGCGGGCCACGGCCTTGACCACCTCGGACACCCGACGGGCGGTCTTGCGGTCCGGGTACCGCCCCTTACGCAGCTCCGGCTGCACCGTGCCCTCCAGCAGGGTGATCATGTCTTCGACCATGCCGTGCAGCTCGTCGGGGCTGTGCCGGTGCTCGGCGGGAGCCGCCTCGCGACGGGTGCGGGACAGGCTCGGCGGCGGGTCGATCAGCTTGAGCGTCAGCGCCTGAGGTCCACGACGGCCGGCGGCCACCCCGAATTCCACCCGCTGACCCGCCTTGAGACCCTCCACACCGTCCGGCAGAGCCGAGGCGCGGACGTAGACGTCCTCACCTTCCTCTTGGGACAAGAAGCCGAAGCCCTTCGCGGCGTCGTACCACTTCACCTTGCCGGTCGGCACTGGTCTCACCTGCTGTCTTACTGATCACGTACCTGAGGGACATAAATGAAGCGTCCCGCCTGCGCAGGACGCGTCAAGAGCTGATCCTACTCGGAAGGCGGCCCGCGGAGCACCCCGGTTTCCTCGGTAAGCTGGTGGCGCCGCTGGAGAAGATATGCACCGGACGTTGAACCTGATCCGGGCGCTTGCCGGCCGACCGAATCGGACACGCATATGACGTTGAGGCAACGGGGTCTGCAGACACCACCACCGCAGGTGGACGCTGCCGGCGCGGACGACAAGAACGCCGCCCGGCAGGCCTTCGACGAAGCCGTGCAGCGAGCCATCGCCGAACAGATGCCGACCTCCGGGCCGCTGGTCGACACGTTCGGCCGGGTGCACACCGATCTGCGGATATCCCTGACCGACCGCTGCAACCTGCGCTGCACCTACTGCATGCCGGCCGAAGGCCTGGACTGGCTTCCCGGCCAGCACCTCCTGCAGGACGACGAGCTGATCCGGCTGATGCGTATCGGCGTCACCCGGCTGGGCATCACCGACATCCGGTTCACCGGCGGCGAGCCGTTGCTGGCCCGCCATCTCGAGGACGTGGTGGCCGCCGCGGCGAGCCTGCGGCCGCGTCCCGAGATCGCGCTGACCACCAACGGCCTGGGGCTCGCACGGCGAGCCGGTGCCCTGGTGGCCGCCGGGCTGGATCGGATCAACGTGTCGCTGGACACCGTCGACCGTGCCCACTTCGCCGAGATCACCCGGCGGGACCGGCTGCCCGACGTACTCGACGGTCTCGACGCCGCCGCGCGGGCCGGGATGAAGCCGATCAAGGTCAACGCCGTGCTCGCGCCCAAGGTCGCCGGCGAGGACATCATCAACCTGCTGCGCTTCTGCCTGCAGCACGGCTACCAGTTGCGGGTTATCGAGATGATGCCGCTGGACGCCGACCACAATTGGAACCGCCACGCCGGGCTCGGTGTCGAGCAACTCTTGGAGATGGTGCAGGCGCAGTTCGCCCTGCGGCCCGATCCGAAGCCACGGGGCTCCGCACCGGCCGAAGTGTGGCTGGTGGATGAGGGCCCGGACCACCCGGCCGGAACGTTTGGGATCATCGCCTCGGTGTCGCGCCCGTTCTGCGGTGACTGCGACCGGACCCGGCTCACCGCCGACGGCCAGATCCGCAACTGCCTGTTCGCCGCCGAGGAGTCCGATCTGCGGGCCCTGCTTCGCAACGGCTCTGACGATGACGCCATCGAGCACGCATGGCGTGCCGCGATGTGGACGAAGAAGGCCGGCCACGGCATCAACAATCCGGATTTCATCCAGCCGGACCGGCCGATGAGCGCGATAGGTGGTTGACCCATGACGCAGCAGACCGACAGCAGCACCGTCGTTGCGGTGACCGTCCGCTACTTCGCCGCGGCGCGAGCGGCCGCCGGCGTCGAATCGGAAATCGTCCAGGTGCCCTCCGGGGCCGGCGTGGCCGAGCTGGCCGAGACGCTCGCGGGCGGAAATGAGCGGCTGGCGACGGTGCTGGATCGCTGCTCCTACCTCCGGGACGGGGTCGCGGTGCGCGACCACGCGGCGGCGCTAAAGCCCGGCGAGACCATCGACGTACTGCCCCCGTTCGCCGGCGGATAGCATGATCTACGTCACATAACGAATTGATCACGGACCGACAACGGCTTGATACATAGCGCTTTGACCTGCGCAAACGCTGGCGTTTCCTGGTGTTTTGAGAAGAACCGGCAGAGAAAACACCCCGCGCGCCTTAGCGTGACGATGCCGGTAAGACCGGTTACGGTACATCTCCGGGTGCATCGAAAACCTTCCGGTCGATCCACCTTTCCCCTCCCGTAGCGCCGAACTCCATCCAACGGGCGAGGAACACCAACGAATACCTGATGGATGGAGGCGGGGGACCCGACCGGTCCGCCGCGAGCGGACCTGGGGCCACCCTCGGCCCCTTGGGGCGAAGCCGTAGGACGCACCGCGGTGCGCCAAGGCCGGGCAGTCTTCTCCAGCCCGAACCCGACGCTGACCTCGCAGGCGTAGACAGAGAGGAATTCACCACCGTATGAGTGGACGGCATCGCAAGCCCACCCAGTCAAACGTCAACATCGCCAAAATCGCCTTCACCGGAGCCGTGATCGGTGGCGGCAGCCTTGCCCTCGCCGGGCACGCCGCCGCAGCCACCGATGACGAATGGGACAGCGTCGCCCGCTGCGAATCCGGTAACAACTGGGGCATCAACACCGGCAACGGCTACCAGGGCGGCCTACAGTTCGCCCCGAGCACCTGGAGCGCGCACGGCGGCGGCAAGTACGCCCCGTCGGCGCACCTGGCCAGCCGGGAGCAGCAGATCGCGATCGCCGAGCACGTGCTGGCGACCCAGGGACGCGGTGCGTGGCCGGTCTGCGGCCGCGGCCTGTCCGGCGCGAGCCCGCGGGAGGTTCCCGCGACCCCGGCTGACGCTCCCATCGACAACCCGGACGTCAACGGCCAGACCGTCGCCATGGACAACCCGATGGCTCCGCCGCCGGCCCCCGAGCCGGCACCCTGGTGGGCCCCGCCGGCCCCCGAGGCTCCGGCCCCCGCCGAGGAGGGCGCTGCTCCGGTGGCTCCGG
>Ga0164242_10003419_pt1 | contig 18152 bp, 16 predicted proteins | sample OricomgcompostMG_FD_108783 | JGI IMG/M metagenome (GOLD analysis project Ga0164242, IMG submission 108783) | Miracle-Growth compost microbial communities from Emeryville, California, USA - Original compost - Miracle growth compost (MG) ... | reverse complement strand
GCGGTGTGATCATCGCGGTGTGATCTGCGGTTTCAGCGCCGCTATAGCGACGCTGAAGCCGCCCTCATCGCGCCGTGGCCCGGAACTCCTCGATGACCTGGGCGTTCCAGTCACTCACGTGCGCTCGTCCTCGTCGGGCGTGGCGTCGATGCCGGCCTCGGCGCGCTGCTCGGGAGTGATCGGCGCGGGCGCGGCGGTCAGCGGGTCGTAGCCGCCGCCGGTCTTGGGGAACGCGATGACGTCGCGGATCGAGTCGACTCCGGACAGCAGCGCGCAGATGCGGTCCCAGCCGAACGCGATGCCGCCGTGCGGCGGGGCGCCGTAGCTGAACGCGTCGAGCAGGAAGCCGAACTTCTCGCGGGCCTGCGCCTCGTCCAGGCCCATCACCGCGAACACCCGCTCCTGGACGTCACGGCGGTGGATACGGATCGACCCGCCGCCGATCTCGTTGCCGTTGCAGACGATGTCGTAGGCGTAGGCCAGCGCGCTGCCCGGGTCGGTGTCGAACGTGTCCATCGACTCGGGCTTGGGCGAGGTGAACGCGTGGTGGACGGCCGTCCAGGCACCGGAGCCGACGGCGACATCACCCGCGGCCTCGGCGTCCGAGGACGGCTCGAACAGCGGCGCGTCGACGATCCAGACGAACGACCATTGCGACTCGTCGATCAGCCCGACGCGGCGGCCGACCTCGAGGCGCGCGGCGCCGAGCAGCGAGCGCGCGGAGTTGCCGCCGCCCGCGGCGAAGAAGACGCAGTCGCCGGGCTGCGCGCCGACGTGCGCCGCCAGCCCGTCCCGCTCGGCGTCCGACAGGTTCTTCGCGACCGGCCCGCCCAGCTCGCCGTCCTCACCGATCAGGACGTACGCGAGCCCGCGGTGGCCACGCTGCTTGGCCCAGTCCTGCCACGCGTCGAGCTGCTTGCGCGGCTGGGACGCACCGCCCGGCATCACGACCGCGCCGACGTAGGGCGCCTGGAACACGCGGAACGGGGTGTCCTTGAAGTACGCGGTGCAGTCGACCAGCTCGAGGCCGAAGCGCAGGTCCGGCTTGTCCGAGCCGTACTTGTCCATCGCGTCGTAGTAGGTCATCCGCGGGATCGGCGTGGTGATCTCGTGGCCGATCAGCCGCCACAGCGAGACCAGGACGTCCTCGGCGAGGGCGATGACGTCGTCCTGGTCGACGAAGCTCATCTCGATGTCGAGCTGGGTGAACTCCGGCTGCCGGTCGGCGCGGAAGTCCTCGTCGCGGTAGCAGCGCGCGATCTGGAAGTAGCGCTCCATGCCGGCGACCATCAGCAGCTGCTTGAACAGCTGCGGCGACTGCGGCAGCGCGTACCAGCTGCCCGGGCGCAGGCGGGCCGGCACCAGGAAGTCGCGTGCGCCCTCGGGTGTCGAGCGGGTCAGCGTCGGCGTCTCGATCTCGTGGAAACCGTGCGCGTAGAGCGTGTCGCGGGCGGCACGGTTGACCTTCGAGCGCAGCCGCAGCGCGGCACCCGGCGCCGGCCGTCGCAGGTCGAGGTAGCGGTACTTCAGCCGGGCCTCCTCGCCGACCTCGGTGTGCTCGTCGACCTGGAACGGCAGCGGCGCGGCCTCGTTCAGCACGGTGATGTCGCTCGCGACGACCTCGACCTCGCCGGTCGGGATGTTCGGGTTGACGTTGCGCTCCTCGCGGGCGCGCACCTCGCCGACCACCTTCACGACCCACTCGTTGCGCATCTGGTGAGCACTGACTGAATCGGTCTTCGCGCGAGCGCTCATCCCTTCGCTCGCTCCGCTCCTCGCTCCTTCGTCGCTGCGATGCTCACTCGCGAGATCCTCGCGGACCACGACCTGGACGATGCCGCTGGCGTCACGCAGGTCGATGAACGTGACGCCGCCGTGGTCGCGCCGGGTGGCGACCCAGCCCGCCAGGGTGACGGTGGTGCCGGCGTCCGAGGCGCGCAGTGCGCCCGCGTCGTGGGTCCTGATCAAGACTCGTCCTTCGGGATTGCGGTGACGACCTGCGGTCGCAGGTCCTCGGTCGGGGGCGTCCAGGTGTCGGGATCGGCCGGTGCCTGGTCGCCGCTGCGGATGTCCTTCACCTCGTCCGGTGCCCCGTCGTTGCCGGGGAACCAGACGAACGGGATGCCGCGCCGCTCGGCGTAGCGGATCTGCTTGCCGAACTTCTGCGGGGTCGCGGCGACCTCGGTCGCGATGCCGCGGGCCCGCAGCCGCTGGGCGGTCGCGTCGCAGGCGGCGCGGTCGTCCTCGCTCGGCAGGGCGACGAGCACGGCGGATGGGACGGGACGCGAGCCGGCCAGCACACCGCGCTGCAGCAGCGGCATCAGCATGCGGGTGACCCCGAGCGAGATCCCCACGCCGGGGTAGGTGACCTTGCCGTCGCTCGCGAGCGACTCGTAGCGCCCGCCCGAGCAGATCGAGCCCAGCGCCTCGAACCCCGACATCCGGGTCTCGAAGACGGTGCCGGTGTAGTAGTCCAGGCCGCGCGCGATGCGCAGGTCGGCCTCGACGGTGACTCGGTCGTCGCTGATCGACGCGCAGCCGTCGATGACCGCGGCCAGCTCGGTCAGCCCGGCGTCCAACAGCTCGTGCTGTACACCAAGGCTGCGCACGTGTTCGGCGAAGGACGAGTCGGTAGTGCGGATCTCGGCGAGCTTCAAGCACAGCGCCGCCTGCTCGTCCGACAGCCCGGCGTCGTCGCGCAACTGCTTGCCCACGACGTCGGCGGGCACCTTGTCCAGCCGGTCGATCGCGCGCATGACCGCCGCGACGTCCGCTGCGCCGATGCCGAGATAGAAGCCCTCGATCAGGCGGCGGTTGTTGACCTGCAGGCGCAGCGGCGGCAGGAACTCCAGCCGGCTCAGCGCCTCGGCCATCACCCGGGCGATCTCGACGTCGTGGTGGAAGGGCAGCACGTCCTTGGCGACGATGTCGATGTCGGCCTGGGTGAACTCGCGGTAGCGCCCCTCCTGCGGCCGCTCGCCGCGCCACACCTTCTGGATCTGGTAGCGGCGGAACGGGAACTCGAGGTGGCCGGCGTTGTCGAGGACGTAGCGCGCGAACGGCACGGTGAGGTCGAAGTGCAGGCCCAACCCGGCGTCGCCCTCGCCCGGGTCGGCGTGCAGCCGGCGCAGGACGTAGACCTCCTTGTCGATCTCGCCGCCCTTCGCCAGCCGCTCGAGCGGCTCGGCGGCGCGGGTCTCGATCGGCGCGAAGCCGTGCAGCTCGAACGTCGTGCGCAGCCGGTCGAGCACGGCGAGCTCGACGAAGCGCTCGGCGGGGAGCAGTTCGGGGAAGCCGGAGTAGGACGTCGTGGGCATGTCAGATCAGGTCCTGCAGGAACGGGTTGGCCGCGCGTTCGCGGCCGATGGTCGTGGACGGGCCGTGCCCGGCGTGCACGATCGTCTCGTCGCCGTAGGACAGCACGACCTCGCGCAGCGACTTCTCCATGTCGGCCATCGACCCGCCGGGCAGGTCGACACGCCCGATCGAGCCGGCGAACAGGACGTCCCCGCTGAACAGGATCGGCGCGTCGTCGTCCTCGGTGCCGAACACGACCGAGCCGAGCGTGTGCCCGGGCGCGTGCCGCACGCCGAAGCGCATGCCGGCGATCTCGACGTCCGCGCCGTCGGCGAGCTCTCGGACGTCGTCGGGTTCGGCGAACGTCAGCGAGCCGAACAGCGGCGTGCCGGCCGGCATCCCGACGCCGCTCCACGGGTCGGCGAGCTGGCCCCGGTCGGACGGGTGGATGAAGGCGGGGACGTCGCGCGCCTGGCAGACGGGCAGCACCGAGAACGTGTGGTCGAAGTGACCGTGGGTGAGCAGGACGGCGACCGGGTGCAGCCGGTGCTCGGCGATCAGCTCGTCCAACCGCGGCACGACCCCGATGCCGGGATCGACCACGACGCACTGCTCACCCGCAGCGGGCGCGACGACCCAGCAGTTGGTGGCGGTCGCGTCCGACGGGAATCCCGCGATGAGCACGGCCCAGCTCTCCAACGTTGGTTTCGGGGGGTACAGACGTTCTCCACAGCCTAGCGAGCGGGGCCCACCGCCCTTAGCGGGGCCAAATCCGGGTCTCGTACACTCCCCGGGATCCCGAGCGGCGCCCGGTTGTGCGTCGCTCCGCCCCGATATCGCCCGGCGAATCGCCATGCGTCGACATCGCCCTGTGTGCAGTGGAGGACCGGTCCGTGCCGACAGAGAAGCAGCGTCGCGAAGCAGCCAAGCGGCACCTCGAGCGCCAGCTCGTCCGCCGTCAGGAGCGCGAGGCCCGGCGGCGCCGGATCACGCTGATCAGCTCGATCGGCGGCACGATCGTGCTGATCGCGGTCATCATCGTGCTCGTGGTCGTCCTCGGGGGCAGCGACAACAACAACGGCAAGAACAACACCGCCTCCGGCGCGTCCAAGACCCCGAGCGCTACGGCGACGCAGACGTCCTCGGAGCCCGCGCCGAGCGCGACCCCGTCGCGCTCCTACCCGCCGGCCAAGGGCAAGGCGGTCAGCTTCGACGGCGTCACCGTGAAGGGCGCGACCGACCTCAAGGGCATCCCGCAGGTCACGGCCAAGGAGACGACCAAGCCGACCAAGCTCGAGTTCAAGGACCTCGTCGTCGGCAAGGGTGCGGTCGCGAACCCCAGGTCCACCGTCCTCGTGCAGTACTACGGCGTCCTGTACAAGAACGGCAAGTACTTCGACTCGTCCTGGAAGCGGGGCCAGCCGGCGAGCTTCCCGCTGACCCAGGTCGTTCCGGGCTTCACCCAGGGCATCGGCGGGACGAAGGGCGTGCCGCCGATGCGCGTCGGTGGCCGGCGCATCATCATCGTCCCGTCGGCGCTGGGCTACGGCAGCCAGCCCTACTCGGGAATCCCGGCGAACTCGGACCTGGTCTTCATCGTCGATCTGAAGAAGGTCAGCTGATCCTCGGCCGAATCCGCGTTTGATCAACAGCCCGATCCGGTCGGGAAACGACTGAATCGGGCTGTTGATCAAACAAGGACGGGGCCCGCTCGCCGGCGGTGAGCGACCGCTCAGTTGGCGGCGTGCACCCGGTACACGTCGTAGACACCCTCGACGTTGCGGATCGCCCGCAGCAGGTGGCCGAGGTGCTTCGCCTCGGCCATCTCGAAGGTGAACTTGCTAACCGCGACCCGGTCGCGGTTGGTCGTGACGGTCGCCGACAGGATGCTGACCCGCTCGTCCGAGAGCGCGCGGGTGACGTCGGAGAGCAGTCCGTGCCGGTCGAGCGCCTCGACCTGGATCGAGACGACGAACGTCGAGTCCGCCGACGGCGCCCACTCGACCTCGACCAGCCGCTCGGGCTGGTCGAGCAGTCCGGCCGCGTTCGTGCACGTCCGCCGGTGCACCGAGACTCCCCCGCCGCGGGTGACGAAGCCGAGGATGTCGTCGCCGGGCACCGGCGTGCAGCACCGGGCGAGCTTGACCCACACGTCGCTGACGCCCTTGACGACCACGCCCGAGTCGCCGTGCGAACGACGGGTGACCGACGGCGCCTCGATCTGCGGGATCATCGTCTCGGCGATGTCCTCGACCGCACCCTCGGAGCCGCCGAGCTGCGAGACGAGCTTCTGCACGACCGCCTGCGCGGACACGTGCCCCTCGCCGATGGCCGCGTAGAGCGCCGAGACGTCCGCGAGGTGCATGTCGTTCGCGAGCGTCAGCAGCTGGTCGCCGCCGAGCAGGCGCTGGATCGGCAGCGCGGCCTTGCGCATCGCCTTCGACAGCGCGGTCTTGCCGGCGTCGATCGCGTCCTCGCGCCGCTCACGGGCGAACCACTGCCGGATCTTCGTGCGCGCCCGGGGCGACTTGACGAAGCTGAGCCAGTCGCGCGACGGCCCGGCGTTCTCGGCCTTGGACGTGAACACCTCGACGGTGTCGCCGTTGTCGAGCGGTGACTCCAGCGCGACGAGCTTGCCGTTGACGCGGGCGCCGATGCACCGGTGCCCGACCTCGGTGTGCACGGCGTACGCGAAGTCGACCGGCGTCGACCCGGCGGGCAGCGCGATGACGTCGCCCTTCGGGGTGAAGACGTACACCTCGGACGCGCCGAGGTCGTAGCGCAGCGAGTCGAGGAACTCCTCGGGCTCCTGGGCCTCCCGCTGCCAGTCGAGCAGCTGCCGCAGCCAGCCCATCTCGTCGGACATACCGGCCGGCTCGGCGACCGCGACGCCCTTCTGCTCCTTGTACTTCCAGTGCGCCGCGATGCCGTACTCAGCCGTCCTGTGCATCGCCTGGGTGCGGATCTGCAGTTCGACGGGCTTGCCGCCCGGGCCGATGACGGTGGTGTGCAGGGACTGGTACATGTTGAACTTGGGCATCGCGATGTAGTCCTTGAACCGGCCCGGGACAGGCTGCCAGTTCGCATGGATCACGCCGAGGGTGGCGTAGCAGTCGCGTTCGCTGTCAACGAGCACGCGGATGCCGACGAGGTCGTAGATGTCGGTGAACTCGCGGCCGCGCACGATCATCTTCTGGTAGATCGAGTAGTAGTGCTTCGGCCGGCCGGTGACCGTCGCCTTGATGCCGCCCTCGCGCAGGTCGACGTTGATGCGGTCGATGACCTCGGACAGGTACGTGTCGCGCGACGGTGCGCGCTCGGCCACGAGGCGGACGATCTCGTCGTAGCGCTTCGGGTAGAGCGTCGCGAACGCGAGGTCCTCGAGCTCCCACTTGACGGTGTTCATGCCGAGGCGGTGCGCGAGCGGCGCGAGCACCTCGAGCGTCTCGCGGGCCTTGCGCTCCTGCTTGGCCGGCGGCAGGAACCGCAGCGTGCGCATGTTGTGCAGCCGGTCGGCGAGCTTGATGACCAGCACGCGCGGGTCGCGGGCCATCGCGACGACCATCTTGCGGATCGTCTCGGCCTCGGCGGCCTCGCCGAACTTGACCTTGTCGAGCTTGGTGACGCCGTCGACCAGGTGGGCGACCTCGGGGCCGAACTCGCGCTCGAGGTCCTCGAGCGTGACGCCGGTGTCCTCGACCGTGTCGTGCAGCAGCGCGGCGACCAGGGTCGTGGTGTCCATGCCCAGTTCGGCGAGGATCGTCGCGACCGCCAGCGGATGGGTGATGTACGGATCGCCGCTCTTGCGCAGCTGGCCGCGGTGCGCCTTCTCGGCGAGGTCGTAGCCGCGCTGCAGTTGCCGGGCGTCGATCTTGCTGTGCGCGCCGCGATGGATCGCGAGCAGCGGCTCGAGGACGGGCTTGACCGTCGACTGCCGGGGCGCGTTGGTCAGGCGCCGGGCCAAACGGTCGCGCACCCGGGTGCGGTGGGTGCCGGTGAGGTCGACGGTCGGCTGGACCTGACGAGGCGGACGCGTCGGCGTCGGGGCGGGCGTCGCGCGCTCGGGCGCCGCGCTCGGTGCTGCGGGGCCGGTCGTCGCGGGAACCGCGGGCGCGGCGGGTGCCGCCACGGGTGCGGACGCGACGACCTGCGGGCGGCCGACATCGGCTGCCGTGCTCTCGTCCGGCACGGCCTGGGCCTGCGGCTGCGAAGACACCGAGTCAGCGGTCAGCGAAGGTCCCCTTCCCTGGGCACGTCCGATCAGTCTACGGGCGCCGGCCCGCGTCCTGGCGGGCGGAGCCCGAGACCGATACGTCGATGCAACATCGGGACGGGACGGGCTGTTCCGCGCGTCCGGTGCGGGCCCGCGCTCAGATCCGCAGCAGGCTGACGAGTGGCGCGAGCCCGGCCAGCGCCTCGCGCCCGCCGAGGAAGCCCAGTTCGAGCAGGACGGAGAGCTGGACGACCGTGCCGCCGGCCTCGGCGATCAGCTCGGCGGCCGCGCGCAGCGTGCCACCGGTCGCGAGCACGTCGTCGACCAGCAGCACCCGCTTGCCCGCGAGAACGTCGACCGGCACCTCGATCTCGGCCGTGCCGTACTCGAGCGCGTAGCCGCGCCGGACGGTCGGCGGCGGCAGCTTGCCCGCCTTGCGCACCGGGACGAGCCCGCAGTCCAGCTCGCACGCGAGCGCACCGGCCATCAGGAAGCCGCGGGCCTCGACGCCCGCCACCAGGTCGACCGGACCCTCGACGAGGCCGGCCATGCCCTTGATCGCGGCGGCGAACGATGCGCCGTCGGCGAGCAGCGGCGTGATGTCCTTGAACAGCACGCCCGCCTCGGGAAAGTCCGGCACGTCGCGCATGCCGTGGGACACGAGCCGAGCGAGCTGCTCCCCCGCGTCCCCGATCGCAGTCGTCACCGGCGTCGGCGTGGCGGTCGACCGCCCGGACGAGCACCCGGCGCCGGAGCCGGCGCGGGCGCGCTGCCCCCACCGGCACGGCGAGCGGCAGCGACCCCGGCCGGGGTCAGCTCGTCGGCGTCCAGGCCCTTCTTGGCGTCGCTGGACCGCTTGGCGAGCACCCGCCGCGTGTGGGTCTTGTACTCCGGCGAGCGCTCGGTCAGGTCGACGACGATCGGCGTCGCGAGGAACAGCGACGAGTACGCACCGGAGGCCAGGCCGACGAACAGGATCAGCGCGAGGTCCTTGATCGTGCCGACGCCCAGCAGGCCGGCGCCGACGAACAGCAGGCCCGCAACCGGCAGCAGGGCGATCAGCGACGTGTTGATCGAGCGCATCAGCGTCTGGTTGACGGCGAGGTTCGCAGCCTCGCTGTAGGTCATGCGCCCGGTCGCGATGATGTCCTTCGCGTTCTCGTTGACCTTGTCGTACACGACGACGGTGTCGTAGAGCGAGAAGCCGAGGATCGTCAGCAGACCGACGATCGTGGACGGCGTGACCTCGAAGCCGACCAGCGAGTAGACGCCGGCCGCGATGACCAGGTCGTGCAGCAGCGCGACGATGCCGCCGATCGCCATGCGCCAGTGGAACCGGATCGCGATGTAGATCGAGACGATGACCAGGAAGATGATCAGGCCTTCGAGCGCGTTCACCGTGGTGTCGTGACCCCACGAGCTGCCGAAGATCTGGACCGAGATGTCCTTGGCGTTGATGTGCAGGTTCTGCTGCAGGTACTTCTGCAGCGCCTCGGACTTCTGCGGCGACAGCGTCGCGGTGTCGACGATGATCGAGCGGTTGCTGCCGCTGCCGGCGACCTGCGGTGCGTCGGCCGGCGAGACCCCGAACTTGTCGAACGCGCTCTGCAGCTGGCTGGCCGTCAGGTTCGTGTTGGTGAACTGGAACGACGAGCCGCCCTTGAACTCGACGCCCTCGTTGAAGCCACGGACGATGAAGCTGACGATGCAGATCAGGATCAGGATCGCGGACGCGGCGTACCACCGCTTGCGGGTGCCGATGAACTCGATCTTGGTCTCGCCGCGGTAGAGCCGGGTGATGGCGGACATCAGCTCTCACCCTTCTCGTCGTCGGACGACTGTTCTCGCATGCGCCGGCGACGCTCGGCGGCCCGCTCGGCGGCCGTGCCGGACGACGGCGGCGTGCGACGCCGGGCGGCCGGGTCGACATCGCCCGACGGCTCGCCCGTGGACGGCGCCGCGGACGTGTCGGCGGACTCGTCCGCGATGGTCGCGGTCGACGTACCCGACGCCGGCTGCGCGGCCGACGTGCCCGGGCCGGACGGTCGCCGCCGCGGCGCGCGTGTCGCGCCGCTCGGCTCGTCCGAGATCGCGGGGCCGCCGCGGATCGCGTCCAGGCCGGTGAACGCGCGCGACCCGAACGACTTCATCCGCGACAGCAGCGACACGAGCGGGTGGGTGAACAGGAACACCACGATCAGGTCGAGGATCGTCGACAGGCCCAGCGTGAACGCGAAGCCCTTCACGTCCGCCGAGGCGAAGTAGTACAGGATCGCCGCGGCCAGGAACGAGACGGTGTCGGCCGACAGGATCGTCCGTCGCGCCCGGACCCAGGCGCGCGGCACGGCCACGCGGGCCGACCTGCCCTCGTGCACCTCGTCCTTCAACCGCTCGAAGAACACCACGAAGGAGTCGGCGGTGATACCGAGCGCGACGATGAAGCCGGCGATGCCGGCGAGGTCGAGCGTGAAGCCCATCTGCGTGCCGAGGATGACCAGCAACGAATACGTCAGCCCCGCGGACACGATCAGCGAGGCGATCGTCACCAGGCCCAGCGCGCGGTAGTAGATCAGCGAGTACAGCACGACCAGGATCAGGCCGATGCCGCCCGCGAGGAACGCGGCCTTGAGCTGGTGGTTGCCCAGCGTGGCCGACACCTGCTGGTTGGCCTGGGCCTTGAAGCTGATCGGCAGCTTGCCGTAGTTGAGCTCGCGGGCGAGGTCGTCGGCGGAGCCCTGGGTGAAGTTGCCGGTCACCTGGGTCTGCGTCGACAGCGCGCTCTCGGTGACCGGCACCGAGATCGCCTGGCCGTCGAGCGTGAAGCCGACGAAGTCCGAACACGGCAGGCCACCGGCCGAAGCGCCGCACGAGGCGGAGGAGCCGGTGCTGCTGCCACCGTCGTTGTACTTGGACGTCCAAGCGTGCCAGGCGTCCGCGCCCGAGCCGCCGAGCGTCAGGTTGACCGTCCACTGGGCCGAGCCGCCACCGCTGCCGAGATTGGGCGCCTGCGCGCTGGCCGACTTGATCTGGTGACCGGCGACCACGACGTGGCCGAACAGGTAGACCGCCTTCTGGCCGAAGGCCTTACCGTCGTCGCAGGCGATGTAGTAGTGCTGCGGGATGTCGGCCTCGTACTGCGCGCTCGCACAGTCGAAGTTGGTCAGCGCGCTGGTGATCGCCGACTGCTGCGCCGAAGTGAGCTTGTCGAACGCGTTGCAGGTGGCCGTCTTGTTGTTGACGCTGGGCATCGACGGCGACGGGCAGGACTCGGCGTTCAGGCTGGACGCGTCGTGCGCGGGCTCGAGCAGCGGCTTGAGTTTCGGGAACTGCTTGACGACGGCAGCGAACGGGTCGGTGGTGCACTTCTGCGGCGCGGCCGCGGCCGACGACGACGCCGTCGCGGAGGGGGTCGCGCTCGTGGACGTGCTGGCCGAGGTGCTCGCCGACGGCGTCGTGGACGCCTTGTTGCCCGGCGTGGCCGACGGGGTCGACGACGGCTTCGCCTGGCGGCCGGTCAGCGGGCGGGCACCGGCGTCCTGCCCGGACGCACCCGAGCTCGACGGGGCGCCGGCGGTGGGTCCGTTGCTGGTGCTCGGCGAGACCGACGTGCTCGCGCTGCCGCTCGACGACGGCGACACCGACGTGCTGACGCTGGCACCGGTGCTCGGCGTGGTGGTCGCCGGCGCGTGCTTGCCGGTGTAGCAGGTCTGCGGCACCGGCGTGGTCATCAGGCCGCGGAAGTTCAGCACGGCCGCGTCACCGAGGCGGGCGACGTCGGTGGCCGTACCGCCCGGGATCTCGACGACGAGTTGGTCGCTGCCCTGCACCACGACGGTCGAGCCGGTGACACCGGAGCCGTTGATGCGGTCCTCGAGGATCTGCCGGGCCTGGCTCATCTGCGAGGACGTCGGCGGCGGCGAGCCCTTCGGCGTCACGGCCGTGTACTGCAGGCGGATGCCGCCCACCAGGTCCAGGCCGAGCTTCGGGGTGTGCCGCGAGCCGAACCCGACAACCGCGTACAGGGCCACGATGATGAGTGCGAGGCCCGCGAAATAGCGGCTGACGCGCAGCGTTCCGACAGGTGGTGCCACGGGGAAGAATCTCCTCGGCGTTGAGGTCGCGTCGATCGACCGGCAGCGGTTCCCGGCAGCAGGCATGCCGCCAGACGGTCCGGAAGCAGCGGACCCGATGGACCAGTATGACGGACGCGACTGGGCGCTCCGCGCAGCGAACCGGTATCGGGCCTGCCCGGCCCGGTGCAGCCTACGTGACGGGCCCGCCGCCCGGCCCGTCGCCGGGGTTCTCGCCGGAATTGTCGCCGGAGTTCTCGCCGGGATCGTCGCCCCGATCGTCGAGGCCCTGGCGGTAGCGCTCCGACAGCGAGCCGGCGTCGCGCAGCGCCGCGAGCGCCCACTTCACCTCGACGCCGGGGGCGATGCGCAGCAGCACGGTCTCGTCGTCGTTGCGGGCGGTGACGACGCCGTAGAGCCCGGAGGTCGTCATCACCTCGGTGCCGACCTCGATACGGCTGGTGCGCAGCTCGTTCTCGCTGGTGGCGCGGCTGCGGGCGCGTCGGGCGTAGAGGTAGAACAGCACCAGCAGCACGACGATCGCGACGTAGCCCCACACGTTCACGTCTGCCGACCCTACTGCTCGAACAGCGTCGGGCCAGCAGGTCCGGGAGCGCTCAACCCGAGGTGCGTCCACGCCGCCGGGGTCGCCACGCGACCGCGCGGAGTGCGCGCGAGCAGCCCGGCGCGGACGAGGAACGGCTCGGCGACCTCCTCGACCGTCTCGACCTCCTCGCCGACGGCGACGGCCAGCGTGCTGACACCGACCGGTCCCCCGCCGAAGCGGCGCACGAGCGCGTCCAGGACCGCCCGGTCCAGGCGGTCCAGGCCGAGCTGGTCGACGTCGTAGACCGCGAGCGCAGCATGGGCGACCTCGGCGCTGACGATCCCGTCGGCGCGCACCTCGGCGTAGTCGCGCACGCGGCGCAGCAGCCGGTTGGCGATGCGCGGGGTGCCGCGCGAGCGTCCCGCGATCTCGACCGCACCGTCCGGCTCGAGCGGCACACCGAGCAGCCCGGCGGAGCGATAGAGCACCTGCTCGAGTTCGGCCGGTTCGTAGAAGTCCATGTGCGCGGTGAACCCGAACCGGTCGCGCAGCGGGCCGGTCAGCAGCCCCGCCCGGGTCGTCGCCCCGATCAGCGTGAACGGCGCCAGGTCGAGCGGAATCGCGGTGGCGCCGGGGCCCTTGCCGACGACGACGTCGACCCGGAAGTCCTCCATGGCCATGTACAGCAGCTCTTCGGCCGGTCGCGCGATGCGGTGGATCTCGTCGATGAACAGCACTTCGCCGTCGGTCAGGCTGGTGAGCAGTGCGGCCAGGTCGCCGGCCCGCTCGATCGCCGGGCCGGACGTCACCCGGATGGGCGAGCCGAGCTCGGCGGCGACGATCATCGCGAGGCTGGTCTTTCCCAGCCCGGGTGGGCCGGAGAGCAGGACGTGGTCGGGCGGGCGGTTGCGGCGCAGCGCGGACTCCAGGACGAGCTGCAGCTGCTCGCGCACCTTGGCCTGGCCGACGAACTCGGCCAGCCGCTTCGGGCGCAGGCTGGCCTCGACGTCGCGCTCGTCCGGCGCGACCTGTGGGTCGACGAGGTCCTCGGACGGGTCGGTCATCAGCGGGTCCGCCCGAGCAGTTGGATCGCGCGCCGCAGCAGGGCCGGGACGTCCGGGGCCGCGCCGTCGCCACCGCCGTCGCCACCACCCTCGACGTCGGCCGCGACGACCTCGATCGCGTCGGTCGCCTCCTTGCCCGAGAAGCCGAGCCCCGCGAGTGCGTGGGCCAGCTGGTCGCGCCACGGTGCGACCGGCACGACGCCGGGGACGGACGTGCCGGTGGCGTCGGAGCCGTCGATGGCGCCGATGCGGTCGCGCAGCTCGACCACGATCCGCTCGGCGCCCTTGCGGCCGATGCCCGGAACCTTCGTCAGCGTCGGGTAGTCAGACGTGGCGATCGCGCGGCGCAGCTCGCGTGGCGGATGCACGGCGAGCATCGTCTGGGCGAGCTTGGGCCCGACGCCGTTCGCCGTCTGCAGCAGCTCGAACAGGGCCCGCTCGTCGTCGTCGGCGAAGCCGTAGAGCGTCAGCGAGTCCTCGCGGACGACCAGGCTGGTCGCGAGCCGCGCGTTCTCGCCGACGCGCAGCCGGGTCAGGGTGCCGGGCGAGCACGAGACGGCGAGGCCGACGCCGCCGACCTCGACCACGGCGCCGTCCGGACCGACCGCGGCCACGGTGCCGCGCACGCTCGCGATCATCGCTGCTCCAGCTTCCGGTTCGCCGCCTCGAGCGCGGTGCGTGATTCGGCCGCCTCGTCCAGCTCGAGTTCGGCGCGCAGGTGCAGCGCGCGGGCGAAGTGGTCGCGGGCGTCGGCGAAGTGCCCCTGGTCGTAGTCGTTCTCGCCGGCGTCCTGATGGGTGAACGCCTCGATCACCGGGCCGAACGTGTCGGCTACCGGCAGCAGCTCGGTGAAGATCATGTTCGACTCGGCGAAGTCGCCGCGCCACTGCTGCACCTTCGCCAGCCGCAGCCGGGCCATGTGCCGCATCGCGCCGTTGCCGACGATGTCGGCGCGGTCGACCGCCCGCTGCGCCTCGGCCAGCGCGTCGTCCAGCTCGCCGATGCCGCGCAGGTAGGCGACCAGCTCGCCGCGGGCCCGCAGCTCGTCGATCTCGTCCAGGGCGTCGCGGACCTCGGCGCGCAGCTGCTGCACCCGCGCGCGCACGGCATCCGGATCCGGATGGACCTCGCGCAGCGTCTCGGGATCGAACGTCGGCCGCGGCAGCTCGGTCATGCCCCCATCTTCCTCGACACCGACACCCGGGCGGCCGGGGCGTTGCGGGCGGCGGCCGCGGCGAGCCGCGACTGCGCGCCACCCCGCCACACGTGGCAGATCGCCAGCGCGAGCGCGTCGGCGGCATCGGCGGGCCGGGGCATCTCAGGCAGCCGCAGCAGCCGGGTGACCATCGTGCCCACCTGGTTCTTGCCGGCCGAACCTGAGCCGGTGACCGCCGCCTTGACCTCGCTCGGGGTGTGCAGCGCGACCGCCACCCCGGCCCGGGTCGCGGCGACGAGCGCGAGCCCGGCGACCTGCGCGGTGCCCATGACCGTGCTGACGTTGTGCTGGGCGAAGACCCGCTCGACCGCGACGACATCCGGACGGTAGGCCTCGATCGCGGCGGCGATCGCGTCGGCCTGGACGAGCAGCCGCTCGCCGACCGGCACGTCGGCCGCGGTCCGGACCACGTCGACGTGGACGAGCCGCAGCGCGCGCCCGGGCGCGCCCTCGACGACCCCGATGCCGCAGCGGGTCATGCCCGGGTCGACACCCAGCACACGCACGGCAGCTCCCAGCGACGGATCGAACGGTCGTTCGAGAGCCTAGGGCGCGGCGGTTCGTGCGGGCGTCCCGACACGCCGCATCCGGACGACCCGGACGCACAGCGGGCGCCGCGATCGTGCCCCGTACCGTCGTCGCCATGTCCGTCTACGACCTCGGCCGCGCGCGGCGCCGCCGGTCCGGGGCCACCCGTCCCAGTCCCCTGTTCCTGGCCTTCGTCGCCGCCACCGTCGTCGGCGGCGTGCTCGCCTGGACCAACGACGGGGTCGGCTCACGGCTGGGCGACCTCGGGGTCTTCGTGTTCGTGCTGGGCGGGTGGGTCGTCTCGCTGTGCTGCCACGAGTTCGCGCACGCGTACGCGGCCTACCGGGCGGGCGACCGCGACGTCGAGGCGATGGGCTACCTGTCGCTGAACCCGTTCAAGTACACGCACCCGGTGCTGTCGATCATCCTGCCCCTGCTGTTCATCGTGCAGGGCGGCATCGGCCTGCCCGGCGGCGCGGTGTACCTGCATCCGCACACGTTCCGCAGCAAGGGCATGCGCAGTGTCGCGGCCGCGGTCGGCCCGGCGGTCAACGTCGTGTTCGCGGTGGTCCTGCTGCTGCTCGCCCGCCCGCACGATCCGGGAGCGTTCCTCGCCGTCTCCGCCGATGGGTACGGCGACCACCTGCGGTTCTGGTCCGGCGTCGCGTTCCTGGGCTTCCTGCAGCTGACGGCCGCGGTGCTGAACCTGCTGCCGGTCCCGGGCCTGGACGGCTACGCGATCATCGAGCCGTACCTGGACCGCGACACCGTCCGCCTCGGCGAGAAGGTCAAGCCCTGGGGCATGATCGGCGTGATCGTGTTGCTGCAGATCAACAACATCCGCACCGCGTTCTTCGACCTGGTGGACTTCTTCTACCGGTGGTTCGGCACGTCCGAGACGTTCTGGTCGCTCGGCCACCAGTTCTTCCGGTTCTGGCCGAAGACGCCCTGGTAGGCGCTACTCGGCGCCGACGGCCTCGAGCACCTCGTCGCTGACGTCGAAGTTCGCGTAGACGTTCTGCACGTCGTCGGAGTCCTCGAGCGCGTCGATCAGGCGCAGCACCTTGCGCGCGCCGTCCTCGTCCAGCTCGATCTGCATGCTCGGGACGAACGAGGAGTCCGCGGAGTCGTAGTCGATGCCGGCGCTCTGCAGCGCGGTGCGCACCGCGACCAGGTCGGTGGCCTCGCTGATGACCTCGAAGGACTCGCCCAGGTCGTTGACCTCCTCGGCGCCGGCGTCGAGCACCGCGCCGAGCACGTCGTCCTCGGTCAGGTCGTTCTTCGGGACGATCACGACGCCCTTGCGGCTGAACAGGTACGCGACCGAGCCCGGGTCGGCCATCGAGCCGCCGTTGCGGGTCATCGCGACGCGCACCTCGGTGGCGGCGCGGTTGCGGTTGTCGGTGAGGCACTCGATCAGGACGGCCACACCGTTCGGCCCGTAGCCCTCGTACATGATCGTCTGCCAGTCGGCGCCGCCCGCCTCCGCGCCCGAGCCGCGCTTGACGGCACGGTCGATGTTGTCGATCGGGACGGAGTTCTTGCGGGCCTTCTGGATGGCGTCGTACAGCGTCGGGTTGCCGTCGGGGTCACCGCCGCCGGTGCGCGCCGCGACCTCGATGTTCTTGATCAGCTTCGCGAACAGCTTGCCCCGCTTGGCGTCCTTGGCCGCCTTCTGGTGCTTGGTAGTCGCCCATTTGGAGTGACCGCTCACGTTGCTGCTCCGCTTCGTCGTACCGAATGCCAACCGTCGATTCTACCGGTCGGGGTTCAGCGGGCGGTCTCGCGCACGATTTCGACGAACAGGGCGTGCACGCGGGTGTCGCCGGTGACCTCGGGATGGAAGGACGTCGCCAGCAGCGGTCCCTGCCGCACCGCGACCACGTGCCCGGTGGACGTGCTCGCGAGCGCCGTCGCGGCCGGCCCGACCTCCTGCACCCACGGCGCCCGGATGAACACCGCCCGTACCGGCCCGCCGGCCACGCCCTCGACCGGGACGTCCTCCTCGAAGGAGTCGACCTGACGGCCGAACGCGTTGCGGCGGACGGTGATGTCGATGCCGCCGACGGTGTCCTCGAGCGGCGAGCCCGCGTTGTCGACGCGGTCGGCGAGCAGGATCATCCCGGCGCACGACCCGTAGGCCGGCATGCCGTCGACGAGCCGCTTGCGCAGCGGATCGAGCAGGTCGAACGCCTTGGCGAGCTTGACCATCGTCGTCGACTCGCCACCGGGCAGCACGAGCCCGTCGACCGCCTCGAGCTCGGACTCGCGGCGCACCGGCACCGCGTCCGCACCCGACGCCGCGAGGGCCTGCAGGTGCTCACGCACGTCGCCCTGCAGTGCCAGCACGCCGATCTTCACGCCACTCACGTCTGGATATCCCTTCCCCTTAGGAATCGTAGTGATCGGTCTCTGCCGGCCGCGCGATCCGCCGCGACGACCATGGCCTCATCCAGTACGTGAGCTGCGGGATGTGCGCGCCGGGCAGGCTCGACCACTTCCGGCTCCAGCCCCACCACTCACCGCGGTTGTCGCCGTAGGCCCGTGGCACCCGCACGTGTCGCAGGTGCGGCGGGAGGTGGCGTCCGGCGCGGTCCGCCGACTCGATCCGAACGATCGTCGAAAGCGGAACACCGGACACGTCGGCCAGCTCGCGCTGGCTGAGTTTCGCGTGTTGCCGGACGGCTCGGAGCACCGCGCCCGGGTCGAGCGGCGGGGACGCGTGCGGTGGCCAGGGCGGCTCCGGCCGGTTGTTGACGGGTTTCGGCACGGCGCCGACAATGCCACCGGCCCGGGCCAGGGCGCGGTCCGGACGTGGGAGCTGTGGATGGCAGGGTTCCGTCACTGCCGGCGAGGTGGGGTGCTGGCGAGTCTGGGGCTGCATGCACCAATGCCGGCAGCCCCAGACTCACGCGAGAGGCATCCTGCCGCCCGAGCCGCCCGAGCCGATACCGCTACCAGCCTCGCTCCGCGAGCCGCGATACCGCTACCAGCCTCGCTCCGCGAGCCTGTGGGGCTGCGGGATCTCGTCGACGTTGATGCCGACCATGGCCTCGCCGAGTCCGCGGGAGACCTTGGCGATCATGTCGGGGTCGTCGTGGAACGTCGTCGCCTTGACGATGGCGGCCGCGCGCTGGGCGGGGTTGCCGGACTTGAAGATGCCCGAGCCGACGAAGACGCCCTCGGCGCCGAGCTGCATCATCATCGCCGCGTCGGC